>Ga0209465_10000472_pt1 | contig 18773 bp, 18 predicted proteins | sample PanSoiPlot1MoBio_FD_188321 | JGI IMG/M metagenome (GOLD analysis project Ga0209465, IMG submission 188321) | Tropical forest soil microbial communities from Panama analyzed to predict greenhouse gas emissions - Panama Soil Plot 1 MoBio (SPAdes)... | ecosystem: Environmental > Terrestrial > Soil...
CGGCGCGCGATCCGCCCCGCCGCGATCCACAAACAGAGCGCCGGGATCCCGAACAGAAAGACGGCGCGCCCCGGGTGGGCGGTCAGCCACGCGCGGCCCAGGTGCGACGCGACGATCGTCACGCCGACGCTGAGGAAGATCGCCACGCCGAACCACCGGAACAGACGGTGGTGCAGGTGCGCCCCGTAGTGCAGCCGCATCTCCTGGCGGATCCGCCACTGCCAGCCGGGCTTGCGCTCGCGCGCCTCGCTGATCACCCGGTCCCAGGGGAACGGCGCGCCGCCCGGGAAGTAGCCGCGCCAGTAAGGAGGCCCGCAATCGGGACCGTGGGCGTGCTCGTGACCGTGGTGGTGATGGCGGTGCCGATGGCGGTGTCCGTGCCAGCTCACGCGCCCTCCTCGCCCTGCGCCTGCGCCGGCGCGCCGTCGGCCGCCGCCATCACGTAGCCGACGCCCCGCACCGTCTTGATGAGGCGCGGCGCTTTCGGATCGTCGCCCAGCTTCTTGCGCAGGTGCGAGACATGGACGTCGACGGTGCGGTCGTTGACGGTGACGTCGTTGCGGCCCGCCTCCGCCATCAGCGTCTCCCGCGGCACCACCCGCCCCGGCCGCCGCGCCAGCGCGAGCAGGATGTCGAACTCCAGTCCGGTCAGCTCGGCCGGCTCGCCGGCGACGCGTACGCGCCGCGCCCCGACCTCGATGGCGACGCGACCGACGACGATCTCAGCCTCGACGGCCTGCGGCTGCGATCGCCGCAGGACCGCCCGCAGCCGCGCCAGCAGCTCGCGCGGCGAAAACGGCTTGGGCACGTAGTCGTCGGCGCCCAGCTCCAGCCCGACCACCCGATCGGCCTCGTCACCGCGCGCGGTCAGCATGATGACCGGAACTTGCTTCGTCTGGCGGATGCGCCGGCAGACCTCCAGCCCGTCCATCCCCGGCATCATCACGTCCAGAAGCACCGCATCGAAGACGTCCCGCTCGAGCGCCGCCAGCCCCTTCGCCCCGTCCGTCGCGTGAACCAGGGTCACGCCGTTGGGAGCGAAGTAGCTGGCCAGCAGCTCGAACAGGCGACGATCGTCGTCGATGCAGAGGACGCGCACGGATGGATCCTAGCGCGACATTGGTCTCGGGAACCCTAAGAGGGTTCCCGAACCCTCCCCCGGTGGTACGCGGCGAGCAAAGCTCGCCGGCTCCCCACGCGTCATTGCCACCACCCGAAGCGCGGCCCGCGTTCGACCAGCGAGGCCAGCCGCGTGCGCTGATCCGGCTCGAGCGCGTCGTGTACCCGCGCGACCAGCCCGACGAACGCCTTGCGCGCGCCCTCGATCACCGTGTCGTGCCGCGCGAACTGCTCGCCCAGCACGACGCCGTCGAAGGTCGGGCGGCGCAGCGCGTCCGCGAGCTCCTGCCGGCTGCGCCGGGCCTCGCCGCCGCCCAGCTTCCGGAGGTCGTCGCGGAACTCATCGAGCGCCCCGCCGATGGCGCGCTCCTGGGCGGGCGTCGCGTTCACGCGCGATAGGACGGAACGGATGAAATGACGTTTCCCGCGAACGCCCGCCCCCCAGCCGTCCGACCCACCCTCGTCCCGCAGCGACGCGCCCCAGTCGTCATCGTCCAGCCCGTAGCCGCCCCAGCCCCGCCGCCCCGGAAAATGCCCCCACGGGCCGCCGTGCCAGCCGCCATGACGCGAATGGCAACCGCCCCACCCGTGATGGCCGTAATACCAGCGACGGGCATGAAACAGCCGACTGAGCGCGAATACCACCAGGCCTCCTGCAATCAAGCATCCGATCATCTCTTCATCTCCTTTGCGGAGCTCGTTTGCTCCGTGGGGAGACTCTGAACACCGATCGTTAAGGACGTTCGCGCGGGACTGTTAAGAAATGTGAACGGTGGCAAAATGAGGGTCTGGCAATGACGCAGGCCTCCCCAAGGCCCCTGCATCGTCTGACACCGTTGCTGGACGATCCGCTGGTGGCATGGCTCACCCCGCCCCAGCGCCTGCGGGTCGCGATGACCGGCTGGGTGAGGTGGGGAGCCTTCGGCGTGCTGTGGCTGTTCATCTGGTACGCCTGCCTGGTCCTGCTGCCCGGCCTGATCATTCCGACCGTCATCGCCCTGTCCATCGGGGCGGCGCTGGCCTTGCCCTGGCGGCGCATGATCCTCCGGACCCAGGCCGAACGAGCCACCGAATTGATCCGGACCAGCGCGCCCGCCGAGGCGAGGGCCGTCGACGATCTCGCCGCGCTCGGCGAACAACCCGACGGAACCATCGTGTCGCTGGTGGGCTGGGTCCAGGCGGGCGCGCAGCTCGCCGAGCCTGTCGGCGGCGAGCCGGCCATCGGCCTCGCGATGGCCTGTCACCAGAAATATCCGGGTGTGCTCGAGACGTTGAATGATTTCGAGCTGGTGGACGAGGCCGGAAACGTCGCCCGCGTTCAGGTCGCCGGTGCCCGCATGCTGGGCGAGAGCAACGTGAATCTGACCGACGCCCACGCGCGCCGGATGCTGGTGGCGTCGCTGGATCTGCCGGTCGGCGCGGTGGCGACCGGCTGGGATGCCTTCGTGCTGCGGAACGGCGATCCCGTGATGGTGATCGGCTTCAAGCAGACCGCGCTCGATCCGACCCGATCGGGCGTGCGCGCGACACCCACCAGCGCGGCCGTCAGCTCCTTGGCGCCGAAACCGTTGCTGATTTTCCCGATCGCGGCCGAGCGGCGCGGTCAGGCGCCGACCATGTTCAATATTTCCTGAGCTGCCACCGGTTGCGGCGCGCGCAACCGCATCGCAAAGTTGAGCATGGCTTCCACCAACGCCGCCGGCCCGCCCCGTCGATCGCGCGGCCCCGGGCGTTTCCTGCTTCTGGTGCTGGTGCTCGCGGTCGGACTGCAGATTCCGTTGGTGGCTGCGCTCGCCCACCTGAGCGGGCGCGTCGCCCCCATCGTCGCTCTTCCCGCGCTGCTGACGATCGGGTTCGTTGCCGGCCTGCTCCGCGGGCGGACGGCGTGGGCGACGCCCGGTCCGCTGCGTCTCTACCTGGTGCTGTGGCCGTTCTTCATCTGGTGGACGGTGGCGCTGCTGTTCAGTTTCGCAGCGCCGATCGCGATCGCGCTCGCGTCGCTGTTCCGCGCGCCCCCCGACACCGGCGTCGTCGTTGCGCTCGCCGCGGCGGTCGGCGGCGCCGCGCTGTCGCTGCACCAGCGGCCGCGCGTCCGCCGCCGCGACGTCGACATCGAGGGGCTGCCCGAGGCGTTCGATGGCTACCGGATCGTCCAGATCTCCGACCTGCACTGCGGTCCGTTCGCGAGCGCGCGCCGGGTCGCGGGGTGGGTCACCGCCGCCAACCGGCTGGAAGCCGATCTGGTGGCGGTGACGGGCGACCTGATCGCGAGCGGCTCGGCGTACGTCGACGTGGTCGCGCGCGCTCTCGGCGGCCTGCGCGCCCGGGACGGCGCGTTCGCCAGCATGGGCAACCACGACTACTTCGGCGACGGCGAGGCGATGGTCGGCGCGCTGGAGTCAGCCGGCCTGACGGTGCTGCGCAACCGCGGCCTCCAGCTGCGGCGCGACGGCGCGGCGATCTGGCTGGCGGGCGTCGACGACACCTGGACGCGGCGGCACGATCTCGGGCGCGCACTGGCGGAGCGGCCGCCCGGAATGCCGGCCGTCCTGCTGGCCCATGATCCAGCGCTGTTTCCCGACGCCGCCGAACGCGGCGTCGACCTCGTGTTGTCCGGGCACACGCACGGCGGTCAGGTGGCGGTCCCGCTGCTCGCGCGCAAGCTGAACCTCGCGCGGCTGATCACGCGGTTCACGAACGGCGTCTACCGATCGGGCGCCTCGACCCTGTACGTGAACCGCGGGCTCGGCACGACCGGACCGCCCGTTCGGCTGGCGGTCGCGCCCGAGATCGCGGTGTTGACGCTGCGCCGTGCCCGCGGGGCGCAGGCTCGAGCATTCGAACCAGGCTCCGAACCTCTTGCGCTTCACGCGCCGCCGATTACATCTGAGATGTGAGTGGGGGAATCGAGGACACACTTTTTGGTGTCCTCAGGGCGCGGCGAGAGCTGGTCGTCGCCTGCTGGAACACGAAGATTCGTGCCGCGGTCGGCGCGTCGCTGTCGAACGCCGAGCTGCTCGACCGGATACCGGATTTCGTGGACGAGATCATCGCCGCCCTCTATCCCGACGCGATCCCGCTCCCAAGCACGAGCGGCAACGCGGAGGAGCACGGCGCCCAGCGCCTGCGCCTGCACTTCGACGTCGCCGAGGTCGTGCGCGAATACGGCCTCCTGCACGAATGCATCATCGAGATCGCGCGCGACGCGGGCGCCGAGATCAGCCTGGGCGAGCAGCAGGTGATCTCGCGCTGGCTCAACAATGGAATCGCGGACGCGCTCGCCCAGTACGTCAAGCGCCGCGACCAGGAGCAGGAGCGCCAGCGGTCGGAGCATCTGGGCTTCATCGCGCACGAGCTGCGCAACCCGCTGTCCGCAGCCCGCGCGGCGCTGCAGCGGCTGCGCAGTCAGCAACTGGCGGCCGGTGGCCGGGCCGCCGATCTGCTCGAGCGAAGCCTGCGCCGGACGGCCGACATGATCGACAACGCCCTGTCGCATGCATCGCTCGCCCTCGGCGTCGATCCGCGACTCGAGCCGGTGGTCCTCTCGGACATGCTGCACGACATCGATCTGGACGCGGGCATCGATGCCCAGGACCGCGAGGTCGGCCTGCGCTTCGTGATCGAGGGCGACGCGGTGATCGCCGCCGACCCGCGCCTGCTGCGATCGGCGGTGTTCAACCTGGTTCAAAACGCGCTGAAGTTCAGCCGGGCGGGTTCGTTGGTGACGGTGACGGCGCGGGGCGCGTCCGATCGGGTGACGATCGATGTCGCGGACCACTGCGGCGGCCTTCCGCCGGGCAGGGTCGAGGATCTGTTCGCGCCCCTGGTCCAGCGCGGCGAAAACCGCACCGGCTTCGGCCTGGGCCTGGCGATCGCGCGGCAGGCCGTCGAGGCTCAGGGTGGCACCGTCGCCGTGCACGACATGCCGGGCACCGGCTGCGTGTTCACCATCCAGTTGCCGCGGTCGAGCGGCGCCGGTAACCCGGAGCCGCCGGCGCGCATCGAATCCTGATCATGGCAACCAACACGGGCGTTCGGGAGGTCGAAAAGATCGTCACGGCTCACAAGCAGCGCGAGGGCGGCGGCTTCATCGTGCGCCGTCCGTTCCCGGGGCTGGGAATGACGGCCGTCGATCCGTTCCTGCTGCTGGACGAGATGGGACCGGTCGAGTACGGCCCCGGGGAGGCGGTGGGCGCGCCCGATCACCCCCACCGTGGCTTCGAGACCGTCACCTACGTGCTCGAGGGCGAGATGGAGCACGAGGACTCCGCCGGCCACCGCGGGTCGCTGCGCGCCGGCGACGTGCAGTGGATGACCGCCGGCGCGGGCATCATCCACGCCGAGATGCCGTCGCGCGCGCTGCGCGAGCGGGGCGGGCGGGTCCACGGGTTCCAGGTCTGGGTCAACCTGCCCGCGCGCCTGAAGCTGACCACGCCGCGTTACCAGGAGATCGCCGCCGGCGCGATTCCGACCGCCGAGACAGCGGACGGGCGCGCGCGCGTCCGGGTCGTGGCGGGCGAGGCGCTCGGCGTGCGCGCCGTGATCGACACGCACACCCCCATCGTCTATCAGGACTGGTCGATCGCGCCCGAGGGCGACGTGACGATCGGCCTGGCGCGCGAGCACCAGGCGCTCGCGTACGTGTTCGAGGGGAGCGTGCGGATCGGCGAACGGGACGGCGGGGGCGCCGTCGCCGACGGGCAGATGGCGCTGCTCGGCGCGGGCGACAGCGTCCGTCTGCGGGGCGCGCCGGGCGGCGGGCGGCTGTTGCTGCTCGCGGGCGTGCCTCTCGGCGAGCCGATCGCGCGCTACGGTCCGTTCGTGATGAACAACGACGCGGAGCTGGTGGCGGCCTTTCAGGATTTTCAGAGCGGCCGCATGGGCGAGATCACCCGGACGGCGAAGGTCGGCTGACCGGTCAGAACGGGAAGGCGAGCAGCGGCACGCTCGCCGCCGGCGCCGCGCGCCCGCCCGACGTCCGCCGCCAGGCGAGCTCCAGCCAACGCCGGCTTTCGAGGCCCGGGGCGGCCGGCGGCGCGCCCAGATTCGACCAGAGGCTTCGCTCCTCCTTCTCGAGGTGCCAGGCGATCGTCGCCCCCACGGCCGCCCCGACCGCGTAGCCGATCGCGTAGCCGATCGCGGCGCCGGAGGTGAAGTTCGCGTTCCCCTCCTCGTCGTGAAAGCTGCCGCCCGCCGCCGAGCCGATCAAGGTGAACGGGACGACCGCGAGCGCGCCCAGATAGGCGCCGAGCACGACGGGGCCGCAGCCCCCCGTGTAGTGCTTGCTGGTGTGGCCAAACGTGCAGACCATGCCGCCCACCGCGGCGGGACCGGCGACCTGGGCCGCCCACGCGACGGTCTCGAACGGGGTGTTGTTACCGAAGACCGGCAGGACGACGAAGACCGACGCGGTCAGGGTCCCGATTAGCAGTTGCCCGGCGGCGATGCCGGTCTCGGGCGGATAGTCGCCGGCCGCCGCCGGACGGACCGGCCCGACGAAGACCGAGGCGACCGCCAGCACGACGCCGACCAGAAACGCCCGCATTCCCGCAGGCTACAACGACGCGGTCGATCGATCACCCTCCGTCGAGGCCAACGGACCGAATGGCGTACGACATGGTGGCGCGAAAAATAACGTGCCTTATCATTCAGCGCAGATCCGGATCGGAGGCGGCCATGAAAATCGGAATCATCGGCTCGGGCGTCGTCGCCCAGACTCTGGGCGCGAAGCTCGTCGAGCTCGGACACGACGTCGTCCTCGGAACGCGAGACGCGTCCAAGCTCGACGACAAGAAGAACATGGCGGGCACGCTGCGCGAGTGGCTGGCGGCGGTCGCCAAGGTCGCGAGGGGTGAAGCAAAGGGCCGGGTCGTCACCTTCGTCGAAGCGGCGGCGCACGGCGACCTTCTGATCAACGCGACTCACGGACAGGCGTCGGTCGACGCGCTGAAGCTGGCCCGCGCCGACAAGGTCGGCCCCAAGGTGCTGATCGATACCGCCAACGAGCTCGACTTCAGCAAGGGGATGCCGCCCGGCGTGCTCGCCAGCTGGAGCAACTGCCTGGCGGAACGAATTCAGGCCGCATTTCCGAACCTGAAGGTCGTGAAGTCGCTGAACACGGTCGGGGCGCCGGTCATGGTGGCGCCGCAGGCGCTGGCCGGCGGCGAGCACACGATCTTCGTGTCGGGCAACGACGCGGCGGCCAAGGCCGCGGCCGCCGAGTTGCTCAAGTCGTTCGGCTGGAAGGACGTGCTCGACCTGGGTGACATCGCCACGGCGCGCGCCCCCGAGATGCTGATGGCGATGTGGCTGCACATGTGGCGGGCGACCGGGACCGGGATCGTCAACGTCAAGGTCGTTCGCTGATCGGGCCGTGAGCGTGGCGTCCGACGATCTCGACAGCCTGTTCGCCGCGCCGCCGGCCGGCTTCATCGAGGAACGCAAGCGCATCGTCGCGGCGCTGAAGAGCGCCGGGCGGAAGGACGAAGCGAAGGCGGTCGAGAAAATCCCGCGCCCGTCGCTGGCGCTCTGGACCGTCAACCAGATCGCGCGCCGCGATCCCGAGCTGGTCCGGCGGCTGAGCGAGGTCACGGAGCGGCTGCAGACGGCGCCCATTTCGGAGTACGCGACGGCGGCCGTCGAGCACCGCCAGGTGTTGCACCAGCTTCGCGACCGGGCCAGCGAGATCCTCGCCGGGGCCGGCCTCGAGATCACGCCGCAGGTGATCTTGCGCGCGATCGCGAACCTGCGCGCGGCAGCGGGCAGCCCCGACACCCGCGCGACGCTTGAGCAGGGGCGTATGGTCCGCGACCTCGCCGAACAGGCGAGCGAGAGCCTGTTCGGCAGCGCGGCGGCGCCGGCCGACGGCGCCGCGTCCAGCCCGGCCGCGGCGGCTGCCGACAGCGCCCCGACGGCGGCGCCCGCCGAGACGACGGCACAGACACGCGTACGCACGAAGGAGATCGTCCAGGCGGAGCGCGAGGTCAAGCGACTGCGCGGCGCCGAGGCCGCCGCGCGCAAGAAGGTCGAGCGCGCAGAGCGGGCGGTCGCCGCCGCGCGCGAATCGATCGCCGTCGCCGAGGTCCACGCGGCCACCGCGCGCGCCGACGCCGAAGCGGCCGAAAAGGCGCGCGCCGACGCCGAAGCCGCGCTCGCGCGCCTCTCGGGCGCCTGATCAATCGCGACGGAGCGATCGGTACCGCCAGAGCGTCGACGCCAGCACGATGAACGACGTCAGCCAGACCCAGTAGCCGTACGACAGCAGCGACGCGAAGTTGAAAAGCAACGCGCTGGCGTTCAGGCCGGCCGCGCCGATGGCGAGGACCAGGAAGCCCTGTCTGACCGCGCGGCGCCGAACAACCTCCGTCACCGGACTGACGAGCATCAGCAGATTCGTCAGCCCCATGATCCTGACCGCGATCCGACCAGCCACCGACATGCCGCGAAGCGGTTCGCTCTCCGCAGCGAGCGCCACCTGCCAGCCGGGCAGCAGGACGTCATTCCTGATGAGCGCCCCGCCCTGCCGGATGCCCGCCGCAGGCAGCAGCAACGACACCGCCCAGAGAATCCAGGCGATCAGAACGTGGCGAGAGAAACGCGCGTCGCGATTCACGCCTCCCGATACAGAAAAGGACGGCGCCCGGTTGCGCGACGGGTCTACCGGTACCCGGCGGCCTGCAGGCTGAACAGGTGGGCGTAACGCCGGCCCGCCGCGAGCAGCTCGGCGTGCGTGCCGTCCTCGATCACGCGCCCCGCCTCGAGCACCAGGATCCGATCGGCCATGCGCACCGTCGGAAAACGGTGCGAGATCAGGATCGTCGTCCGCCCGGCCGCGAGCGCGCGGAAGCGCTGGAACACGGCGTGCTCGGCCTCGGCGTCCAGCGCCGCCGTCGGCTCGTCGAGGATCAGGATGTCCGCCTCCTCGCGCATGAACGCGCGCGCCAGCGCCACCTTCTGCCACTGCCCGCCCGACAGCTCGACGCCGCCCGCGAACCAGCGTCCCAGCTGCGCGTCGAGGCCGCCCACCAGCGTCGCCACCAGCTCCTTCGCCCCACCCTGGTCGACCGCGCGCCCGACCCGCAGCTCGTCATCCAGGTGATCGACGCTGCCGAACGCCACGTTCTCGCGCAGCGCCAGCTGGTACTCGTTGAAGTCCTGGAAGATGACGCCGATCCGCGCGCGCAGCTCGCGTTCGTCCCACGCGCGCACATCGCGCCCGTCGAGCAGCACCCGTCCTTCGGTCGGCTCGTACAGCCCGGCGAGCAGCTTGATGAAAGTCGTCTTGCCCGCGCCGTTCTCGCCGACCAGGGCCAGGCTTTGACCCTTGGGCACGAACACGTCGACCCCGCGCAGCGCCCATTTGTCGGCCGCGTCGCGCCGCTCCGCCCCGCCCGGCGCCGGGTACTTGAAGCCGACACCCTCGAAGCGAACCCCTTCCTCGGCGCGAACGACGGCGACCGGCCTGATCGTCTTCCTGTCCTCGGTCGGGATCGCGAAGAACTCGAAAAGGTTCGTCATGTACAGCGTGTCCTCGTACATGCCGCCGAGTGCCGACAGCACCGCCTGGAAGCTCTGCTGCCCCTGGCGGAAAGCCACCAGGTACAGCGTCATGTCCCCCAGCGACAGCCGCCCCCGGACCGTCGCCACGACGATCAGCGCGTAGCAGCCGTAGAACACGACCGTGCTGATCAGCGACAGCGCGTAACCCCACACCATCCGGCGCACGGCCAGCCGCCGATCGTCGGCGAAGAATGTCTCCGCCAGCCGTCGGTAGCGCCCCAGCAGCAACGGCGCGAGACCGAACAGCTTCACCTCCTTGGCGTGCTCGTCGTTGCCGAGCACGTATTCCAGGTAGGTGAGGCGGCGCGAGTCGGGCGAGCGCCAGTTGCGCAGCCGGAACGCCGCGCCCGAAAAGCGCGCCTCGGCGACGAAGGCGGGCACCGTCGCGATCAGCAGCGCCAGCGCCATCCAGCCCGAGAAGCGGATCAAAAGCGCGATGTAACCGGCCAACGTCAGCCCGTGCCGGATGACCTGAAAGTTGCTCTGGATCAGCGACAGCGGACGGCTCGACGCCTCGCGCCGGGCGCGGGTCAGCTTGTCGTAGAACTCCGGATCCTCGAAGTGCCTGAGCGACAGCTTCTCCGCCTTCTCGAGGATCCGGACGTTGAGGTCGATGCCGAGGCGGAGCCCGACCAGCTGCCGCACCAGCCCCAGGCCGCGCTCGCACCCGGCCATCGCCACCACCGCGCCCAGCTCCAGCGCGACGAGACGCACACCTCGTTCGAGCGCGGCGGATCGGGCGGCGCCCGGCAGCGCGGCGTGCGCGGCCACGACCGCATCGATGATCAGCTTGCCGACCCACGCGACGATCGGCGGCAGCGCCGCCGCAGCCACCGTCAGGACCGCCAGCGCGACCACGCCGCCCGGCGCCGAACGCCAAACCAGACCCATCGCGCGCAGCGAATGCGTGGCGCTCGCCCGGATCCGCACGGCGAGCGGCGGCAGCGACGGCTGCGGCAGCGGCGCCGCGATGATGGGGTGACCGGACATTCGTCACGAACTCTAGCAGGGCCGCGCCGCCAGCCCGGGCGTGCGTCTGCCACGAGCGAGCTCGACCGGCGAAAACTCTGTCGGGAAATCACGCAACAAAAACCGCCCGATGTGCGTCTTAAAACGAGGAGGACAAGTCATGAAACGGCTGGGATTGATCTCACTGCTCGGGCTCGCGCTGATCGCGGCTCCGGCTGCGGCACACGCCGCCGCCTGGGGCCACGCCGGTGGTGGCGGTGTTCACGGCGGCTGGGGCGGCGGCGGCTGGCACGGAGGCCCCGGCGGCTACCACGGGGCGCCCGCGTATCACGGGGCACCCGCGCCGGGCTACCACGGCGGCCCGGGCTACTACCACGGCGGGCCGGGCTATTACCACCCGGCGCCGATCTACCACGGCCACGGGTACGCTCCTGTCTACGGCCACCCGTACGCACGCGTCTGGGTGCCCGGCTACTGGGGCTGGAACGGCGGCGTTCGCGTCTGGATCGGCGGCGCGTGGTCCTATCCGCCCTACGCCGGTTATGTGTGGGTCCCCGGCCACTGGGTCTGGAACGGATACCAGTGGGTCTGGCAGAACGGCACCTGGGGACCGCCCTACTGACGAGGGCACGGGACGCAAAAAAGTGGGGGCCGGTTGGCCCCCACGGATCGATCTATCTTTCTTCTCTGATTACTTCTTGGCGGGAGCCGCGGGCGCGGCAGCCGCCGTCGGCGCCGCCTTGGCGGGTTCGGCCGGCTTCGCCGCCGTCTTCGCGTCGGTCTTCGCCGGAATGAAGTCGAAGCCCTTCGGCATGTAAATGAAGGTCAGGCAGGTGCCGCCCTTCGCTTCGCACTTATTGTCGTGCACCATCTTGCCCGGCTGGAACCAGTGCCCGCCGGGACCGATCGCCTTCCCCTCGTCACCGCCCGGCGCGAAGTCGTGTTCGAGGCCGGTGATGCCGATGGCGTAGTCGTCGGACGTGTGAGAGTGCGCACCTGGCACGCCGCCCGCGGGAACCTTCAGCAGGATACCGATCGGCTGGCCCTTCTTCTTGATGTCGCCGAACACGACCGCGAACGAGGGTCCCTTCATCTCCTTGTCGTTCGGATCCATCGCCTCGAACTTCACGTCAGCGGCAGGCGTCACCTCGATCTCCTTGCCCTTCGCGGCGGCCGCCACCACACCACCCGCGAAGCCAAGACCGGTCGTCACGACCGGAAGCACCAACAACAACGTCGTCGTCCTCTTCATTGTCTTTCCTCCTGGGGAGAGTGATTTCGCGCGCAGTATGCAGAGGGTAGCTCGGCCGAGCAAGCGGCGAATCGCCCCGTCCGGGCGAACGTGCTAGGCAGTAGGCATGTGCAGAAGCATCAAGACACTATTCAACTTCGCACCGCCCGCGACGGATCAAGAGGTTCGCGCGGCGTCGCTGCAGTTCGTGCGCAAGCTGTCCGGCTTCACCGCGCCTTCCAAGGCGAACGAGATCGCGTTCAACCGCGCCGTGGACGATACGTTTCGCATCGCCCGCAAGCTGGTCGATTCGATGTCGACGACGGCGGCGCCGCGCAACCGCGAAGAAGAGGCGGCCAAGGCGCGGGCGCGCGCGGCGGAGCGCTTCGGTCGCGCCCCGTCCGCGGCGCGGAATTGACCGCCGGGCCCGGCCCTACTCGGTCATCGACGCGCGCACGTGCTCGCGCGTGAAGAACAGCAGCATCATCGCCGGGTACGGCGTGTAAAAGATGACGCACATCACGGCGAAGGTGCCGCCCAGCACCATCGACAGGTTTCCCATCGACCCCAGTCCCTCCGCGCCCGGCTTCAGCTGCGACGACGCGGAATCGAACAGCTCGGCGTATGCCGGCGAAATGATCAACATCGAGATCGCCACCAGCAAGCCGACGCACACCAGCGCCGCGCCCGCCCAGTAGACAGACCAGCGGCGCGCCCAGACCCGGTATCGGAGCTGTCCGATCCCGATCGCGAGCAGCAGCGCGGACATCACGAAGAGGATCAGGCTCTGGACCGCGAACCCCTCGAGGACCTTCACACCGGCCTGGGCCGCGATCTTGTCCGCGTCCGTCGACGACAGACCGGCGGCGCCTCCCGCGGCGCCGGTGGCCGCGCCGGCGAGCAGGCCGAGTGTGCTGAACAGCAGCACGATCGACGCGAAGATGATCGACAGCACGCCGAACACCTTCGGTGCCGCTGAACGCTCGTGCGGTGCCAGCCTCGGCAGCTGCTCGTGTCGATCGGACAGCTCGGCGGCCGGCGGCTGGTAGGGGCTGTTCAGATCGTCAGGTGTATTCATGGCGCCCGCATTATCGCACGTACAGCCCCAATCGATCGACGGCGAGGTGTTGACGGACCCCCTCGCACCCGCCTTGGGAGTACAATCGACGCCCGAGTAAAAAGCGGAAAAGGGGAGTGACGAAATGTCGATCTTCGCGAAGAAACAGGAATGGGATCACAAGGTCACGAACGACGTCGCCGCGGCGCCCGCCGCCACGACGACGACCACCGCAGGACGTAACGGCTACGGAATCGCGGAAGCGATCCAGTTGATGCGCGGGTTGCCGGTCGACCAGAATCCGGAGCTGGTGGTGCGCGTCGTGCGTGCGACGCTGGCCTCGCTGAACGTGAAGCTGGCCGACATCATCGAAGATGCGTCGAAGAAGCAGAAGACCACCCAGGAGCGGATCACCGCCGAGCACGGCAAGGTCGCCGAGCTGGAGAAGCAGCTGGCCGACCACCGGAAGGAGATCGCGGCGCTCGAGGCCGATTTGAAGGAGACGACCAAGGTCAAGGAGCGGCTGCAATCGGCGGAGAAGGATGCGAGCGGCCCGACCCCGCTGCGCGCGACCGGCCCGCACACGGCGACGCTGCTGGGCAACAAGGCGCCGGAAGAAGCGACCAGCGGCAAGGACTAGTCTCCGCGCGAAGCGCGTCACGCACCCGCGCGTGGCGCGCGCGATCAGCGAAAGATCACAAGTAGCTGTGGCGCTGGGCCGCGCTGGGCACGAGGCGGTGCACCAGCGCCAGCAGCTGGTCGGCCGCCACCGGGCGCAACAAGATCGGAATGCCGCCCAGGTCCTCGTCGCTGCCGCCGAGCGCGACCAGCGGGATGAGCGACGTGTGCCGGTTGTGTCGGAGCACGCCGATGAGTTGCCGGCCGCTCAGCCACTTGAGATCCAGATCGAGCACGATGAGGCGCGGCACCGTCTGCATCAGCACCTGGGCCGCTTCCAGACCTGTGGCGACGGCGGTCACGGAATAGCCCGCCTCTTCCAGAATGGTCCGAAGAACGCCCCGAGTCGCGGGATCGGGGTCCGCCAGGAGGATCACTATCTGACGACCTGATCACCGGTCCGCGCCGGCGCAAGGCGCGACATGTAACACGATGTCGTCGAACGGGATCAGCCGGACGGGATTCAAGCGTCCGTGATCAGCTCGGCCGCGTGGCGTTCCTCGGCCGCGATCTGCGCACGTGCAAACGCTTCCAGCCCCTCGCTGCGACCGGCGACCAGCTCCAGCAGCTTGCGGTACTCCTCGACCCGCTGCTGCTCGTAACCACGCACGGCGTCCATCATGTCCTCGGCCGACACCAGCGCTTCATCCATCAGCGCGTCGACGCCCACCGACGGCCCGCCCGTCAGCGACGCGATGTGCTGTCCGATCGCGATGGCCCGCGGCCGGGACGACTGGAGCCAGTTGCTCATCCAGCGGTGGTGGAAGTGCTGCATCACGCCGTTCAGTTCGACGTGGAGGATCCGGTTCAAGACCTCGACGGTCGCATCCCTGTCCAGCCCTTGCCCGACCGCCACGCGCTCCATCGATTTTGTCATCGCCATCTTGTCACCATCAGTGGCTCTAGGCGGTCCGAGCGGCTCGTTTTTTTTGGTCCCCAGGATGCAGAAATTTCGCCGCCCTTCGCGCCTGCTGCCGGCGCGCACTTTGCGCACTTTGGCGCACCATTCCGGTCAAGAACGCGATATACGCGTGGAGAGTTGGCGGGCTGGGCTCGCCGCGTCCCATCACGGTTTCGGGACCCCTGCTCTCGAGGTTTCCAAATGGTGGAGATTCCCGACTCGCTGGTCGAGCGGTTGAAAGAGCGCCAGGTCATCCTGGTGGCGGGCCTCGGCTGCAGCGAGCTGGCCGGCGCGCCCGGCTGGAACGAGTTGACAGAAGCTCTCAGCGGGCGGCTGGTCTTCTCCGATGCCCGGCAGGTCGTCGCGCGCCTGACGGCGGCGGGGCGGATGACCGACGCCATCGCATTCATCCGCGATCTCGTGCCGCACCAGCTGGTCGAGGAGTCGCTGGCCCAGTCCTATCCGGCCGGGCGGGCGGTACCGGACGCCATGTCGGCCTGTGTGCGCTTTCCGTGGCGCGCGGTCGTGACCACGGCGTTCGACGACCTGTGGGAGCGGGCGCTCGACGCCGCGGACGGCGGCCGGCGCCCGCCGGCCATCATGACCGCCGCCGACGATCCGGCCCAGGCGCAGTCGTCGGGACCGCCGCTGGTGCAGCTGGCCGGGCGGGTCGCGCTTCCGGAAAGCCTGTGCCTCGGTCCGGGGGACGCGCGCGTGAGGCTGGTGCCGTCGCCCGGGCTCGCCTGGCTGGCCCATATGGCGCTGCGGCGATCGTTCGTGTTCGTCGGTTTCCGGCCGACCGATCCGGATCTGGTCTGGCTGTCGTCATGGCTGGCGACGCGGCCGGGGCACGCGTCGCATTTCCTATTTCTGGACGTGTCGTCGGATCCGGACGCAGACACCGAGGCATCGGTCTGGGCGCTGCGCACCGGATTCGACGTGATCCCGTGCCCGGAGGGGACCGCCGAGGGCGTGGAACGCCTGGCGACGATCGCCGTGTCGATCGCGGCGCAGCTGCCGCCGCTCGACGCCGACATCGACATCAACATCTGGCTCCAGAAATGGGCGGAGGATCCGGGCAACCCGCAGCCGCGCGAGGTGCTGGGAAGGGTCGAGGCCGCCTTGCGCGAGGACGAGCGCTGGGATCGCCTGGTGGAGCTGCTCTTGCGGCGCCTCGATCTGCAGGAGGACGAGGGCGAGCAACTGGCGGCGCTGCGCGAGGTCGCGCGCATCTTCCGCGAGCGGCTGGCGGCGCCGGCGCGCGCGCTGACGCCGGGGATCGCGATGTTGCGGCTGCGCCCCGCCGACGACGAGCTGTGGGACGACCTGCGTGCCGACGCGGGCGCCGCGGGCGCCTGGGAGGAGCTGGTCGAGCAGGCATCCGAGATCGCTCAGGCGGCCGGCCCCACGCCCGGCGCCGCGCGCATCTGGCGGGAGCTGGCCCGCGCGCTGCGCGACAACCTCGATCGCCCCGAGGACGCGCTGGCGGCGTACCGTGAGGCTCTGATAGCGGACCCCGCCGATCGCGAGACGCGCGACGCGGAGGCGGAGCTGCTGCGGCGGCTCGCGCGCTGGCAGGACCTGGCGGAGGTGCTGCGCGCGTCGTCGGCGGAGGCGGACGAGCCAGGGCGCGCGGTGGCGCACATGCTGGAGGTGGCGGAGCTATACGAGGCGCAGCTCGCCGACGAGGCGAGCGCCATCACCGCGTACGAGTCGGTGCTGGCGATCGATCCCGACGCCTCGGGCGGCATCGCGGCGCGCGCGCTGGAACGGCTGTACGAGACGCAGAAGCGCTGGGCCGACCTGGCCCGGTTGCTGGAACGGCGCGCGCTGCAGGCGCCGCCTCCCGACGCGATCGCGCTGCGGCGGCGGCGCGCGGAGATCCTGGCCGGCGAGCTGGACCAGCTGGACGAGGCGGCGGAGGAGCTGGAGCTCCTGTCGGCCGACAACCCGGAGATCGCGGACCGCGGCCTGCTGGCGCAGCTGGAACGGATCTACCTGCGCGCGGAACGCCACGACGACTACCTGCGCACGCTGCAGCGCCAGGCGGACGCCGTCGCCAATCCGGTCGAGCGGGTCGCGCTGCTGCGCCGGCTGGCCTCCGAGGGCGAGCAGCGGCCCGAGGGGGTGGACCGCGCCGCGGAGGCGCTGGAGCAGATCTTGCGCCTCGAGCCGCGCGACGCCGAGGCCTTCGCGTCGCTGGAACGGATCTACCGCGCCGCGGAACGCCCCGCGGCGCTGGCCGCCGCGATGTCGAGGCGCCTGGCGGTCACCGACACGATCGAGGCGCAGCGCGAGCTTCTCGCCACCCTGGGCGAGATCTACGAACGCGAACTGGACGAGCTGGAGCCGGCGCTCGACGCGTATACGCGCGCCGAGGTCGCGGGCGACACGCGCGCGCAGACCTACGCGGCGATCGATCGACTGGCCGAGCGGCTCGGGCGCTGGGACGCGGCGGGCGAGGCGGCGCGCAAGTGGGCCGAGATCGCGGCCGAGGACGCGGGCGCGCTGGCGGCGCTGGCGCGCGTGCGCCGCCACGGCGGCGACTACGAGGGCGCGCTGGGACTGTTCATCGACGCCGCCGAGCGCGAGACGACCGGGCCGGGACAGGCGGCGCTGCTGACCGAGGCGGCGCTGATCGTGCAGGGCGGCCAGGGACGCGAGGGCCAGCAAAGTCAGCAAAGTCAGCAAAGTCAGGAAGAACAGGCCGTCGAGCTGTACGTTCGCGCGCTGGCGGCCGATCCCGACCACGCCGCCGCGGCCGAGCGCCTGGCCGAGATCTACGCTGCGCGCGGGCGCTGGGCCGACGTCGAGGAGCTGCTGGACATTGTCATCGACGGGCTGGAGCCGGGCGAGACCGACCGGCTGGTCGCGCTGGAGATGAAGCTGGCGGAGGCGTGCGTCCAGCTGGGCAAGACCGACAAGAACAAGATGGACAAGGCCCTGGACGCGCTGGCGCGCGCCCACGAAGCCCGCGCCGAGTCGCTGCCCGTGCTGCACAAGTACGGCGACCTGCGCATGCAGCGACGCGAATGGAAGGACGCGCTGGCGCTGTACGAGACGATCCTGCGCGATCAGCGCCAGACGCTGGCGCCGGCCGAGGCGGCCGAGGTGGCGATGCAGATGGGCGCGTGCCACACCGAGCTCGGCAACCCGGACGAGGCGTTCGCCGCCTACAAGGAAGCGAAGGGCTTCGATTCAAAATATCGCCCGGCGCTGGATGCGCTGGCGGCCGCCTACGCCGCGAAGGGCGACTGGGCGGGATGGGTCGCGGAACGGCGCGGGCTCGCCGAGATCGCCGAGCCAGAGGAGAAGGCGGCGCTGCAGGAGGAGATGGGCGACGCGTATGCCGACAAGCTGTCGGACGCCGAGCAGGCGGAGGGCTGTTACCGCGCGGCGCTGGAGCTGGAACCCGGCCGGCGCACGACGCTGCACAAGCTGCTCGACGTCTACACCAAGCAGTCCCGCTGGCAGCCGGCGATCGATCTGCTGAACCAGCTGGTCAAGATCGATGAGGATCCGCAGGTGCGGGCGCGCACCCTGTACACCGCGGCGCTGATTCTGCGCGACGAGCTGAAGCAGCCCGACGAGGCGGCGTCGCTGCTGGAGCGCTGCCTCGACGAGGCCCCCGACATGACGATCGCGTTCGAGGACCTGGAGGGGCTGCACAAGGTCGCCGCCGACTGGAAGGCGCTGGCGCACAGCTATCGGCGCATGATCAAACGCCTCACGACCGACGCGCCGCACGCGTTCCGTCTCGGCCTCTGGACGCGGCTTGGCGAGCTGGCGATCAAGCGCCTGCACGATCGCAAGGTGGCGATCGCGGCGTACGAGGCGGCCGCGGCGCTGGAACCGACCGACGCCACCCGCCAGGAGACGCTGGCCCACCTCTACGAGCTGTCCGGCCCCGACAGCCGCGAGCAGGCGATCGCCGCGCACCAGCGTCTGCTCGCGCGCGATCCCCACCGGACCGATTCGTACCGCGCGCTGGCCAAGCTGTACGGCGACGGCGACGAGTTCGACAAGCAGTGGTGCGTCGCCTCCGCGCTCTACTACCTCAAGAAGGCGGACCCGAGCATCGACGCGATCTTCCGCCGCCACCGTCCCGCCCAGATCCGGCTGCCGCAGCGGCCGTTCACGGAGGAGATCTGGCAGCGCATCACTCACCCCGACGAGGACCGGCTGCTCGGCAAGCTGTTCGCGGTGGCGGGGCCCTATCTGTCCGCGCGGCTGGCGAAGGTGCCGGCGGACATGGGCCT
>Ga0209465_10000473_pt1 | contig 18769 bp, 18 predicted proteins | sample PanSoiPlot1MoBio_FD_188321 | JGI IMG/M metagenome (GOLD analysis project Ga0209465, IMG submission 188321) | Tropical forest soil microbial communities from Panama analyzed to predict greenhouse gas emissions - Panama Soil Plot 1 MoBio (SPAdes)... | ecosystem: Environmental > Terrestrial > Soil...
GATCGCGACGCGAGCTACGCGCGGCTGTGCTAGGACCGGAGGCATGCTTCGCCTCCACGACAGCGCCACGTCGGGAAACGCCTACAAGGTACGGTTGCTGCTGACCCAGCTCGGCATCCCGTTCGAACGCATCGAGTACGACATCGACCACGGCGCGACGCGGACGCCCGAATTCCTGCGCGACAAGAACGCCAATGGCCGCATCCCGGTGCTGGAACTGGAGGACGGACGCTGCCTGCCCGAATCCAACGCGATCCTCTGGTACCTGGCCGAGGGGACGCCGTTTCTTCCCGGCGCGCGCGACGACGGAGGGCGCTGGCTGCGCGCGCAGGCGCTGCAGTGGATGTGCTTCGAGCAGTACAGCCACGAACCGAACATCGCGACCATCCGGTACTGGATCACGCACAAGGTGGAGATGACTGCGGAGCGGGAAGCGGCCCTTCCCGGCAAGCGCAAGTGGGGCGTCGCCGCGCTGGAAGTGATGGAGCGGCACCTCGGCGCACGGACCTTCTTCGTGGGTGACGGCTATTCGATCGCCGACATCGCGCTCTACGCGTACACGCACGTCGCCGACCAGGGCGGCTTCGACCTGGCCCCGTTCCCGGCGATCCGCGCCTGGCTGAAACGCGTCGCCGACCAACCGCGCCACATCGCGATCACGGACTGACGCGAGCTGGCCGGCGACCGCGACTTTCGTGTCGCGGTTGAGAGCGATCCCGCGATCGCGGCGGCCCGGGCGGCGGCGCCCGCCGGCATTCATCGCGGCCGCAATCTCCGTCGGAGATCGCGCCGCGCGCGTGATCTCGTGCGCGGCCGGCATGACCGTTGCTACGCAGCCCGGTCGATGCGCGGACACGGAATTTTTGCCGCCCTGATCGTCGCGCCGCTGTTCGCGGCGTGCGGCGACGACACTCCCGCGCGCTCACCATCGGACTCGCCAACCACGCCCCCGCCGCCCTCCGCGTCGCCGACGACGACCGCGCTCTGCGCGTCCGGGCAGATCTGCACGGTGGCCGGCACCGGAATCGCCGGCGACGGCGCCGACGGTCTGCCCGCGCTGCAGACGCGGCTCTACCTGCCCCAGGACACGACGGTCGGTCCGGACAATCATCTCTACGTCGTCGATTGGAACAACCACCGGATCCGGATGATCGACGACGACGGGACGATGCGCATCGTCGCCGGTGCCGGCGAGCTGGGCCTCGCCGCCGACGATCCAAGCACCGATCGCCTCAATCACCCGACCAACGTCACCTTCGACCCGATGGGGCCGCCGACGGAGCTGTGGATCGCCGCTTGGCACAATAGCCGCGTCAAGAAGGTCGACCTGACCACCGGAACGATCGTCGACGTCTGCGGAACCGGCATGCGCGGCTTCGCTGGCAACGGTGGACCGGCCGAATTGGCGACGCTGAATTTGCCGGTCGCGATCGTGTTCGACGCCGCCGGCAACCTGCTGATCGCGGATCAGGCCAACCAGATGATCCGTCGCGTCGATCGCGCCGACGACACGATCTCGACGATCGCCGGTATCGGTCACTGCGCCGATTCCGTGAACCCGGATCCGTGCGTGCTGAACGACGGTGGACCGGCGACCGCGGCAGGCTTCCACTTTCCGATCGGCCAGGCGGCGACGCCGGGCGGGCGGATCGCGCTGGCCGCCGACGGCACCATCTACGTCGCCGACACCGACGACTTCAGGCTGCGGCGCATCGATCCGGCCGGCACCATCACCACCGTCGCCGGCACCGGCGAGTGGGGCTTCGCGGGCGACGGCGGCCCGGCCGTCTCGGCGCAACTCGGCCGGCTGACCGACGTCGCGATCGGCCCGGACGGACAGATCTACATCGCGGACAGCGACAACGACTGCGTGCGCGTGATGACGCCCGACGGGATCATCGCGACGCTCGCCGGCCAATGCGGCCAGGCGGGCTTCGCCGGGGACGGCGGACCCGCCACCGCGGCGCTGCTGGATCGCCCGTTCGGCGTCGAGGTCGGACGCCAGGGCGAGGTCTACATCGCAGACACTCACAACCAGAGGATTCGCGTCGTCTACCGCTGAGGCGGCGGCTCGCGAAATGGAGAGGGCCATGAACACGATGCACGACTCGGGCAGGTCGACGCTGGCGACGATGGCGATTCTGTTCGGGCTGGCGAGCCTGATGCTCGTGGCCAGCCACGGCGACGCCAGCGCGTGCGGCGGCCTGTTCTGCAACAGCCCGCCGGCGAACCCGTTCACCCCGCTGCCGGTCGCGCAGAACGGCGAGAACGTCGTCTTCTCGTTCACGCCGGATCCGGCGGGCGGCGCACCGACGCTGCAGGCGCACATCCAGATCCTCTACACGGGCGATGCGGCGAAGTTCTCGTGGGTCGTCCCGGTCGACGCCGCGCCGACGCTGTCGACGGGCACCGACCGGCTGTTCACGGCGCTCGGCGGCGTCACCACGCCGCGCTACACGCCGACCTATGTCACCGACGGCACCTGCCTGCCGCCGCCGGGCGTCGGCGGCACGACCGGCACCGGTGGCTTTTTCGGGACCGGCTCGGCGGGCGTGTCCGGCACGGGCGGCGCCGGCGGTGGTGGTGGAGGCGGTGTCACCGTCATCTCCCAGGGCGCGGTCGGCCCCTTCGAGACCGCGGTCGTCACGTCCGACGATCCGACGGCACTCAAGACCTGGCTGACGAACGCAGGCTACGTCGTGACCGACCAGGCGTCCGGTCTGATCGACATGTACGTCCGCGAGAACAAATTCTTCGTCGCGCTGAAGCTGCTGAACGGCGTCGGCGTGCAATCGATCCAACCGATCGTGCTCACCTTCCGCGGCACCGAGGCGTGCGTGCCGCTTCGCCTGACCGCGATCGCCGCCAACCCGAACATGCCCGTGCTGGTCTGGGTCCTGTCGAGCATGCGGGTCGCGCCCCGCGCCTACTACGAGATCAAGATCGACGAGGCGCGGATCGACTGGGTGAATTACGGCAGCAACTACGGCGGGCCGACCGGGCTGGTCAGCCAGGCCGCCGACGAGGCGGGCGGCAACGCCTTCGTCACGGAGTACGCGGGGGCGTCGTCGATCGCGCGCGCGACGGTCTACGTCAACGGCCAGATCAACCTGACGTCGCTGATGATGGCGATGACGCCGCCCACCTACGTGCAGCAGCTGGTCTCGATGGGACTCGCCAGCGATTCGCTGATGCTGCCCCTCCTGACGAAGTACATCCCGATGCCCGACGCCGTCGCGTCGATGGGCATCACCCCCGCCCAGTTCTACGGCAACATCAGCTCCTACTGGCAGCAGTACGCGTTTCCGCCCTACGACCTGGCCGGTCTGACGCAGGCCATCTCCGACACGATCGTCACCCCGCGGATCAACGCGCAGATGATGATCGACGGCCACCCCTACCTGACCCGCCTGAACACGTTCATCTCGCCCGAGGAGATGACCAAGGATCCGTTCTTCTTCGAGGCGCGCGATCTCTCGGCCGTGTCCAGCAACCACACGGCCGTGATCCGGGTGATGTGCGGCAACCAGGACTACATGTACTGCAACGCGCCGATGCGGCTCGAGCTCTCGGACGGGCGGATGGCCTGGCTGCGCGCCGGCTCGCAGGCGACGACCTGCCAGGCGGGCAGTCCCAGCGTCGCCGGCCTGTCCGGCTTGCCGGCGACGGAGATCGCCTGGGCGCGCGAACAGACCGGTGAGGGGACGCGCGTGCTCGACAACAGCGCCGCGATCGCCGCCGGGATCGCCGCCAACAACGCGAGGTTCCCGAAAGAGCAGATGATGTATCCGATCCCATCGGGTACGGGCGGCTCTGCTGGTGTCGCCGGTGCGGGCGGCGGTGGCGCGGGCGGAGGGGGAGCTGGAACGGGCGGCACCGGGGGCGCCATGCTGGGGTCGGCCGGCAACGGCGCGGGGGGCAGCGGCGTGACCGGCGCGGCGGGCAGCAGCGTGACCGGCGCGGCCGGCAGCAGCGTTCCGATCGGAAACGACGTCGCCAGCCGCGGCGGTGGCTGCGGGTGCGCCACGGGAGGGTTCGGCACCCAATCCGGCCTCGCGGCCATCGGATTCGCGGGGCTGTTCGTCGTCTCGCTCAGGGCGCGAGGTCGTCGGCGTCGGCGATGATGACCGCTTCATCGCGCCCCCAGAGGTGGCACATGACGGGCGGATGGCGGGGCGACGGCGCGTGGCCGGCGGGGTCGATCTCGACGGTCGCGCGCCCGAAGGCGGTGATCTCGTCGCCGGGAAGCAGGACCGTCTCGACGTAGTGGAACTGGCGCTCGTTTCCGAACGGTCCCTTCACGGGCACGCCTTCCTTCTCCAGCACCGCGAACAGCTCGGGCGGCAGGTCCGCCGAACGCGCGTCGTACGGATCCAGGTTGATCTCGAACGGTCCGTGCAGGACTGCGTCACCGGTGTCGTCGCTGAGCAGGAACGTGTCGAGCTCTTCCAGGTCGACCACCTTCTGCCAGACCTGTCCGTCGTGTCTCTCCACGACCAGGCGAAAACCGACGCAGCGCCGCTGCGAGATCGGCGAGGTCCGCAGCGGCCCGCGCGCCACGGCGCGCCCGGCGATGCGGACCATCGCCCCGTCCTTCACCCCGGCGATCTGCGTCGCCGGCATCCGCAGGAGAGCGCGCCGCGGCGTCCGGCGCTGGTGAAGGGCCACCCAGTTCAGGTAGACGACCAACGCGCCGCCCAGCAGCACCAGGATCGTTCCCACCCGTCACGGCTCCTCGGCCGACGCGACGACGACCGGCTGCCGCCCTGATCCCCGCATGCGCAGCACGAGCGGCGACGAACGGACCGCGTGCTCGGTCGGGTCGGGTTCGAGAAACGTCAGCCCGAAGACCGTCACGCGATCGCCGGGCCGCAGCAGCGCCTCGCGAAATGCGAATCCCCGATACGACGCCAGCTGCAGGTGCGGCGCACCCGACGCCTCGAGCAGATCCAGCAGGCGCGGGCGCATCGTCGAGAAGTCACCCTGCGCGGCGAGCCCGAGCAGGAACGGCCCCTCGACGCGCACGAAGCCGGTGTCGTCCGCGACGGCGAAGACGCCGCACGCCTGTCGCTTGAACGTGACGGGTGCGTTGCCGTCGACCCGCTCGACGTCCAGACGAAAGCCGATGCATTCTTGCTCGCGAACCGGCGATGTCAGCATGGGCGCGAGCGCGCTGACGGTCCCGGTGATCTTCACCCAATCGCCGTGCTTGACCGCCGTGATCGCCGCGACCGCCTTCCCGCGCAGCGCCCGGCGCGCCCGCCGCGGCGGCTGCGACCACCACGCGTATCCCAGGATCAGGAGCGCGGCGGCCAGCGCGAAGATCGGAAATGTCGCCATCACGTCCCCGCCATTTTACCCCCAGCCAACATGAGCGATCCCGGGTCGGCCTGTATCCGCTCCTACCTTCCCTGCAATGGGATCGCGTCCCCGATGACGACCGGCTCCCGCGCCGAGCCACGCATCCGCGGGACCAGCGGCGCCGATCGAAAGCCCGCCGACGCGCGGGTCGGATCCGGTTCCAGGAAGGCGAGCCCGAGAACGCTGACCGTGTCCCCTGGCTCGAGCAGCCACTCGCGGTAGACGAAGGCCACGTCGCCCCACGTACCCGTCGTCTTCACACCCTCTTCCTCCAGAAAATCGAGATCATCGTGCGGAACATCCGCCCAGCCGCTTCCCAGATGGAACGTCACCAGGAACGGACCCTCGACCTGCACCGTTCCCGTGTCATCCGTTATCGAGAAGGCGCCGCCGCCGTCCCTCGTCAACGCGGGGCTGTAGCCGTCTTCGTCATCAGCGCGCTTGACCTCCAGCCTGAAGGCGACGCAGCTGTGGCCGCCGATCGGCGACGTCATCGCCGCACCGGCGGCGCCGACGGTTCCCGTCACGCAGGCCCGCTGTCCGTCGACGATGAGGCCGATCGGCACGTTCCGCGCGCGCGCGAACGCACGTCGCGCCCGCTCTCTGGGTCGCCTCGACCTCAGATACGCCTGAATGCCCAACAGCCCGGCCAGGATGAACCAGAAAGGATCGATCACCATGGGCCGAGAACGATCGGCCTGTCGTCCGAGCCGCGCAAGTGGCGGACCAACCCGGGCGATCGGAGGCCCGCCGCTGGCGCAGCCGCGTCGGGCTCCAGGAAGGCGAGCCCGAAGACGCTGACCCTGTCGCCCGGGCGGAGCAACACCTCCCGGACCTTCCCGTCCTTCAAGACGCCGTCCATCGCCATGCCGATGCGCTGCAGGAACTCGACGTCCTTCGGGGCGGGAGACCGTTCCTGCTCGATCCCGAACGTCAGCATGAACGGCCCGAGCGCGATCACCTGCCCGGTGTCGTCCGAGACGGAGAACGGACCGCAGCGACCCTCCTTCTTCGTCACGACGGTGTTCTGATCGACGCTGTCGACCTCTGACCAGAAGCCGATGCACTCCCGCCCGGTGGACGGCGACGTCATCATGGCGCCGACCGCGCCGACCGTTCCTGTCACCTTCACCCACTCGCCGTCCTTGATCTGGCCAATCGGGCGGCTCTTGGCGCGCTTGAACGCCTGGCGCGCCAGCTCCCTCGGATCCCTCGACTTACGCAAGACGAAGTAGGCGTTGATGCCGGCCAGCACCACCATCAGGATCGACGTCAAGTCGTTCCGCATCACGCCTCGGCGATGACGACCAGCCCGTTGGCTCCCCGCAGGTGGCACAGGACCGGCGGCTCGCGATGTGACGCCGCCCGGCCTGCCTGGTCGATCTCGATCGTCGCGCGGCCGACCGCGACGATCTCGTCGCCCGGCATCAGGATGGTCTCGACGTAGCGGAAATTGCGCTTCCTCCCATAGACATCGCTTGCCGACACACCTCCTTTCGTCAGCAAGCTGGCGAGCGCGGGCGAGGCGGCCTCGACGGAGGTCTCCCGGTACGGATTCAGTCTGATCTCCAAGGGCGCATGGACAACTGCCTCACCGGTGTCGTCGACGAGGAGGAACGGCGGGAATGCGTCGTCATCGACGGCGTGCTGCCAACCATCGATCCGCTCAGCGTCGCGATATTCGACGGTCAGCCGATACCCGACGCAGCGGCGGCGGGACACGGGCGACGTTCGCAACACCTCGCAGGCCGACGCGCGCCCCCTGATCCGAACGTGTTCACCATCCTTGACGGCTCCGATCGGCACTTCGCCCACGCGCAGCACTGCCTCGCGTGCCGCCTGATGCCGGCGCCTGTCGGCCGCCCTGCGCGCCGCGATGACGAAGGGCAATGCGCAGACAGCAACGAGAACCGCTTCCAGCAGGCCGCGCACCTCTCACCCGACGCTGATGCGCGCGATCGGGCGGATCTGCGCTTCGGGCGCCAGCTCCTGGAATGACAGCACGGCCAGGTTGGGGTGCTCGACCTCGACCAGGCGGCGGACGTAGCGGCGGATCTCGACGCCGGTCAGCAGGACGGCGCCGTTCGAGCCTTCGGGGCCGAGCGCCCGCCTGACGGCGGCGATGATGTCGCGCGAGATCTGCGGCTCCAGCGCCAGGTAGCTGCCGGTCGGCGTTTTCTGGATGCCTTCGCGAATCGCGTCTTCGATCATCGGATCCAGCAGGTACGCCGCCAGCACGCCCGCGTCGCCCGCGTGCTTGTAGGTGATCGCGCGCCGGAGCGCCACCCGCACGTGCTCGGTCAGCGCGACGGCATCGCGTTCTTGCGGCGCCCATTCGGCGAGCGCGCCCAGGATGTCGGGCAGGTTTCGCAGCGAGATCCCTTCCTCGACCAGCCGGCGCAGGACGTCCGTCAGCAGCACGGGCGAGATCAACTTCGGCACCACCTCGCGCACCAGCGCCGGGTGCGTCCGCTCCAGCGCGTCCAGCAGCGCCTGCGTCTCCTCGAGCCCGAACAGCTCGTGACCGTAGCGCCGCACCAGCGCCAGCACCTCGTCGCCCAGTCGCGCCCCCGCGTCGGCCCAGTCGTCCCGCGGGATGTCGCCCCGGCCGAGCGGCACCTCGTTCAGGCGAATCACGAACGCCGTCGGCGGCAAGCCCGCCACGCCCGCGCGCAGGCAGACCACCGGCAGCGCCAGCCCCATCTCGGCGAACAGTCGCTCGCGCACGCGCGGCACGATCTCGGTCGTGAACGGTCCCGGATCGCCGGGGCCGCGCGGGCCGATCAGGGCGCCGAGCTCGTCCGACACCTCGACCGCGATCGGCGTCAGCACCGGCGGCAGCGCGGGCTCGCCGCTGCGGCCCGCCGCCGCGCGTCCGCCCGCGCCGGGCGATAATACGGCCGCCGCCTCCGCCGGCCCGGCGGCCGGGGCGCGCAGCAGGCGCCACGCGATCAGGCCCAGGACCGCCGCCAGCGTGAGGAACGGGATGCCCGGCAGGCCGGGCACGACGGCCAGCAACGCGAGCAGCCCCGCCGCGATCGCGATCGCCTTCGGCTGCGCCATCACCTGCATGCCGATGTCGCGCCCCAGGTGACCGCCCTCCTCCTCGGACGCGACGCGCGTGACGATGATGCCCGCCGACGTCGAGATCACCAGGGCCGGGATCTGCGAGACCAGCCCCTCGCCGATCGTCAGCACCGTGTACGTGCGCGCCGCCGCCGCGACATCCAGGCCGCGCTGCAGGACGCCGATCACCAGCCCGCCCACGATGTTGACCGCCAGCACGACGATGCCGGCGATGGCGTCGCCCTTGACGAACTTCATGGCGCCGTCCATCGATCCGAACAGCTGCGATTCGCGCGCCAGCGCCGCCCGCCGCCGCCGCGCCTCGTTGTGATCGATGTGCCCGGCGCGCAGCTCGGCGTCGATCGACATCTGCTTGCCCGGCATGGCGTCCAGGGTGAACCGGGCGGCGACCTCGGCGACGCGCTCCGACCCCTTCGAGATGACGATGAACTGGATCATCGTCAGGATCAGGAACACGACCGCGCCGACCACCAGGTTGCCGGCGACGACGAAGTTGCCGAAGGCGTGGATCACCTCGCCGGCGTCCGCGCGCAGCAAGATGAGACGCGTCGCCGACACCTCCAGCGCCAGCCGGAACAGCGTGGTCAGCAACAGCAGCGTCGGGAACGTCGCAATCTTCAGGGCGTCGCTGACGTAGATCGCGACCAGCAGCAGGACGACGCCGGTCGCGATGTTGACGGAGATCAGCAGATCCAGCAGCGGCGTCGGCAGCGGCACGATCATCATGCCGACGATCGCGACCACCAGACCGGCCAGCGCCAGGTCGGAGTGGCGCGCCAGCAACGTCCGCACGTCGCCGGCGCGCAGCAGGGCGACGAAACCGCCCCCGCTGTCCGCTCCGCCGCCGCCCTTCCCGTTCACGACGTCACGGCACGGCGACGAGGTCGTTCTTGGCCGACTGCCGGCCCATCAGCCAGATCAGCAGCAGCGGGAACGGCGTGTAGCAGATCAGATAGAAGGCGACGGTCAGCGTCCCCTGAAGGCCCTCGAACCCCTGCATGACGCCGCTCGCGTTGGGGTCCATGTTCTGGATCATCGACCGCGTCACCTCCTGCGTCCGCGGAAGGATGATCTTCACCTGCACCCAGAGCTGCACGGGCAGGTAGGCGAGCGCGGCCGCCCCCCACGCCACCGAAAACGGCCGCGCCTGCGCGCGTCGCTTGTAGAGCAGCCATCCGAGGATGATCAGCGTGATCGAGAACGCCAGCATCGCGAAGCCCGTCAGGTACGTGTACAGCTTCAGCTCGTCCGTCAGCTTCGCCAGCTTGTCGAACATCTGGCCGACGTCGGGCTGGCCCTCCTGTTTCGGCAGGCCCGAGAACGCCTTGCCCATGCCGCCGATCATCTGCTTCGAGAACGGCGCGCTCGCCAGGCCGATCCCGGTCATCAAGACCTGGAGCCCGCCGAACACCATCGACAGGACGCCGAGAACCACCGGGGTCTTTCGCATCACCCCGACGGTACTACCTTCGGCGGTTCTAAACCATCCAGCGCGGCATGCGGTCCCGCAGGACGACGTCGACGCCGAAGACGCGCCCCGGCGGCGCCACCACGAACAGGACGCAGAGCGCGCCCATCAGCAGCGCGTTGCCGGGCGGCGCCAATCCCTGACCGGCGCCGAGCGCAAACGAGAACAACATCAGCGCCCCGAGCGCGGAGCTGATGCGCGTCAACACGCCGAGCAGCAGGGACAGGCCGATCGTCAGCTCGCCGAGGGTGACCAGCGATCCAAAGATCTTCGGATGCGCGAAGGCCACCTTCACGACCGGCAGGAAGAAGCCGTACGGCTTGCCGGCGGCCAGCCAGCCGCCCAGCGACGTCACCAGCGGCGTTCCGTGCAGCCAGTCCCCTTGCAGCTTCCCCCACCCTTCGATCACCAGGATGAGGCCGCACAGGATGCGGAGCGGGACGAGGTAGACGAGCGGGACGCGCTCGGACATGCCTCAACGTTAGCAGCCGGCCGCAAGTTTCGCGACAGCGGTGATGCGGGTCGGTGTAACGTCGGTCCGTGGCGGAAACGAAGAGGCCGACCAGCCCGGCGGCCGAAGAGATCCTCGGGCTGTACTTCCCGGTCCTGGACCACGGCTTCGTCGCGCTGGTCGACTACCTCGGCACCGACGAGGACATCGAACGCGCGGCGCGCGTCAGCTACGGCTACGGAACGCGCAAGCAGAGCGCGACGCGGGGCCTGCTGCGCTATCTGCGCCGCCACAAGCACACGACCCCCAGCGAGATGGTCGAGATGAAGTTCCACTGCTGCATGCCGATGTTCATCGCGCGCCAGTGGATCCGGCACCGGACGGCGTCCGTCAACGAATACAGCGGGCGTTATTCGCTGATCCCGATGCTCTTCTACACGCCGGACGCGGCACAGCTGCAGACGCAGAGCAAGCGCAACAACCAGGGGCGAAGCGGCCAGGCGGTCGAGCGCGAGCTCTTCGACGAGGCGCAGCGGCGCTGGTCGGCGATCCGGCGCGAGAGCACGGGCGCCTACGGCTGGCTGACCGAAAATGAGGTGGCGCGGGAGCTGGCGCGCATCGATCTGCCGCTGTCGACGTACACGCAGTGGTACTGGAAGATCGACCTGCACAACCTGCTGCACTTCCTGACGCTGCGGGTGGATTCGCACGCGCAGTGGGAGATCCAGGAGTACGGCCGGGTGATGGCGGGGATGCTCAAGCGCGTCGCGCCGCTGTCCTACGAGGCGTGGATCGACTACGACGTCTGCGGCACGCACGTCTCGCGCGCCGAGCTGTCGGCGGTGCGCGCGCTGATCGGCGTCGACGGCGAAGGGCTGACCGGCACGGGCGGGCGTCTGGATCGCGCCGCGCTGGAGAAGCACGGCCTCGCCAAGCGCGAGATCGACGAGCTGCTGGCCAAGCTGGCGCCGCCGCCGGCCGTCCCCGACTTCGAGCTGGACGTCGCGTCCGCGCGCTCGGCCGAGCACTTCGCCGAACGCTTCGCCGCCGCCGTACCGTCGGGCGAGAAGCCGACCGAGTAGCAGCCCCTCTCCCTAACCCTCTCCCCGCTTCGCGGGGCGAGGGGATCAGATCGGTCAGCCCGTCACCAGCTCGCGGACGACGAAGGCGCCTTCCTTGTCGATGCCGAGGCGGCCGCCCGCGTTGTCCTTGTCGTGTCCCCAGACCAAGAGCCAGTCCTCCTCGACGGCGCGCTTGAACAGCGCGCGCTTGGTCTCGACGGTGCGCGCCGGATCCAGGTCGTAGGCCATCACCCAGGGCAACTTCGTGTGGACCGCGGTCGGAACGACGTCGCCGAGGAACAGCGCCTTGGGCGCGCCCGGATCCCACGATCCGATCAGCACCGACTGGTGGCCGGCGGTGTGGCCGGGCGTCGGGATCACCCGCACGCCGGGCACGATCTCGGTCTCGCCCTCGACCAGCCAGAGCCGCTCGCCCCCGCCCTCCCCCAGCGGCGCCACGCTTTCTTGCAAATAGCTGGCGCGGTTGCGCTCGTGCGGATGGGTCGCGTCCTCCCACTCGCGGCGCTGGATGACGTGGCGCGCCCGCCGGAACACCGGCGCCAGGCCGCTGCCGCTCGTCGAGTAGCGCGTCGTCCCGCCGCTGTGGTCGAAATGCATGTGCGTCATGACGACAAGATCGATGTCGTCCGGCGAAAGCCCGACCTCGCGCAGCGCGTGCTCGATCGATCGGTCGTGGTCGATGCCGTAGATCTCCTTCAGCTTGGGCGAGAACTTGTCGCCGTTGCCGGTCTCGATCAGCACGCGCTTGCCGCCCGCCTCGACCAGCAGGCAACGGGTCGCGTACTCGCACCGGTTGAGCGAATCGCACGACACCAGCTTCGACCACAGGGTCTTCGGCACCACCCCGTGCATGGCGCCGCCGTCGAGGCGGAAGTTGCCGCCGTTGAGCATCGTCAACCGCGCGTCGCCGATCGTCAGCACGCCGCGATCCTAGCAGGCCTGCTCAGGGCGTGGCGGTCGGCGGTGCGGGCACGGGCGGCGCGGGCGCGGCGGCCACGCCGATCGGATTTCGCGTGAGCGAGGGCGAGCTTTGCTTGCCCGAGCTCGTCGCGGGGGGTGCGGGACCCTCTGAGGGTCCCGCGAAGATCGGCGGCTGGGGCGGTTTGCTCTCGTCCACCGGGCTCGGCTTCGCCGCGCCGGCGGGCACGGCGGCCGGCGCGGGCGACGCCGCCGAGGCAACCGTCGTCTTCGGCTTGTGGCTGACGATCCAGTCGGCGACGCGCGCGACGTCGCCGAACCGGGTCATCTTCCCCTCGTCGCCGAGGAACGCCATGTAATAGCCGCGCCCCTCGATCTTGGTCGCCACGACCAGGCAGTAGCGGGCGAAGTCGTTGTAGCCGGTCTTGCCGCCGATCAGCTGCACGTTGCTGCGCTGGGCCTGGTGGTCGGTGTTGATGTACTTGATCGGCGGCTTGCCGACCGGGTGCGCCTCGTACTCCCCGCGCCGGGTGATCGGCCCCAGCACAGGGTGCGCGATCACCTGCTTCAGCAGCACGATCACCTCGCGCGGCGTCGACACGTTTCCGGTCGACAGCCCCGTCGGCTCCTGAAAACGTGTGTTCTTCAGCCCCAGCTGCTTCGTCTTGGCGTTCATCGCCGCCACCAGCTGGGTCGGCGTCAGCTTGACCGCCCGCCCCAGCGCCGGGATGGCGCGATTGTCCGAACCCATCAGCGCCGCGTGCAGCAGATCGCGGTTGGACAGCGTCATCCCTTCCAGCAGCCGCGACTTCGCCCCGCCCTTGCCGACCTCGACGTCGATCTTGTTGATCGTCGACAGCCCCTCCAGCTCGAGGCCCTTGTCGACGACGGCCAGCACGGCAGCCAGCTTCGAGATCGACGCGATCGGCCGCTCGTTGTCTGGGTTGTGCGCGAACACCTGCGCGCCGGCCTCGTCGATCACCAGCGCCGCGGGCGCCTGGACGTTCGGCTGCCCGTGCCGGGTCGCCGCCACCAGCCGTTCGGCCGCCACCGGCTTCTTTCGCTTCGCCTTGCGCTTGGCCGCGGCCGCGAGCGCTGGCCCCGCGCCCAGGCTCAGGGCCAGCACGACGCCCGCCGACGTCGCCAGCAGCGCGATTCGGCCGAAAAAACGCGGCATCACCACCTCAAGAGTTATAGAGGACCCGGCGCCGAGGGCAAATTAGCGAGCTTCGCTTTCCCGGCCACCCGCGCGATCGACTCCCATGCGCGCCGCCAGCCCCGCCAGTATTTGAGGCGCCACACCGCCAGCCCCAGCATCGCCGCCGTCATCAGCACGAAGGCGATGGTCGCCTGCGCCATGCTCAGCCGGTTCGCGAAGTGCTTGAGCATCAGACCGTAGACCAGCTCGACGTGCACCCAGTAGACCAGCAGCGACGTCTGCCCGAACACCCGCATCATCGAGAACCGCGGCGGCGGCCACAACCGCGTCGCCACGTAGGCCCCCAGCGCCAGCACGCCGATCCAGCCGAGGCGATAGATGAACGTGTCCGGCCCCATCTGCTGCGCCAGGTCGGACGTGTAGCGGATGAGATAGGGATCGATCCGCCGCTGCAGCTTCACCGCGCCGACCATCGCCAGGCCGACGACCCCGCAGATCACGAACGCCCGAGTCATCCGGCGCTGGTCGCTGCTCTGCCGGACCAGCCAGTGTCCGATCGCGATCCCGACCAGCGTCCAGGCCATCGGCGGGATCAGCGGAAACGCCGCCATCTTGTCGTGGCCGGCGATGTACGCGGCCAGGTGCCGCGGCAGCCAGGCGGGAAGATGGTCCCCCGGGCCGATGATCGGCCCGACCGCGATGATGACGGCCGCCAGCGCCAGCGTCACCGCGTACTGCGGCCGGCCCCGGCGCGGCGCGCACAGCGGCGCCGCCAGCATCATCGACGCGCCGATGGTGTTCAGGATGTCGACGCGCAGCAGATCGTGCCAGTCCCAGAACAGGCTGAACACGTACTCCTGCAGCCGGAACAGATACGCCAGGACCAGGACCTCGAAGCCGCGCTTGACGGACCCGCGCACCATCACGCGCCGTTCGACGCCCCGCGCGATCTGCCCCTCGTACTTGATCCCCATGGCGACGCCCGCCAGGAGCAGGAACATCCGGAACGGCAGGCCGCCCGGCCAGCGCGTCTCCTGGAACAGCGTCGTCGCCCGTGCGGCTGGGCTGGTCCAGTACCCGAAGAGGTGGGTCTCGATCATCAGCACGACCGCCAGCCCGCGCAGCCAGTCGACGGCGTCGATGCGGGGAACCGGCTTGGGGGCGGGGGCGGGAGCCGGCTGATTCACGTTGCTAACTTTCGCGCTGCCAGCGCCGGCCTTGTCAAAGGTTTTCGTGCTTGGGACATGCGGGTTTGACAGCACCGGGCGCGCGCACTATAAACGCCACCCTTTCGGAGGTTTGCGCGCGATGTCTCTCAAGATGGGCCTTCTGGGCCGCAAGATCGGGATGACCCAGGTGTTCCACGACGACGGAACGGCCCTGGGCGTCACCGCAGTGACGGTCGGACCGTGTGTCGTCGTCGGCAAGCGGACGCCGGACAAGCACGGCTACTCGGCGTTGCAGCTCGGCTTCGAGGAGGCCCCGATCGACAAGGGGACCCACCTGCCCGACCTGCCGCGGCCGGAGATCGGCTACTTCAAGAAGGCGAACGTCGAGAAGGCGATGGTGCACCTCAAGGAGGTCCGCCTCGACCCGAAGGACCTGGAGAAGTACGAGGTCGGCAAGGTCGTCCGCGCGTCCGAGGTGTTCAAGGCCGGCGACGTCGTCGACGTCACGGGCACGACCAAGGGCAAGGGCTACCAGGGCGTCATGAAGAAGCACCGCATGGCGGGTGACACCGACACGCACGGCACGCACGAGTTCTTCCGCCACGGCGGATCGATCGGCTGCCGCCTGACGCCCGGCCGCGTCCACAAGGGCAAGCGGATGTCGGGCCTCATGGGCAACGTCAAGAGCACCGCGTCCGACCTGGTGGTCGTCAAGGTGTTCGAGGACAAGGACCTCGTGCTGGTGAAGGGCGCCATCCCCGGCCCGGCCAACGGCCTCGTGCTGATCAAGGGCAGCGTGAAGGACGTCAAGAAGTACATCGTCCCGCGCGCGATCAAAGAGGTCGAGTCGAAGAACCCGATGAAGGCCTCGAAGAAGGGCGGCGGCGGCGGCGGCGAGAAGGCCGCGGCCAAGCCCGCCAAGAAGTAAACCGACCTGTCGAAGAAGCTGGGCGATCGGCGCGGCCGGCACGACCCCTTCTTCAAGAAGGCGCGCGAGGCCGGCTTCGCGGCGCGCTCCGTCTACAAGCTGGAGGAGATCGATCGCCGGCTGCGCCTTCTGCGCGCCGGCGACCGGGTCCTGGATCTCGGGTGCCGCCCGGGATCCTGGCTGCAGTACGCGCTGTCCGTGGTCGGGCCGCACGGCGCTGTCGTCGGCATCGATCGCGATCCGCTGCCCCGGCCGATCGCCGGGGCGCGCGTGCTGGAGGGCGACATCTTCGCGACGCCCGACGGCGAGCTGCTGGGGACGCTGGCGGCGTTCGACGTCGTGCTGTCCGACATGGCGCCCAACACGACCGGCACGCGGGCGACCGATCAGGCGCGCTCGGCGGCGCTGTTCGGCGAGGCGCTGACGCGGGCCGAACGGCTGCTGGCGCCGGGCGGCGCGTTCGTCGGGAAGGTCTTCGAGGGACCGGACCTCGAGGCCCTGCGCAAGCGCATGGCGCAGCGGTTCTCGGTCGTGCGGACGCTGAAGCCGGAGGGGACCCGGGCCGCCAGCACCGAGGTCTACGTCGCGGGTAAGGGGTTCGCTTAGGACGGCCGGCCGGCGATGGGGGCACTCCCCGTCTGGGATGGAACTCGGCCGGTGCTAAGCTGTCCGAGGAGTAGATGCGGACCCTCCTTCTGGCGCTGGCCGGCCTCGGGGCCGCAGCCGCCGTCGCGCATGCGCGCGCCGACGATGCGGAGCGGCGCATCCGCATGGACTTCAAGGAGCCGCCCACCGGGCTGCTCCGCCTTCAGGGCGCGCGCGTCGGCGAGGGGCGCCACTCAATCAGCGTCGATGCGCGCGGGCCGCTCGCCTTCATCGAGGTGACGCGCACCCTGCCCGTCCCGGATCGGCCCGGCGACGGCGAGTCGCTGCTCGACCTCGCTTTGCCCGAGGGCAGCGCCCTCGTCTCGGTCGAGGTGCGCGATCACGGCCGCTGGCGCGCCATCGAAGCCGCCACCGGGACCGCACCAGCGGACACGTATCGGGACGAGAGTGCGGCGCGCGGCGTGACTCCGATGTTGGAACCGTTCGACGACAGCGCCGACTATCGGCTCCGGATCCAGCGTGCCGGCGCGGCCCGCGCCGGTGACCCGCCCGCGGTGCATTACCGCTTCACGACCACGCCAGTCTTCTCGAACGGAAGGTTCCGCATCCGCTTCCCGTCCGCGCCCGAACGGCTGCCCGTGCCCGCCGACGTGACGGTCACGACGCAGGCCGCCTCGGACGTCGACATCGCCGGGACGCGAACGCCGATGGCGGGCACAGGCAGCGGGCATGCGCGCGGGCGCGCGTCGACCCGAAGCGGCTGGGAGGTGTCGTGGGCGCCGCGAGATCCCGCCGCGGGCGCGGGCGCGCCGACGCTGGACACGCGCGTCGCGATGGCCGCGCTGTCGCCGACGGAGACCGCGATCGCCTACTCGGTTCGCAGCCGGCCCGCTCGCCCGGCCGGCGCGCCCACCAGCGTGCTGCTGGTGATCGATCGCTCGCGGAGCGTCGGCCTGCCCGGACTGTCCGCCGAGCACGACCTCGCGCGCCGCGTGCTGGAGGCGCTGCCGCCCAGCACGCGCTTCGACGCCGTCTTCTTCGATCGCGCCAGCAAGCGGATGTTCCCGATGAGCCGGCCCGCCACCCGCGAGGCGATCGGCGCGCTGGAGGACGAGATGGTCCCCGCGCGCCTGCAAAACGGCACCGACCTGGCGGCGGCGCTGCGCGACGCGGGCGCCCTCCTGCGCCGGGAGCAGAGCACGTTCGCGCCGCGGACCTTGCTGGTGGTGCTGACCGACGGCGCGCTGCCGGCCGGACAGGACGGCGCGGCGCTGGATCACGCGCTCGGCGCGATCCCCGATCTCGATCTCTCCGTCGCGGCGTTCGTCGTCCGCCCGCCCGACGACGATCCGATCAGCGCCGACGTGCGGCGCGCCCTGGGCGACTTCGCAGCCGGCCGGCACGGGATCGCGCGGGTGGTGCGCATCGCCGACATCGCGGACGCCGTCACGGGCGCGCTCGCCGACCTGGACCGCGGCGGCGACGTCGCCGGGGTACGGGCCCGGGTCGACGGCCGGCAGTACACGCTGGCGCCGTCGCTCGCGCCGGACACCGTGGCGGCCGGGGTGATGTCGGCTGCCGGCAAGCCGCCGCGGGCGATCGAGATGGAGGTGACCGCGCGTGGCAAGCGAATCGCCCTCCCCGCCCGGCCCGTGCGCGTGCCGCCCGAATGGCTGCGCGCCTGGTCGGCCAGCGCGCCGCGCGCGCAAAAGGCGCGCCTGCTGGTGTCGCCCGGGCTGCTGGCGCTGGTCGAACCGATCGTCCGGTCCATCCCCGACCCCGAACCGCCGGTGAAGGGATCGATGGACCGCCTCGTGATGCGCAATGTGCTGTCGCTGGCGTACATGCCGCGGGCGCGCGCCTGCTACCTCAACCGGACGGGCAAGACCGCGGCCTCGCGGGACCTGACCGGGAAGGTGCGGCTGGCGATAGACGTCGTCCGCGGCGAGGTCGAACGGGCCGTCGTCGAGTCGTCGACGCTCGCCCGGGCCGACATCGAAACTTGCCTCCGCGAAGGCGCGTTCGAGATCGAGGTCCCCCGCGTCACGCGCAGCGACGCGCCGGTGACCGCCATCCTGAACATGGTGTTCCGGCCGCAGACGCCGGAGAAGAAGCACGAGGACCTGGGCGCGGTCGGCGATCAGATCGATCTGCTTATCGAGGAGGCGACGAAGCACGACGAGCAGGCCGCGCAGATCCCGGCCGAGGCGCCCCGCCCCGCCGCGCCCGTTCAGACCCGTTGACCCGGCCGGCGCAATCCCTGCTATTTTCCGCGCGCATGAGCGACGCAGCCAAGTTCGACCCGCACCGCCGGCTCTGCCCGGATGGCAACTGTATCGGCATCATCGGCAGCGATGGCCGCTGCCGGGTCTGCGGCCGCAGCGCGAGCGGCGCGAAGGACGAGCTGCCGCCTGAAGGCTTCGTTCCGCCTTCGTTCGACGACGACGACGACGACGGCGGTGACGACGCTGACGAAGAAGCGGCCGCCGGCGCGAGCGAGGCGGCACCCACATCCGGGAAGGCCGCGTTCGACCCGAAGC
>Ga0209465_10000478_pt1 | contig 18632 bp, 17 predicted proteins | sample PanSoiPlot1MoBio_FD_188321 | JGI IMG/M metagenome (GOLD analysis project Ga0209465, IMG submission 188321) | Tropical forest soil microbial communities from Panama analyzed to predict greenhouse gas emissions - Panama Soil Plot 1 MoBio (SPAdes)... | ecosystem: Environmental > Terrestrial > Soil...
AGCGCCACGGGTGGCGCTGCTGGCCGGGGCGGCGCCGGCGGCGGTGGCGCTGGTGCTGGTGGACGAGGTGGTGCGCCAGCTGCGGATGGTGCCGTTGCCGACGGCGGCGGCGTGGACGGCGGTGTTCCGCCGCCGCGGGACAAGGGCTGCGGCTGCGGCTTCGCGTCGGGCTCGCCGGGATTCGGCGGCGTGCTCGCCAGCCTCGTCATCGGTCTCGGCTTGATGATTCGCCGTCGCCGCCGCGGCTAGAAAGCGGAGGCGCTGGCCGGCCCATCGAGCCAGCTGTGAATGGCTAGCGCCTCTCCAGGAATCCTCTGCCTTCGAATATCGCCGGCATCGCCTTTTCGATCCGCGCCACCCGCGTCGCCGACTGCTTGGCCGCGGCAAAGTGGTAGAGGTAACTCCTCTGCCGCCCCGGCGTCAGCGCCTCGAAGGCGCGCCTGAAACGCGAGTCCCTTCGGAAACGCGCCGTCAGCTCCTCGGGCACCGGAAAATCTGAGGTCTTCTTGCGCGCCACCCGCAGCCCGGCCTTCTCGACCGCGATCGCCTCGCGCACGTAGGCCTTGATGGTCGCGGCCTTCGCCAGGATGTCCTTCACGCTGGCGAACTTCATCAGCCGCCCGGCTTGTACCTGACCAAGCTGCACCAGCACCTTCTTGGGGTCCTTCAGCAGGGCGCCCTGAAAGAAGCCCAGCGCGAAGAACTCCTTGAAGCCCTGCATGATGACGATGTTCTTCCCTTCCACCGTGTAGGTGGGCTTACCCCACTTGCACTCCTCCCTCATGGCAAAGGCGGCGAGCACCCGCCGCATCTCCGCAATCTCCGCCTCCCACCGCTCTCGATAGGCCATCTCCATGCCAGCACCTCTTCCGGTGGCTCGGGCAGCTTCTGGCTGTCAGGGCGCTTCGCAGACGGACGAACGCCCGTTGTCCTGCCAGCGATCGTTCCAGGTGCCGTCACTGGCGAGGACGCCGCGGTGATCGCAGGTGCACGTCTGTCCGGCGGAGCACGGATCGCAGAAGCCGTCGGGCTGGCCCTGCTGCCAGTTGCTGTAGCTCCAGGTTTCGTTTGTCACCCAGCGGTAAGTTCCCGGGCCGCTGCGGTCGCTGCCGGTCTTGTCGTCGGTGGCGCCGATCCAGGTGTCGGAGAACGCAGACGAGAACTGCGCGACGCTGACGACGAAATCGTTCTCCTCGGGCGAAAGGATCGTGACGAGGTGGCCCTGCTGCAGCATGCAGGCCTGCTGCGACTGGCTCCACGTCTGCGAGTTGGAATGCGTCCAGTAGCAGTGCACGCGGGTGTCGTTCGGCGGTGTGAACGCTTTCGCGGACGGGAAGGCGGCACAGGGATTTCCGCCGGCGCCGCCGCGGCCGTTGCCACCGCCGCTGCCAGCGCGTCCGCCGCCACCGCCGCCGCGCCCACCGCCACCGCCGTTGCCACCCCCGCCGCCGCTCGCGCCCGCCGAACCGCCGCCGCCGCCGGTTCCGTTACCGCCGGTGCCGGCGTCGCCGGTGCCCGAAGCACCCGCAGTGCCGCTGCCTCCGGCGCCGCCGCCCGCGTCGCCACCGCTTGCTCCGGCGATCCCGGTCGAGCCGGCGTCGCCGCCGCTTCCGGCCGTACCCGCGCTGTCGCCCGTGCCGCCGATGCCGGCCGTTCCGGTGACGTTGTTGCCGGCACCGCCGCCCGCTCCGCTGTCCGTGCCCCCGGTGCTCCCGGCGACACCGCCGCCGGTGCCCGGGTTGCCCGCGGCGCCCGCACCGCCCGCGGTGCCGCCGATGCCGGTGACGATGGTGCCCGCGCCGCCGGCCACGCCGCCGCTGCCACCGTGCCCCGCCACGGGCGCGCCCGCGCCGCCGCCGGCGGCCGCCGCGCCATCACCGGGCGGAAGGCTACCGTCGGATAGACCCGACTGGTTCACCGAGCAGCCGATCCAGAACCCCGCCACCGACGCCCAGAGAAGCGCGCGTCGCAGCGATCGCATGACGGGCCAAGATATCACCGAGACCTCAGCCTGACGAATCCGGGGATCCGATATTGCCGATCGCGTCACCAGTCCTATTGGTGTCCTCGCCTGGCCCAGATCGTCGCCGGAGTTCGCGGGAATTGTGATTTGCTTCCGTCGCGGGTACCGAAATCGACCTGCCCGGAAATAAACACGAGCGGAATCAACCGCCGGGTGCAACTGCGTAAGTTAGGACCAAGTCATGGGCAGAGCCACAATTCTGCGCAGCGGCAGAGCTTCCGCCGGCAGCCGCGGATTGACACGTCGGTCCAGCGGCCGTGAGGCGATCGCCTGCCTCGGCCTGGTCGCGCTGCTCGCCGCGGGCGATCTGGCGTGTGGTTCGAGCGGGACGAACGGCACGCCCGGCAGCGGCGGTGGCGGCGGCGCGGGGACGAGCGGCAGCGCCGGGACGAGCGGCGGTTCCGGGACCAGCGGTAGCGCCGGAACCAGCGGCGCCGCGGGGACGAACGGTGGCGCGGGGACCAGCGGCAGCGCGGGCACGGGCGGCAGCGCCGGAGTCGGCGGTATCGCTGGCACCGGCGGCAGCGTGGGCGCCGGTGGCAGTGCTGGCGGCGGCGGAACGACGGGCGGTCGTGGCGGCAGCTCTGTGGCGGGACGTGGCGGCGCCGGGGGAGCGGCGGGCACGACCGGAACGGCGGGCGCGGCCGGCGATCGCGGCGGCACGACCGGAACCGCGGGCACGACGGGCAGCGGCGGCGCGGCCGGCGGGGCGATGCCGAGCGCGGGCTGCACCAGCGCCGGCGGCGCGCCGGCCAGCGGGCGCTACACGATCGACGCCTCGGGAACCTCGCGCGAGTACATCATCAAGATGCCCGCCAGCTACGATCCGAAGCATCCGTACCGGCTGATCTTCGCGTTCCACGGCATGATGTACAACGACACGTCCGTCGACGCCGGCACCGCGCCCTCGAAGGAGGGCCCGTACTACGGCATCGAGCCGATGGCGGGGGGCGCCGCGATCTTCGTCGCGCCGCAGGCGCTGTCGACCAGCTGGCTGAACGCCAACGACATCCCCTACGTCAACGCGATGATCTCCCGCTTCGAATCGCAGCTCTGCATCGATCAGAGTCGGATCTTCGCGACCGGGTTCAGCATGGGCGCGATCCAGACCATCGCGCTCGGCTGCGCCGAGGGCAATGTCTTCCGCGCCATCGCGCCGATGTCGGGCGAGATCATGGGGACGTGCGCGGGCGCGAACCGGCTGCCGTACTGGGGGTCGCACGGGCTCAGCGATCCGACGATCCCGATCGCGAACGGTCGGATGGCGCGCGACAAGTTCCTGAGCATCGACCATTGCACCAGCACGACCGTCGCCGGCACGCCGTCCGGATGCGTGAACTATCAGGGATGCGATTCGGGCTACCCGGTCAGCTGGTGCGAATTCGACGGCGTGCACGAGCCGCCGCCTTTTTCTGGTGAAGCTATCTGGGCCTTCTTCACACAGTTCTAATGTGGATCACCTGATGCCCCCCATCCGGGTCGACATATGTGGCGGCGCGCGCGAAGGAAAGAGCGCGCTGATCGCCCGCCTGGGCCAGGACGCCGCCGGCGGCGCGGGTCCGTTCATCGTGACCGAGGCGGCCAACGACGAGCAGTACACGCGCACGCTGCGCGACGGCGCGCCGATCGCCGACGTCAGCGTCATCGTCCTCGACGCGCGCCAGGGCGTCACGGCCGCGACGCGGCGGCACGGTTTCTTCGCGGGGCTGCTGGCCGTCCGCCACGTCGTCCTCGCCGTCAACAAGATGGACCTGGTCGACAACGCGCAGGCGGCGTTCGCGCGCATCGAGAGCGACTTCCGCCAGCTGGCGGCGCAGCTGGGGCTTGGCGGCGTCGCCTGCCTGCCGATCTCCGCCGAGAACGGCGACAACGTACGCGCGCATTCCGCGGCGATGCCCTGGTACACGGGACCGACGCTGGTCGAGCTGCTGGCGCGGGTCGAGCCACCGGTGGATCGCGCGCGGGCCGAGAGCCCTCTCGAGATCGCCGATCAGTTCGAGGCGACCATCGTCTGGCTGTCCGACGCGCCCCTGCTTCGCGGCCGCAGCTACACGGTGAAGCTCGGCCCCAACACGGCGACCGCCACGATCAACCCGGTCAAATACAAGATCAACCTGAGCACGCTGGACCGGATCGCCGCCGTCACGCTGATTCAAAAAGAGATCGGCGTCTGCAGCATGCACCTCGATCGCGATCTGCCGTTCGCGCCCTACAAGGTGAACCGCGAGGCGGGCGGCTTCGTGCTGGTGGACCGGATGTCCGGCGCCACGGTGGGCGCGGGGATGATCCACTTCGCGCTGCGCCGGGCCCAGAACATCCACTGGCAGGCGCTGGACGTGAACAAGGGCGCCCGCGCGACGCTGAAGGGACAGCGGCCGTGCGTGCTCTGGTACACGGGGCTGTCGGGCGCGGGCAAGTCGACGATCGCGAACATGGTCGACAAGCGGCTGCACGCCGGCCAGCGCCACACCTACCTGCTGGACGGCGACAACGTCCGCCACGGGCTGAACCGGGATCTCGGCTTCACCGACGCCGATCGCGTCGAGAACATCCGCCGCATCGCGGAGGTGGCGAAGCTGATGGTGGACGCGGGGCTGATCGTCAGCACCGCCTTCATCTCGCCGTTCCGCGCCGAACGGCAGATGGCGCGCGCGCTGGTCGCCGACGGCGAGTTCATCGAGATCTTCGTCAGCACGCCGCTGGGCGTCGCCGAGCAGCGCGATCCGAAGGGGCTGTACAAGAAGGCCCGGCGCGGCGACCTGAAGAACTTCACCGGCATCGATTCGCCCTACGAGCGCCCCGAGGCCCCGGAGCTGACCATCGACACGACCGCGCATTCGCCCGAGCAAGCGGCGGAGATGGTGGTGGCGTACCTGGAACAGCGCGGGATCATCCGCGCGGGCCGGGAAGAAGGTGACGACGCATGAGCCACAATTACGTCTTCAACGGTGACGCCGACGGTCTGTGCGCGCTGCAGCAGCTGCGGCTGGCCGGGCGCCGCGGGGTCGGAGACGCCACGTTGATCACCGGCGTGAAGCGCGACATCGCGCTGCTCGAGCGTGTGGTCGCGTCCGCCGGTGACGGTTGCACTGTGCTGGACGTGTCGCTGGACGTGAACCGGGCGGCGCTGGACCGGCTGCTGGCGGGCGGCGTCTCCGTCCGCTACTTCGACCATCACTTCGCCGGCGACATCCCGGCGCACCCGGGGCTGGAGGCGCACATCGATCTCAGCCCCACCGTCTGCACGAGCCTGCTCGTCGATCGGCACCTGGACGGAGCGTTCCGGTCGTGGGCCATCGTCGGCGCCTTCGGCGACAGCCTGACCGCGGAGGCGCGCGCGATGTGCGACGCCGCGGGGATCTCGGGCGACGCCGCCCAGCGCCTCCACGAGCTGGGCGTCGCGATCAACTACAACGCCTACGGTGAGGCGATCGCCGACCTGCACGTTCCGCCAGTCGACTTGGCGGAGGAGATGATCGGCTATCCGGATCCGCTGCGCTTCGCGGACGAGTCGCCGACCTTCCAGCGTCTGGCGGTGGGATTTCGTGACGACATGGAGCAGGCGCGGCGGCTGTCGCCGGCCCGCAAGGCGCCCGGCGCGGTGGTGATCGTGCTGCCGGACGCGGCGTGGGCGCGCCGCGTGAGCGGCACGCTGGCCAACGACGCGGCCAAGGCGCACGACGGCAGCGCCATCGCCATCGTCTCGCCCAAGACCGCCGGCGGCTACCTGGTGTCGGTGCGTGTGCCGCGCGATTCCGCCATCTCGGCGGAGGCGTTCTGCCGGAGGTTTCCCACGGGCGGTGGGCGGCGCACGGCGGCGGGCATCAACCATTTGCCGGGCGAAGCGTTGGAGAGCTTCGCATCGGCTTTCGAACAGGAGTTTCGCGCGGAGACTTCGACATGAACAGCATCCTCTCGAGAATGGGCGCCATCTACCGCGTGCTGCGGCGGACCTTCGGCATCCGGGTCATCCCGCTCTTTCTCGCGGTGTTCTTCGCCTTCGTGCGAACGGTGGTCGCCATCTTCATGGCGCTCGACCACGTCTTCTTCGCGCGCTTCGCGAAGGCGCGCGCGAATCGCCCGATCGTGCTGGTCGGCAACCCGCGCACGGGCACGACGTTCCTGCAGCGTTTTCTCTCCGACGAGGGCTTCGGTTCGGGGATGGAGCTGTTCCTGATGCTGTATCCGTCGCTGACGCTGCAGAAGCTGCTCCGGCCCATCCTGCCGCTGCTCGAGAAGGTGAGCCCCGCCAAGTTCCACACGACCGACGCTCACCAGACCAGCCTGTCCTCGGTCGAGACGGACGACGTCGCGGTGCTGTTCCGCTACCTGGACGGCTTCTTCCTCTACGGCTTCTTCCTGTCGTTCGAAGACGAGGACATGCTCCCTTACTTCGATCCGCGGGTGCGCGACACGTCGAAGCGCGACTACGACTGGCTAGACGCGCTGTGGCGGCGCAGCCTGGTGCTGCACGGGACCGATCGCAACATCGCCAAGCTGTTCTCGCTGGCGGTGCGGCTGCCGCAGTTCATGGAGCGCTTCCCCGAGGCGCAGATCCTGTACATGGCGCGCGATCCCCTGTCGGTGATCCCGAGCTCGATGAGCCTGGTGATGGGCGTGCTGGATCGCGCGTTCGGCTTCTGGTCGCTGCCCGAGACGGTGCGCAAGCGCTGGCTGGATCGCATGTACAAGGCGTGGATCCTGCTGTTGCAGAAGTTCCACGAGGACTGGATGGGCGGTCTCATCGACAAGCGCCGCGTCTACATCGTCCGTTACGACCGGATGATGGCCGACTTCGAGGGCGTGATGGACGAGATGTGCCGGTTCCTCGGGCACGAGATGACGCCGGCGCTGCGCGAGACCATCGCCAAGCGCGGCGAGAAGCAGCGCAAGTACGAGTCGGAGCACAAGTACGACCTCGAGAAGTTCGGCCTCAGCGAGGAGCAGGTGCGGCGCGACTGCGCCTTCTTCTACGACACCTTCCTGCCGCCCCTCGCGCAGTCGAAGGCCGTCTACACGAGCGGACAAAAATCCTGATTCATGTACGATTGGCCCGTGCGCGGGCGTTCATGGTGCGGGCTTCTGGCGGTCGGGCTCGGGCTGGCGGTCTGTGGGCCGGCGCGCGCCGCCGATCGCAGCGCCCGTGATCCGGCCCAGGAGCGCGCCTACGAGGCAGAGCTCGCGAGCGTCGATCCGAAGCTGCCCGAGGCCTTCGCCGCCGCCACGCGGCTGATGGACCAGGGACATCCGGCCGAGGCCGAGGCCGCCTTCCGGAAGATCGCCGAGGCGGCGCCGGGGCACGCGCCGACGCTCTGGCGGCTGTCCACGCTGGCCCGCATCGCCGGGCACCGCGACGAGGCGATCACGAGAGCGCGCGCCGCGGTCGCGGCCGGCGGTCGCTGGCAGGCCAAGGGCACCCTGGCCGAGGCGCTGATGTACGAGAGTCACGATCGCAGCGATCTCGACGAGGCCGACACGCTGCTCTACCAGGCGCGCCACGAGCACCAGGACGAATATCTGAGCCTGACCAGCGCCCTGCTGGCGGTGAAGCGAAATGACGTTGCGGGCCTGCGCGCCGCCATCGACGACCTCCAGAGCATGGCCCCCGGATCGATCGGCACCGATTACTTCCAGTTCACGCTGGCCGTGTATGAAGAACGCTGGGACGCCGCGGACGCGTTCCTGTCGCAGGCGGTCGCGCACGGTATGCCGGCCGCGGAGGCGGCCGACCTCCGAGAAAAGTCAGGCGTCGCTGCTCACATGGCGACCACCCGCTGGGTGAAGATCGGCGCCGTCGCGCTGGTCGTCTGGCTGGGCGGTCTGTTCTTGATCTTCGTGCTCGGGATGACGATGAGCCGCCAGACTCTGGCGGCCGTCCAGCGCTTCGACGGCAAGGATCGCGACGCCTTCGCGCGAACGACGCGCCGGTTTCGGTCTAGCTACGGCGCGCTGATCGGGCTGGCGGCCGTCTACTACTACATCTCGGTGCCGATCGTGATCGCAGCCGTGGTGGCGCTGGCGGGCGCGATCATCTACGGCTTCATGATGCTGGGGCGGATCCCGATCAAGCTCCTGCTGATCGTCGGCGTCGTCGCGATCGTGTCGGTCTGGTCGATGCTGCGGTCGCTGGTCGTTCGCCGCGGCGCCGACGAAGATCCGGGCCGGCCACTGACCGAGGCGGAGGCGCCCGCGCTGTGGGAGTTGCTGCGCGAGGTCGCCCGGCGCGTCGGGACGCGGCCGGTCGACGCCGTCTACATGACGCTGGCGACGGAGGTGGCGGTGATCGAGCGCGGCTCGGTGCGCAAGCGGGTGCGCGACGAGGGGAAGCGGTCGTTGATCCTGGGCGTCGGCGCCCTGGAAGGGATGACCCGCCAGCAGCTGCGCGCGATCCTGGCCCACGAGTACGGCCATTTCTCGAACCGCGACACGGCCGGCGGTCGGTTGCCGGCGGTCGTCCAGTCGTCGCTGTTCGCGTCGATGGTGCGCATCGCCCGGGGCGGCGGCGCGACGTTCTACAACCCCGCCTGGCATTTCGTGCGCGGATTCCACGCGCTGTTTCTGCGCATCACGCTCGGGGCCAGCCGGCTGCGCGAGATCATGGCCGACCAGCTCGCGGCGGTCGCCTACGGCGGCCAGGCCTTCGCCGCGGGCCTGCGGCACATCGTGCGGCGCAGCCTCGAGTTCGACCGCAACCTGGACGTGCTGGCCAGCCGCGCGCAGGCCGAGGCCCGCCCGATCGCCAGCCTCTACGCGACGCCCGCGGCGGCGGCCGGCGGAGAGGCAGATCTGGAGGCGCGGTTCAACGAGCGCATGCGCGACGCCGGGTCGCCTTACGACAGCCACCCGCCGCCCGGCGCGCGCATCGACTGGGTGGGCCGGATCGGCGTGGCCACCGATCCGCCGCCCGCCGACGCCGACCAACCCGCCTGGAGCCTGTTCGCCAATCGCGCGGCGCTGGAGGGGGAGATGACCGCGCTGGCGAACAGCCGGCTGGCCGCGATGGGCGCGTTCGCGAACGCGCCGCGGCCGGCCGCACCTTCACCGTCACCTTCGCCGGCGCCTTAGCCGCCGTTCTGAGAAGCGCCTACGGCAGCGGGCGCTTGAAGCACCAGACGAAGTACGGGTCGTTGTGCGCCGCGACCGCGCTGGCCGCCGTCATCTCCCACCCCTGAGCGCCCAGCTTGTCGCTTCGCTCGACGAGCTTCTCGGTGTCTTCCAGGCAGTAGTACTCCCAGCGCGTCGGATTCGTCCCCGCCCGCACGGGCGGCACGATGAATTGCGAAGAGACGCCCCCGACGGCGCAGCCGATCACGAACACGATTCCGAGGGCCATGGCTCGCGTGACCTTCATTTCTCGACCTCCTGGGCCCACCGTAATCGATGTGCGGCGCAGGGGCGAGATTCAGCGGTGCGGTTATCGCGGCGGCGGGCCGTACAGCGAATCGCGATACTCGGTGTAGCCGAACGCGTTCGTCTTGAACGTCGCCACCACCTGGCCGCCCATCGTCACTTCGGTGATCTGGCCGCTCGTCGAGGCGGTGACCAGGATGTTGCCGTTCGGCAGTTGCTCGACGTCGCCCAGCACCATGCTGTTGGCGCCGCTGCCCATGTACGTGAACGAGCTGGTGGCGGTCATGGTTGACGTGTTCAGCTTGAAGCCGCGCACCGTCGACGAGCCGCCCAACGCCGTCCCGTTGTTGAAGAGATAAAACGTGCTGCCGTCGGCGAGCATGTGGTGTCCGTGGTTGACCGACCAGGTGCCGGCGCCGGAGAAGAACTTGGCCGCGTCCTTGGGGTTGGTGCCGCCGAGCTGCCAGATTAGTTCACCGGTGCGCGACACCTTCACGTACATGTTCGGGTTGCGATCGCCGAGCGTGTACGTGTTGTCCGACGGGTAGTAGTGGACCGAATTCGTGTGCCAGGTGTTCGAGTTGTAGACGGTGTTCATGTTCGCGATCACCGTCGTCATCGTGCCGCTGTCCGCGCGCTCGACCAGCGAGCAGGGCGCGTCGGTGCCCGACTGGTTCCAGAGAAGCGTCGCGAAGCCGCCCGGGATGGCGGTCAGGTCGTGGTGCGACGTGGTCATGCCGCTCACCATCGTGGAGTTGGCGCCGTCCATGTCGACGATCTTGACCGCCCCGGCGTTGGTGTTCTGGACGTTGAGCGCCATCATGTACATCTTCGTGCCGTCCCAGCTCATCTCGATGCGGCTGGTGCCGCTCGGTCCGGTCGCCCACCAGACCGGCGCGCCGTCCGAATCGTAGATCCAGGCGCCGGTGCCGCTGATGCCGCTGCTGGTGACCATGAAGCCCTTGCCGTGCGCGGCGGCGTTCATGATCGTCGCGGTCGGCTTCGGTATGTTGCTGGGCACGGCGCCGGTCATGATCGTGTAGTCCGGGCTCTGGCACGTGCCGGCGGCGGAGGTGGCGACGATGCGGAACACGTAGCTGGAGCTTCCCTTCATGCCGAGCAGCAGGGTCCGGTAGCTCGGCTGCGTGAGATCGACGGGCGCGGTCATCGTCGTCCCCGCCGACGCGAGGCCGAAGCGGATCTCGGCGCTGTCGACGCTGGCGAGGTTGGTCGTGAACGTGACGATGCCGACCGTCGCGATCGACGTGGACACGCTGGACGTGGCCGTGATCGTGCAGCCGCCCGCGCCGGTGGTGCCCGCGGTTCCGGTGGTGCCGCCCCGTCCGCCCGCGGCGCCCCCGTCGCCGGCGCTTCCGGCCGCGCCGCCCCGTCCGCCCGCGGTGCCCGCGCTGCCTCCCGTGCCGGCGATTCCGGTGGTGCCACCGCGTCCGCCCGACGCGCCGCCGGTCCCCGCGGTGCCGCCGGTCCCGGAGGTGCCCGCCGCGCCCATCGTCGATCCCGCGGCGCCGGCCGTCCCGGCCGCGCCGGTCGAGCCAGCGCTGCCCGCGGCGCCGGTCGTTCCGGCCGCGCCCGTCGTACCGGCGCTGCCCGCGGTCGAGCTACCGCCGCTGCCGGCCGGCGCCGCGGCGGAACCGGCGCACGCGCCCAGCGCGCAGAGCGCGAGCACGGACGAAAGTCGAACCAGCGTAACGGTCATCGGAAGACACCTCGGTGGGGGTTCCCGCCTGCGGGTCCCGACCCCGTTGGTAGACACTATCCGTCGCCTCGGATCGAAAAAAAAGCGCCTTTCGTCTCTTCTACTCGTTGACGACCAGGTTCACGGCGCTGCCGGGCGGGGTCGGCGTGTTCTCCGCCGGGTCCTGCTTGATGATCACCTCGTCGTCGTAATTGTCGGACGATCCGGTCCGGGTCGTGCCGACCTTGAAGCCGGCGTCCTCCAGCGCCTTCTTCGCCTTGCTGAGGCGGAGGCCGAGGACCTTGGGTACCGGTTTCAGCGCGCGTCCGGTCGAGATGATCAGCGTGACCTCGGTGTCCGGACCGACGGCGCGACCGGCGGGCGGATCTGTGCCGATCACCAGGCCGGCCGCGACCGTATCGTTCGATTCCTCGCGCCGGTGCCCGGCGGACAACTTCCGGTTGCGCAGCTGCTCCACCGCGTCGTCGGGGCGCGCGCCCGTCAACGTGGGGATCGCGACCGCGCCCGCGCCCGTCGAGACGAACGCCTGGATCGCGGTGCCGCGCGGCGCGCGCGAGCCGCCGAGCGGGGTCTGCCCCGCAATCTTGCCGGCCGGGATCGCCGGATCCGGCCGCTCGGCCTGCAACGTCAGCAGCAGATCACGCGAGCGGAGGAGATCGCGGGCCTGCTCGACCGACACGCCATTTATCGACGGCACCTCCACGTCACCGTGGCCGCCGTGCAGGAAGTCCAGATGGCCGCGCCGATCCGCGACGGTCAGCGCCGCGAAGGCCGCGACGGTGGTGGCCAGAGACGTGAGGAACGCGACCAGCGCCGGGCGGCCCATGGAACGTCATTGTACAGTTACGCCGGTCTGCAAAGGAGAGCCGCATGAAAGCCGTCATCATCTACGAACCGGGCACCGCATCCATGGATGCGATCATGGCGGTGTTTCCACGCCACAAGCTGCTGATCAACGAGTTCGCCGAGCGCGGCGAGGTGATCGGCATCGGCGCGTTCGGGGGCGGAGGACAGGGCTCGATGGGGATCTTCAAGGATCGCGCGGCCGCCGAGGCGTTCGTCGCGCGGGATCCGTTCGTGCTCGAGGGCCTGGTCGCGAAGTATCGGATCCACGACTGGTCCGATTCGATGCTGAAGTAGCGCCGGCTATTTTTTCTCGTTCGCTTCCAGCACGCGCAGCACGTTGCCGCCCAGGATCTTCTCGACGTCCGCGGGCGAGAAGCCGCGCGCGCGCAGGCCCGCCGTGATCGCCGGCAGCTTGCTGACGTCTTCCATCCCGACCGGCGTGACGGGCACGCCGTCGAAGTCGCTGCCCAGGCAGGTGTGGTCGACGCCGGCGACCTTGGCGACGTGCTGGATGTGATCCAGCAGGCGCGCCAGCGGTACCTTCGGTTCGATGGCGCGCGCGTCGGCGCGGATCTGGCGCCACGCCTCCCAGGGCGGGCCGGTGCGCTTCTTGGCCCAGACGGCGCCCTCCGCCGTGTGGAACGCGTCGTCGAGAAACGCCGACCCGAAGTTGACGCAGACCGCGCCGCCGTTCGCCGCGACAGCCTTCAGCATCGCGTCGGTCATGTTGCGCGGGATGTTGGTCAGCGCGCGCGCCGACGAATGCGTCGCCAGGACCGGCTTCGTGCTGGCGCGGATCGCGTCCCAGAACGTGGGGTCGGAGACGTGCGAGACGTCGACGACGACGCCCAGACGGTTCATCTCCTTCACCACGTCGGCGCCGAACGGCGAGAGACCGTGGATGTCGCCCGCGTCGCCGCATGAACCGCCGATGTCGTTGCTGTTGGTCCAGGTCAGCGTCATGTAGCGCACGCCGCGCGCCGCCAGCGCGCGCAGGTGCTCGAGCTGGGCGGCGTGATCGCCGGGCCCCAGCGCGTGTCCGCCCTCCAGACCGTAGAGCGCGCTGATCACGCCGGCGCTCGCGTTGGCGCGGACCTCGGCCGCGGTCCGGGCGACGCGCAGCTTGGTCGGGTTGTCCCGGGCCAGCTTGTCGATCGCGTCGATCTGGTGAACCGCCTCGCCGTACCACTCGGCCGGCTTGAAGCGCATCGGCAAGACGAAGATCGAGAAGAACTGCGCGTCGAGGCCGCCCGCCGCCGCCTTGGGCAGATCCACCTGCGCTTCCGGCTGCGGCCTGGCGATGTCGAAGCCGCGATAGGCGATGAACTGCGTCGTGTCGGCGTGGGTGTCGACGACGATCGCCTGGCGGTGCAGGACGTCGTCGGCGGGGGCGGGGCCAGCGGCCACCAACAGCGCGGCGCAGAGAGCGTGCATGTCCCCCTATACACCGCCGCGGCGCCCGTTTAAAACGACCGCATGACGATCGACCGACGAAGGTTCCTCTCCCGGGCGCTGGCGGGCGGCGCGCTCTCCACCGTCGGCGGCGCCCGGCTGGCGCTGGCCGGGCCGCGGGCGAAGCCCGGACCGGATCTGTCGACCTGGGCGGGCGTGCGCGCGGAGTTCCCGCTGTCGCGCGACTACGTCCACATGGCGCTGATGTTCCTGACCTCGCACCCGCGCGCCGTGAGCGACGCGATCGAGCGGCATCGCCGCGCGCTCGACGAGAACCCGGTCTCGTACAGCGAGGCGAACTTCGCCAAACAGGATGCCGCCATCCGCGCCGCGGCCGCCGACTATCTTGGTGGCAAGCCCGACGAGATCGCCCTGACCGGCAACACGACCACCGGTCTGGCGCTGCTCTACGGCGGCATGCCGCTCAAACCGAAACAGGAGATCCTGACCACCACCCACGATCACTACGTCACCCACGAGGCGTTGCGGCAGCGCACGGTGCACACCGGCGCCGCCGTCCGCAAGATCCCGCTCTACGCCGTCCCGGAGAAGGCGACCGCCGACGAGATCGTCGGCAACCTGGTGAAGGGGATCGGGCCCCGCACGCGCGCCGTCGCCTGCACCTGGGTGCACTCGTCGACGGGCGTCAAGCTGCCGATCCGCCGGATGGCCGACGCGATCGCGGACGTCAACAAGAAGCGCGCCGACGCCGATCGCGTGCTCTTGTGCGTCGACGCCGTGCACGGTTTCGGCGTCGAGCAGGACTCGATGGCGGATCTCGGCTGCGACTTCTTCGTCGCCGGCTGCCACAAGTGGCTGTTCGGCCCCCGCGGCACCGGCATCGTCTGGGGCAAGCCCGAAGCCTGGAAGGGTCACGCCGGCATCATTCCGGCCTTCGAGTGGGCGGCGCTCGAGCTCTGGATGCATGGCAAACCGCCCGATTCGCTGCCGCCCGGTCCGCGCGTGTCGCCGGGCGGCTTCCACTCGTTCGAGCACCGCTGGGCGCTCGCCGAGGCGTTTCGCTTTCACCTGGCGATCGGCAAGCCGCGCGTGACCGCGCGCATCCACGAGCTGGCCACGCGTTGCAAGCAAGGCCTGGCCGCGATCGGCGGCAAGCTGAAGCTGCACACGCCGATGGCCCCGGAGCTGTCGGCCGGCATCAACTGCTTCGAGATCGACGGGATGCCGCCCAAAACCGTCGTCGAGCGGCTATTCGAGAAAAAGATCGTCGCCAGCGCGAGCCCCTACGCGACGTCGTATGCGCGCCTGACGCCCGGCCTGCTGAACACGCCCGAGGAGGTCGACCGGGCGGTCGCGGAAGTGAAAGCGCTCGCGGCCTGAGCATTCATTCTGAAGATCCCGCCGTAACCGGCGCGTCGCACGCGCGTAGCACTCCCGAAGTCGGATCGTTCCCACAATCCAGACCAAGGAGATGCCATGACCAGGTTTGCAGGCAGAGTTACGACATTGATGGTGCTGTTGGGCGCGGCGCTCGTCGCGCCGGGCGCGGCGCACGCCACACCCGAGGCCGACGCGGCCCGGGCCGACATCCAGAAGACGTTCGGCTTCGTTCCCGGTTTCATGAAGCTGACGCCTGATCTGGCCCTGCCCGGCGCGTGGGCCGAGATGAAGTCGCTGCACCTGAATCCCAACACCGCGGTGCCGGGCAAGATGAAGGATCTGATCGGGCTGGCGGTGGCCGCGCAGATCCCGTGCGAGTACTGCATCTACGCCCACACCGAATTCGCGAAGCTGAACGGCGCCACCGACGCCGAGATCAGCGAGGCGGTGGCGATGGGCGCGCTGACGCGCAAGTGGAGCACCTGGCTGAACGGCGTGCAGACCGACGAAGGCAAGTACCGGTCGGAGATCGCGCAGCTGGTCGCCAACATGAAGAAGATGATGGCGGCCGGCGGGCCGCCGCCGTCGAAGCCGGCGCCGGTCATGGACGGCATGGGCGCGCTCAAGCAGGTCGAGCAGAGCTTCGGCATGACGCCGGAGTTCCTGCGCCGCTACCCGCAGGAGGGGCTGGCGGGCGCCTGGACCGAGATGCGCGATCTCGAGATGAACCCGAGCACCGCCATCCCGGGCAAGTACAAGTCGCTGATCGGCCTGGCGGTGGCGGCGCAGATCCCGTGCCGGTTCTGCGTCATCGGCGACACGGAGTTCGCCAAGCTGGAAGGCGCGACCGATCGCGAGATCGGCGAGGCGGTCGCGATGGCGGGGATGGTCCGCCACTGGAGCACGATCGCGAACGGCCGCCAGGTGGACAAGGCGGCGTTCAAGAAGGAGGTCAACCGCATCGTCGCGGGCGCGCGCAAGCACATGGCCGCGGCGGCCGCGCCGGCCGCCAAGCCCGCGGCCGCGCCGACGATGACGGCCGTCAAGTAAGGGAGCCGGTAGATCGCCTCGGCAGATGGCGCTCCCACCGTCTGCCGAGGACGATCCCCGACAGATCGTTGGTACGCGCGCGCGGGCAATCCGACAATGAAGCCGTTTGCAACGACGGCGCGCGGTCGGTTGCCCGCGATCCGTTGCCGCATGCGGCGGCGAACGCCTGCACGCGCGGCGGAAAACCGCCGGCGCGCGTCCCGCCGTTACGGCGTCACGCGGCGCGCCGCAGACGGCGCGACGTCAGGTGCGGCGCGGGAGCGATCAGTCGCATGCGCGGCGTGCGACAGTCCTGCCGGAACGCGCGCAGGGCGAGCGCGAGGAACACGGGCGGGAGGACGACCAGCACGGCGAACGAGACGACGGCAACCAGCGCGACCAGCATGATGTGTCTACTATAATAGACACATTTCTAGTGTCAAGCGGGCCTGTTAAGGGGCCTCGGGCCCCAGGCCTCGGGCCTCGGGATCGGAAATGACCGCTAGCTCCGTTCCAGGTACGCGGTCGTGAAGTACTCGTCCTTGGTGTTCGGCGCGAACGTCACCTTGGACGATTCGAACACCGAGCGGCGGCCGTTCTGCTTGTTGATCATCTCCATGTGCAGCGGGCGGTAACGCTTGTTCTTGGCGTCGAGCAGTTTGATGTTGCCCGTGATCAGCTCCTTCAGCAGCTTGCCGTCCTTGTCGTAGAACAGGCCGCGCACGACGGCGAACTTGTCCTTGCTGACCCAGTAGGTCTTCTTCGAGTAACCCTCGCTCTCGGCGACGTCCTTGTTCTTCGGCGCCACGTCGATCACGTAGCAGGTCTCGCCGCCGAACGGCTCCTGCTTGACCAGCGTGTAGTCGAAGTCGTCGATGGCCGGGATGTTGAGATCGCCGTAGGAGAATTCGCTGCCCATGAAGCTCTGCGTCTTCTGCGAGCTGACGATGCGGCGGGTCTTGCGCAGCGCGGGCAGGTAGATCCAGACGTCGTCCGCCTTGGTCTCGTAGTCGAACACCAGCACGCTGGTCCCCTGGACGTCGGCCGGCGACAGGAAGCGGTAGATGCGCTTCTCGGTCTTGCCGCCGTCGTACAGCTTGGTGGCCATCGTGATGTCGCGCTCGCGCGTCTGCTTCTTGTCGTCCATCACCGTCATCTTGACGACCGCCTCGGAGCCGTCGAGCTTCCGGGTCACCGTCACCTTCTCCATGATCTCGCGCGCCGAAGGTTCGGCCGCTTGCGCGGGCGCGGCCGCAGATGCAAGGGCGAGCGCGGCGAGTACGAATCGGGCCTTCGGCTTCCACATGGGGTCTCTCCTCGGTTCTCAGTAAGTAAACCGCAACTCGGCGTAACCGGCACTGAGATCGGCGTCGATGAGGCCGAACAGCGTGTCGGTCGGGCCGTGGAAAACCTGGGCGCCGACGTAGGCGGTCATCGCGTCGGACATCCGCCAGCCGATGCGCGGCGTGATCAGCCATTCCTGCGTCGTGAAGTTGACCAAAACCAGCGACGACAGCGACAGCGTCTCGTGGGCCAGCAGCGATTCCACGCGCAGCGTGGCGATGTGCTGCACTTTCGCCGTCTGCCCGAACAGGATCTGGCTCTGCTTGGCGAGCTGCGAGTTGACCGCCCGGTTCACCATGTCGCCGAAGTCCGCCGGGTTCTGCGTCTTCAGGATGACGACCAGCATGTCGGGGCTCATCGATGGGCCCATCGCCTTCTGCCAGTCGAACACGTAGCGCCCGAGGTACTGCGCGATCACGGTCGTCGATCCGAAGGTGTGGTCGACACCGACCACGTACTGCAGATCGGGCCGCGCCAGGTAGGACGGGTTCTGGGTCGAATCGGTCTGGTAACCGTTCGGCCGCCGGTAGGCCGCCTCGCCGCGCAGGGTCAGCACGTCGCCGAGCGCCGTCGAAAAGTCGAGGCCGATCACCTGCTGCTGGTACGCGGTTCGTGTCACCACGACCGACGGGTTGTTCGGATCGAACGTCACGCTCTGCAGCGCCAGGCCGGGCAGCGGCGCGTAGCCGCGCAGGTACGAGACCGACGCCTCGAACGCCGGAAGCTCGAGGTGCAGCCGGCCCGCACCCAGGCCGTTGCGCAGATCCGGCGACGGAAACGTCGGCGTTCCGAAATAGACGTACTGCGGGAGGGCGACGGGCGGCAGCTCTGTCGCCAGGTAGACGGGCATCCAGACACCCTCGAGCCGCAGCGGCAGCGGCGCCAGGCGCAGGAACCCGCGCGCGCCGACGTTGCCGACCCGGATGTCGTCCTCCAGCGGCGAACGGATCCGGAAGTCGACCGGCGTGATGTTGTTGGTCGGGTTCAGCGCGTCCGCACGCCCCCAGACGATGATCTGCTGGCCGATCCGGAGGTCGAGCGGGCCGATGTACGCGTTGACGTAGGCCTCGCGCAGGTCGACGAACGTCGTCTGATCGACGCCTTGCAGCCCGTAGCGCACGCGCGCCAGTAGCTGTGGCTCAGCGTCCAGCTCCGGGAGCGTGTGCTCGTGGGGGGGCTGCAAATTGTCGCGTTTGTCAACGTCCATGGTGCTCGTTTCCGGGCGCCGCCATCATAGAATCCGGCCACGGAGTCATTGTTCGTATTCTACCACCGCCTCTGCACACGACACTATGACGCAGCCGCCGACCGCCCACCCAGTCTCCGTACGCATGCTCTCCAGAGTCGTGTCTTCCCTAGCAGCCTGGCGGGCTCTACCAACACCGGCGGCCCGTCCTCTCGCGTCAGTTGCATAAACCAGGCTTATGAGATACAGTGTGAATGGATTGGAGGTGCCGTGTGGCGCAGCTTCGTGTCGAAAACGACGAGCTTGTGGTAGTGGCCGACCTGCTCGGGCGCATCCTGCACACT
>Ga0209465_10000479_pt1 | contig 18617 bp, 23 predicted proteins | sample PanSoiPlot1MoBio_FD_188321 | JGI IMG/M metagenome (GOLD analysis project Ga0209465, IMG submission 188321) | Tropical forest soil microbial communities from Panama analyzed to predict greenhouse gas emissions - Panama Soil Plot 1 MoBio (SPAdes)... | ecosystem: Environmental > Terrestrial > Soil...
GCCGCCGCGATGACGCCGAGGCCGCCCGCCGCGGAGACGGCGGCGGCGAGCGAGGAGCGGGCGACCCAGCCCATGCCGGCCTGACAGATCGGATAGCGGATGCCCAGCAAATCGCAGAGTGAGGTGCGCAGGCCGCCGGTGACCACGCGGGCCATGGCTCAGGCCCCTCTCATGAGCGGCACCCTGGGATGGCGGAAGAAGATGTCCCGGACCCGGTCCCGCCCGATGACGCGGACGAGCTCCCGCAAGGCACAGTAGACGAAGATCAGCACGATGAGCCAAAGCTGGATGGCCCAGAAGTGCGGCCACACCATCTCCTCCAGCAGGCGATCGTTGGCGGCTGCGAAGCTGCCGAGGCGCCACCACAGGGGCGTGAGGTGCTCGAGGTAGTGGAGGAGGAGGGAGGCGAGCACATAGATCACCGTCTTCCAGACCACGTTGTACATGAGCGGCTTCTCGGGGAAGCGGTTGATGATGGGGAGCTTGTCGGCGATCAAGACGACCTTGGCTACGAGCAGGGCGAGCACACTGGCGCCTGCCACCGAGGATAGCTGCAGGCCGTACTGCCGCAGCATGAGAGCCCGGTCGATGAGCACGATGTTGAAGGAGATAAGGAAGAAGATGGTGGGAGGCAGGACTTCGAAAAACTCGTGCCGCATCGTCCTCCAGACCTTGCTCACGTAAGCCTCCGGCGCTCGAGGTGGGCGTTGCGCCCCCGCATTCTACGCCTAACCGTGGTTGCCCCACTCGTTTGCGCGTGAAGGTATGATTCGGCGCATGGAAACCACGGAGCCGGCGGGACCATTGCTGAAGGCGGTGGAGTTTCTCGAGAAGGGCGAGTGGCAGTCCGCGCACGAAATCGTGCAGGGGGAGAAGTCAAACCTGGCCGCCTGGCTGCACGGCATCGTACACACCCTGGAGGGCGACCTCGACAACGCTCGCTACTGGTACCGGCGGGCGGGCCGCGATTTTCCCGGCGTGGAGGATGTCCAGCGGGAAATCGCGTCCGCCCGCCGGCGCGTTACACGGTGACCGGCCGGTAGACGGGCGTGCGCCACTCCGGGAAACGCTTGTCCACGCCCCGCACCACGGCCATGTAGGCGTTGTACAGGCGCTGGGTGACGGGGCCGATCTTGCCGTCGCCCAGGGGGAAGCGGTCGATGGACACGATCGGCGTGATCTCGTAGCCGCTGCCGCAGAAAAACGCCTCGTCCGCCACGTAGAGCTCCGTCCGCGCGATGTCGCGCTCCACCACCTCCATGCCGAGGGCGGGACAGAGTGACTCGATGAGGGTGGCGCGCGTGATGGATTCCAGGATGTCGCTCGTCACGGGCGGCGTCATCAGCTTGCCCCTGCGCACCATGAAGAACGTCGCCCCCGTCCCTTCCGCCACCGTCCCGTGCCGATTGAGGAAGATGGGCGAGTCGTAGCCGTCGGCCTTGGCCTGCAGCCCGGCCAGCCGGCCATTCTGATAGTTGGCGCCGCACTTGAGGCGGATGGGGATGGCGTTGTCGTTGGTGCGCTGCCAGGAGCTGACGCAGGCCTTGAGCCCGTTGCCGTCGCCGATGCGCGGGCGACGCCGCGGGTTGATGTAGAGCCCGCTGGGCGAGGTTGCCTCGAGTCCCACCCCCGCCACGTAGCCCACGAGGTGCATGTGGATGTCCTCGCGCGCCTCATTACCGCTCAGCACCGCTCGCACCGCGTCGTAGAGGTCGAGGTCCTGGTAAGGAATGGTGAAGCGCATCATCTTCATGGACTCGCGGAAGCGCGCGAAGTGCTCGGCGAGTCGGAAGGCGTAGAGCTCACCGTCCTCCTCGTTCCAGTAGGCCCGGATGCCCTCGAAGACGTTGCTGGCGTAGAAGACGGCGGCGCTGTTCACGGGCAGGACCGCCTCCGTCTGGGAGACGAGCTTGCCGTTCATCCAAATCTTGAAGTCTTTCATCGCGCGTATGACCTCCGCTGGGGTGCCCTGCGAGTACCGGCCCGATCAGGGGAGATTAGCAGGAAACGCCGCGGGTCGGAAGGCTGTTCATGAGATACGCCACGGCCCGCCGGTGGCTCTCGAGAAGGCCGCTGATCCGCGCGGGATCGCCTCGGCCCCAGCCGCACTCGGTGGCGACACCGAAGCTCGCGACCACGACTCGGGCGGTGTCGATGCGTCGACGGTCTCCCGCCTCGTCGCCGTGGTGGAGGAGACCAAGATAGAGCCGAGTCGACGCCGGCACGGCGAGGCTGGCCAGCGGCGCGAAGTAGCCTGGATCGTCGCGATCCTGCGGCACGGGCAGATGGAGGAAGTCGACGGATCGGGGGACGCGGGCGAAGACCGCGGCCGCGATCTCGGCGAGAATGGCCGTGTCCTTCGGCATGACGAGGTGCTGATCCGCCGGGCTGCCGTAGCAGAGGTGATAGCCGAGCTCCACCGCGCGCGGCACCGCCCCGCCCAGCCGGGCCAGGAGGGCGAAGACGCGCTCCTTGTAGTCGGCGGGGCGAGAGGGGAAGTAGCCCTCGAAGAGCAGCACCTCCTGGCAGATGTCCCATTGGATCGAGAGATCCGCGGCGGGGACGGTGGCCACGATGCGATCGAGGGCACGGAGAAGGGCGCGCTCGTAGGCGCGCAGGTACGCGTCGTGCGAGACCGGGCTCACGTACATGAACGCGCTCGACATCGGGGTGGGCAGGCAGACCTGAAAGCGGACCCCAGGCGGGATCAGTCCCCGTCCACGGAGCCGCTCGAAGACCATCCACGAGCTCGTAGCGGCCTCGGCGTAGCCTGTTGGGAAGTCGACGGTCTCGGGATCGACGCCGGGCTTGAGCCTCAGTAGCGAGGCGCGGCGGAGGAGCGAGCCGTCCCATTGCTTGAGTTCGAGCAACCCCGCCTCCAGGTCCACCTCCATGGCGGGATGGCGCTCGAGCATGGTGCGCTGCCAGTAGATCCAACGGCGCCGCTCGCCCGTCTCGCCGTCCGGCACCCGGCGGAGACAGTGGCCGAGGGTGCCGAGCACGGTGGTGAAGACGGACTCGGCGCTCTCGAGGGGAACGCTCCCGACCAGGTGAGCGAGACCCACGCTTCCCGCCACCGAGTTACCGGGGAGCTTGGGCGTACTTCCCCTTGAGCTGGGGCGTCGTGCCCTCCAGGCCCTTCTTCTGGCGATCGAGGCGCGTCTCGCGGTCCCAGGTGCGCTTGAGATCGTCCTTGACGCTGAAGCGCAGCCGACCGAGGCGGTCGGTCTCGATCTCGATGGCGTCGCCGTCCTGGAACCCGCTGAGGCCTCGGTGGTTGGTGCCGGTGGCAAGGATGTCGCCCGGCTCCAAGGCGTGGATGGAGGTGACCCACTCGATGCAGCGGGTGATCTTGTGCGCCATGTCATTCGTGTTGAAGTTCTGCTTCAGCTCTCCATTGACCCACAGCCGTACCTGGAGGTTGAGGGGGTCCGGCACCTCATCGGCGGTGACGATGTACGGGCCAATGGGAGCGAAGGTATCGCGGGACTTCATCTGATAAAAGGTGTTGCCGGCGGGGGGCAGGCCGCGCGCCGAGCCGTCGATGAAGTTGGTATAGCCGAACACGTAGCTCATGGCCTGCTCGGCCTTGACGTTGAAGGCGCGCTTGCCCATCACGAGGGCGACCTCGGCCTCGCCCTCGAAGATGGTGGCGGGCACATCGGGCAGGACCATGGTGTCACCGTTGCCGATGACCGCGGTGGGGGACTTGAGAAAGGCGTTGATGGGCGCAGGCTCCGACCGGGTCCCGTCCTCCATGTAGTTCACGGCCATGCACACGATGTTGGTGGGCCGGGGCAGGGGCGGGCGAATGCGCACGCGACTCAGGGAGACGCCGCCGGGTTTGGTGGCGGCCTCTTCCAGACGCGTTCGGTATTGAGCGAAACGCGCAATGAGCCCACTGATGAGATCGTGTGGGCCCGTGCGCGGCACGTCCTGCACGAGCGGGGTCACATCGAGCACGGAATCGCCCTTGAGCACGCCCAGCTTGAAATCGTCGAAGAAGAGCAGCTTCACTGGTCCCTCCCCGGTGGTGTGTGGGATGGCGAGAAGATGCCGCGAGCGGCCTCGCACGTCAAGCGGTGGCTTGACAGGCGTGGTCCCCGGGGTGAAGGATGCGCGGGACACCACCCACAGGAGGCTTCCGTGACGGCAAAGCCGCAGGTGCTGGAGTTCGGGATGGGCGTGGACGTGCATGGGCGAGACGCGACCAAGGCGGCCTGCCGGGCGGTGTCGGATGCCATCCGGCACTCGAGCCTGCCGCTGTTCACCGAGGTGCGGGAGCGCGGCGGGACCATGCTCGTGGACGTCACGGTGGCCGTGCCCGATCCCTCGGCGGTGGACGTGGCCGTGGTGAAGCGCGAATTGCCCCACGGCGAAGTCACGGTGCACGCGGTAGCGGGCGGCCTGCGCGTGCCGGGAGCCGATACCATCATCGCCTGCGCGGCCATCACGGTGAGCGTGGACGTGCCGGGAAGCGCGCGGTGAGCGCGCCGGGCATCGGCCTCAAGCGCCTGCAGCACCTCGTCCTCTGGGTGTCGGACGTGGAGCGCAGCGTGCATTTCTACTGCGAGCTCCTCGGCTTCGAGGTGACCAAGCGCTATCCCAACGCGGCCTTCCTGAAGATTCCCGGCACGCCCGACGATCACCACCTGGGCCTCTTCGAGCAGCCCGGTGTGGGCCGACCCCACGAGCAGGTGGCGCGCATGTATCACTCGGCGTGGGAGGTGGGCGAGATCACCGACCTCGGCCGCGCGCGCCAGCGCCTGCTCGACGCGCGCTCGCTCGTCGGCCAATCGGATCACGGGGTCAGCCTCTCCCTCTACGCCAAGGATCCCGACGGGCTCGAGTTCGAGATCTTCTGGACGGTGCCCGGCGGGACGCCGGTGGGCACGCGGCCCCTCGATCTCGACGCCGAGATCGCCCGCTGGGCCCCGCGGCGCGTCTGATCAACCTCTGACCAACTTCCAAGGAGACGGCATGCTAGCCCTCTGGGTGAAGGTGCGCATCAAGCCGGGCGAACGGCAACGGTTCCTCAAGGCCATCGAGGTGGATGCGCTCGGCTCCGAGCGGGACGAGGCGGGCTGCCTGCGCTTCAACGTGCTCCAGGATGCCAAGGACGAGAACATCTACTACTTCTACGAGGTCTACAAGGACGAAGCGGCGGTGGAGGCCCATCGGACGATGCCGCACTACGCGGTATGGCGCGGGGTGGCCGACGTGCTGGATGGGCCCACGGAGCCAACCCGCTGCACCACCGTCTTCCCCGCGGACCGCGGCTACTGGGGCAAGACGTAGGGATCGGCAGCCTCATCTCCGGGTCTCGGCTTTACGGGTCGCCTCTGCTGTGAAAGCGTGGAGCGCCTAGCCCTTCAGGAGCTCCTCGGCCAGCCGCTTCACCTCCGCGGCTTCCACCTGTCCCTTGTGGGTCTTCATGACGTCGCCCACCAGGCGCCCCACCTGCTTGACGTCGGCGATCCCGAGCGCCCGGATGCGCTCCTCGACCAGCGCGCGCACCGCCGTCTGATCGAGCCCCTTGGGCAGGTAGCCCTCGCAGAATGCGATCTCGAAGCGAAGCTTCGCCGCTTGCTCGGCCCCGCGTTCGCCTGCCTTCTCGTACTCCCCGATGGCCTTCTGAAGGAGCTTGCGGTAGGCCCCGATCACGTCGAGGACCAGGGCGTCGTCCACCGTGCCCGAGAAATCCTTGGCCGTTCGCCGCTCCTGGAGACGCGTCTTGAGCATGCGCACGACGTCGGCGGTGGCCGTGTCCTTCGCCTTGATCGCCTGGGTCAGCCGGTTGTTCAGCTCCTGCTCGAGGCTCATGCGGACAGGAGAGGGCTCTTCACGCCGCGGGCGCCGTCGCCGTCATGCGTCGCACCCGGTAGGACGAACAGCCATGATGCGCGGTGGTGGTGGTCGTCGCCATGGCTTTCCTCCTCGTGTGTTTCCGGGGGACGGCATCCGTGGGAGGACGTGATCGGCGGGAGTATAGCACGCGCCCCGCGGGCGGGAGCTATACTGGGCGGCCATGAGCCGCGAGCTGATCGGCTACGGCGAGACACCGCCCGTGGTGCGCTGGCCGGGCGGCGCGCGCGTGGCCGTCAACATCGTCATCAACTACGAGGAAGGCTCCGAGAACCGGAAAGAGACCGGGCAGGCCTCGCGGGAGAGCATGGGCGAGGCGCCCTCGCCGGTGCCGCCGCAGGATCGCGATCTCGCGAACGAGTCGTTCTTCGAGTACGGCAGCCGCGCGGGATACTGGCGGCTGCTGCGTGTCCTCGACGAGCACCGCGTCCGTGGCACCATCTTCGGATGCGCGGTGGCCTTCGAGGCCAATCCCAAGGCCGCGCGCGCGGCCACCCAGCGCGGTTGGGACATCTGCGCTCACGGCAATCGCTGGGAAGAGCACTGGCTCATGGATCGCGAGACCGAGCGGGCGGCTATTGCGCGCGCCGTCGACTCCATCGCGAGCACGGCGGGCCAGCCGCCCGCGGGCTGGTACTGTCGCTATGGCCCGTCCGTCAACACGCGCGAGCTGGTGGTCGCCCAGGGAGCGTTCCAGTTCGATAGCGATTCCTACGCGGACGACCTCCCCTACTACGTGGCGAGCGCGGCCGGCCCCTGGCTGGTCATTCCCTACGCGCTGGACACCAACGACATCCGCTTTTGGCGCGGCTCGCTCCAGGTGGCGGACGACTTCGCCGCCTATCTCTGCGACGCCTTCGATCAGCTCTGGGAGGAGGGAGCGACCCACCCGCGCATGATGTCGGTGGGCCTGCACTGTCGCATTGCGGGCCGGCCCGGGCGGGCGCGCGGGCTCGCGCGCTTCCTCGAGCATGCCCAGCGCCGGGGCCACGTGTGGTTCGCCACGCGCGGGGAGATCGCCCGCCACTGGCGCGCGGAGCATCCTCCCGCGCGTCCTTGACAGCCACCGCGGGGCAGGGGTTAGATAGCGCGGCTGGCCAAACCGCCCGCGGTTCACCAAAGGAGAATGACGTGCGCAAGAATACGGTGCGAGAGATCTGGGCGCGCGGCGAGACGGTCGTGAACGGGTGGCTGTCCATCCCTTCCGGCTTCTCCGCGGAGGTGATGGCCCATCAAGGCTTCGACTCGCTCACGGTCGACATGCAGCATGGCGTGGTCGACTACCAGACCGGCGTGTCCATGCTGCAGGGCATTTCCACCACCGGGGTGATTCCCTTCGCGCGCGTGCCGTGGAACGATCCTGCGCGGCTCATGAAGATCCTCGACGCGGGCGCCTACGGCGTCATCTGCCCCATGATCAACACCCGGGAGCAGGCGGAGGCCCTGGTGGCCGCATGCAAGTATCCGCCACGCGGCTATCGCTCCTGGGGGCCGGTGCGGGCAAGCCTCTACATGGGCACGGACTACGGAGACCACGCCAACGACGACGTCGTCGTCATGCCCATGATCGAGACGGCGGAGGCCCTCAAGAACCTGGACGACATCCTGAGCGTGCCGGGGGTCGACGCTATCTACGTCGGCCCCTCGGATCTCTCCCTTGCCCTCGGCTGCAAGCCTCGACTCGACCAGACGGATCCTCCGGTGGTCGAGGCGCAGCAGATGATCGTGAAGGCCTGCAAGAAGCACGGGGTAGTGGCGGGGATCCACAACGCCACCGCGGCGTACTCCGTCAAGATGATCGACGAAGGTTATCAGTTCGTCACCTTGGCCAGCGATAGCCGCCACATGGCCATGAAGGCCGCCGAGGAAGTCGCTGTCGTGCGTAAGACGGGCAAGGTGGGGGGCAAGCTCCCAGCGTACTAGTCGTGCGCTTCGACGAGGCGCTGCTCGCGCAAGCGCGCCGGAACCTCGCCGCCTTCGAGCGGCGAGCCCTCGACGTGGATGGACGGAAGCCCGCGGCGGTGGCCCTGGTCCTTCTCGCCGACGAGGAAGGGCGCGGCTGCTTCCTCCTCACCAAGCGCGCGCCCACCCTGCGGGCCCACACCGGGCAGTGGGCGCTCCCCGGTGGCCGCATCGACGCGGGAGAGAGCCCGCCCGAGGCGGCCCTGCGCGAGCTATACGAGGAGCTCGGGCTCCGCCTCGGCGACGAGACCGTCCTCGGCGTCCTCGACGACTACCCGACACGCTCCGGCTTCGTGATCACGCCCGTCGTTTTCTGGGCGGAGGCCTCTGGCCCGCTCGCCCCGAACCCCGCGGAGGTCGCGCGCGTGCACCACGTTCCTCTCGAGGCGCTGGACGCGCCAGACGTGCCGCGCTTCATCAGCATTCCCGAGAGCGATCGGCCGGTAATCCAGCTCCCCATCCTGGGCGCGCTCATCCACGCTCCTACCGCCGCTGTCATCTATCAGATGCGTGAGGTGGTGAGCCACGGCCGCTCCACGCGCGTGGATCATCTCGAACAGCCCGTGTGGGCATGGAGATAGGAGGCGTATGGCAAAGCTCGCCGGACAGATCGCCATCGTGACGGGAGCGGGGACGGGCATCGGCCGCTCCACGGCCCACATGCTGGCTGCCGAGGGTGCGCACGTCGTGCTGTCCGGGCGTCGGCGGCCGCCCCTCGACGTGGTCGCCACCGAGATCACCAAGGCGGGCGGCAAAGCAGTGGCGCGCGAGAGTGACGTCTCGCGGCCGGAGCAGGGACGCGCTCTCGTCGACTGGGCGGTCAAGGCTCTCGGCCGCGTGGATATCCTGATCAACAACGCCGGGCACTCCAGCAAGGCGCGTAACGTCCGCTGGATCGGTCAGGAGGAGTGGGACGCCGTCATCAACGTCAACCTGACCGGCGTCTACGCGCTGATCCAGGCCGTGCTCCCGGGCATGATCGAGCGCGGCGGCGGGACCATCGTCACCGTGGGCTCGGTCGCCGCCCACCGCCCCGGCCTCATCGGGGGAGCGCCCTACGGGGCGGCCAAGGCGGGCGTGCTGAACCTCATGGGGCACGTCCACACCGTGCTGCGCGACAAAGGCATCCGCGCGACTACCGTGATGCCGGCCGAGGTGGACACGCCCATCCTTGACAACCGCCCGTTGCCCCCCGATGCGGCGGCGCGTGCCACGATGATGCAGCCCGAGGACGTGGCCGCGGCCATCCTGATGTGCGTCACCCTGCCCGCCCGCACGGTGGTCGAGGAGATCGTGCTGAGCCCCACGCGCACGCGCGATCAGAGCCGCGACCTCGAAGTCTCGCGAAACCTCGGAGCTCCCCCCGGCGCCAGCTAGATGTAGCCCGAGCTATTTGCGAACACACGGAGCGCGAGCCGGGTCGGGGCCCGTCGCCGGGGGAGGGGGTGCGCTCCAGCTGCGTCACCCGCTCGCCTGAATCGCCGCCCTCCGGGCGGCGCACAGGCTTCGGGGGTCCCACTCCGCCGGAGCGCACCCCCTCCCCCGACGCCACCCGCCCCGATCGCACGTACGGCGTTCGTTATGATCCGATCTAACGTCTGCCCGTCACCTCGCTCAGAGGTTGCGGTAGTCGCGATGCCAGAGGTCGAGATAGTCTTTGGCGTTGCGGAGGATGTCCTCCAACTCCGCTTCGTCCATCTTCCGGATGGGCTTGGCCGGCACGCCCATGACGAGCCAGCCCGCCGGCACGACCTTCCCCTGCGGCACCAGTGCCCCCGCGCCGACCTGCGCGCCTTCCTCCACCACGGCGCCGGTGAGGACGACCGCTCCGATGCCGATGCGGACGTTATCCATGATGGTGCAGGCGTGAACAACGCAGCGATGCCCGATGGTGACGTTGGCTCCCACGATGCACGGGAATTCCGGGGTGACGTGGAGGACCGAGTTGTCCTGGACGTTGGAGTTGCGGCCGAGGGTGACGTAGTTGTCCTGGTCTCCGCGGAGCACGGAGAGCGGCCACACGCTCGCTCCCTCCTCGATGGTGACGTCGCCGATGACCTGAGCGGAAGGATCGACCCACGCGCCGGGATGCACGCGCGGGGTTCGGCCGGGAACGCTCCGGATCATGCGCGCGCTTACTTCCCGGTCCAGCGCGGCGGCCGCTTCTCGAGGAAGGCGCTCATGCCCTCGCGGAAGTCCGCGCTCGCGTAGGTGAGGGCGATGAGATCGTCGCCGCCTTCCAGCCGGCGGCGCTCCTGGATGCGGCGCACGGCTTCCTTGGTCACCCGAAGGGTGATGGGGGCGTGGGCGGCGACCTCGAAAGCGATAGCCTTGACGCGAGCCTCGATCTCTGCCGCGGGCACGATCTCGTGCACGAAGCCCGCCGCGTGCGCCTCCGCCGCCGAGATGAGCCGCGCCCGCATGATCATCTCCTTGACGCGGGAAGGGCCGAAGAGCTCCACGCAGCGCGAGTAGTTCTCCATGGAGAGGCAGTTGCCAAGGGTGCGCGCGATGGGGAAGCCGAAGCGCGACTCCGGGGTGGCGATACGGATGTCGCATACGGCGGCGATGGCGAAGCCGCCCCCCACCGCGAAGCCCTCGATCTGCGCGATGACCGGCTTGCCCACGCGCTCCAGCCGCGCCGTGCGCCGCTCGCCGTCCCGCTCGTACTGCAGCCCGTCCTCGGCCGTCCTGAAGGTCGTGAACTGGCTGATGTCGGTGCCGGCCACGAAGGCCTTGCCTCCCGCGCCGCGCAGCACGAGGACCCGTAGGGAATCGTCGGCGTCCACCTCCTCGGCGGTCTGGTAGAGCCGCTCGTACATGTTCCAGGTCATGGCGTTGCGGGCCTCGGGGCGGTTGAAGGTCAGGGTCAGCACCGCGCCATCTCGGTGAACGAGAATCTCGCTCTGCTCTGGGCTCTGAGTGGGCACGGCGTCTCCTCCGGTCTGGTGAGAGTCGCCGCATGGTAGCACGGCTGACCATGGTGGGCGGGTGGGTGACGAATTGTGCGAGTCCCGCCTCAGCCCACTCGATCCAAGTACCTGTTTTAGCTGGCGCACTCTTGCGGCTCGTCGCTTGCTCTCCCTCCCGGTAAACGGCCGTCCGCGGCGCCACGTCGGACGAGGTGGACTGCATCCCAATCACGGAGGAAGACATGAGCCGATGGAAGGCAGTGGCAGTGTTCGGAGCGCTCGCAATGACCGCCTGGGCGCCGAGCGTGCACGGGCAGACGACGACCCTGACGCCCGACCCGCAGGTGGAGCAGGACCGCCGTGAGCTCCGGCGTGACCAGCGCGACCTGCGCCAGGACCGCCAGGACATGCGGCAGGACGATCGGGATATCCGACAGGACCGGCAGGATCTCCGCACCGACCGGCAGGACCGTTACCGCGATCACCAGACCGTGCGCCAGGACGAGAAGCAACTCCAGCAGGACAGGGCGGCGGGCAACGTGGCCGCGGTGCAACAGGACCGGGCCAATCTGCGGAGCGCCCGGCAGAACGTCCGCAACGATCAGCACGACATCAACCGTGACCGCCGCGAGCTCCGGGCCGATCGGCGCGACCTCCGTGCGGACAATCGCGACCGCCGCGAGGACCGTCGCGAGGTGAACCACGATCGGGCCAAGCTGCACCACGACAAGAAGACCGCCACGCAGTAGCGTCACGGTTTCCGGTAGCCTACGAGGCGCCCAGGCCCCACGGCTCGGGCGCCTTTCGCCTTTTCTCTCGCCCGTGCGTGGCCGTCTTGACGGCGTCACGGCGCCTGTCGCACGATCGCCGGCGAGTCGCGAGCTGCGTGACGTAATGTCGCCGCCGGAGAAAGGGGACCGTCCATGCAAAATGCCGTCGCCTTCGCCAACAACGACGTGATCACGGTGGCCTGGAGCTACGGCCAGAAGCTCGAGCGATGCATGGGCTTCGCGGTGTATCGGATCGACCCCGACGGGCAAGAGACGGCACTCCCCGCGGTGGCCGTCTTTCCCGGCTTCAAGCGGGCGGCCGGCGATACGTGCGAGAAGTTTCCCATCCAGAAGTTCTACTGGAAGGACGTGTACGCGCGGCTCGTCGCGGAAAAGACGGGCCAGCGCAAGTTCCGCTACAAGATCGTGCCGCTCGAGGGCGCGCCGGGCACCCTCGTGCCCATGACCATCCCGCAAGTCACGTCCAACGAGGTCGAGATCACCGCGCGTCTTTCCGACGGGCTGCACGCCTATTTCAACCGCGGCCTCATCTCCACCCAGCGGATCTCGCGCGCCCTGCAGGGCAAGCCCAGCAAAAAAGGTCTCCTCGACCGCATCGAGAATCCGAGCGACGTCCTGCGCGCGAGCCTCTCCGGGGACATGGTCGAGGCCCTCACCGACTTCGTGGCGCGCGCGAAGTCCGGGGGCAAGCTCTACGCTGCCCTCTACGAGCTTCACGACCTCGAGCTGGTGCCGCTCCTCGAGAAGGCGGGCAAGCGGCTCTCCATCGTGTTGTCCAACGCCCTCGAGCAGGAGGTGCGGCCGGAGGGAGCGCCGAAGTCGCCTCCCGTCCAGGTCGACGGCAACCAGGACGCCCGCGATCGGCTGACCAAGACGGCCGGAGCCATGTTCAGCCGGCTCCTGCCGTCAAACCAGATCGGCCACAACAAGTTCGTCGTCTACGTGGACAAGTCGGGCCACGCGCGTGCCGTGCTCTTCGGCTCGACCAACTGGACCCCTACCGGACTCTGCGCGCAGACCAACAACACCGTCGTCATCGACAACGCCAAGGTTGCCCAGCGTTATCTCGACTACTGGAAGCAGCTCAAGGTGGACAGCCAGCAGGCCAAGGACGATCCCAAGGCGCTCCAGGGCGCAGCGCTGCGCGCGTGGGACGGCACGGCCAAGACCATCGCCCTCGGCGCCGACGGCACGCTCACGAGCTGGTTCTCCCCCAACACGCCCAAGCTCAGGTCCAGCTCGACCAAGAACGAGACGCGGCCTCCCGACATGGGCGACGTATTCACGGCTATTCAGGCGGCCAAGCGCGCCGTGCTCTTCCTCGTGTTCTACCCGGGCAGTCCCAACGTCGCGCAGTGGGCGGCCCAGGCCCAGAAGGCCAACAAGGATCTCTTCGTGCGCGGCTGCGTCACCAATCCCTCCGCCTCGGAGTCCTTCTACTACGAGCTGCACGGCGTGACGCCGCCGAAGGGCGGCAGGGCGCAGGACAGCCGGGTGATCGCCGCCGAGGCCCTCGACGACTCCTCCGCTCCCGCGGGCTGGACCAAGGAGATCCTCAGCGCGGGCTTCGCCATCGTTCACGACAAGGTGGTGGTGATCGACCCGTTCTCCGACGACTGCGTGGTCATCACGGGCAGCCACAATCTCGGCCACAAGGCCTCGTTCAACAACGACGAGAACCTCGCCCTCATCCGCGGCAATCGCAAGCTCGCCGCAGCCTACGCCTCCCACGTCCTCGACGTCTACGATCACTTCGCCTGGCGCGTCGCTCAGAAGGATCCGCGGCAGAAGGGCGACGGTTTCCTCAAGGTGAAGCCGGACGACTGGCAGGCGAAGTACTTCAACGCTGACGGCTCGATCCGCGTCGCGCAGCTGCGCTTCTGGCTGAGCGCGCTCTCCTAGTCTCGGAGGGGAGCGCCGCCCCCCTTCCGAACCTCCCCCCGAAAGCGGGTTGCGCGGGCGAAGCCCGCGCTCGAAAGCAGAACACAGGTGGGATCAGGGGCGGGTCAGGTCGACGAGGGCCGGGATGGCGAGGGCCGCGAAGAGCTGTCCCACCGGCACGTCCGTCTCGTCGTACCAGCCTGCCTCGTGGAGCAGATTGATGGTGCCGAGGGTCCGGCCATCCCATACCACGGGCACGTTCAGCACAGAAGCGCAGCCGAGGGAGAGGATCAGCTCGTGGTCGAAGAACACCGAACGGATGTCCTCCGCGGTTTTGCCGATGTACGGCCGCCGCTCGACGAAGAGCCGCTCCGTCCAGGGGGTCGGCGACACGGGCTTCCGCCCGCCCACGGGATAGGCGGCAGGCTGATTCGTGTAGCGTCGCTCCGACTCCTGCGTCCGCGGATGATGCAGGAGCACGGTGAAGAGCTTGTGGCCGATCACTGCGGCCATGCCGAGGTCGAGGGCGCGAAAGCCCGTCTCGGGCTGTTCCGGTTCCCGCATGGCGCGGGCGACCGCCTCGAGGTGGCGCAGAGGATCGACGCGAGGGGATCGGCTCATGGGCGCTCCGACGTCGGGGCAACGGGGAGGGCGATGCGCGGCAGGCGCTCCGGCAGGAGTCCGGCGGGCCGCAGGCGCAGGACGAGGATCAGGCTCACACCGATGACGAATTCGCGCACGGCGGCGACCTGCACGGGCGCGAGGCCGGGCAGCCACGCCGTGGCGAAGCGGGTGGATTCGAGGAAGAACACCACGAGGCCGGCGCCGAGCACGGCGCCCCAGTTGTTGCCCGTGCCCCCGGCGGTGAGAGCGAGGACGACGTAGATGGTGACGAGGGGCACGAAGGCATCGGGGGCGATGAACGACGTATAGTGCGCGTAGAGCCCGCCGGCCAGCCCGAGGATGGCCGCGGAGAGGGCGAAGGCCTCCACCTTGAAGCGCCGCACGGGTTTGCCCGCGACCTCCGCAACCTGCTCGTCGTCACGGATCGCCCGCAACACGCGGCCGTAGGGCGAGCGCCGCAGTCGCTCGAGCACGAACAGCACTGCCGCGACGGCGAGCGCGACCAGGCTCAAGTAGAGCAGATTGAATTCGGCCGGAGTGAGGCGCCCGCGCCACGGACCGGGAATTCCCGAGATGCCATCGGTGCCGTGGGTGAGCCAGATCTCATTGCTCGCGACGAGCCGGACGACCTCGGAGAAGCCGAGGGTGATGATGGCGAGGTAGTCGCCGCGCAACCGCGCCGTGGTCAACGCCATGCCCCAGCCCGCTCCCGCCGTGGCCACCGCGGCGAGGCCGAGGCCAACGATCATGGGCACGCCTAGCTTTAGCGCGGCCAGGGCCGCCACGTAGGCGCCAAGTGCGTAGAAGCCGACGAGCCCGAGATTGATCATGCCGCCCATGCCCCAGATCACGTTGAGCCCAAGGGCAAGGAGAGCGTAGAGGCCCGCGTAGGTCGCCATAGCCACGAGGTAGTTGCTAATAGGCGCGCTCTCCGAGGATGCCGCGAGGGCGCAGGGTGAGGACGAGGAGGATGGCCGCGAAGCCCACCGCCGTGCGGTAGGCGGGAGAGAGGGCGAGGAGCGAGAGCTCCTCGGCGAGGCCGATGGACAGCGCCCCCACCACCGCGCCGGGAATGCTGCCGAGCCCGCCCACTACCGCGGCGGCGAAGACGGAGAGGATGACGCGAAAGCCCGTGAGAGGATCGATGGTGGTGTCGAGCCCGATGAGCATCCCGCCCACGCCTGCGAGTCCCATGCCCACGAAGTTCACGAGGCGCGCCACCGCATCGGCGTTGATGCCCTTGAGCCCGGCGAGCTGGGGGTTGTCGGCTACTGCACGCATGGACTTGCCCGTGCGTGTGAAGGCGAGGAAGCCGAACAGCGCGCCCATGGCCACCACGGCGAGGACGAAGTTCTGCACCTGCTGCGGCCCGATGCGAAGGCCCGCCCACTGCCAGTCGCGGCGTATGGGCAGGTCGTAGCCGCGAAGATCGTTGCCGAACACGAAGCGCAGCACGCTCTCCAAAGCGATGCTGAGCGCGATGGCGGCGATGGCCGCGGTGAGCGCCCCCGAGGGCCGGAGCGGCTTCAGGACGAGCTCGTCGTTGAGCACCCCCGCCGCTCCTGCCACCAGAAAGGCCAGACCCACGCAGGGGGCGGCGGGCAGGCCGGCTACGGTATTGGCCACGTAGCCCGCGAAGGCACCGATGGTGGCATGCGAGGCCACGGTGAAGTTGGGGAAGCGCAGCACCGCGTAGATGGCGGTGAAGCCGATGGCCGGCACGGCAAGGATGGTGCCGGCCACGAGGCCGTTCACCACGAGCTGAAGGATCTGCGTGAGCAGGAGCGATCCCGCGCGTCAGGCGATCTTGAGGAGCTTGAGCTTGCCCTTCTCGGCCTGCTCGTAGCGGAACTTCGTGTCGAGGATGTCTCCCGACTCCGTGAAGTCACAGGGCCCGCTCGCCCCCTCGTAGTTGATGTCCTTGTTCTGGGCGAGGAGCTTGAGCCCGTCCACCGCGCTGTCCACCTTGATCCCCGGCCCCTGCGAGATCTTGCGGAGGTTGTCCTTGATGGCGGTGCCCGTCGCCTCGCGAGCACGGGCGATGGCCAGGCACATCAGGCTCGCGTGATCGTGGCACTGTGCGGAATAGGGATCCACGTCCTCCACCCCGAGCGCCTTGGCCAAGCGCTTGTAGGTCGCGGAGTCGATCGAGGGCGACGGCGAGATGACGTAGATGCCGTCGGTCACGTCGGTCGGCAGCGAAGCGAGGAGCTTCGCGTTGGCGGCATAGCCCTGTGCGATACGCTGACCCGTGTAGCCCGCTTTGTAGAGGTCCTTCATCAACACGGTGAGGTCGGGGGTGTAGCCGTTGAGGTAGATCATGTCGGGCATGGCGCGCAGGGCCTGGTCGATCTCGGAACGGAAGGTGGTCTTGTCCTTGTCGTAGATGACCTGCCCGACCACCTGCGCGCCGCCCTTGGGCAAAGACTCGCTGAGGAGCTTGTGTGTCGGCTCCGCGAACGGCGTCTGGGCGGAGAGAATGAACACGCGCTTGGCGCCCAGCTGGAGCACGAAGGCGGAAAGCTTGGCGGATTGGAGATGCGTGTTGGGCTGCGTGCGCACCAGGTAGCCCTGGTGCGGGAGCTGGGTAATGGAGTCGGCGCCGGAGACAGTAGTGAGAAAGGTCTTGCTCTCCCAACACAAGGGAGCGACGGCGGTGGTCACCGCGGAGGCCCAGGTTCCCATGATGGCCACGACCTTGTCCACGTCGATGAGCTTCCGGGCGGCGCGCACGCCCGCGTCAGGGTTGGTCTGGTCGTCCTCGCTCACGAGCTCCACGCGCCGACCCAGCACGCCGCCCGCGCCATTGACCTGCTCGACTACCCAGGCCATGGCCTTACGCATGGACGGCCCGTAGGATCCCCCCGCGCCCGTGAGCGGGGTGAGCGTCCCCAGCTTGATGAGGGGCGCCTGGGCGCGGACAGGCAAGGCGGTGGACGCGACGAGGGCGGCCGCGCCTCCGAGGACGGCACGGCGCGAGATGCGGGAGGGCGTGGTGATCATGAACAACCTCCGTGGGGATTCATCGACCGAGAAAGATGCGCTGCACATCGGGATTGCGGGCCAGCTCCGCCGCGGGCCCGGTCAAGCTGTTGCGGCCGTCGACGAGAATATACCCTCGATGAGCGAGCCGGAGCGCCTCGCGCGCGTTCTGCTCCACCATGGCGATGGCCACCCCGTCCGCGTGGATGGCGGCGATGGTCTCGAAGAGCTGCCGGGCGGCGCGCGGGGCGAGGCCGGCCGACGGCTCGTCGAGGAGCAGCACGGCCGGCTCCACCATGAGGGCCATGGCCATGGCCAGCACCTGGCGCTGGCCGCCGGAGAGCGTGCGCGCGGCTTGTCGCCGCTTCTCGGCGAGGACGGGGAAACGCGCGAAGATCCCCTCGATCCGCGACCGGCTCTGGCGAGGCTCGAGGAATCCGCCCATCTCGAGGTTCTCGCGCACCGTCATGCTCGAAAAGACGTTCTGCTCCTGAGGCACGAAGGCGAGGCCGAGGGCGGAGATGGCGCGCGGCGGTCGCCCCCCGATGGCCTCCCCGCGCAGCCGCACCGAGCCGTGGTGTGGGGTGAGCAGGCCCGCGATCACCTTGAGGAGCGTCGATTTGCCCGCGCCGTTGGGACCGATCACGCTGACGATCTCGCCCGCCTGGAGGGTGAGATCCACGCCCTTGAGGATTTCGTCGGCGGCGCTGTAGCCCGCGATCACGCCCTCCACCATGAGGAGCGCCGGCGTGGTCAGGAGGCCCACTGGCGCTCTCCCATGTAGGCGGCCTGCACCCGCAGGTCGTCCGCGACCTCTGCGAAGGTACCCTGGGCGAGCCGGCGTCCCTCCGTTATCACGATCACTGGCCGGCAGAGCCGCGCGATCAGGTCCATGTTGTGCTCGATGACGAGGAAGGTGAGCCCGCCCTCCTCGGCGAGTTCCTCGAGATGCGCGGCGATCTCGTTGGCGAGAGTGGGGTTGACGCCGGCGATGGGCTCGTCGAGGAGGATCAGGCGCGGATCGGTCATGAGGGCGCGGCCGATCTCGAGGAGTTTCTTCTGTCCGCCGGACAGGGTGGCGGCGGGATCGTTGGCCACGCGAAGGAGGTTGAGCCGGCGCACCACGGCGGCCGCGCGGTCCCGCAGCGCGTCTTCGCGGCGACCGACCGACGCGGGGCGCGCCACGGATTTCCAGAGCGTCTCTCCCGGCTGAGCGGCGCCGTAGAGCATTAGATTCTCCAGCACGGACAGCCGGGGGAAGCCGCGCGCGATCTGGAAAGTGCGCACGAGACCGCGCCGCGTGATCCGGTGCGGCGGCTCTCCCGTGATGTCGTGGCCGTCGAAGCGCACGTGCCCCGCCTCGGGCGGAATGAGGCCGGAGACGCAGTGGAAGAGCGTGGTCTTCCCCGCACCATTCGGCCCGATGAGCCCGGTGATGGTGCCGGCTTCGACGTCGAGATCCACGCCGTTGAGCGCATGGACGCCGTAGAAGCTGCGAGTCAGCGCGCGCACTTCGAGGAGAGCCATGGTCGCCGGTGAGGATACCGTATCCCGTCAGCGGAGTGCGCTATACTCCGGCCGCACGCACTCACCGCTCACC
>Ga0209465_10000482_pt1 | contig 18569 bp, 20 predicted proteins | sample PanSoiPlot1MoBio_FD_188321 | JGI IMG/M metagenome (GOLD analysis project Ga0209465, IMG submission 188321) | Tropical forest soil microbial communities from Panama analyzed to predict greenhouse gas emissions - Panama Soil Plot 1 MoBio (SPAdes)... | ecosystem: Environmental > Terrestrial > Soil...
GGGCGCTGGTGCGCCTCCGGCTCCGTCACCCACTCGCCTGAATCGCAGCCCTGCGGGCTGCGCACAGGACGAGGGGGTCCCACTCCGCCGGCTGCGCACCAACGCCCACGCCGCCACCCGCCCGTCTCCAGTCTGTGGAGCGCCGGCGAGGGGGCGCGATCAGGAGTGCGGCGTGCGGTTCACGGAAGCCTACAATCGTGCGCGCCCATCTCCTGTCGGTCTCATGAAGGTGCGCTGGCACCATGTCGGGTGCGACTTCACCCATGCGGGTGCTTCCGCCCTTCTGTCTTCTGTCTGAGCTCCAGCGAACTGGTTCGGGGCGCGTTCGAGCATGTGCTCGCCTGAATCATTACGAGTGCCGTACGTGTAATCGGGGCGGGTGGCGGCGGGGGCGGGGGAGCTCTCTGGCGGAGTGGGACCCCCTCGTCCTGTGCGCAGCCCGTAGGGCGGCGATTCAGGCGAGCGGGTGACGCAGCTGGAGAGCTCCCCCGCCCCCGCTGACGGGCCCCGCCCCGCCTCGCGCTCCGAGGTTACAGGGGAATGGCGAGGAGCGTGTCGATGCGGTTGCTGTCGCAGACGACGATACGTTCGCGGAGCTTGAAGTCGCCCGAATCTTCCATCACGTGGTCGAGGTAGCGGCCGGTGGCGAAGAGGTCCATGCGGCCATCGCGCATGATGCGGACGACAAGAAAGGGCGTCTCCGCGAGGAGAGTGCCATCTTTGTCGCCCAGGATCGCGGGCAACCCCACGAGGTGGCGATAGCTCTGGCGCTCGTAGATGTTCGCCTCGCGGAGAGCGGCGACGCGGTCCTGCAGCATGCCCCGGGAGTCGGCGTACATGAGGCCCGCGGGCAGGCCCTGGCGATGGTTGTCGACCGAGGTGATCGAGTAGAGGCAGGGATCGGTAAAGAAGGCGGGCCAGTCCTCGAGCCGGTCGTCGTCGAGCGCGCGCGCGTACTCGGCGTTCAGCCGGGTGAGGCGAGCCGATGGATCGGCCGTCACCTCATTGGTCCATGTAGCGTCGATAGGCTTTCCAGAAGCCGCGCACGGAGGCTTCGGTGGCGCGCGTCTCCGCCGACTCCGTGCCCTCGCCGCCCATGTTGACCACCGAGACCTCGTCCGCGGCGGCCGCCGCTCCCCGGCGCACGAACCCGCCCACGCAGCCGTCCTCCATGGAGACGTAGCCGGCGGGCCCCACGAGGTTGAGCTGGCGGAGCCGCCGCGCGTGCATCTCCGGTGCGTCGTCGGCGAAGCCGAAGTACGTCCAGTGGAGCTCCATGCTCTCCGGCCCTTTGGGTAGCACCTGGCGCACGGCGAGGCAGTTCTGGATCTGCTGGAGTACGAAGCCGGGAAACACGGTGAGGATCTGGAGCTGGATGCCGTCACCGAACTCGTCCACGCTCTCGAGCAGGCGCGGATCGGCGAGGCGATACCCCACACGCTCCGAGCGGATGCCCTGCTCGCGATAGGCGGCGCTCGTGCGGTCGTCGGCGCGGTCGATGGTGTAGCTCGTGTGATGGCCGCCGTCGGGGCTGACCAGGACGCCGCCGCCCTGAGTGAGCCGCGTGATCCGGAAGGTGCCGAAGAAGGCGTGGAGCAGGCTCGCGTGATATGTATCCTTCACGTTCTCCACGTAGAGCTTCCAGTTGTTCGGGAGGACCTGGACGAAGCGCCCGAGCACCTGGATGGGCTTGCGCAGCACGCGGTTGATGCGCCCCAGGATCTCCGGGCCCAGATAGTCTTCCATGGCCGGCGCCTCCGCGCAGAGGCTCGCGAAGACCAGGCCGCGGAGCGTAGTCGTCCGGAGCTTGCGGGGGCCGTGGGCACCCTTGGAGAATGACGAGGGCATGCCGCCTCGTCCGTTCGAGCCCTTCTCGAAGGCGATGCCGGTGAGGTTGCCCTCCAGATCGTACGTCCATGCGTGATACACGCACTGGAAGTGCTTGGCCGTGCCCCCGTCGTCGAGCGAAATGAGGGCGCCGCGATGCGCGCAACGATTCTCGAAGGCGCGGATCGCGCCGTCGGCCGCGCGCACCACGATCACGGGCATCTCGCCCACGAAGGTGGTGCGGAAGTCGCCGGGCTGCGGGAGATCCGCCTCCAGGCAGACGAAGCTCCACGTCGGCCCCTCGAAGATCCGGCGGAGCTCTGCGCGGTAGTTCGTCTCGTCCTGATAGAGCCAGTAGGGAACGCGGGTCAGGCCATCGTCCGGCCAGGCCCGCGTCAGCTGTCCGTCGCTCATCGATGCGCCGGAATCGCTACTACTTGATCATGCCTTTCAGGGTGGTCCATTGCTTCTGAAGGTCGCTGAGCTGGCTCGCGAGCTGGGTGAGCTTGTTGGGCGGCACGGAGGGCTTCTCGAGCTCGCTGGTCACGGACTGAGCTTTGGGGAGCATGCTGTCGACCTGCTTGGTCTGCGCGGCGTCGAGCTTGCCGCTGCTCTTCATCGAGGTGAGATCGGAGACCAACCCCTTGGCCTGCTGCAGCAGCGAATCCTTGGAGAGCGCGCCCGTGGGGAGCGAGCCTGTGCTCGGCACCTGCGGCACCTGGACGCCGCCCGGCATCTGGGCTTGTGCGGCGAGCGGCGATGCGAGGAACGCTGAGACAATGAAGAGGGGGATCAGGATTCGCTGGGTCATCGCTGGCCTCCATAGGTGGTGGATTGGACGCCGCGATTAGACCACGCGGGCTGGTCGCCCGCAATGTGGGCAGGAACGGCCTAAGGCGCGGGCTCCAAGAGCTCGAGACGATTGCCGAAGGGATCGTGCACGTACACGCGGACATAGCCGGGAAGGGGCTCGTCGTCAGACACCACGTAGCCCGCCGCGCGCAGTCGACTCACGAGCTCGGGTAGGCCGTCGATCAGGAGGGCAGGATGGGCCTTGCGGGCGGGCCGAAAGTCGGAGTCCACGCCGAGGTGGATCTTGACCTGCCCGCTCTCGAACCACGCGCCGCCCCGCTTGGCGAGCTCGGCGGGTTTCGCCGTCTCGGGGATCCCGAGGACTACACCGTAGAACCGCCGCGCCTCGTCCTCGCGGCCGGCGGGCATGGCGAGCTGGATGTGATCGACGCCCACCACGCGCATCGAGGCGATCAGTGTTGCACGTCGGTGGCGATGAACGGCGTGTAGCCGCGCGTGATCAGCTCGTGCAGCTTGGCTTGGGCATCCGCGCGGCTCGCGAACGGGCCTACCCGCACTCGCACCAGCGTGGGCTCGGCGTTCCCGGGTAGCGTGGTCAGGGCACCGTTCCACGCGGCGAGCCCGGCGCGACGGAGCTCGGCGGCCACCCGCGCGGCCGCCTCAGCGGTCTTGAATGCGCCGACCTGCACCCAGTACGACGTGATAGCCATGACACTCGCGCGAGCAAGAGGCTTGCGTTCAGCCGGCGCGAGGGGAGGCGACGGCGCGATGGCTATGAGCGGCTCCTCGACCGACACCGCGACGGCGAGCGGCGCCGACTGCTCGGAAGAGGTGTGCGTCCGTGTCGGAACGGGAAGGGCCGCGACGGGCGGCGCGGCAACGGCCACGGGCGGCGGGGTGATGGTCACGGGCGGCGCGGCAACCGTTACGGGCGGCGGGGCAACGGGCGCCGGAGGTGCGGCGATGGCGAGGGGAGGCGGAGCGACGACCGCGGACGAAGCCAGGTGCGGCACGAGAGGCGTCGGCGCGACGGGGGTGGTCTCGACGGTGACCACCCATTTCCGGTCGCGCGGCGCATCGTCGGTGTCTCCCCGCATCTTCGCGATGAGGGCGGCGTAGGAGGATGCGCGTATCACCCGAGCGAACTGCGCTCGATAGTTCGCGATCAGGCTCACGCCCTCGATGATGACGTCGCGGACCAGCCAGCGACCTTGACCCTCGACCATCGAGTAGTCCACGGGCATCTCGCCCCCACTTCTCGTCAGCACGGTGGTGGAGACGACGGCGGACTGGCCGTCGACGGACTCGCCGACGTATTGCACGTTCACGCCACTGGACACGCTGGCCTTGGAGCCGATCATGGCCACGAAGCCGCGCTCGAGGAAATCGGCGAAGAGCCGGACGAACTCGGTGCGCTGCTCCGGGGTGCGGGCCTGCCACGCGGGTCCCAGGACGAGCTCGGCCGCTTCCTCGTAGTCGAACACCTGATCGACGAGCTCGCGGATGGCTCGCCGTGGCTCGTCCAGGCTGCGCATCGGGTCCACCGTGGCGAGGATCGCGTTGGCGCTGCCGAAGAAGCCTTGGAGCGTTTCCGTGGGCGAGGCGGCCCAGGCGGGAGAGGCGAGGCAGAGCGCGAAGGCGAGGACGGAGGGGACGAGCCCGCGCGTGCTCATACAAAAAAAGGGTAGGGCGGCGCCCGGGTTTCCCCGTCATTTTTTCGACACTGGCTCCATGGCCAGCCAGGCGCGTTGCGGCATGCATCCGCGTGCCCTATGCTCCCGTCATGTCGTCGAAATCCATCGGTCTCTCCAAATCTCGCGTGCTCGCCGGCCTGCAATGCCACAAGCGGTTGTGGTGGACGGTGCACGAGCCTACCGCCCCGGAGCTCCTGCCCGATGAGCTCACCCAGGCCCACTTCGACGACGGCACGCGGGTGGGCGAGGCGGCGCGCGCCTACGTTCCGGGCGGCGTCCTCATCGACCTGCCGCATCGGGCCTATGAGGAGCGCGTCACCGCCACGCGGGAGGCGATGATCCGCGGGGCGCGGGTGATCTACGAGGCAGCCTTTCGCGCCGACTCCGTCTTCGTGTCCGTGGATATGCTCGAGCGCACTGCCGCCGGGCTCGGCATTGTGGAGGTGAAGAGCACGACTCGGGTCAAGGAGCAGCACCTGCCCGACATTGCGCTCCAGGCTCACGTGCTCGGCCGCGCGGGACTCGACATCGCGCGGCTCGAGATCATGCACCTCAATCGCGCCTGCGTGCATCCCGACCTGAGCGATCTCTTCGTGCGCGAAGAGGTGACCGAGCCCGCGCGTCGCGCGCGCGAGACGATGCCGCGCGTCGTGGACGAGCAGTGCGCGATGCTGGCCGGCCCGCTCCCCACCGTCGCCGTCGGCGATCATTGCCGAGCGCCGTACGAGTGTCCGTTCATGAGCCGGTGCTGGCCCGCGCGGCCGCCCCACCACGTGAGCACGCTCTACTCCGCGGGCCGCCGAGCGCTCCTCCTCGAGGAGCAGGGCTACGCGACCATTCACGACCTGCCCGACGACGTGCCGCTCAAGGCCATCCAGGATCGGCAGCGGCGCGCCGTGCAGTCCGGCCGCGTGGTCGTGGAGGAAGGCCTGCGCGCAGCCCTCGAGGCGTTCAAGGCGCCCGTGGCTTTTCTCGACTTCGAGACGATCGGCCTGCCGATTCCCGTGTGGAACGGCTGCCATCCTTACGACCCGGTGCCCGTGCAGTTCAGCTGTCACGTCCAAGATGCCGACGGCGGCGTCCGTCACCACGAGTGGCTGGCGGACGACTCGGCCGATCCTCGCCCGGCCCTCGCCGCGAGGCTCCTCGAAGCATGCGAGACGGCGCGCACCATCGCCACCTACAACGCGACCTTCGAGCGCGGCTGCCTCGAGCGCATGGCCGAGGCGCTTCCCGCTCATGCGCAACGGCTGCGACGACTGGCGGAGCGAATCGTCGATCTGCTGCCCGTCGTGCGGAACCATGTATATCACCCGGAGTTCGTGGGCAGCTTCAGCCTCAAGAGCGTGCTCCCCGCCCTGGTGCCAAAGTTGCGCTACGACGCGCTCGCCATCGCCGACGGCGCCACGGCCAGCCTCGAGCTCGAGCGGCTCCTCTTCCCGGAACGTGAGCTCGACGCGGAGGCGCGGGGCCGCCTCCGCGAGGATCTCCTCCGCTATTGCGGCCAGGATAGCTGGGGTCTCGTGAAGCTCCTCGAGTGTCTCCGGCACCTCGCCCGGAGCTGAGCGTGCTTCCGCCCGCCGCCTTCGCGCGTCACGACGAGTCCCCGGACGACGTGTTCTATAGCGTCCCGCGCAAGGTGGTGCACATCGACGACGACGCGATCGCCGCCCTCGGCCGGCTCTACGCGGAAGTGCTGCCCGGGGGCGGCCGCCTCCTCGACGTGATGAGCAGCTGGCGGAGCCATCTCCCCGACGAGGTGCCCTTCGGCGAGGTGGTGGGGCTCGGCATGAACGCGGAGGAGATGGCGGACAACCCGCAGCTCACCCGCTTCGTCGTCCACGACCTGAATCGCGATCCGCGCTTGCCCTTCTTGCCCCAGACCTTCGACGGCGTCGTGTGCGCGGTGTCCATCCAGTACGTGATCCACCCCGTGCCCGTGTTCCAGGAGGTCCGCCGCGTCTTGCGCCCCGGCGCGCCCTTCGTGCTGTCCTTCTCCAATCGCTGCTTCCCGACCAAGGCCGTCGCCGTCTGGCTCAGCAGTTCCGACGAGGATCACGTGGAGCTCGTGCGCGCCTACTTCGGGGCGGCGGGCGGCTTTGCCGCGGTGACGGCAGAGGATCGCTCGCCGAGCGAGGATGGCGATCCACTGTATGCTGTCTGGGCGCGCACCCTTGCCTGAGGAGAGCCACATGCGGAGCATCGACATCCACGCCCACCTCGTCCCCGGGGCCGCCTGGCGCGCGGCCGCCGCCGGCAAGGAGTGGCATGGCTATCGGCACGAGCCGAGCGACGGGCTCGGCGTGTTCGTGGGCGGGGAACGCCGCATCGGCTTCACCTCTCCCAAGGTGCGCTTCACCGCAGACGAGCGGCTCCAGGACATGGACGCGCAGGGTGTGGACATGCAGGTGCTTTCCATCCATACACCCTTCTTCGGCTATCACCTCCCCGGCGCGGAGGGGAGAGCGCTCGCGCGCGAGGTCAACGACGAGATCGCCGGCATGGTTCGGCAGTGGCCGCAACGCTTCGCCGGGCTCGCCACCTTGCCCATGCAGGACGTGACGGCCGCCATCGAGGAGCTGGAGCGCGCGGTGACCCAACTCGGTCTCAAAGGAGCGGAGCTCGACACCGAGGTCAACGGCGGGCAGTGGGATGAGCCCAGGTTCCTCCCTTTCTTCAAGGCGGCGGAGGCCATGGGCGCCGTCCTCTTCTTCCACCCGCAGCCCCATCACAACTTCCTCAGGCAGCGCACCGCGCGCGACGGACTCATCAACAGCCTCGGGGTCATCCTCGACGACGCCATCGTGGTGGCCATCCTGATTGCGGGCGGCGTGCTCGAGGCCTGTCCGAATCTCCGCGCGTGCATCGCCCATGGCGGGGGACCCGCCTGCTTCGCCATGGGCCGTCTCGATCGAGGCTGGCAGGGCCGCCCCGAGGCGCGCCGCATCCCGAAGCCGCCCAGTGCCTATCAGCGCCGTCTCTATTACGACAGCGTGGTGGGGAGCGAGAAGGCGCTCCGCTTCCTCCTCGATGAGGTGGGCGCCGATCGCGTGGTGCTCGGCAGCGATTGGCCCTTCGTGCCCTGGCATCCCTCGCCCGTGACCTGGGTGCAAGGCCTCCCGAGCCTGACCGCGGACGAGAAGGAGCGGATCCTCTGGCGCAATCTGGAGACGCTGCTCGGCCTCTGACGACCGGAGCGTGAGCCGATGTTGTATGCTGACGGCCCATGCGATTCGGTCTCTTCTTCCAGACGCCGGAAGCGCCCGGGCAGACGCACGCCGAACGCTACGCGGAGATGCTCGACGTCATCGCGCTCGCCGACTCGCTCGGCTTCGACGTGGCGTGGCTGGCCGAGCTGCACTTCGGGGGCGCCTTTTCCCTCCTCGCCAATCCCCTCATGGCCGTGCCCGTCATCGCCCAGCGCACGAAGCGCATCCGCATCGGCACCGCCGTGAGCCTCCTGCCGTTGCACCACCCGCTGAGCTGTGCGGAGCAGGCCGCCACCGCCGATCTCCTCTCCGGTGGACGCCTCGAGTTCGGTGTGGGACGCGGCTCCATCCCCTCGCAGTTCCACGGCTTCCGCATTCCCGTGGCGGAGAACCGCGCGCGCTTTGACGAAGCGCTTGAGATTATCCGCCTCGCATGGACGCGGGACCGTTTCAGCTATCACGGCCGGTTCTACCACATCGAGGAGCTCAGCGTGGTGCCCCGGCCCGTGCAGCGGCCGCATCCGCCTCTGCGCGTGGCCGTGCACAGCGAGGAGAGCTTTGCCCACATCGCGGACAGCGGCCTGCCCATCTACTCGGGCACCACCACCACGCCTCTGCCTCAGCTTCGCGAGTTTATGGGGGTCTACCGCCAGCGGCTCGCCGCAGCCGGCCATCCCTGGCAGGACGATCAGATGGCGCTCATGCTGCCCGTGCACGTGGGGCCGACGGGGGAGGCGGCGCGCCAGGCCATGCGCGGGGGCGTGCACAAGTACTACAAGAATCTCCAGACCATCTTCTCGCAGTTGCCCGCGTCCTATCGTGACCATCTGCCGCGGCTCCGCACCATCGAGGAGAACCTGACCAATCTGCCCTTCGAGAGGTTTTGCCGCGACCAGGCCGTGTTCGGCGACGCCGCGGAGGTGATCGACAAGTTGCAGGCGGTGCGGGACGAGTTCGGACTCTCCCAGATCATCTGCTGGTTCGATCAGGGGTCGATGCTGCCGCGCCCGGAGGTGGAACGAACCATGCGGCAGTTCGTCGACCACGTCATGCCCAAGCTCGCCTAGCCGGCGCGGGAGGATTCCCCATGGCTGCCTACGTGATCGTCGACATCGAGATCCACGACACCGCCCTCTACGACGAGTACCGGAAGCGCGTGCCTGCCACCATCGCCAAGTACGGCGGCAAGTTCCTCGTCCGCGGCGGGGGTTTCGAGCAACTCGAGGGCAGCTGGCATCCCACGCGGCTCGTCCTGCTCGAGTTTCCGAGCATGGAGCAGGCCAAGCGCTGGTACGACTCCGAAGAGTACCGGGAGCCCAAGGCCATCCGCCTCAAGGCCTCGAAAGCCAATCTGATCATGGTCGAAGGCGCCTAGAGACGTGGGCCAGAGCCTCTCCGCGGCGGCCCTCGCCCGGTACGCGCGCGACGGCTACGTCTGTCCCGTGCCCGTTCTCTCCGCCGACGAGGCGCGGCAGTATCGCCTACGGCTGGAGCGCGCCGAGCGGGACCTCGGGGGACCCTTGCGCGGCGTCTATCGGATCAAGCCGCATCTGCTCTTCACGTGGCTCGCGGATCTCGTCCGCCACCCCGCCATCCTCGACGCGGTCGAGGACGTGCTGGGGCCGGATCTCCTCTGCTGGAACACCTCGTTCTTCACCAAGGAGGCGCGAAGCCCCGGCTTCGTGTCCTGGCACCAGGACGCCACGTATTGGGGTCTTTCCGAGCCCGACGTCCTCACCGCGTGGGTCGCTTTCACGGACAGCACCCCAGCCAACGGCAACATGCGGGTGATACCAGGCAGCCATCGCACCCCCGTACGCCACGTCGACACCTTCCATCCCGACAATCTCCTTTCCCGTGGTCAGGAAATCGCCGTGGAGGTCGACGAGAATCAGGCCGCGGACATCGTGCTCCGGGCGGGAGAGATGTCGCTGCACCACGTGCTCATCGTGCACGGCTCCGGGGCAAATCCATCTGCCGATCGACGCATCGGTTTCGCCATCCGCTATATCCCCACCCGGATCAGGCAGACGGGCGGACCGCGCGACAGCGCGACCCTGGTACGAGGCACCGACGCCTTCGGGCACTTCGAGCTGGAGCCGCGCCCCGACGCCGATCTCGATGCCGCCATGCTCGCCCTGCACGCCGAGATCAGCGACCGCCAGGCGAAGATCCTCTATCGTGGGACTACGAGGACGCGCTTCTGAGCGTCTGCTTTCGGAGACGTTGACGCGAAGACGGCCGCACGCCGCCTCGATCACGCTGGCGGCGTTAGCCTCCTCTGGCTGGTCAGTTCCGCTTCACGATCTCGCTGAGAGCGATGCGCAGGTTGCTTCGTGCGCTGCCCAGGTGCGGATGCACAGCGAGGGTGCGGCGGAAGAGCTGAGCGGCCTCCTCGAATTGTCCCAGCATGAGGTGGCAGAGCCCCTGGCCCGACAGGGCTCCAAAGTGATGGGGATTGCGCGCGAGGGTCTCCCGACAGTCCGCGATGGAGGCCGCGTAGTTCTCGGCCATGTAGCGGACGGTCGCCCGCTTGTTCCATCCCTCCGCGAAGGCGGGAGCCGTCGCGATGAGCCGGCTGAAAGCGGCGTCCGCCGCGTCCAGGTCGTGCCGTTCCATCGCCTCGATTCCTTCGCGGAGCATGCCGTCGAGCCGCGCATCGCCGGCGCGGTGCCACATCTGCCAGAGGGCCTCGGCCGCGCGCGCGGCCGCGATCGCATCGGCGCCGCGTAGAATGTCGAGCGCGTCCTGCTCGGTCATGGCTCTCGCCTCTCTTCGCTCGACGCGCAATTGACGCCTGCCGTGGCTTGGGGCAGGATCGGGTTCCGCGGACTCTACCGCGTCCGTCGTCGCGCCAGGCGGTCTTTATACGCCTTCGGCCTTCCCGAGCACAAGGGATCGACCACGCAAGAGGAGAGATGATCGTGCCCATGACGGAGGCGACCGTGCGCGTGGACTGCGAGGTCGCCCACGGTCCCCTCCGCCGGATCTGGACGAGCTTCGGTTACGACGAGATCAACTGGACGTACACGCCGACGGGAGCCCGCGCCCTCACGCTGATCGGGAGCTTCGCCGAGCAGCCGTACTACGTCCGGTCCCACTACGTCTTCAACAGCGGGATCGGCTGGTCCCTCCCTCATACCGGCGCGGGCAACGTGTACCATGAGGACGCCGCAGGCACGCCGTACTACGACTTCGCCATCGTGGACCAGGTATACGACGCCGTGGTGAACGCCGGCCTGCGCCCCCTCGTCGAGCTCGGCTTCACTCCGCGGGCCCTCGTGCCCGACGACGCGGAGGCGCGCTTCCGCTTCGAGCCGAGCCCCACCCAGTGGAGCCCGTACGAGGCAGGGCTCTGGTCCTTCCCGCCCAAGGACTACGCGAAGTGGGCAGGCCTCGTGCGCGCCCTCGTTGAGCACTGCGTCGCCCGCTACGGCGCCTCGCACGTGCGCGAGTGGCTCTGGGAGCTCTGGAACGAGCCCGACATCACCTACTGGCGTGGCACGCCGGAGGAGTTCTACGCGCTGTATGACGTGACGGCCGCCGCCGTGAAGGCCGCCTTCCCCGACGCAGCGGTGGGCGGCCCCGCCACCACCGGTGACCTCGGCCCGGGCCGGACGGGCAACGACTTCCTCCGCGGCTTCCTCACCCACTGCGCGAGCACGGCCGCCCCCCTCGATTTCGTGTCGTTTCACACCAAGGGCGCGCGCTTCATACCCTGGCGCGTCTACGGACCTCTCGGCGGTCCCCCCCCGCAGCGGCAATCGCCCTCGAGTCTCAAGATGCTCCGCGAGGTGCGGGCGGCTCTCCGCGTGGTGGCCGGGCATCCGCAGTTCCGCGACCTGCCGTGCATCGTGGACGAGTGCGATGCCTCCGTCCCCGCGCACTGGGGCTTCTACGACAACGCCAACTTCGCCTATCGCAACACCGCCTACTTCGCCGTCTTCCAGTGCAAGCTCATGAAGAAGCTCCTCGACCTGAGCTCGGTGAGCGACGCCCACGTGGATCAGGCGACCACCTGGAGCTTCTACTTCGAGGGCGAGCGCTTCTTCGAGGGTACGCGGAGTCTCTTCACCGCCCAGGGCGTGGAGAAGCCCGTGCTCAACGCCTATCGCATGCTCGCCCGGCTGGGAGCGACTCAGGTCGCGGCCGCCTCGAGTCACGCGTGGCCCCTCGACCATCTCGACGAGGGCCTGGAGAGCATGCCCGAGGAGATCGACGCCCTCGCCACCCTCGATGGCGCCGAGCGGCTCTGCGTGCTCGTGTGGCGGCATGCGGACGATCAGTACGCCATGGGCGAGGTGGAGGCAGAGGTGACCGTGCGCGCGGAGCATCTGCCCTTCGAAAGTCCGCGCGTACGCGTCCGTCACTGGCGCATCGATGCGCTGCACAGCAACAGCCACACGGCGTGGGTCTGGCAAGGCTCGCCCCAGGATCCGACGGAACTGCAGCTCCGCGCCATCAAGGAGCGGCAAGGGCTCGAGCTGCTGGAGTCCGATCGGGACGAGCCAATCGAGGCGGGCGCGCTTGAGCTGCGCATCCATCTCCCCCTGCCCGCGGTGTCGCTGCTCGAGATCACGCCCTGGTCGTGAGCCGCCGCGTCGCGAGGTGTCGAGGCCTCGCTCCACTACGTCTTCGGCCGAGCGCTAGCGGCAGTGGGGCAGCACGCGGTCGCCGAAGAGCTTGATGGTGTCCATGATCTTCGAGTGGGGCGGGCCGCCGGAGTGCGCGTGGCGGAGACGGAGGAGGAAGTAGTCCGCGCCCGTGGCATCGCTCCAGCGGTTGAACTCGCGCACGCACAACTCGGGATCGCCCACGATGAGCCGATCCGGCGCGAGGTTGGCGAGGGTGAACGCCGTGTCCGCGGGAATGCTGCGGAACTCCGCGAGGCGGTTCTGCCAGTAGTACTGGTACGCCGTCATCACCTCGGGCCCGTACACAGCCTCTGCCTCCGCACGAGTGGGGGCAACCCACGCATCGCGCATGAGCACGACTCGCGGCGTGCGCCCGGCCTGCCGGGCCGCCTCCCGGTACGCGTCGACCTGCTGCATCACGTTCTGGAGGCTCGTGCTCGGCGTGGCCACGAAGGCGTCGGCCAGAGCGCCCGCCCGCCGCACCGCCGCGGGCACGCTGGCCCCGATCCAGAGCGGGGGCGACGGCTGCTGGAACGGACGCGGGCGGATCTGCACGTCCTCGAGGGTGTAGTGCTTGCCGTGATGGGAGAAGGTCTCGCCCGTCCAGCACTTGCGCAAGATCTCCACGCTCTCCTCGAAGAGCGTCACGCGATGCTCCATGGGCACATTGAAAGCGCGGAAGTCGGCGGGCTGGTAGCCGATGCCCACCCCCAGAATGATGCGGCCCTTGGAGACCAGGTCGAGGGTGATCACGTCCTCCGCCACGCGCACGGGGTGGTGCAAGGGCAGGAGGACGACCGATGTCCCCACCTTGAGGCGGCGCGTGTGGGCGGCTACCGCGGTGGCCACGATGAGCGGGGAGGGGAGGAAGCCGTCCTTGTCTTGATGATGCTCGCCGAAGAAGCAGGAATCGAAGCCGGCGTCTTCGGCCAGACGCGCCTCGGCGATCACCTCGTCGATGGCACGATCGAGATGCTCGCCGCGGGGCGGGTTGGCGATGGAGCTGTAGAGGCCGAATTTCATGAGAGGGCTCCTTTGGCTCGAGGGTCCGGCAAGCCTAACGCGGATGGCCGGTCTCCGCCATGACGGGAGAGCGGGTATACGATGTGAGACGGCGCGAGCATGAGGAAGGGGCTGGCGGTTGAGCCGGCACGGGCGAGGCATGGCGAAGCGGTTCAAGGTGGGCGATCACGTCAGCTGGAACTCGGAGGCCGGCCGCGTGGCGGGGCGAATCATCAAGGTCCACACGCGCAACGTGCGGTACAAAGGCTATCTGCACCATGCGAGCGCAGACGAACCGCAGTATGCCATCCGGAGCGACAAGACCGACCACGTGGCCCTGCACAAGGGCCGAGCCCTGACGCGACTTCGCCGCTGACCTCATCATTGAAGACGGCGGCCTCGTGGGCTAGGATGGGGCGCCCATTCAGCCCATGGAGGAACCTATGCGCCGTTTCCTGCTCGCTCTCGTCGTGGTGGCGGCCCTGCCGCTGCTCGCCATCGCCCTCTACCGGCCCGCGCCCGCTGCCAACGTCCAGGAGGTGCTCATCGGCGAGCTCCTGCCGCTGACGGGCAACTTCGCGAGCCTCGGCCAGCAGTATCTCTGGGCCGGACAAACGGTCGAGGACATCGTCAACAACGACTATCCCGATCTCGCCGTGCCCCTCGGTCCCGGCAAGGGCTTCCCCGGGCTGGGCGGGGCCAAGATGACCCTCGTGGTGCGCGACGATCAGAGCCGCGGTGATCTGGCGCGCACCCTGGTCGAGCAGCTCATCACCGTGAACAAGGTCCACTTCCTGAACGGTGAGGGCACAAGCGGCACCACCTCGATCATTCAGCCCGTGGTCGAAGGCTACGGCATCCCCATGGCCTGCCATCCGTGCGCCTCCCCCACTCTGACCGAGAAGGGCTTCAAGTGGTTCTGGCGCACGGGTCCCAACGACAAGACCATGGTGGCGAGCGTCTTCTCCTTCCTCCGCGAGTGGCGCGAGCACGGGGGGCCGAGCGATCTCAAGAGCATGGCTCTCCTCACCTGCGACAACCTCTTCTGCCAGGACAACCGGAAGATTGCCACCGAGCTGGCCGCGTCGGCCGGCTACCAGATTGTGCTCGACCTGACGACCAAGACCGGCGCCACCACCCTCGCCTCCGAGGTGCAGCGCCTGCAGGCGGCCAATCCCGACGTGCTCTTCCTCGTACAGTACCCGCCGGAGACGGCGGTGTTCCAGGGCGACGCCAAGCGCGCGGGCTGGATGCCCAAGGTCATCGCCACCAGCAACGGCGCCTATTCCGACCAGACGTGGCTCGAGGCGCAGAAGAAGACCAACGGCGGAGTGGGGTTCCTCGGCCGCGATCCGACGGCCATCGACCTCGTGCAGGATCGGCCGAGCTGGAAGAAGGTGAACGACATCTACAAGAAGTACAGCCGGGGCCAGAACATGGGCGAGCTCGCCATGCGCGAGATCACCGGTCTCCTGTGGATGGCCGACACCATCAATCGCGCGAAGTCCGTGGAACCGGCGGCCATCGCCAAGGCTGCGGAAGAGACGAACATGACGCCGGCGCAGCTCATCATCGACTACAAGGGAGTCAAGTTCGACAAGAACCACCAGAACGAGCTGGCCACGGGCGTGGTGACCCAGGTCGGATGGGACGGCGAGAAGCACACCATCTGGCCGTGGGAGCTCGCGAAGCGCGCCAACTTCAAGATCATCTACCCGATGCCGAGCTGGCAGGAGCGGGACAGCAAGCCCAAGCCCGCGAGCTGATCGCCCGCGCGTGACGCTTCTCCTCCAGGCCGTCGCCAACGGGCTCCTGATGGGGTTTCTCTACGCCCTCGTGGCGGTGGGGTTGACCATCATCTGGGGCCTGATGGAGATGATCAACTTCGCCCACGGCGAGTTCCTCATGCTCGGCATGTTCGGGGCGTGGGGGCTCTCCGTGGCCTTCGGCCTCGATCCCCTCGTGTCCATCCTGCCCGTCGGCCTCGTCATGTACGGACTCGGCGTGCTCGTCTATCGCCTGCTCATGCGCCGCGTGCAGCGCGGGGATCCCTTCACCCAGATTTTCGCCACGGTGGGGCTCCTCTTCCTGCTCCAGAACTCCGCGGTGGCTGCCTTCACCAGCGACTATCAGTACCTGACCAACACGCTGCTCACGCGGCTGAGCGGGGCCAAGGTCCAGATTCTCGGAATCAATCTGGGCATCCCGCTCCTCATCGGCGCCCTCCTCGCTCTCGTGCTGTTCCTTTTGCTCTACCTTCTGATCGATCGCACGGAGTTCGGCCTCGCCCTGCAGGCCACGGCCGAGGACCGCGAGGCGGCCATGCTGGTGGGCATCCGGCCGCAGAAGATGTTCGCGGTGGCGTGGGGGCTGGGGGCGGCCCTGGTCGCCGTGGCCGGCTGCATCCTTGCCAACTTCTTCGCCATCTATCCGCAGGTGGGCTTCCCATTCACCGTGCTCGCCTACGCCATCGTTGCCCTCGGCGGCTTCGGCTCCATTCTCGGGACACTGCTCGCCGCCCTCGTGGTGGGCGTGGTGCAGAGCGTGACCACCGTGTATCTCCCCCCCGCCTTCAAGGACGCCTTCGTCTTCGCCTCCTATATCCTCATCGGGCTGTTCCGACCTCAGGGACTCTTTGGACGGTTCTAGCCGTCGGCTCGGCCCGCGAGTCGCCCTAGGCGTCCTCCTGCTCCTGGCCGTTGTCTATCCCATCCCCCTCCAGTTCTCCGGCTACACCTATTTCCAGACGGTGGGCTTCCTCGTCCTGCTGAACGCCATGCTCGGCATTGGCTGGAACGTCATCGGCGGGTGGACGGGGCAGTTCGACTTCGGCCCCCAGGTCTTCTTCGCCGTGGGCGCCTACACGGCCGCGCTTCTCCTCATCCACTTCGGGCTCAACCCCTGGCTCGGCATGCTCGCCGGTGTGCTGGGAGCGATGCTGCTCTGCGCCCTCGTCACCTACCCGCTCACGCGACTCCGCGGACACTACTTTGCCATCTCCACCGTGGCCATCTGGATGATCGCCCAACCCATCGGCGCCACCTGGGAGCTGATCAACGGCAGCCGCGGCCTCTTCATTCCCGTGCAGACGGGACACGGCCCCCTGCGCTCGCTCGCCGAGCTGCAGTTCGCGGGACGGACCAAGGCCCTCGGCTACTACTACGTCGCCCTCGGCCTCTTCGTGCTCGTGCTCGTGGCCGCCCACCTGGTGGAGCGCTCCAAGCTCGGCTTCTACTTCCGCGCCATTCGCGACGATCAGGAAGGCGCGGAGGGCATCGGGATCAACAGCCGTCTCTACAAGGTGATCGCCCGCAGCATCACGGCAGGGGTGTACGCGGTGGGTGGCGTGCTCTACGGCTTCTGGGCCCTCGCCGTCTTCCCCGAGCAGGCGCTCGATCTGAACTGGAGCACGCTGCCTATGATGGCCACCGTGGTGGGCGGCATCGGACGGCTGTGGGGTCCCGTGCTGGGCGCCTTCATCCTCATTCCCATCTCGCAGCTCATGAGCACCACCCTGGGCACGGGGCCGCTGGCCGGGCGCGGCATCGACCTCATCGTGTACGGCATCATCATCATCTTGATCGCCGCGCTGCGACCCACCGGCCTGCTCTCCCTGCCGTGGCGCCGCTGGTTCGGTTGGGCCGCCTGACCGTGCCGCCGCTCCTCGATCTCGCTTCCGTCACCAAGCGCTTCGGTGGCCTCGTGGCCAACAAGGACGTGTCCTTCGCCATCGAGGAGCACGACATCGTCGGCCTCATCGGCCCCAACGGCGCCGGCAAGACCACACTCTTCAATTGCATCACCGGCTTCATGCATCCGGAGGAGGGGCGCATCCGCTTCGCGGGGGTGGACATCACGCAGGCGAGACCGGAGCGCATCTGTGGTCACGGCGTGGCGCGCACCTGGCAGCTCGTGCGCACCTTCGGACGCATGACGGTGATGGAAAACATCATCTCCGGCGCGCTCAAGCGCACCAATCGCGTGCGGGAAGCCCGGATCCGCGCCGCGCGGCTTCTCGAGTTCACCGGGCTCGCCGCGCGCGCGGAGCTGCCCGCGGCCAACCTCACCCTCGCCGACAAGAAGCGGCTGGAGATCGCCCGTGCCCTGGCCACCGAGCCGCGGCTGCTCCTCCTGGACGAGGCGATGTCCGGCCTCACCCCGGCGGAGACGGCGGACGCGGTCACCCTCGTGCGGCGCATCCATGCCGAGCTGCGCGTGGCCATCTGCGTGGTCGAGCACGTCATGGAGGTGGTGATGCCACTGTCGCGGCGCGTGGTGGTGCTGGAGTACGGCCAGAAGATCGCCGACGGCCCGCCCGAGGAGATCGCGCGCAACGAGCAGGTCATCACCGCGTATCTGGGGGAACGCCGCCGTGGCCGTGCCTGATCGCCATGGCGCAACGGCCACCGCGCCGCTCCTCGAAGTGCGCGGACTCGAGGTCGCCTACGGGGCGGGGGTCCTCGCGCTCCAGGGCGCCTCCCTCGAGGTGCGACCCGGCGAGATCGTGGCTCTGGTGGGAGCGAACGGCGCGGGCAAGACCACGCTCCTCAAGGCCATCGCCGGTCTCGTCGCCGCGCGGGCGGGGGAAATCCGCTTCGACGGACGGCCGCTAGGCAGCCTCGGTCCGCCGGACCGTGTGAAGCTCGGTCTCGCTCTCGTGCCCGAAGGACGGCGCCTCTTCAGCCGCCTCACCGTGGCGGAGAACCTCCAGCTCGGTACCTTCACCAACACCGATGCCGCGCATCGCCGCGAGATGCTCGAGCGGATCTATGCGCTCTTTCCCGTGTTGCGCGAGCGTGCCCGGCAGCGCGCGGGCACGCTCAGCGGCGGGGAGGGGCAGATGCTCGCCATCGCCCGCGCCCTCATGTCGCGCCCGCGCTTCCTGATGCTCGACGAACCCAGCCTCGGCATCATGCCGCGCCTCGTGGACTCCGTGATGGAATCGCTGGGGCGGCTCCACGCCGCGGAGGGCCTGACCATGTTCCTCGTGGAGCAGAACGTGCCGGCCGCCCTCGAGCTGGCCACCCGTGGCTACGTGCTCCAAACAGGACGCGTGGTCCTCCAGGGGAGCAGCGGCGAGCTCCTGGCCAGCGAGCTCGTGCGAAAGGCCTACCTCGGCATCTGAAGCGCGGTGCTAGCTCAGACGATTCACGAGTACACGGAGCGCGAGGCGGGCGGAGCCTGTCGTCGGGGACGGGGGACTGCTCAGCTCGCCTGCTCCATCGCTTGGCCACCCGATTCACGAGTGCCGCACGGACGATTTGGGCGGGTGGCGTCGGGGGAGGGGAGCGCTCCGGCGGAGTGGGTGACGCAGCTGGAGCGCTCCCCTCCCCCGACGACGGGCCCCGCCCCGCCTCACGTTCCGAGGGTTCGTGAATGGCCGAGGCTAA
>Ga0209465_10000483_pt1 | contig 18561 bp, 22 predicted proteins | sample PanSoiPlot1MoBio_FD_188321 | JGI IMG/M metagenome (GOLD analysis project Ga0209465, IMG submission 188321) | Tropical forest soil microbial communities from Panama analyzed to predict greenhouse gas emissions - Panama Soil Plot 1 MoBio (SPAdes)... | ecosystem: Environmental > Terrestrial > Soil...
GGCGGCACAACCCACGCTCAAAACAGAGGAAACCAGAAGAACGGCACGAACAGGGTATCGGGCCGACGTCACGGTTTCGGCTGCTGCGGGTTTTGCGGGCTGCGCGCTGCGACGCGGGCTTCGAGCTTTCGGGATGCTTCGGCCAGCTTCTCGGAAACTTCGCGGAGAAACTGAGCCGAGCGCTTTTCGGTTTCCGGCGCGACTTCCTCTTCCAGATACCTGCGCAGGCGAGCCAGCTCTTCGTCCAGTCGCCGTCCCAATTCTTCAAATTTGTCCATAGACACCTCGCGCCGGAATGCAAGGCGCGTTTCCGGTATTATAGAAACGCGAAAAAACGTGTGCAAGGAGGGGGTGTTGGCACTTCCCTACCAGTGGCAGATGCGGTTCGAACGCTGGAAGAGCCTGTTCAGCGGGATGTTTGGGGGCGGAGAGCGGCGGCCGCAACTGTGCCCTGCCTGCGGGGCACTCGTCGGCATTCATGCGACTAGGTGTCACGAGTGCGGGACGAATCTGCGTTTCTCTTTGGCGGCGATGAGTAAGGGTCTGGCCGGAGTTTTTGGCGGCCGAGCTCCCATGACCACCGGCATCGTCATCGTAAACGTTATTTTGTTCGCCGTCGAACTGATGGGAACGTTGCAGTCGGGCGGCGGCGGTGGCCTTGCTATTTTGTGGGGAATGAACGGGGAGATTCTCTATCGACTCGGCGCCTGTTTTGGGCCCAGTATCTTTGTCGGCCATCAATGGTACCGGCTGGTTACCGCCATGTTTCTTCACGGCGGGCTCATTCATATCGGCTTCAACATGATGGTCCTGGTCGATCTGGGGCCGATGGTGGAAGAAGTGTACGGGTCGGCGCGCTTTCTCTTTTTGTACGTCGCAACCGGGGTTGTCAGTTTTCTTGTGAGCGCGCTCGCCGGGCATTTCTCGATCGGGGCAAGCGGCCCGATTCTGGGATTGATCGGGCTGCTCATTGCCATCACCACGCGGCGGGGCGGAACGTTCATGAAGGAGCTCCGTTCGCGGTTGATCTCCTGGGTGGTGACGATCTTTGCGATGGGATTGCTATTCAGCGGACTGCGAACGGACAACTGGGCGCATTTTGGAGGGCTCGCTTCCGGATTTCTGCTCGGCAAAGTGTTCGCGGATCGCCAACCGGAGGCTGGCAACCAACGTACGCGCGCTTACGCGCTCGGATGGATTGCGGGTCTCGTTGTGGTGGCAAGCTTCGTGTTCATGATGCTGCACTACAAGGACCCGCTTCCGATCTAGGGGGAGGCTTCTTGCGCTAGGACCCGTGCAGGCGGCGGGAGACGGCGAACGCATAGTGGAAGCCCGAAGTAACCACAAACGTGGTAACGATGTAGGTTAGATAGCGAATAATCGTTTCGGCCCGGTGACTTGGGTAGGCCGCGGCGAAGACCACATAAAAGACAAGGGCGATTTCAAAGAAGGTGGTGGCTTTTCCGAGCAGGCTCGGAGGAAAAGCCCGGTAGCCTTGAATCAGCAGGATCACCGCAGCGACAACCAGGAGCAAAACGTCCCGGCTCAAAACAAGGATTGTGAGCCACCAGGGAATCTTCTTCTCCATCGCCAGCACAAAGAAAGAGGAAGAAAGCAGGAGTTTGTCCGCGATGGGGTCAAGGTAGGCGCCGAGCGCCGATTTTTGGTGAAGCGCGCGCGCGAGGTAGCCGTCGATCGTGTCCGTCAGCGCGACAAAGACAAGAACTGCAAGTGCCCAATGATATCTTTCGTAAAGAACAAGAATCAGAAAAAACGGCAGGAAGCCGAGACGCACAAGGGTGATCTGATTGGGAACCGTCCAGATGCCGGCTTTCATCGGTCAAACAATATAGCAGATCAGGCGAACTGGGCGAGGTAATCGAAGAGAGAACGGCCAATCTTGCGCTGAAAAATCTCCTCCATCGACGGAATGGAACCGGAAGGTTCGTCGAGGGAGATCCGTTCCACGCGCATCATCGGGAAGAACACGGTGGGCAAGCCGATGCGTTCGGCGTCGAGCTGATTGATCTGACTCACAAACAGGTCAAAAGAGTTTAGGTCAATGCCTCGGATGCTGACGCCGCTAGGATTGATATCCAGAAGAACGCCCCAGATCTTCTCTTTGGGAGAGTGCAAGCTGACGATGACTACGGAATTGGGGTTCATGAGCCGTCCGTATAGGTGCCTCGATTCAGTCTACCGCCGGGGTTCGTCAGACTGGCGGCGATTACCGAGCGCGTGACGAAGCAGCCAACTCCTGAAGCTCTGGAATCATTTCTTGGCGGCCTGGCAAGCGTGACCCAGCCAAGCGAGGGCCCCCGCAGGTCGCATTCCGAGGCTACTTCGAAGCTAAACCAACCCTTGCCGGAGACGCGCGTATTTGTGCCCATGCGCGCGTCAGCGCGGGCTTTCGCGAGCAAGGCCGCCGGCGGCATGGGATTGAACCTCACAATAAGCGAAGACGATGAATTGAAGCCTCGCCTCCGCGGCAGGGCAGCGAAAATTTTTCTCAAAGAGCCGAACATTGCTTTCCTGTTGACGTCGGGCCAGGTCATGAGCTCCGTCTCGAGAAGAGCAGACCACCTGCGCATCTCTTGCGCGATCGCTGCGAAGGTGGCGCGCCTGGCGCGCGGAACCCTGGGATTCTTTCGTCGTTTGCTGGCTTTCATGCCGTCTGTCCGAGCGCCGGTGAGACGCCGTTCACGGGTCTACGCCGACACGGGCATGGCGGCGGGCCCGAGAGGCGGCAGAAGGAGCGTGGGCTCGGTGAGTGACTGGACCCGCTCAACGGTCGCGTCCGGAGCGATCTCGCGCAGCAAAAGGCCCTGGGGAGTCACGTCGATAAAGGCCAGCTCCGTCACGATGTGATCGACCACGGCGACGCCCGTGAGGGGCAGCGTGCATTTTTTCCGGATTTTCGGCTGATTGTCGCGGGTGGCGTGTTCCATTGCGACATACACCCTTGTGGCGCCGGCCACGAGATCCATTGCACCGCCCATACCTTTCAGCATTTTTCCCGGAATCGCCCAATTGGCGAGATTTCCGTTTTCGTCCACCTCGAGCGCGCCGAGTACGGTGAGGTCGATGTGGCCGCCGCGAATCATGGCAAAGGAGTCGGCGGAAGAAAAATAGCACGTGCCTGGTAGTTCGGTTACGGTTTCCTTTCCGGCGTTGATTAGGTCCGGATCCACTTCCGAATCGAGCGGATAGGGACCCACGCCGAGCATCCCATTTTCGGATTGCAAGATCACGTCCATGCCGGGCGGCACAAAGTTGGCGATGAATGTCGGCATGCCGATGCCGAGATTGACGTAATATCCGTCACGCAGATCGAGGGCAATCCGCCGAGCGATGCGTTCGCGTTTTTGCTGGTCATTCATGAGCGACTTACTTCTCAGCCTCCCATGATATACATGACAAAAAAGGCGGTTAAGAGTGCAACGGCGAGGGCCACCTTTGACAGCTTCGCGTGCAAGAGCGTTGCGAGGGCTGCCAGCGCGATCGTGCCCGCCATGATCTTGAGCCAGTTGAACCCGTCGAAGTTGAATCGAATCTTGGTCGGGAAGTGACTCAGGACAAAACCAACCCAGAACGCAATCGAACAGAGAATGCTTGCGCAGGCAGAGACATTTGCGATCCAGTGGGGCTTGGCGGACGGTTGGCCGGGTGCTTGATTGACGGAGGGCGTGGCCATTGGAAGCATCACCCGATGGCCTTACGGCTGGTGCGTTTTTCGATGCGTTTCATGTATTGGGCTCCCTGGAAAATTGCGTCAACGAAAATTCCCGGCGTGTGCACTTGATCAGGTGGCAACTGGCCGGGCTCGACCAGTTCTTCGACTTCGGCGACAACGTAGTCCGCGGCCGTAGCCATCATCGGATTAAAATTGCGAGTCGTTTTGCGATAGATGAGATTACCCCAGCGGTCGCCCTTCCACGCCTTGACGAAGGCGAAATCCCCGCGCAGGGCGCGTTCCAGAATGTAGTGCCGTCCCGCAAAGTCGCGGGTTTCCTTGCCTTCCGCGACCATCGTGCCGTAGCCGGTAGGCGTGTAGAACGCCGGAATTCCTGCGCCCCCAGCGCGGATACGCTCAGCGAGCGTACCTTGCGGATTCAGCTCCACCTGCAATTCGCCGCTCAGAACCAGTTGCTCGAACAGTTTGTTTTCGCCGACATACGAAGAAATCATCTTCTTAACCTGACGATTCACCAGCAGCAGGCCGATGCCAAAGTCGTCGACGCCGGCATTGTTGCTGACCACGGTAAGGTCTTTTGTGCCTTTGAGGCGCACCGCGCCGATAAGATTCTCAGGGATGCCGCAAAGCCCAAAGCCGCCCATAAGGATGGTCATGCCGTCGCGCAGATTGGCGACGGCCGCTTCGGCTGACGCAACGCGTTTATCCACGAGAGTTTCCCCTGTGGAGTTTACCGCAGATGCCGGAATCGCGGAAATTGCCGTGGAATTCAAAGGCTGCGCAGAAGCTTGTAGAGTTCGTTGGCGGCATCGAAGTCGGCTTCGAGTTCGCGGGAACCGAGGCGCTCGCGCAGATCGTCGATGCGGCGGGCAAACAGATCGAGCGCGGCAGAGAGAACCTCACGATTGGTAAGCACAATGTCGCGCCAGGTTGAATAGGGGCTCCCGGCAAGGCGCAGCGTATCGCGAAGGCCCGGCCCTGCGAGAGTGATCGGCAAACCGTTTTCGTCGAGCCGGTCGTACAGAAAAGAACCCAGGGCCACGGCGGCGAGTTGCGGAAGATGCGAGGCCAGACCGACGGCATAGTCGTGCTGCTGCGCGCCGAGCCAGACCGGGCGTGCCCCAATCTTTTCCAAAATTTTGATGAACGCAGCGACGCGTGGGTCGTGCGTATCCTCGGTTTCACCAATCAGCGCGTACGTGGTGCCCTGAAAAAGGTCCGCATCGGCGTGCGCGAAGCCGGAAAGCTCGCGCCCAGCCATGGGGTGTCCGCCAAGAAAAATGGGCCCGACCTCTTCGACAAACAACTCCGAAGCAGCCTGGCTGATGCGCATCTTGGTGCTGCCCACGTCGGTGACCAAAGCGTGTGGCGGCGCGTGATGTGCGATCTCCGGAAGAATGTCGAGCGTGTTTCCGACGGGAAGGGCGACGTAGATCAGGTCGGCCCGCCGGATCGCAGGTTCGAGCGATTCGAAGAATCCTTCGTCGAGCGCCCCGCTTTTGCGCGCCTCCAGAACGACCTCCGGGCGGTCCCATCCGAAGATGGAGACTTCGGTTGTGTACCGGCGAAGCGCGCGGGCGAATGAACCGCCAATAAGGCCGGTGCCGAGAATGGTCACGCGTTTGATCAGATGCGCCATGAATCAGCCGAGATGGCGATCGACGGCAGGCGCGATGATACGGAGTTCGTTCATCAGTTGAGAGAATTCGCCTGGCGTGAGAGACTGCGCTCCGTCGGAGAGGGCGTGATCGGGATCGTTGTGCACTTCAATCAGGAGGCCATCGGCGCCCGCCGCAACGGCGGCACGAGCCATGGGAGGCACCTTGTCCCGCCGTCCGGTACCGTGCGAGGGGTCGGCAATAATGGGCAAATGCGACAGCTTCTTGATGACCGGAATCGCGGCGATGTCGAGTGTGTTGCGTAGATAAGTCTCGAACGTGCGGATGCCGCGTTCGCAAAGAACCACGTTGTAATTGCCGCCGGAGAGGATGTATTCCGCGCTAAGAAGAAGCTCTTCGATCGTCGCGGACATGCCCCGCTTGAGCAATACGGGCTTCTCGACCTCCCCGAGAGCGCGCAGGAGGAAGTAATTCTGCATGTTGCGCGCGCCCACCTGGAAGATATCCACATAGCCGCTCATCATCTGAATCTGGGAAGGGTCCATAATCTCACTGACAATGAAGAGCCGATATTTGTCCGCCGCATCGCGCATCAGCTTGAGCCCCTTTTCGCCAAGGCCCTGGAAGGCGTATGGCGAGGTGCGGGGCTTGAACGCACCCGCGCGCAGAATTCTGGCCCCGGCTTTGGACACCGCGTCGGCGACGGCTTCGATTTGGTCCATCGACTCGACCGAGCAGGGGCCAGCGGCGACAGCGATTTCACGGCCTCCGAAGGTGACGCCGCGTCCGAGATCGACGATGGTGCCATGCGGCTTGAAGGCGCGACTGGCAAGCTTGAAGGGTTGTGTGATGCGAATGACTTCGCGAACGCCGTCGAGCAGTTCGAAATCACGGTGATCGAAGTCGCGATGAACGCCAACGGCGCCGAGCACGGTGTGGCTTGCGCCCGTCGAACGATGCACGTCAAATCCGCTGGCGACGACGCGGTCGATGACGTGCTGGATCTGCTCGTCGGTTGCGCCCTCTTGCATCACAATGACCATGACTGAACCTCGATTCCTCGCAAGTTTCCGCCGCCGCTCGAACCGACGAAGCGGCAATCGGGCTGCCGCACTCTAAATGAATCGCCGGCGCTCGGATCGAGCGAGATCATTTCGAGTCCTCCCGGTCAGCGGACTGCTCGCCGTACATGGCTAGGCGTTCGGCGGAACGGGCCTCGTCAATGATCCGTTCAAACAGACGGCGAATGGCGGCGTCAGTGAGCGGCCCCTGATTATTTGTTTCCGCGTTGGCGAGGACTTCCGTCTCGCGGGCCGGCTGATACAGGGGAATGTTTGCCTGCTGCTTCAAGTGACCGATCTGCAGTGCACACTTGCAGCGCTCGTTCAGCAGCTCCACCAGTTTCTTGTCGATCTCGTCCATCCGGCGGCGCCAATCGGAAATGCTCATGGGAGCGCCTCTCGCCGAGAAAGCCCGTGGCGCGCGGCTGCCTTGAAGGAATGCACGCGGTCGCGTAACGCGCCGACGGCCGCACCGGGCGTGGACGCTTTTTCAATTTCAGAGACGAGCGCCGAGCCGATGACCGCCGCGTCGGCGAGACCGCCGAGGACGGAAACATGGCCCGGCAGCGAGATCCCGAAACCGACCGCCACCGGCAGGTCCGTGAAGCGATGGACCCGACGCAGCAAGGCCGGCAGTTCGTCGGGGAGGGAGTCCTTTGCACCGGTGACGCCGGTGCGCGAGATAAGATAGAGAAAGCCCGAGGAAGCGGCGGCGATTTTCTCGAGACGCTCGTCGTCGGAGGTGGGCGCTGCCAGAAAAACGGTGTCGAGACCGTGGGACTGCAAAATCCTTCGGTAGTCGTCGGCCTCTTCGGGCGTCAGGTCCGTTGCCAGAACACCGTCGGCACCGGCGCCGGCAGCGGCCGCTGCAAATTTCTCGAGGCCCATTTGCAGAATGGGGTTGTAGTAGCTGAAAAGCACGAGCGGCACCTGACTCGATTGGCGGATGCGACGAACAAGATTAAGAACACCGGCGAGAGTTGTGCCGGATTTGAGGGCCCGCTCGGAAGCCCGTTGAATTGTCGGACCGTCGGCAAGGGGATCGCTGAACGGAACGCCGAGTTCGATTACGTCGGCGCCGGCCTCGGCCACCGCAAGGACGAATTCGAGCGTGGCGTCGAGCGTCGGATCGCCGGCCGTGAGATAAGCCACAATGCCAAGCTCGCCCGATTCGCGCAGCTCTGCGAAGCGTTTTGAGATGCGACTCGGGTTCGCAGGAGGAGTGGTCATGGTTTTTTGCCCAGATTAGAGCAGCCGCTTATAGGTGTCCATGTCCTTGTCACCGCGCCCGGAGAGATTCAGGATGACAAGGTCCGAGGACTTGAATTGCGGCAAGCGCTCAATCAGGCCAGCAAGGGCGTGGGCTGACTCGAGGGCAGGAATGATGCCTTCGGTGCGTGAGAGCAGTTTGGCGGCATCGAGTGCGGCGGCATCGGAGACGGCCGCGTATTCGGCGCGACGCTGATCGGCGAGCCATGCGTGTTCGGGACCGATGGCGGGATAGTCAAGGCCGGCAGAAATAGAGTGGGTTGGAGCGATCTGGCCGTCTTGGTTCTGAAGCACATAGGTGTAGGTGCCCTGCAGAACACCGGGACGCGCACCGGTGAAGCCCTGATGGGCAGCGAGACGCGCCGCGTGTTCCCCGAGCGTCTGCCCGCGACCTCCGGCTTCGATGCCGACCATTTTTACGTCCGCGTCGTTCAGAAATTCGAAGAAAAGTCCAATGGAATTGGAACCACCGCCGACGCAGGCATAGAGATGCGTGGGCAGGCGTTTTTCGGCGGCAAGGACTTGTTCGCGAGCTTCGCGGCCAATGACGGCCTGAAAGTCGCGGACCATCGTCGGATAAGGATGCGCGCCCAGAACCGATCCGAGCAGGTAGTGCGAAGTGCGGACGTTGGTAACCCAGTCGCGCATGGCTTCGTTGATGGCGTCTTTGAGGGTTTTGCTGCCCGACTGAACGCCAACAACTTCAGCGCCCAGCATGCGCATGCGCGCCACGTTGAGCGCCTGGCGCGCCATATCGTCCGTGCCCATGTATACGGTGCATTGCAAGCCGAGATGCGCTGCAACCGTCGCGGAGGCAACACCGTGTTGTCCGGCACCGGTCTCCGCGATGATGCGCGGCTTGCCCATTTTTGCGGCAAGAAGTCCCTGTCCGACGGCGTTGTTGATTTTGTGGGCGCCGGTGTGGAGCAGGTCTTCGCGTTTAAGATGGATGCGCGGTCCGCCAAGTTTCGCGGTGAGACGCGAGGCAAATTGCAAAGGCGTGGGGCGGCCGGCGAAGTTCTTCAGCAAGTCTTGAAGCTCGGCCTGGAATAGCGAGTCGCACTTTGCGAGTTCATAGGCGCGCTCGAGTTCATTGAGCGGCACCATCAGCGTTTCCGGGACGTAGCGCCCGCCATAGGGGCCGAAACGCCCGGGTACCGAGGCCGGGATAGTGAGTTGGGTGGTCACGGGTTAAGTCAACTATTCTACATTGCGTCAAGGAGGATACAGCAAGCCCTTGCATCCATCAGGGGCTGGCTGGCCTCTCCGGCGCCAAGATCAGGAAACCTCACGGCTGGCTCGCGCAACCTCCTCAAAAAAGGTGCGGAGCTTGCCGGGATCCTTCTTGCCGGGGCGGGCCTCGACGCCGCTCGTCACATCAACCGCATAGGGACGGACAATGCGGATGGCTTCGCCGACATTTTCCGGTGTAAGTCCGCCGGCGAGGATGATTCTCTGCGTCTGGGCAACGGCACGGGCAGCGTGCCAATTGCCGGTGACGCCGGTGCCGCCATAGTGGCCGGAGACCGCCGAATCCAGAAGAAAGGCGCTGGCTCCCCGAAATCGCGAGAACTCCGGAGCGGCGCCTCCCTGCCCGATGCGCAGTGCCTTGATGACCGGCAGGTGGCAGGCGAGGCGCTCGACCACCTGGGGCGGCTCATCGCCGTGGAGTTGCGCCGCGCAAAGTCCAACTGCCCGGGAGAGCGCGAGGACCGGCTCTTCGGTCCAGTTTACGAAGACACCGACTGGAGTCACGAACGGCGGGAAACGCCGGATCAGCTCCGCCGCGGCGGCAGGCGTGAGGCACCGCGGACTCTCCGGATAGAAGTTGAGGCCGATGGCATGCGCCCCAAGTTCAGCAACGAGCTTCGCGTCGTCGAGCTTGGTGACGCCACAGACCTTCACTCGGACCATGAAGGATTATGCCCTGGAAGAAGGCGGCACGAGAAGGGCCTCGAGGGCCGCACCGGGATCCGGGGCGGACATGAGGTGTTCGCCGACGAGGAAGGCGTCGAAACCTGCATCTCTCAGATCAAGAAGGTCGGCGTGCGTACGGAGTCCCGACTCGGCGACGGCGAGACAGCGGTCGGGAATTTGCTCGACGAGCGCGAAAGAGGTTTCCATGTTCACGGCGAGGGTTTTCAGGTCGCGATTGTTGACTCCGATGATTCGGGCCTCAGCAGCCAGGGCGCGGTCGAGTTCGCCGCGGGTGTGAACTTCGACGAGGGGTTCCATGCGAAGTTCGCGGCCAAGAGCAATCAGGTCGCGCAACTGAACCTCGCCGAGTGCAGCAACGATCAGCAGAAAGCTGTCGGCATCGTTGGCCCGGGCTTCCCAGACTTGCCAGGGATCGAAGATGAAGTCCTTGCGGAGAGCGGGCAGCGCAACTTCTTTTCGTGCCTCGCGGAGATTCTTTAGCGATCCGCCGAAGAATTCGCCCTCGGTGAGCACAGAAAGCGCGGCAGCGCCGGCGGCGGCAAGACCTTTGGCGAGAGCTGGCGCATCAAACGGCTCGCGGATGACTCCGCGCGATGGCGAGGCCGGTTTCAGCTCGGCAACGATATTGATGGCGTCGCGGGACAGGGCGCCGACGAAATCGCGGACCGGCAGCGCGGCTTTCACGCCATATTTGAGAGCGGTTTCCGGTAGCACTCGTTTGCGGTGCTCGACCTCGGCGCGGCGAGATTCGAGAATACGGTCGAGGACGGTCCCGGCGTTGGAATAAGCGCTCATGAGGACGAAGCTTGTATGCTAGGGAGAGGAATCGGGAGTGTCAAATGGCCTGAGCGGTGAGGGGAAAGCGGTTAGGAGAAAAGATGAGCTATCGCGAAAAATATGGGAGGTTGCTCGAGGAAATCGCGGAAGAAGCAGATGCCGTCGCGATGAAGCACTTCCGTACGGGGGACCTGGGCGCCGAAAGGAAGGATGACGGGACCGTCGTGACTCTGGCGGATAAAGCGATCGAGGCGATGGCGCTCGAGAAAGTCGCGGCCAGCGGACTGCCGATGAATTTCGTTGGAGAAGAAACGAACAAGGAGGTACCGAAAGAGCCGGCCCGTGATGGGCGCCCGCGGATGATTATTGATCCGATCGACGGCACGGAGGAGTTCTCGCGGGGAATTCCGACGTTCGGCACGCTTGTCGGGATTGAAGAAAACGGAGAAATCGTGGCGGGGTTAGTGAGTGCTCCGGCGCTGTCGCGGGGGGCACGCTGGTACGCGTACCGCGGCGAAGGAGCGTACCGCTCCGGGAAGCGAATACACGTCTCGAGCCGGAAAAGTCTCGCTGAAGCCATGGTGTTCATCACCGGCACGGGACCACGCAAGGACCCGGAAGCGCGCGTGCGCTTGCGGCGATTGGCGGACTCGGCGCGGAGCAGCCGCGCGATGGGCGGCTTCTGGCAGCACATGCTGGTGGCCGAGGGGGCCACGGAGGTGGCGATTGATTGGATGTCCAAGCCGTGGGACCTGGCGCCTCTAGGTTTGATTGTGGAAGAGGCCGGCGGCAGGTCAACGACGGCTGATGGCGAGAGAACGATATATAAGGGACGGTTCGTAAGCACGAATGGACTGCTGCATGACGAGGTGCTGAACTTTCTGCGGTGAGGTGGAGCATGATTCGAGTGAAGCGCATATACGAAGATGCTGCGAAAGACGACGGCTACCGCATATTGGTGGACCGCTTATGGCCACGCGGTTTGACCAAGAACAAGGCACGCGTGGACCTGTGGATGAAGGAGATCGCGCCGAGCGACACGTTAAGGAAATGGTATGGGCACGAGCCGGAGCGGTGGCCGGAATTCGAGAAGAGATACCGCGTCGAACTGACGAAGAGGAAAGAGCTGTTGACCGAAATAAAGCGGCTCGAAAAGGAGCATGGAAAGGTGACTCTGCTGTTTGGGAGGAAGGACGAGAAGCAAAACCAGGCGGTGATTCTCGCGAACATCCTCAAGGTCCAAGCGTGAACCGGAGCCAGCAGCTGCGGGTCATTGCACAAGAGGTGTGCGAATGCCGGAAATGCCCGCGGCTCGTCAAATATCGGGAGAGAGTGGCTCGCGAGAAACGGCGCGCGTATCGCGAGTGGACCTACTGGGGACGAGCCCTACCCGGGTTTGGCGATGCCTCGGCGAAACTTTTTATTTTGGGCCTGGCACCTGCGGCGCACGGAGGAAATCGAACCGGGCGTGTATTCACCGGTGATCGCTCGGGTGACTTTCTGTACGCCGCGCTGTACAAAGCAGGCCTTGCGAACCAGCCCACTTCCCTCGACCGTGATGACGGCTTGCATTTAGAGAACACCTACATCGCTGCGGCCGTGCGCTGCGCGCCGCCGGCAAACAAACCGCTGCCGAAGGAAATTCTGAATTGCCGCGACTACCTGAGGCGCGAACTCGCCGTTTTGCGGCCGAAGGTAATCCTTGCGTTGGGGAAGATCGCCTGGGATGCGTACCTGGAAATTTTGAAACAAGAGGGAAAAATTGCCTCGCGGGCGGCGTTTCCGTTTGCGCATGGGGCCGAGGTCACGATTGCCGATGATTTGCCGCGACTATTTGGCGTGTTTCATCCTAGCCAGCAGAACACCCAGACCGGCAAGTTAACCGAAGCAATGTACGCGACGGTTTTTCGACGCATTCGGGCTGTCTTGAATGAAATACCCAATCAAACAGACGTAGGACAGTCGAGCAGCCCTCCGGAGGCAAACGAGAGACCGCGAAGTCACTGACCTTTGTGGCCGCTCGGACGGCTCAGAAGAAACAGGCGGGCGCCCGCCGGCTGGAGGCAGCAGGGGTGGAGTGTGTTGCGGACAGGACCGCATTTCGCATGGCGTTGACACGGTTAAGTTCTTTTTTTTGAGCGAGGCTTTTGTCACAAGAACCGGGCATTTTGGTTCTTAAACTGCTCACTGCCAGGTGCGAAGCGGAGGCTTCAGCTGCCCCATGAGCATTCTGCGGGGTCTCTCACTGTTCTCGCGCCTGCGTGTTTTGGGAGTCGTCGGAGGCTCACTGCTGCTGACCACCGTTTCAGCCGCGCAGCAACCAGGAACGGATGCAGCTCCGGAGGCACCTCGAGATCAGGTCTACGAGCCGCATGCGGCCGATGGGCAACGACACGGTTTGCCCGTGGAAACGTACGCCGTTGTGCCGGGGACGCGATTCCTCGTCAGCCTGGAGAAGAATCTGAATACCAAGGATGTGCGGCGCAACGAAGAGTTCCGCGTGCGGACGCTCGAGCCGCTCGAAGCGGGCCAGGGGAACTACCTCCCGGCCGGAGCGGTGATTCGAGGACACATCAGCCGGGTGGATGCGGCCGGCATTGCGGGAAGGGCCAGGATCTGGCTCACCTTTGATGAGATTCGCACGCGATTTGGACGCTTGCCGATTGTCGCGGAGGTCGCATCCGTGCCGGGCGACCACAATATTCGGTCCGGGCCGCTCGAAGACGGGGTGATTGAGGGACGCCGCAGTACGCAGAAGGACGCGGCACAAGCAGCGGCTGCGGGAGCGGCGTTAGGGGCGCTCAAGGGCGTGAGAGATAAGAACAAGAAAGAGGCGGCGGAAAGCGCGGCGCTTGGAGCGCTCGAAGCCTACTTGCTCGAGACCGGCCGAGGGCAGGATCTGGACCTGCCGAAGGGCGCGAAATTGGAACTGGAATTGGAGCGCACCCTGTACCTGGTCAAACCGTGAGCCAAGTCTCCCTCGCCAGACCCGGATCTATTCATTCTAATGAAGTTGCCCGCCAGTGTGGGCAGCGCATCGTAGGACCAACACCCCTCCCTCGGTTATTCCTCTCGCCTCGGCGATCATCCCATCAGCCGAATAATCTACCGATGGCGCAATATCTCATGCTGCAACTCGCAGGAACAACGCAGGCGCAGATAGGCGTGTAAAATCTTCCATAGAGCTTGGCAAAGGGGCGAATCGCTTGTTAGAGTCGTAGCACCCACCCGTTGAGTCTGCCATCGACATCGTGGCAACAGTTTCAGAAGAGGCCAACGCACATGTCAGAGGAAACACGAGCCGTACGCATGGTGGATACCGGCGAGCGGAAGGACCGGATCCTGATCGTTGAGGACGAAGACAACGCGCGCAAAGGATACGAGCAGTTGCTGCAACGGTGGGGCTACGAAGTCGTCGGAGTGCCAAGCGCCGAAGAAGCGCTGGCGAAATTCTCGAGCTTCCAGCCCGATTCCGTGATCGCCGACGTGGAACTGCCGGGAATGAATGGCCTGGACTTGCTCGAGCAATTGGGCGAGGAGCTGCGGGATGTACCGGCCATCATCATTACGGGAAAGGGCAGCGAGGAACGGGCCGTGGCAGCAATCGAGGCCGGCGCCTTCTGGTACATCGAAAAGCCGCTGAAGGGGCCGGTGTTGCGCGCGCTACTGGACCGCGCCCTGAGCAAGGCCCGCGACGCGCAGAACCTGGCGGTGCTGCAGAGACAATTGCGCGACGCCGGACGCTTGGGGGAACTGGTGGGTGGGTCGAAGGCAATGCAGGAAGTAATGCGCATCATTGAGATGGCCGCGCCAAGCTCCGCCTCCGTGCTTATTACGGGCGAGACGGGATCGGGAAAGGAGATCGTTGCCCGAACGATTCATAAGCTTTCGCCGCGCGCCGCCGGGCCGTTTGTGGCCATCAACTGCTCGGCAATTCCCGAAACCTTGATGGAGAGCGAAATATTCGGACACGAACGAGGGGCATTCACGGGGGCCGCGGAACGCCGCGTAGGGTGCTTCGAACTGGCGGATGGCGGGACACTGCTGCTCGACGAGATTGGCGAAATGCCGGCGCCGACCCAGGCGAAACTCCTGCGCGTGCTGGAAGACCGCAAAGTGCGACGCCTCGGAAGCAAAACGGAAACGCCTGTCGACGTCCGCGTGCTTGCCGCAACAAACAAGGACCCCGAGCAGGCGGTGGCCAGCGGGGGGTTGCGCCAGGACCTGTTTTTCCGACTGAATGTGTTTCATATCCACCTGCCGCCGTTGCGGGAGCACAAGGAAGACATTCCATTGCTGGCGGAGCATATTCTGCGGGACGTCAACGCCAAACACCAAAAAAATGTGCGCGGAATCGGCGCGGAAGTGCTGGACATTTTCATGAGCCATACATGGCCGGGAAATATCCGCGAGTTACGGAATGTGCTGGAAAGAGCGGCGATCATGAGCGAGAAGGAGCTCGTCTCGCGCTCGAGTTTGCCGGGCGAATTTGGAAAGGTGGCGGCGAAGAGCCCGGGAGACCTGTCTACGATAAGATTTCCGATTGGGACGACAGTGGACGCGATGGAACGCGAACTGATTCTTCAAACGCTGCAGGCCACCGGCAACAACAAGACCAGGGCAGCGGAGTTGCTGGGAGTGAGTCTGAAGACGCTGCACAACAAGTTGAAGGAATACGGAAGCGAAAGGGCGGAAGCGGAGGCATAAAAGAGTGCGGCTGGGTCTGCGAGCCAAGCTGACAATGGTAATGACCGGGCTGGTGCTGCTGTCGACGGCGGTGCTTTCGCTGGTGTTCCTCGAACTCTTGTTGCAGCAGGTGCTGCATGACGCCGACAAACGGGCGAAAGACCTCGCGCAGCAGATCTTCCATTCGGCGCAGCTCGCGCTGGAGGACGCGAAGGCGAAAGGAATGACGCCGGCGTCGGAAGACCCACAGGAAACGCACGATTACGTAAAGCGCGCGTTTGAAATCAACGAGGCGCTCACCGCGCAATTGCAGCAGGCGCAATTCGCGGCTACGATTCGGGAAGCTACAATCGTGGACAACGACGGAGCCGTGATGGCTTCGAGCGATCCGGCGCTGTCAGGCAAACTGCTGCCCAAACGCCCGCCGTTCAGCCAACTGGTGCAAAGCCCGTTTGTCCGACAGGTGCGGATCCTGGCGGAACCCGGACATATTGAACATATTTATGAGGTGGGTTACCCGTTCACGCTCCGAGGCAAGCCGTTCGGCGAAGTACGAGTCGCGGTTTCGACGGCGCTGCTCTTGGCCGACATCAAGCCGCGGCTCGAGCGCTGGGGATCGATTGCGGTGCTTGCGCTGGGGCTCTCTACGTTTCTGGCTGCGCTAGTCAGCGGCATCGCGCTTGCGCCCATCCGGGATATCGCCGCGCAACTGGATCGCATTTCGGCGGGAGAGTACGACCCCGCGCCGACGACGGCAAAAGATCCAACCGAGAGCATGGATGAACTGGGACAGATGCGACGAAAGATCAAGCAGGTAGGCCAACACCTGCGCGGCGTGCACGAAATTTTCAGCTCGCTGCGCGAAAATATGAATTCGGTGTTGGCGGGACTGGAAGATGGATTAATCTTGTTTACGCGCGATGCGCGGGCGGTGATGGTGAGCCCCGCGGCCGAGAAATTTCTCGGAGCCCCCGCATCCGACTTTTTGGGGCGGCGGGTGACCGAGATTTTTCCCGTGGGGCATCCGCTGTTCGAGGCCCTGCGGCTCGAGGGAGACGAGTTACGAGAGATGGCGTCGGAAACCGATTTGGAAACCCAGGAAGGCCGGAAGCGCGTGAGCGTTAGTGTTCAGGAGATCCAGGGGGCGGGCGAGCGCATGGGCGCGCTGCTCACTTTGCGGGACCTGGATTCTCTCGAGAGCATCAACACACAGTTACAAGTGAGCGAAAGACTTGCGGCCGTAGGCCGCATCACGGCGGGCGTGGCGCACGAGGTGAAGAACCCGCTGAATTCCATGAGGCTGTGGCTCGAAAACCTGAAGGAGTCGTTGCCGCCGGACCGGGATGGAGCGACCGCGCAAGCCGTGAACGTGCTGGACGCCGAGATCGACCGGCTGGACGCGGTGGTAAAGCGATTTCTCGATTTTGCGAGGCCCATGGACGTGCGGCTCGAGCCCACGCAACTGGCGGAGTTGCTCCGGGAAGTGCTGGAGGTCGCGCAGCCGCAGCTGCATCGGGCAAAGGTGGAAGTGGCGCAACTGCTGCCGATCGGGATTCCGGAAGTGTTTGTCGATCGCGATTTGTTGAAACAAGCGGTCTTGAATCTGGTGTTGAACGCGGTGGACGCGATGCCGGGCGGTGGACAATTACAATTGACGCTAAGCCGGCGCGGGGAGGTCGCCGAAATCACCGTGGGAGATACGGGGAAGGGGATCCCTCCGGAGCTGCGGCAAAAAGTGTTTCAGTTGTTCTTTACAACGCGTCCGGGAGGAAGCGGCATCGGATTGGCAAGTACGTTCCGGATCGTGCAGTTGCACAACGGTTCGATCAACTTTACATCGGAGGTCGGGCGAGGGACGACGTTCCGCATCGAACTACCGCTCGCCGCCTAGGCATGAGGGACGTGGGGAACGATCGAGTGAGGGAGGCGCGGAGCCATGCCTCGAAGAGGTGGCTCGTGCCGCTGTGCGTTTGTGTCGTTTGGAGCGGCGGATGCTTCACGCGAAGGCCCGCGGCGCCCCACCTGGGGCAGGTCACGCTGGCTCATCCTTTGGTACCGACGGCAAGTACGGGGATGGAAGAGCCGCCGGAGATTTCCCTTGAGGAACTCGCCTTGCCACCGCACCTGACGCCCTTGCCCGCCGGCCCGGCAAAACCGCGCGTAGCGCCGGCGCCAGCGAACGAACCGACAGTGGTAGACAAGAAGCCGGCGCCGGTTCTGGCTCCGGAGCTCAGTCTGGAAGAAGTAGTGACCTCGAAAGTCGAGGCCAACAAGAGCCTGATTGTTGCGCAGAGAAATCTGGACGCGGCTCTGGGCAAACCGCTGAACTCGGCCCAGGCGGATCTGGCGTCAAAGGTGCGTGGCTTCATGGATGCGGCGCGAGAAGCCATGAAGAACAGCGATTGGGAGCGGGCCGCCGCCGCCGCCAAGAAAGCGGAAGTGCTTTCCGAACAACTGGTAAGCGGATTGTAGGAACACGCGTGCGAGTGGCCCTCGGGGTGTTGCGCTAGGGTGTCGGCATGAATTCTTTCGATGTGGTGATTGCGGGCGGAGGTTTGATCGGCGGTTCGATCGCCCTCGAACTGGCCGAAGCAGGGCTGAAGGTGGGCCTTTACGACGCGCGCGAGCCGGGGCGCGAGGCGTCGTGGGCGAGCGCGGGAATGATTTCGCCGTCGCCGGAAAGCCCCGCGATGATTCCGTCTATGCCCATAAGCTTGGGAAGCGTTGCGCTCTATCCCGAATTCATCGGGCGCGTGGAAGAAGTCACGGGACGAACCGCAGGGTACCGGAAGGATGGAGCGTTGGATGCGATCCTGGCCGGAAATGTCCAGGAAGAACTGAGCACCATTATTGCCCTTCAGCACGGCGTGGGGCTGCGTGCCGAAGCCTTGAGCGCGGAACAGGCGCGAGAGTTAGAACCCGCCTTGACGGAAGAGATTGAGGCAGCGATCTTCCGGCCTGATGAAGCGTCCCTCGATAATCGCGCATTTACCGACGCGGTGCTCGAAGCGGCCCGCATCAAGGGCGCGAAGATTTTCGCCTCCAACGGCGCAGCGGCAATCTGGAGAGAGGGCCAGCGCTCGAAAGGACTGATCCTCGAGCAAGGGCGTGTTGAGGCGAAATGGACTGTCATCGCGGCGGGCTGTTTTTCGGCGCGGATCGAGGGAGTGGCGCCGTACGCGCCGGTGTTTCCCGCGAAAGGACAGATGGTTGCGCTGCGATGTGAATCGGTGAGCCTGCGGCATGTGCTGTGGGTCGACCACACATACCTCGTGCCACGAAACGACGGCAGGATCATCGCGGGATCGACGATTGAACGGACCGGATTTGATCACGACGTGACCGCGGGAGGCATCCGGAAGATTCTGAGCGGCGCGATGCTCCTGGTTCCCGCACTCGAAAAAGCCCGGATTGAGGAGACCTGGGCAGGGCTGCGGCCCGACTCGCCGGATCATCTACCGACCATCGGACCAACGGATATCGACGGCCTACTGGTGGCTACGGGCCATTTCAGGAG
>Ga0209465_10000484_pt1 | contig 18548 bp, 14 predicted proteins | sample PanSoiPlot1MoBio_FD_188321 | JGI IMG/M metagenome (GOLD analysis project Ga0209465, IMG submission 188321) | Tropical forest soil microbial communities from Panama analyzed to predict greenhouse gas emissions - Panama Soil Plot 1 MoBio (SPAdes)... | ecosystem: Environmental > Terrestrial > Soil...
CTGCTCGAACCGGATCGGGGGCACGTTCGTTTCGAGGGCGCGGCCGTCGAGAGCCTCGACGCTCCGACGCTGCGGCGGGGGATCGGCTATGTGTTTCAGGGGATCGGCCTGTTCCCGCACATGACCATCGGGGAGAACATCGGAATCACGCCGCAGCTGCTAGGATGGCCGAAGCCGGACATCGAAGCGCGCGTTATGGAACTGCTTGACCTGGTGGAATTGCCGCGCAGCTATGCGGCACGCTTTCCTGACGCGCTGTCCGGCGGCCAACGCCAGCGCGCCGGCGTTGCGCGCGCAATCGCGGCGCGACCGCGCGTCATGCTGATGGACGAGCCGTTCGGGGCGCTGGACCCCATCACTCGCGATACCCTCGGCAGCGCTTACCGCTCCCTGCATGACCGGCTTGGCATAACCACCGTGATGGTCACCCACGATGTGCAGGAGGCAGTGCTGCTTGCTGATCGCATCGTCGTCATGAGCGCGGGCCGCATCGTAGCAGACGATACGCCGGGGGCACTTTTGGCCGGTCACGCCAACCCGGAGGTCTCGGCCCTGATGGCGATGCCTCGACGCCAGGCCGAACGCATCGGCATGCTTTTGGAATCGAGCGATCGCCCAACCCTTCGACATTCCCCACATGGATGAGCGCTTCACCAGCGCGCTGTCGCTGCTGGCGGATTACACGTCGCAGCATGTGCTCCTAAGTGCTGCCGCGCTCGCGCTCGGCGTCACAATCAGCCTTCCGCTCGCGGTGCTGTCGTCGCGGCGACCACGGCTGCGTTTCGCCGTGCTGGCTGTTGCAAGCCTCGTGCAGACGATCCCAGGGCTTGCGCTGCTGGCGCTGTTCTATCCGCTGTTGCTCGGGCTTTCGGCGCTCACCGCCAGACTGTTCGGGTTCAACGTGCCGGCGCTTGGCTTCCTGCCCTCTGTGCTGGCGCTCACGGTCTATTCCATGCTGCCGATCCTGCGCAACAGCGTAACCGGCCTGCTCGGCGTCGATGCCGCCTATCTTGAGGCGGCAGACGGAGTGGGGATGACGGGCCGCCAGAAGCTTGTGCGGGTCGAATTGCCGCTCGCCGCACCCGTCATCATGGCCGGCATCCGCACCGCCGCGGTTTGGACCATCGGCATGGCGACACTCTCCACTACGGTTGGCCAGACGAGCCTCGGCAACTTCATATTTTCTGGATTGCAGACCGAGAACTGGATTTATGTGCTGATCGGCTGCGCGGCCGTGGTGGCGCTGGCGCTTATCGTCGATTGGACACTCGGCCTGATCGAGGTGGCTGCGGCCGAACGGGGGACCGCCCGCGTGATCATTGGGCTCGCGGTACTTGTTCTCGGCGCCGCTGCGGCCGCGCTGCCCCTGATCGGCTTGCAGGCCCGTGGCTATGTGATCGGTGCGAAGAATTTCTCCGAACAGTTCATCCTCGCCGAATTGATGGCGGAACGACTGGAGGCGACCGGTTACACCGTCGAGCGAAAGCAGGGGCTCGGCTCCGCTGTCATCTTCCGTGCCCTGGCGGGCAACGACATCGATGCTTATGTAGATTATTCCGGGACCTTGTGGACGAACGTGCTGGGCCGTAATGACACGCCGTCCCGCGACGCCATGCTCGACGAGCTCACCACCGCGCTGCGCGAGCGCTACGGTGTGGGGGTGCTGGGCGCACTCGGATTTGAGAATGCCTATGCGTTGGCGATGCGGCCCGCGCGCGCCGCGGCGGCCAAGCTCTCCAACATCGCAGATCTCGCACCGCTGACGCCGCGTCTCAAACTCGGGAGCGACCTCGAATTTCTCGGCCGGCCCGAATGGGCGGCGCTGAAGCAGGCCTACGGGCTCAGGTTCGGGGAGGAGAAGTCGTACAATCCGACGTTCATGTATCGCGCGATTGCGGACGGCAGCGTCGACGTGATTTCGGCATTTTCGAGCGACGGCCGAATAGCGGCCGACAACCTTCTCGTACTCGCCGACGTCAAGCACGCCATTCCGGCCTATGACGCCGTTATCCTGATTTCGCCGCGCCGCCGCAATGATGAAACACTACGCGGTGCGCTCACGCCGCTTATCGGCGCAATTCCGGTGGAGCGCATGCGGCAGGCCAACTACATGCTCGACCGCGATGCCGACAAGGCGACGGCCCAGGAGGCTGCACGGTTCCTCGCAGCGAGCGCAGGGTTGTCGGGTCGGTGAGATGCCCACGCTCCTGCGCCTGCCATACGTGAGCGAGGCGCCAATTATGCGACATTCGACAATAATCGGGGTGGCCGGGGCAAGCCCGGCCACGACCCGGGAGAGGTGCCAGGTGCTTCAACCTGATCGAATTCCGCTCCAAGTCAGGAAATCAGTGCAAAAAATGGCCGGGACAAAGCCCGGCCATTTTTATCTCATTCGGCTTCAATCCGCAGCTGATGGTGTCCGAGTGGCGATCTGCACGAAATCGCCAATACCGCGCGCGGATCGCGTCACTGGGCGAAGCAATAGAACAGCCCATTGCCACCGGTTTGCACGAGACCCGGCTGACTGCAATCCCGCGACATATGCGCTGCAAACGGCGAATGCTGGTACACCGTGTCGGCGATGCCTTCGCGGTCACCGTGCCCGAGCATGGCGCTGCCGAAGTTACTGCTCGTCCAATTGTTGCAGGTCAGGTTGAGGTTCGGTGGAAACGCGCGGCCCTGCATGTCTGAACCAGTCAGCATGTCATGCATGTTCGGGGTGTCGCCGCGCACCTTGATTCGCTCCCCCTTCTCGTCGAGCAAGGTCTCCTTGTTGATATTCGGATTCGCATGCAGATCGTTGACATCCTTGGCGACCACCACGCCCTTGGCGTTCTGCCACGGGCCGTTGCCGATGCGGTCGCGGGCGTTGGTTGCCTGGCCGCCTGGAGGCGTGGTGGAGCTGAGATAGGCGCGCCAAGTCTTGTTGCCGGCCCCGGCCGCCTGCGCGAGTTGCTGACAATGCGCATCCGCACCCTGTAGACCGCCGAGATCGCCGCCCTTGCCGGACCCCACGCTGGTGACGAAGAACGACATGTTGTTCTGCTGGGCCTGCAAGATGCCGGCCGCGGCGAGCGACAGCACCGCCGCTGAGGCAAAGATCGTGAACTTCAGCTTCGTGGTCATGGTTTCTCCCTTTTTGAAAGCGTAAGCAACATTTCGGCTGTTCGGCCGCATTTTGCTTGGCTGTCCCGGCCGCGCTTTACATCCTATGATAACCTGCCGGGTGTTGCGCCGCTAGAGCGGATTACCGCCGCCGTTCGGACCGGCGCCGCCAGTCCGCATTCCCTAATTGTCTGGCTTTCGCAGCACTTCACTTTGCGTGTGTCGTGCTCAGTGTTGACCTGTGCGGTGTTTCGGCGGGATAATTCATCAAACAAGGTCACAAATCCGCAGCGCGACAGTAAAGCTGCAGCGGGATAATAAAAGAGGGTCCGATTCGAAAGAATATTCAGGGAGGACATGCATGCGTCGCCTCGGCCGGGTCGGTTCGTGCGTTCACGTAGTCGCACCTCTGGCAGTACTTGTTTTAGCGATTGCAAGCGCCCACGCGTTCGACGAAACCAAATATCCCGACCTGAAGGGCCAATGGGATCGCACCGCGCCGCCGCGCTGGCTCGACGCCAAATCGGCGCCGTTCACACCTGAATACCGGGCAATTTTCGAAGAGAACCTCAAGGATCAGGCCGCCGGCGGACAGGGCACCGATCCGACGTTCACCTGCGTCGCGCCCGGCATGCCGCGCGTCATGAACGCATATGAGCCCTTCGAAATCGTCGTCACCCCGCGAACGACCCATATTCTGATGGATCATATCCACGACTCGCGGCGGATCTTCACCGACGGCCGCGACTGGCCCAAGGAGATCCAGCCGAACTTCTCCGGCTATTCTATCGGCAAATGGATCGACGAGGATGGCGACGGGCGCTACGACGTACTGGTGGTCGAGACGCGCGGCTTGCGCGGGCCGCGTTCCTATGACTCCACCGGTATGCCGCTCCATGCCGACAACGAGACCGTCATCAACGAACGCATTTACCTCGACAAAGTCGATAAGAACGTTCTCTACGACGAAGTCACGGTGACCGACCATGCGCTGACCAAGCCATGGACCGCAGTCAAGAAATACGTGCGCAAGCCAGGCAAGCAACCGGTGTGGCGCGAGGCGGTGTGCGCCGAGAACAACCCCCACGTGGTGATTGCCGACGAACCCTACATGTTGAGCGCTGACGGCTTTCTGATGCCCGCCAAGAAGGACCAGGCGCCGCCGGACTTGAAATATTTTACCCAATCGCGAAAGTAATCGAACAACATAATGCCAAAGGTCGCAAAGAGCCGCAAAGAACAATTTTCTTGGAGAAACGTGATGCTGTCTCGTTACTGCCTTGGTCCGCTGGCCGTCGCGGTCGCGTTAGTAACATCGCTCGCCGCTGCGCTCGCCCACGATGAGTCGAAGTATCCCGATTGGGCCGGGCAATGGCGCCGTCCGCCGGGCGTCAACAATCAATGGGACCCGACCAAGCCGCGCGGCCACGAAGGGGCGCCACTGACGCCCGAATTTCAGGCCATCTTCGAAGCCAACCTAAAGGACCAGGAGGAAGGCGGACAGGGCACTGATCCGACCTATACGTGCATTCCGGATGGCATGCCGCGGGCCATGAACGTGATCTTCCCTATGGAAATCATCATCACGCCGAATACGACGTACATCCACATCGAATATCTGATGATGTTCCGCCGGATCTATACGGACGGCCGCAAATTTCCTGAGGACACGGATAGTTCGTTCATGGGCTATTCCATCGGCCAATGGGTCGATACCGATGGCGACGGCCGATTTGATGAACTGCTGGTCGAAACGCGCTTCCTGAAGAGCCCACGCGCCTTTGATTCTAGCGGTATTCCGCTTCACCCGGACGGTAAGACCATCGTCAAGGAGCGGTTCTACCAGGATAAGGGCAACCCCGACGTGCTGCACGACGAGGTCACCACCATCGACAATGCGCTGACCCGACCATGGACCGTGGTGAAGAACTACAACCGTGTACGCAATCCGATCTGGGTCGAAGCGATTTGTTCTGAGAACAACGACCACATCAAGCTCGGCAACGAGACCTACATGCGAAGCGCCGATGGCCTTATAATGCCGGCCAAGAAGGGGCAACGGCCACCGGACCTGAGATATTTCAATATGCAGGATGCCAAGAAGTGAAGCAGTAGCCCGGATGAAGCGACCGCCTTCGGTCGCGCGATCCGGGGTGGCGACAGAGGGCGGAGAGGCTTGTCCCGGATTACGCTACGCTCCATCCGGGCTACAGGTGCAACGCGTCGGATGGCAAGAAGTTAACTTAGATAGTGTGCCGAACACATACCAAGGGAGTGCCCTTATGCGAATGAAACACGTACTGTTATCGACGGCGGCAAGTCTCGCCGTCGCGCTCGCGACGTCAGGCCTCGGCTCCGTCGCGGCGCAGGCGGAGCCTGGGCTCTCGGGCCAGGTGACCGGGCAGGGCGGTCCGATGGAGGGCGTCCTCGTCACCGCCAAGAAGAACGGCTCGACCGTCGCGTATACGGTGGTGAGCGATGCCCAGGGCCATTACAACTTCCCGGCCGGAAAGATCGAAGGCGGCGAATATACGCTCCGCATTCGCGCGACTGGCTTCGACCTTGACGGTGCCAACAAGGACGGCGCGCTCAAGGCGACGGTCGACGGACAGAAGCTGACAACGGCCGATCTCAAGCTTAAGACGACCCGCAATCTCCCCTCGCAGCTTGTTAATGCCGAGTGGATGATGAGCGCGCCGGGCACCGACGACCAGAAGGCGCAGCTCCTTAATTGCGTCGGCTGCCACACCTTGGAGCGCATCGTACGCTCAACCCATGACGCCGATGAGTTCACTCATGTCGTCTATCGCATGGCGAACTACGCTCAGGTGAGCCAGCCGATCAAGCCGCAGAAGCGGATGGATCCGGAGTGGGCGCCGAAGCCGGAGTCGTTCCGCAGGTTCGCGGAATTCCTGGCCAGCATCAATCTGTCGCAAGCGGATAAGTGGGAGTACGCGCTCAAGACGCTGCCGCATCCTACCGGCCGCGCCACCAAGGTGCTGATCACCGAATATGATCTGCCACGCCCAACCATCGAGCCCCACGACGTGATCCTCGATAAACAGGGCATGGTCTGGTATTCGAACTTCGGCGAACAGTTCCTCGGCAAGATGGATCCGAAAACGGGCGTGCACTCGGAAATCCCGCTGCCCGAATTCAAGAAGGGCTTCCCGGTCGGCACGCTCGACCTCGAGATCGACAAAGCCGGGGACATGTGGATCGGCATGATGTTCCAGGGCGCGATCGCGAAGTTCGATCCCAAGGCCGAGCAGTTCAAGTTCTATCCGATCCCGAAGGATCAGAACAATAACGTGACCCAGCTCAACATGCTGGGCCTGGAACACCAGGTCGACGGCAAGATCTGGACCAACAATGCCGGCAACCAGGAACTCTACCGGATCGATCTTGCGTCTGGGAAATATGAGACGCTTGCCCCGATGAAGCAGATCACCACGCCCGGCAACCACACGATCTACGGCATTGCGTCCGATTCCAAGAACAATCTCTGGTTCATGGAATTCCAGGACAACTACATCGGCAAGGTCGACGCCAAGACGCTCGGCCTTCGCTTCTATCGCGCCCCGACCGAGCGCTCGCGCAACCGCCGCGGCATCATGGACGAGAACGACCGGCTGTGGTTCGCCGAGTATCGGGGCAACAAGATCGGCATGTTCGATACCAGGGAAGAAAGCTTTAAGGAATGGGCGCTGCCGACGCCATGGACCGGGCCATACTATCCGGTCGTCGATAAGAACGGCGAGATCTGGACCGGCGGCATGACCACGGATCGGGTGGTGCGGCTCGACCCGAAGACCAACCAGACGGTCGAGTATTTTCTGCCGAAGGATACCAATATCCGTCGCGTCTTCGTGGACAACACCACGACTCCGGTGACTTTCTGGACCGGCAGCAATCACGGCGCCTCGATCGTCAAGGTTGAGCCGCTGGACTGAGACTGTTCAACATGCGACGTGGACGCCGGCGGGATGGAGACCAGCGCCACGTGCTGCGTTTTAACGCGGACATCAAGGCCGGACTCACGTCCGGCCTTTTGGTTCGAAATTCATTGCAAAGTCGGACATTCAGTGTGCAAAAGCTCGTGGTCGCCGGCCATCGAGCACGGTTACGGGCTGCAGGCTCGGGGAGGGACACACATGGCCAAAAAGCGCGACACTGGGCAGAAAGAGCCAAGGCGCCCGAACAAAAAGGTGCTGAGCAGACGAGACTTCTTCAGAAGCGGGGCTGCCGCCGGGGTAGGTGCGACTGTTCTTTCGCAATCAGGCGAAGCGCAGGCTCAAAGCATCGAGTGGAACTACGAAGCGGATGTCGTTGTGCTCGGGTCGGGATGCGTGGGGCTGCATGCTGCTGTCAGGGCGCGGGACCTTGGGGCCTCCGTGCTCGTCATCGACCAGAACTTCGACGTCGGCGGGAAGCTGGTGCATAGCGGCGGCTGGACATCGCTCGGCGGCGGCGACGCCATACAGCAACGCGACCGCGCGGCGGCCGACCCTGAAGGATTGGGGTTAACGGCCCCTCGTGTCAAACCGGAAAATCTGGAAGACGACCCCGACCGCCTCTTCAGGGACATGACCGACTGGTCTGTCGTCGACGCAACCGGCGTGGCGAGATACCGCTACAACGATCGGGAACTTCATCGTGCCTGGGCCGACAACGCCCCCAAGACCAGACAATTCATGATGGACAATTACGTCCGCTTCGGGCGGATCGACGGCACCCATCAGGGCGGCGGAATGTCCCGCGCCAGGGCCGCGAGGGCCATGATGAAGCTGGCCGATAAGACCGATATCAAGGCCGGAACGATATCACCGCAAGACAGAGGTGATCCCGCCGCGGAGCGGCATTCGCCCTTCAATCCAATGCGGACCTTTCCTGGTGGCTCAGGGGCCGCGATTGGCGCCCCAGGGTGGGTCTGGGGCGGTTTTGTGATCGCAAGGTCGCTTGAGTTCAGCGCCCGAGAGAAGGGCGTTCGATTCATGCTGAACCGGCATATGGACGAGTTGATCCGCGAACAGCCGTTCTCGGGTCGAGTGCTGGGTGTCAAAGCCCGCTACACTCCGAGGATGAATCCCGAAACCGGCGCGCGTCTCGAAAGCTTCTGGCAGAATGGCAGCATCGACGACCGCGCCGAGACGATTCACATCCGAGCGAAGAAGGCCGTCATTATCGCGACTGGCGGCATGCATGGCAACGTGCACCTGCGGACCATGTTCGATCCGAGGATGGTCGAGCCGTCGATCGAGTATGGGCCCAGCTCCCTGATCGGACCGCTCAACATGGACGGCAGCGGGATCATCGCCGGCATGAAAATCGGCGCGAACCTCGCGGGCATGATGCAAAACTACCAACACTCGCTGGCCTCTCCGACGATCAGCAGCGTGCTCGGGACCCGGGATGCGGTGGCCAGCATCTTCCCCGGACACCCGGCGTTTCTGTTCGCACGTGCCAAGGGCATCGCCATTGGCGCAGCTGGATGGGAACATGCGATTGCCGTCAACCAGGTTGGGCGGCGATTCTACAACGAGAGCGATATTCCGAACGTCTCCAGCGACGCAAAATACCCGGCGGGCAGCGACGGCACCCGCACTCCGTTTGTGCCGCTGGATTGGCGCAACGCCAGCGCCGCGCAGGTCAAGGCGCAATACAAAAGGTCGGCTGCCTCGGATGCAGCGCTCGCGACGAACGAGGGTTCGCGGGCCCCCGATTACGCATCTGGACCGGTTTGGGCAATCTTTGATTCCGCCGCGGCAGTGCGGGGAGGCTGGCCGCTTCGTTACCCCTACATCGCCGACCCGCCCGATGGTTATTTCCACAAGGCTGATACCGTTGCCGAACTGGCCAAGAAGGTCATCGGGCATCCGCATCAAAAGATGCCCCTGAAGCACCTGGAGGAGACGGTGGCCAGGTACAACGCGCTTGCGGACAAAGGCGTGGACGAGGACTTCGAGAAGCCGGTCCTGCATCGGATCGACGCCCCGCCCTTCTACGCGGCTGCGGCAGGGATTCGGGTGCTCGATTCCTATGGGGGTCTTCGCATAAACGGGAAGGCCCAGGTCCTGGATACCCAGGGTGAGGTCATACCCGGCCTCTACGCCGGTGGTGAGGCCAGCGGCGGCGGTTGCCAGCATGGCATCGGGCGGGCTTCGGTCCATGGTTACATCGCTGGGACGAACGCGGCGCAGGAACGATCGGCCTGAGATGTTCGTGTCCGGGCGTTGGAGCGCATCCCGGGCGACAGTCGTCCAACGATTTGTCTCTTAACTGCCCATGCCGCGCTGAAACGCCACGTAGCGCGGTGTGAAGTACCAACTCAAGGCGTTGTCTTGAGTGCCTTCTGACGATCAAGAAAATTGTGCATCGCGGCCGAAGACTCGCCGCTTCGAATCGCGGTCTCGAAGCTTTCGATTCCTGCCTGGATCGCTGCCCGGAGTGGCATGTCCTCCCACGAACGGATCAATTGCTTTTGCAGACGAACGGCACCTGGCGAACACGAAATCAGCCGGTCCAACCACCGTCCGACCGCGTTATCCAAGTCGCCGCCACTCACCAGCTCATTGACCAATCCCCACGAATGCGCCTCCTGTGCAGAGAAATTTTCGCCGAACAGGAGAATCTGGCGGGTTCGTCCCCATCCAATCAGCATCGGGAGAAGAGCGGCCTCAATGACGGACGGAATACCAAGCTTGACCTCTGGCATTCCAAAGACCGCGCTTTCCACCGCGACGCGCACGTCGCAGGCGGCGGCCATTTCGAGGCCGCCGCCCAACGCAAAGCCGTTGATCCTGGCGATCGTCGGCACCGGGATGGCACGTATGGCATCGCAGCACCTGTGCAAACGGGTGATGAACCGGCGGGCATCTTCGGCGTTCGCCAAGGCGCTCAGTTCCCTGATGTCGGCGCCGCCGATGAAGGCCTTGTTGCCGGCGCCGGTGAGCACGAACGCGCGTAGCTCCGCATTCCTCGTAAGCGGCGAAATCGTCTCGACGAATTCATTCATCAAGGCGCTATTCATCGAGTTGAGGCGCGACGGATTGTTGATGGTTACGAACGCGACGAGTCCGCCTCGTCGCTCGTCGAGCCGCATTCCGACCTGGTTTTCGTCGTCGCTGGACATTGCAGCTCGCTTTCTTATGCTCTCCCGGGGCTTCGAAAATCGCGGGGCGGCGAATGCAAACGAAAAAGGCGGCACTGACGTCCGAAACCTACGAGGTCGACGATTTCGCCACAGCGCAAGAATTCTACCACGGCAACGGCTGGACCGATGGCCTACCGGTGGTGCCCCCGACCGAGGCAGCAGTGGAGGCTTGCCTGGAATGGGCCTTGATGCCGCCGGATCAGCTCATTGGGATCGAGCCGGTGCGCGCCCAGCCGATCACTGCCGAGAAGCTCGCCATCAATGCGGTCATGGCCGGTTGTCTGCCCATGCACTTTCCCGTGGTCGTCGCCGCATGGCAGGCCATGATGAAGGAGGAGTTTCTGCTGCATGGCGTGACGTCGAGCACAGGAGGATGCGCCATCCTGGCGATCATCAACGGGCCTGTTCGTCTCGAGATCGGAGCAAACCCCGCCTTCAACGCGCTGGCCAACAGCGATCGCGCAACCGCGGTCATCGGCCGCTCCCTGCGGCTGGGGCTGATCAATCTGCTCGAGGTGCGGCCCGGCGGCATCGACCGCACGACGCTCGGCCATCCAGGCAAGTTCTCATACTGCCTCGCCGAGGATGAGGAGGACACCGGCTGGCAGCCGCTGTCGGCCGTCCGCGGCATCCCTGAAGGCGTCTCCGCCGTCACCGTCATGGCGGCGATGGCGCCGCGTCAGATCATGAACGAGTGGACCACGGACCCCAGGGAGATTTTGGAGACGTTCGCCGCGGAGATGCGGGCAAACCAGCGCCACTACTCGATCTATGGCGGCAACTACGCGATCGTAATCCCGAAACAGCTGCGCGAGCCCATCGAGCGCGCGGGCTGGACCAAGCATAACATCGCCGACTTCTTGTACGAGCGCGCACGTGTGAGCCGCGCGGAATGGGCGGACGTCGGAAAGGGCTCCATCGTGCGTGACCGCGGTGACCGTATCCACGCGGCGCTCGAATCGCCAGATCACCTGCTGGTTGTGGCCGCCGGGGGCCCGGCCGGCGGCTTCGGAGCGGTCATTCCGCCTTGGATGGGCAGCAAGACCAAGGCGGTCACCGCAGCAATCGGAGCCTGCGTCGATTGCGAGCCGCCAAAGGGCTGAGTAGAGTCGCAATAACAGGACTGTAGGAATGAGCGGGAGGTCAACAAATGCCATTTCGCGTGCTCGATCCCACGAATGAGAGGAGGGGAGCCGGCGGCCAACCGGCCGCACGACCGCCGTCACTCCAGGGCAAGACCATCGGTTTCATCTCGAACGGCAAGGAGGGGACTAAGGGCTACTTCGCGCAACTCGAACGCTTGCTGCGCGAGGAACTCGGAGTCGCTCACTTCGTAAGGCGGACAAAGTCGAACTACAGCGCGCCCGCCGACGCCCGCATCATCAATGAAATCCCGAAATGGGAAGCCGTCGTCGCCGGCGTCGGTGATTGAGGCAGCTGCTCATCGTGCAGTTTGCATGATTCGATAGCAGCGGAGCGGCAAGGGGTACCGGCCATTGCCGTGATCACGGAACCGTTCGTCAGCGCGGCTGAGTTGATGTGTCGGGTCGTCGGCATGCCGAAGTACAAGTTCGTCGTCATCGGCCACCCAATCAGCAGCGCTTCAGATGAGCAACTCGCGCAATACGCGCGCGCGACCATCGAGCAGGCACGCAATCTGTTGTTGCAGGAGCACCATGGCCGCCCAGGCAGTTAAGACGCACAGTCAACGGGCATGTGCTGTCGATGTCTCCCCGGGCGAAGTAGATGCCGGGGCCGAGCTCACCGTTACGGTCCGGGCCGCTTGCCCGTTCGGATGTGATCTGAGGGGACAGAGCGTTTCGATCCGAAGTCAGGACGGCAGCGAGTTGGCAAGCGCCGAACTCACGGAGTTCGACGGTGAGGCATACGTAACGAGAGGGTCAGTCTTGCGCGCGCCGTTCGAAGTGGGCGAGCATGCTTACCGGGCCGTGCTCGCCGCTGAGGAGAAGGACGGTGTTTTGCATGAAGAGATATCGACTGAGTTCTCTTTCATAGCCATGGCTCACGCGGCGAGTGTGAACGTGTGGGGCTTGCCGTCCGCCATAACGGCGGGCCAGCGTTTCAAGTTCAAGGTCGGCATCAAATGCTCCGCCGGGTGCAAGTTGACCGGCAGGCAGCTGAGCATCTTCGACCACGAGGGCGCACGAGTCGGTGCCGGAAGCCTGCTTGACGACGTCTGGCCGGGCACCAGCGCCCTTTATTTTGCCGAGGTCGAAGCGCAAGCTCCGCTCACGAGTGGAGACCATGAGTGGCACGTCAAAACTCCCGGATCAGAGTCAGGTGTGCCCCATGCGTCCGCCTCCATTGCGTTCCCCATCAAGGTCGTCAGCCCGCCTGATCATGAAGTGACGGTGGCGGCATTCGATAGCGAAAAGCAGATCCCCATAAAGGGCGCTCACGTCCTCCTACATCCCTACAGGGCGTTCACCGACGAGAAGGGCATGGCGAAGGTCAAGGTTGCCAAAGGCAGGTACAAGCTCTGCGTTTCCGGATTCCACTACATTGCTCATCAGAGCATCATCGATGTAGCGGCTGATGTCACGACTCGGGCCGAACTTGTGTCGGGGCCTGAAGGGGAAGAGGATTATCGTTAGGGTCGCATCAGATGACATTCGCACTCCGCAAATGCATTATCTTGCATCCTACAAATATTATCGCCATCGCCATCGTATTTGGCGGTAGCTATGTCGTTAGCGATGGGATTGTATCGCCACAGGTTAAAGACGCATCCAGTGCGACATTTCAGATCTTACGCCTTATAGATGTTTGTTACGTGTCGTTCATATTCGCGGTGCTTATCGGGACCGTCATTTCTCTGGTCGGGCGGAGGTGGTATTCCGCAGCATGCTATTTTCTGACTACGTGCACGGCATATGTTTCGATGACCGGAACAGCAGCGCTTAACGACGATCGATTTATGTTTGCGATTTGGTCTCACCACGAAATTGCTGGGATCTACAATCAGCGGCGATCGCAGCTTAGCGCTTTCACAACGCGAGGGATTCACCTTGCCGCCCTCGAGAAGCAGTGCCCCCCCCAAGCGGGTGCGAATGCTGGATTCTATGGGATCCTGCCCGCGCCAGCGGCGCTGACAAGGAAATAGGCGGCTGGCATCGACCGACAGCGTCGATATTCCCTCAGGATTCTGGGTTTGCGATCGTGAACGTGAGGCGGCTCGATGCCGACGCCTATTCGGTCTTGAGCTGTGGGATAGACTGGACATCACTCAAGCCAGTGTAGCGCCGTAGCCGGCTGGGCGCGAGCGAAACCGGGGGGCAGCTTTGGCGCGTGGATAGGGCAATCCTGGATTTCGCTGACGCTCAATCCAGGCTACGTTTGCTTTTTCCAAATATCGGAGGAGCCCCATGACCCACCCATTGCCCCGGCGCAGTCTCGCCGGAATTTCCATCGCGACCTTTCTCATAGCCGCGATTTCCACATCCGCCGTCGCGCAGGACAAGAAGTTCAAGGCGGTTTCAGTGAAGACGCCCGACGGATTGACCATTTCGGCGCAGGACTGGGGCAACCCCAGCGGCCCTGAAATTCTCTTCATCCACGGGTTCTCGCAAAGCCACCTTTCGTGGATCAAGCAGGTCGCCAACGGCGATCTCGCCAAGGAATTTCACATGGTCACCTACGACCTGCGCGGCCACGGCAATTCGGACAAGCCGTTCGAGCCCGAGCGTTACAAGGACTCAAAGGCCTGGGGCGACGAAGTGCAGGCCGTGATGGACGCGACCGGGCTCAAGCGCCCAGTGCTGGTTGGCTGGTCCTACGGCGGACGCGTCATGGCCGACTACCTCAAGACCCACGGCACCGCGAAACTGTCTGGCCTCAACTATGTGGACGCCGGCCAGAAGGGCGACCCGGCTTTTTTTGGGCCGAATCTGGCGAACCTGCCCCTGATGACGTCGGAAGACCTCGCCACCAGTATCGCGGCGACGCGGCGATTCCTGCATGATTGCTTCTCCAAGCAACCGACGCAGGACGAGTACGAGACGATGCTGGCCTTCAACATGATGGTGCCGCCGAAGGTCCGCCTCGGTTTGAGTAACCGTCCACTTGATGTCGACGATCTTCTCAAGAGCCTCAAGCTTCCAGTGCTGGTGACACACGGCTCGGAAGACAAGAACTCGAACCTGATCGCCGCCGAATACACCGCCAAGATGATCCCGGGCGCCAAGCTCTCGGTCTATCAGGGGATCGGCCATTCCCCGTTCTTCGAGGACGCGCCACGCTTCAACGCCGAGCTCGCCGCCTTCGTGCGTAGCGCCCAGAAGGTGAATTGATCCGCCTGTCAGCGGAGGAGGCAGATCACTGGGCCGCAAAGCGGTTCTGCACTCTCGCAGCTTGCGGGGAGAGGTCGGGGTGAAAGGGCCTTAGAGAGGCCCCCTCGCCCCGAATGAGCGGAGAACGCTCATTTCATTCGGACCTCTCCCGCAAGCGGGGAGAGGTGAGGGCCGTGTCAAATGCATCGCGCTGCCGCAGCGGGAGAGGTAAACGCCGCGCCAAGTCACCCGGGGGCGCGCTAATCTGTCGGCGGAAAGCCGGTCTTGTCGCTCGCTGGCGCTGGAGTCAGGGGAGGCTCTGTTGCTGCTCTAAGTTCCTGCAGTATGATGATCTTCTGCCAGATCTTCTGAGACAATCCGGCAGCGACGCGCTCAATGTCGCTCACCACTTCCGCAACAGCTCGATCGTCAAGGCTCTGCGCAAACAGCACAGCGACTTTCGAAGTGAGCGACACCATCTCCGAGCAATAGTCGAGATAGCGCGTCATCTGGAATTCGTTGAGCAAAAGCGGGGGAGACGACGGCGTATTCCCACCGACCATAAACTTGCTTGGGTCCTTCGTCAGCTGATGCATATCGATCACGTGGACAATGGAGCGAAGCTCGTGCAGTGCGGCCAGGGCACGGCGACGTTTAAGACGCTCTTCGAGCTTGATGAGGGAGAGCATCGCCGCCCCGGTGAGGACTGTCAGATTTGCCGCGGCCTCGATCCCCTGCAGGACTGAATAAACGCTGTCGGCCGCCGTCCTGGTAAAGTCGATCAGCGACAACACCCATACCAAGCCACCGACGCCGGCTGCTAACATCACGAAGACGAGCATGCGCAACCAAATATAACTGCGTCCGATACTGAGAGCCCGCTGCGTGTCCTCCTTCGCGATCTGGCAGAGCTGGGCGCAGACATTGGCCAGCCCGCACTTTCCGAATCGTTCCAAAATCCGCGCCAGGAGCATCTCAAGCGTTTCGACCACCCGATCGGGTATCAAAATCATCTTTTCGCGGCCAGACGTGGCTGACATTTCCTTTTGACCTAGTCATGTGTTTTATCAAAATTGAAGGGAAGTAGGGGCGGGCCTTGTGCCCGCCCGCGCTGCCGCGAGGCTGTGGCCCGGGCGGCCACAAGGGCCGCCCCTACGAATGCGAACGTCTTGCAGACCCTAGCTTTACTTATGCATGGGATTTGTCCGGCGGGACCAAGCGCGCACATTTTGACAAGTCGAACTGAGACAGTTGGGGCTCTGGTTCTCCTTAATCCAAGCAAAGAGGCTTCACAATTTCATGACGGCGAGTCGGCTGGATTGCGGCCGCCGGATAGCTTGCCATCCATCGGAGCTGCTGTGATTTTGCGTCAAGATGGCCGCAATATTAGACTTCGCCCATGACCGAACCTGCGCATCCGGCCGACCCGATCATCGATCCGCGAACGTTCTGGCGCGCCATCGGCAATCGCGCCACCGGCAGCACCGTAGTGACGGCGCGGTCGGATGACGGCCCCGCCGGATTTCTCGGGCTGTCGGCCACTCATGTCTGCGCCGACCCTCCGCTGATGCTGGTCTCGATCGATAAACGCACAGCGGCACTGCAAACCATTTTGGCGGCCCGCCATTTCGCGCTCAACTTCCTGTCGCGTGAGGCCACCGACATTGCCAATGTGTTCGGCGGCAAGGGGCCGCAGAAGGGCGCCGCACGTTTCGAGGTCGGACGCTGGGGAACCCTCAAGACCGGAGCGCCAATCCTGCTCAATGCGGTGGGCGCGATCGACTGCCGGCTCGTGGAAACGATCGAGCGCCACGGCGTCGTCATCGCTATTGGTTGTGTGGTGGATGCGTTCGATGGGGCTGCGATGGCCCCGCTGATTCACTTTCGCGGCGGCTATTTACTATAATGGCGCGATAGCGGTGCACCGTCGACAGCTCTGCCGCAACCAACCGGTGATAGAATGAGCCTAATTTTTAGGCAGATTGAAGATGTGGCGTTAATTAAGGCATTTTTCGCACTGGCTCGATCGACGTAACGCGGGTTCCGATTGACGTCATTTTCGCAAAACGAAATACCCCTAAAAAACGGCTTTTAATCAATGGCTTCCACGTGTTTCCAATGGCGCCAGCGGAAACGCCGCGCCACCGCAACGCGCATACCTCAATCCAATCGAAAATGATCTGAGGCACTGCTTTTGCCGGGCCCGCGACTTGCATGAGCGAAATTGGAAATTGTTGCTTCAATGATCCGTGTAAACATCCGCGCCGCGAATCTTCAGGGCCGCCGACTTCGGCAGCGCGCGGCGATGGCTCCAGGCGACAGCAGGGCGTCCCATGTCGATTCTCGTCGGCCTCCACCACGTCACCACCTATCGCTACGACCGGCCGGTCAGCCTAGGCCCGCAGGTGATCCGTCTGCGCCCGGCGCCCCATTGCCGAACGCCGATCAAGAGCTATGCCCTCAAGGTGCTGCCGTCCGAGCATTTCGTTAACTGGCAGCAGGACCCGCACGGCAACTGGCTCGCCCGCTGCGTCTTTCCGCAAAAAGCTACCGAGTTCGCGGTCGCAGTGGACCTGGTCGCCGACATGCAGGTCATCAACCCGTTCGACTTTTTCGTCGAGCCTCATGCGGATCAGTTTCCGTTCGAGTACCCGGAGGAGCTGCGGACCGATCTGGCGGCCTTTCTCGAGCCGGAGCCTGCGGGGCCGCTCCTCAAGGCATTCGCTGCGGCACTGCCGCGCGAGCGCACCAACACGGTGGACTACCTTGTCGCACTGAACCGGCAGCTACAGCACAAAATCCGCTACATCACCCGCATGGAGCCGGGCGTGCAGACGCCCGACGAGACGCTCGAGATCGGCTCCGGCTCCTGCCGCGATACCGGCTGGCTGCTGGTTCAGATCCTGCGCCATGTCGGCATGCCGGCGCGTTTCGTCTCCGGCTATCTCATCCAGCTGCGTCCCGACGTGAAGGCCCTCGACGGCCCTTCCGGTACCGACCACGACTTCACTGACCTGCATGCGTGGGCCGAGGTCTATATCCCGGGCGCCGGCTGGATCGGCCTAGACCCAACCTCAGGCCTTCTGTGCGGTGAGGGCCATCTCGCGGTTGCAGCCACCCCACATTACAGCTCAGCCGCCCCGATCACGGGCGCAGTCGACTACGCGGAAGTCGATTTCTCCTTCGAGATGTGTGTCTCGCGCATCGCTGAGCAACCGCGGGTGACCTATCCGTTTTCCGATGCGGCATGGGATGCACTCGACGCACTCGGCAATCAGGTCGACGCCGATCTGCTGGCCCGGGACGTGCGTCTCACCATGGGTGGCGAGCCTACGTTCGTTTCGATCGACGACTATCAATCGGCGGAATGGAATACCGATGCGCTGGGACCAAGCAAGCGCATCCGTGCCGACGACCTCATCCGTCGGCTGCGCGACCGCTTTGCGCCCAACGGATTCCTGCATTTCACCCAGGGTAAATGGTATCCGGGCGAACCGCTGCCGCGTTGGGCGTTTGCGCTTTACTGGCGCAAGGACGAGTTGCCGATCTGGCACGACCAGTCCCTGATCGCGCGCGAGGGCCGCGATCTTGCCCCGACAGCGGAGCAGGCGAAGCATTTCGCCGAGAGTGTCGCGGCACGCCTGGGCATTGGCCGTGACTACATCATCCCGGCCTATGAGGATCCGGTACGGCAGATGCTCAAGGAGGGCGACTGGCCCGACAACATCGATCCGACCAATCCCAACATGGACGATCCGGGCGCCCGCGCCCGCATCATGCGCGAATTCGAACGGCGGCTCACCGCACCGACAGGGTTCGTGCTGCCGGTGCAGCCTGCGCCCTCACCGTACCTTCCCTCGCGAGCGGGGGAGGGTAAATCGAAATACCCTCCCCCGCATGCGGGCTGATCTGTGAACATTTCTCGTTGGGTGCGACCGACTGACTCAGTAATCGCAAGGACATTGCGTTGGTGGATAGTTGTGTGACTCTCTGTTTGCCGA
>Ga0209465_10000485_pt1 | contig 18532 bp, 24 predicted proteins | sample PanSoiPlot1MoBio_FD_188321 | JGI IMG/M metagenome (GOLD analysis project Ga0209465, IMG submission 188321) | Tropical forest soil microbial communities from Panama analyzed to predict greenhouse gas emissions - Panama Soil Plot 1 MoBio (SPAdes)... | ecosystem: Environmental > Terrestrial > Soil...
TATGCGATGCGTGTGTCGTGAAACGCCACGGAGGAACCGGAATTGCGCGATCAGCTTAAGCGACTCGAGGAACTGCAGAGACACGACGCAAAAATTCAAGAACTCGAAAGCTCGCTCCGCGCGATTCCGATGAAGCTCGCGGCGACCGAGAACGACCTGGCCCGGGTGGAGGGGCTGCTCTCCACCGAGCGGACGGCGCTGGGCGAGACCGAGCGCTACTACGCCGAGCAGAAGGGCCTGATGACCGACGACGAGGTCCAGGTCGCGGGCGCGAAGCACAAGCTGGCGCAGGCCAAGAATTCGAAAGAGTACATGGCGGCCCAGCGGGAGATCGAGCAGCGGCGCGAGGCGCTGGTCGCGCGCGAGGGCGAGATCGCCAAGCTGGTCGAGGCCGTCGACAACAAGAAGAAGTTGCTGGCCGATCGCGCAGGCGACGTCGAGCAGCTGAAAGCGTCGATCGCCAAGGACGGCGACGCGGCCAAGGCGCGCATGAGCGAGATCGAAGGGAAGATCGCCGAGCTGCGCGTCGAGCGCGACAAGATCGCGGCCGATGTGAGGCCGGACGTGCTCAAGCGCTACAGCAATATCCGCATGCGGCGCGGGCTGGCGGTCGTCAGTGTCCGCAACGGCACCTGCCAGGGCTGCAACATGAACATCCCGCCGCAGCTCTACAACGTTCTGCAGCGCGGCCAGACGGTCGAGACCTGCCCCTCCTGCCACCGCATCATCTACTGGGAGGAGATCATGAAGGACGACCCGGCGGCCGGCGCGAGCACGACGCCGACGGGCTAGTCGCTCCGCGCCGCAGGCGCGGTGTGCGACCATTGTTTTTTTCAGGTAGCCGCAGAGCCGCGCTCCGCGCGGCAGCGGCTAGTCCTTCCAGCGGCGCACCTCGAACGGGAAGTGGGCGTACGGCACCTCGCCGAGCGGAACCTGCTCGGCCACGCCGTGAAACGAATGAATGATCACGTCGTGCTCGGTCAGCACGCCGAGGGGCGGGCGATCCTCGACGACCACCGCGGTCTGAAATCCGAAGTGCACGATGTCGCCGACGCGGACCGGAACAAGCGGCGGCGTCGATGCCGGCGGGCGATCGCGCGGAAACCTGCCGGCCGCGACCCGCGCGGTCAGCTTTTCGAGCCCGCGCGGTGAGACGTAGGGGACGCGACGCCCGAGCCGACGCCGGCCGTAGATGACCAGCGCGACGCAGTCCGCGCCCAGGCGCTCGTCCACTTCGCGCGCCGTCGGCCAGAAGACGAACGGCGTCCCGACCAGCTCGGTCAGGTAGCCGGTGTACGTGTCGTCGCGGCGGACGACGATCGCGGGCCAGGCGGCGATCGCGTCGCCCGCGACGGCTGGTACCGCGCCGAGCGTGACGGCGTAGCGGTGGCTGCCGAGGCCGACGTCGGCGGCGCTCACCTGGATGCGCGCGCGCCCACGCCAGCGCGCGATCTCGTTCAGGCGGTAGGCGATCGGATCGGCGCAATCGGGACGGGGCCGGCCGTGACAGCGGCGGACGTTGTCGTAGTCGCGCCCTTCCGGCCGCGCTTCGAACCAACGCAGGCGCGTCTCCGTTTCCGGCGGCAGCGGCAGGCGCCGGCCGTCCGCCGCGACGAGCACGGCCGACAGCTCCGCAGTTTCACCCAGCCGAAGATAGCGCGTGCCGAGGGGCTGCGGCTCGAGCACCCCGCGCGACGGCGCCGAAGCGCCAAGCGCCGCTGCCAGCAGCAGGCCCGCGCCGTTCAACCGCAGTTCCTGATCGGCATCAGCTCACCGATGCACGCCGGACCACTCCCCTCGACCTCGACGATCGACAACCGCACGCATTTGCCGACTCGCGCCTGGACGTTCTCGTAGTCGTCGACAAACGCCTTCTGGTCGGCCTGGGGCAACAAGGAATAGAGATCCGACGACAGCATCACGCCCCAAGGCCCGCGCGCGCCGATCTGAGCGACCGGCAGCTCCACCATCGCGGGTTTGCCGTCATGCCCGCGGCCGCCGCAGCTCTCGAGGCGGACGCGCTTGATGCGCGCGGTCTTCTCGGTCGTGCTGCTGACCAGAAAAAGCCCCTCCGGGTAGCAGCTGAGATAGGCGCGGTCGATCTTGCGCTGCGTGACTTCGATCCAGCGCTCGGGGCCGGGCTTGTCGACGCACCAGGCGGTCTCCGGATCGCCGTCGACGGCCCGGTTCGCCGCGGCGGCGTCGCCCGCAGCTTTCGCCGTCTTTGCCGTCATGACCACCTTGCTGTCCTTCCGGTACTTGGCCAGCTCGCCGATGTAAGCGATCGGCTCGACGTCTAGCTTGATCTCCAGGTCCGGCACCTTCTTGAGGTCGACGCTGGTGAACGCCCACGCGAGCGTGCTCCCCTGCTTGACCGCGCCGGGCGGCGCCGTGGTCCGCTCGGTGCCCGCGTAGCGCCCGAGATCGACGGTGAACGAGACGCGCTCGGCCGGGCCGACCCAGAATCCAGCCGGGAAGAACGTGTACCGCAGCAAGCGGGCGCCGTAAGAGACGAAGGCGCTCTTCGAATAGTCGGCGTCGGTGAACAGCAGATCCGCGCGGTAGGTCAGCACCAGCGGCACGGCGTCTCCCTTCGGAATCGTCAGGCGCGCGACGCACCAGCCGCCCGTCGGCGCCCCGTCCATCTGGTCGTACTTGCTCGGGTCGAGGGCGACGCTCTCCTTGATCAGCGTGCACCGGTTATCGGTGTCGCCGACCTTGATCCGGACCGCGTCCGCCGCCCGGCGCGGTGACTTCGGATCCTCGCCCCAGAGCAGCGGGACGCCGTAGCGGATGGTCGTTTCGTCGCCGGCGTTCGACAGCAGATACTTCGCCGAGACGTCGTAGTGCTTGCCGTCGGGATCGATCGCGATCGTCAGATCCTCCGAGCGCAGCCGGACGGTGGTCTGCTGCTTCGGGACCAGCCCGCCGCGCGCGCCCGCCTCGGTCCAGTCGACGGGGCCGCCGTTCGCGAGAACGTCGGATGCGAGCCCGACGCCCGACAGCGCGATCAAGACGACGCCGAATGACCTGATGTTCGAGACGCTCATTCTTCCTCCTGCGGCGGGATGGGAGAAAACGGCACCGACATCTGTTTTTGGCACCGCGACCGCTTGGCCGCGCAGAACCGTTGCAACATCGGGACGAAGCGCTGGGCGGCGTCTGGCCGCACGAGATCGAGCGAGAGGAAGACGCAGCCGCCCGCGTAGGCGACGCCGAGACGCCAGATCATGTCCGGCGTCCGTGAATCGGTGTACGCGATGTCGACCAGACCGTCGGAATTGGTGCGAACGTCCTTGTGCCCCTCACCGAGCTCCTTGCCGCTCGCCATCGCGTGCAGTCGTGCCATCGCGTCCGGAATCCGCAGGACGCGTTTCTCGTACGCGACGAACTGCGCGGCCTCGATCGGTTCGTCCAGATCTCCGATCGGCATCACCAGCAAGGCGGCGCCCGGCGGCGATCCGGGTGGCACGATCGTGATCTCGTCTCCGTTCTGTCGAACATAGACCGCGAGATCGGCTGGGATGGACAGGGCAGCGTCGCCACACCGGACGGTTCGCGAGCGCGAATCCCAATCCAGGTCGAGCGCGGGCCCGGGCTCGGCCGCCGCCTCGGCCGCCGGTGCCGCCGGTCGCGCGTGCACCGGATCGGGCGGGGGCGCCGGCAGCATCTCGGGCGGTGGCGGGGGTCGGCCCGGATCGGGTGGCGGCATCGGGAAGCATGCCGGGAGCAAAAGCCATGCGAGGACGCCGATGCCCGCGCCGCCGACGGACCGCATTGCCCGGTCGATGATAGCCCGGCCGGTCCAGCGGCCGTGGTGACGCGCGTCGCGCGGCGGTGCGGTATAGTGATGGGCGCTTCTCGCTCGAGCCGGACAGGTGGTCGCGGCGGTCGCCTTCGGGCGGCCGTCGAGGAAAGTCCGGGCTCCGCAGGGCAGGGTGCTGGCTAACGGCCAGTCGAGGTGACTCGAAGGACAGTGCAACAGAGAACAGACCGCCCGGCGCCGCAAGGTGTCGGGCACGGGTGAAACGGTGCGGTAAAAGCGCACCGCCCCCTCGGTGACGAGGGGGGCAAGGCAAACCCCACCTGGAGCAAGACCGGTCCGAGATCGCGTGGCCTTCCGCAAGGTTGGCCGCGCCGGCGTGGCCCGCGCCGACACCAGATCCCGAGTTGGTCGCACGAGCCGTCCGGCAACGGGCGGCCCAGAGGAATGACCGCCACCGGCGGAAACGCCGGAACAGAACCCGGCTTACGGCCGGCTCGAGCGAGAAGCATTTTCCTTTCCCCCCTCTCCCGCTTGCGGGAGAGGGTCGGGGTGAGGGCAGGCCGCTTTCGGGCGCCGTTCGGTGATACGATCAGCGGAACGAAACCTCCTCTCGATCGTCGATCGGGCTGGAGGTGACGACGATGGACCGGAAGCTCTGGACCGAGACCCGGGCGATTGCGGCGCGGCGCGACCCGCGCGCGGCGGACGATCTGGCGCAGGACATGGCCTGCGCGATGCTGGAGGGCGGCGCGCGCGCCGACCGGCCGGCGGCGTGGCTGGAGCGGGTGGGGCGCAACGCGGTGATCGATCGCCGGCGCGTCGAACAGCGGCGCGCGGAGCTGGCGACGGAGATCGAGCCGCCCGTGGCGCCGGCGGATCCGGAGGCGGCGCTGCTCGCGCGCGAGCGGCGCGGGTTGGTGCGGCGCGCGCTGGCGCTGCTGCCGCGACCGCAGCGGCGAGCGGCGCTGCTGCGCTTCCACGGCGAGCTGCCGTTCGAGACCGTGGCGGCGCGCCTCGGGACGCCCGAGGTGACGGCGCGGACGCGCGTGCACCGCGCGCTCGACAGCCTGCGCGCGCGCCTCGGCGCGCTGCGGGCGTTCGTCTTGATGCCGGGCGCGCAGGCCGCAGTGCTGGCGGTGACCGTCGTCGCCGTGCAGGTGCCGGCGGCGCCCAGCCCGATCGCCCTCGCGATGGCGGACAACGACGCCCCCGCCGCTGATGCGCCTCGCGGTCGCCGCGTGCGCCTGGTCGCCGTTCCGCCCGCCGCCAAGGCGACCGAGGCCGATGCAACCCCCAAGGAAGAATCGCGTCCCGACGCCGCGACCTATTCGTCGGTCCAGGTCTTCAACTTCGAGGACGAGAAGCTGTTCGGCGACGTCAAAGGTCCGGACGGCGAGCTGTTGAGGGCGCTGCCGCGGGTCACCCATTCCTCGCTGATCGAGATCCGCCAGCACTTCGTCCCCGAGATGGTGAAGTCGCTCGAAGACTTCTAGACGACGAAGAAGTGAGCGCGGCCGCACGCGTCTGCTCGGACGGGGACTGCGTGCGCCCGCGGCTGAACGGCATTATCGTTAGCCGTCGCTATGACCTCCCATTCACGACATCGATTATGCGTGGTCATCGCGCTCGCGACTGCGTTGAGCTGCCGTTCGTCCAAGGCGACCCTGGAACTTGAGAAGAGAACTCCTGCGGCGGCCGACGGACTGCTGATTCAAGACCTAGGGATCGAAACGCTCGGAGGTGTCTTTACGCCTCTCCTGAGGAGCGGTCAGTCGGTGCCATGTCAGGTCACTGAGACGTTCTCGACAGCCGCCGACAATCAAGACAACGTCGAAGTCCGCTTATTCCGGGGCAACGCGAAGCTTGCCCGTGATGCGACGCCCGTCGGTCGATTCGTGGTCGAGGGACTGCCGAAGGCCCCACGTGGAATTCCGAACGTCGCCATCACATTCTCAGTCACTGCTGATGGGGCGATCGTAGTAACTGCGCGGGAGACCTCGGGGCATCCAGTGCGTCTCCGTCGAGGCGACGGCTAACGCGCCGTTGCGTGAAGCGATGGGCGTCACCTGGCTCCAGCCGAGCACGCACCCCGAACTATCCGAGGCCCTGGTCCGTGAAGCGGAAGCGCACTTCGGCGTCCAGTTTCCTGCCGCGTGGCTTGCTCTCCTGCGAATGCAAAATGGAGGCTACATCGAGCAGCAACTCGTCGCGGTCGCGGAGCCCGTTCCTGACGAAGCTCGCGACTATCTGGCAGACGGTTTTGTGTCCGTGAATCAGTTCTTCGGCATCGACCCCGACCCCGACACCGAGGGCAGCATCTACTGCACGTCCTACATGACCGATGAATGGGACCTGCCCGCGGGCCTTGTACTGCTGGACGGTGATGGTCACACCTGGCTCGCGTTTGATTACCGTTCAACGAGGACCGACCCGGCGATTGTCTTTGTCGTCGCCGATGGTGGGATCATCGTTCCCCTGGCATCGTCGTTCGATGACTTCCTCCTAAAGCTGACGCCGTACTCGAGCGTATTCGACGAGGACGGGAATCGAGCATCGTTGGGCAGACGAGGGCCTTCCGAATGAGTCACGGCGTTCATGTGTTCGCGGGGACGTTTGAGTCGCGGGAGGAGGCCGTTCTTTACACCGAGCCTCAGTGGGAGCCCGAGCCAGCTGAGGACGTCAGTGACGAGCGGTACCGCGAGTGGGAAGACCGAAACCCGATATGGGGTATGCGGACCGACCTCGATGTGTACCTCGATTCCGATTTCATCGAGACCATCGACGGCCCAGATCGATACACGTACCTGCAAGGAATGCTCGTCGACGGGGCGGAGATCCAGTCAATTCGCGAGCGTGCTCCGGCCAGCGCCAACATGCTGGTCCTGATCTTTCACCAGGCACTCGGCGGATTTCCTGCCCTCATGAGCTCCACACCAAGACTGACGTACTGCGGAGAGTGGGCGTGCTCACTTTGACCGTGTGTCTCGCACTCGCCTGCGGTCGCTGGTCTCCCTTGTGCGCCCGCCGCGGAACGGCGGTATCGTTGGGGAGCGAGACGTGCATCCCTCTACACCGCCGCCCCTGTTCAAACACATCTGGGTGTTTTTCATCGTCGCGACGTTTGTGAATGCCGCGATCTGGTGGCGACGCGGGAGGGAGTATCGCCAACGCGATCCCTCGCTGACCGAGGATTACCGTTCGCTCATTCGCGGCTTCGTGACTTGGGGAAATGTCCCGTGGCTGATCATGGGCGTGGGCATTCTGTTCGGCAGAGTTCCCACGGTCTTCCACTATTTCAATCCGCGGTCCCCGAATCCGTTCGTCACCGCCTTCTTCGCGTCGATTGTTTTCCTCTGGATCGTGGGCACCTATTGGCTCTTCGCTCGCCGAGGGGCAGAGCGACTTGTTCGCTGTCCCGGACTCGTTCGTTTGCCGGTCAACAGCGCCGCTGCCATGAAGGGCTTCTGGATCCTCTGCCTTGCCGGGGGCGTCGCCGGCCTCGTGGCCATGTCCTTCTCCGAGATCCCGCCTCCGCCGGTGCCCTAGCGGACACCGATCGCGCATCGCCCGCACTTTCGGCTTGGCAGGCCGTGCCCCGGTGTGGTCTACCCTTCGGCAAAGTCGTGACGGTACGCAAACGGGGTTGGGCTGCATCGCTGGGCCTGGCGGCTTCGCTGGCCGGGCTCGTGGCCCTGGCGGCGGGATGTCCGACCAAGCAGAACCCGGCGATCAAAGGACTCTGCTGCCATGACGGGATCTGTTCGCCTCCCGCCGGAGACGAGCAACCAGTCGATGGCAGCCCCGGGGTGTGTGCCGTCCCCGACGCCGACGCGAATGGCGACGCCATGGAGCCCGACGCAGCGGATTCCTCCGCAGATTGAAGGGACCCGGGATGAACATGCGCGACCACCGTCTTTTTGCGAGTGCCTCGAAGCGGCGGCAAGCACACGCTGTCTCGATCCTGCTGGCCTTGCTCGTTCCGCAGATCGCAGGCGCGCGACACGGCTTCGCACAGGCGGCCCCGCCGGCCGAGCGTCCTCCGCAGCGAGCGTTGCGCCTGGCGCTCGATTCGCAAGATGGTGCCGCGCGCGCGGAGCCGGTGCTCGCCGTTCCCGGCCGCGACGCGTGGGAGGCGCGCCAGCGGAGCCACACGTTTTGGATGGGGGCAGGTCTGGTCGTAGGCGCGGCCGCGGTCGCCGGCGGCGGCGTGTTGTGGCTGCGTCAGAACAACAAGCCCGCCTGCGATCCGCCTCCCGGCGCGGTCTGCGAGCGACTCTACGACACCACCCTGGTCGGGTGGCTGACCATCGCGGGCGCCATCGAAATGGCGCTGGGCGGAACCCTGCTCATGATCCTCTATCGCGACCGAGGCAACAGCGTGGCCATGTCGCCGACGGGGATCTCGGGGACGTTCTGACTGACGCGCAAGTGCCGGGCCTTCCGACCGATGGGGAGAAGGCATCAGCGGGCAGCAGATCGGCAGACCGTGGGTCACTTTCTCTTGCCCCTCGAGCCGTCTCGGGAGGTGGGGTGGAGCGTTCGACCAGACGCGCAGAGGGCGACGAATTGCTCGATCCGGCGCGCGCGGGTTTCGGGTCTCTTCGCCGTCTGCACGCGCCAGAGGATCGCGTAGCGATTGGCGCGGTCGAGCGCATCGAAGAAGGTCCGCGCCCGTGAGTTGCGCGCGAGGGCGCTGGCAAGGTCCGACGGGACCTGGGCCGAGCGGGCGCTGTCATAGGCGCGCGTCCAGCGGCCGTCGGCGCGCGCACGCTCCACCTCGGCGAGTCCCGGTGGCTTGATTGCGCCCGACGCGATGAGCGCCTCGGCGCGCGCGCGGTTGATCTTCGACCACGGACTTTTGGCGACGCGGGGCGAAAATCGCTGGAGCCAAGCCGACGCGTCCAGCGCGCGCTTCTGGCTATCGATCCAGCCCCACGCGAGCGCCGTGTCGAGAGCGCGGGCGTAGGTCAGATCGCTCCCCTTCTGCTTCGGAATGCGCAGCAGCACGGCGCCCGTGCGATCGTGGTTCCTCGCCAGCCAGGCGTCCCACTCCGCGGCCTCAGAGAACCTGAGAATCAGCTCGCTTTTCGCAGCCATGCGCGTCCCTTGCCGTCGAAGGAGTGTACCTCCGGTGCGCCCGCCCCTGGGTGGCAGTATCGTTGGGCAGAACGTGACGACGTCGGACTCGTTGGATGCGTGTGATGACCCGGTACGGATCCGGAAGGCGACGCTTGCCGACGTTCCGGCCATCAAGCCGCTCATCGCGACATCAGCTCGGATGCTCGGCGCGGGCGACTACACTGCCGAGCAGATCGAGGCGGCTCTCCTCGGCGTATGGGGTGTGGACACCGAGATCATCCGAGACGAGACCTACTTCGTAGGAGAGGTGGACAGCGAACTTGTCCTTTGTGGAGGCTGGAGCCGGCGCGCCACATTGTTCGGAGGCGACGCGTACGATCAGCGTGAGTCGCGACGGCTCGACCCGCGAAGGGAGGCGGCGCGGATCCGAGCGTTCTTCGTTCACCCAAATTGGGCAAGGCGAGGCTTGGGCAGTCGTCTTCTCGCGCTGTGCGAACGTGAAGCGAGGGCCGCGGGATTTGTTGTCGCCGAGCTTGTCGCGACATTACCCGGAGAGCGGCTCTATGCTCGGCACGGCTACGTTGCGACTGGGCGACGCAGCGACACGCTGCGCGGAGGCGTCGCCATCGATTCCGTTCCAATGCGCAGAACATTCTGATTGGCGCGCGCCGCGTCTGCCCGTTGCGCGGACGGCGCTTGCGCGTCGCCGCTGAACGCGTGATCGTCAGCCAGACAGGTGGGTAGGCCCGTCTTCTTTCAACGACTTCAAGTCGCGCTTGGCGTGCGAGACGTCGAGCGGTCGGTGGCGTTTTACAGGCGACATCTTGCTTTTGAAGTTCTTTCGACGATGGGGGACGACTTCGCCCTGCTGGGACGCGATAACGTCACCGTGGCGTTGGTGCTGGCTTCGACGCCTGCCGTGGCCAGCTTCGCAGGTTGCTATCTCTATGTGAGCGACGTCGAGGCCGTTCACAGTGCATGCGAACGCGACAACGTCACGATGACCAGTGCGTTGACGACGCATCCTTGGGGTACCCGCGATTTCGTCATTCGCGATCCGGATGGCCACCAGATCGCCATTGGGGAGTATCGTTCGCCAGAAGGGATCGTCGACGGTGGCGGAGAAGGTCGCAAGGCTGGGGATTGAGCGCGACCCGGGCTACATGTACTACGTGAAGGACGGCGCAATTTGGCGGGTGCGACGTAGAGGTCCGACCGTCCCCAAGACTTCGCCCGAACGCGTGGCGCATGCCGGGATCGTCGCGCCATCACCGTGATGTCGCGATCGAACACAGCTCACCAAGACGCGTCGAAAATCTTGTCCCAGGCGTCTGCGTTCTCGGGAAAGAACCAGCGTTCGAGCTGCCTTCCATCTCGGAAGTGGAAGATGCTGACCACACGCGTCTCGATCTCTAGACCCTCGCGTCGAGCGCCCATGTAGCTCAAGGCGCAGACGTGCAGATCGTTGGCGAAGACGTCGTGCTCCCGCAGCCAGAATCCCAGCGGCGCCAGGCCTTTCAGCCAGGCGAGAAGTGCGTCGCGGCCACGGATGTCGCCGGCGCGGCGGTGCCTGCCCGGGACGTGCCAGACAACAGAGGCGTCGACCAGGGACTCGATCGCACCAATGTCTCCCACCCGAAACGCATCGGCGGCCCTGCGATACGCTGTCGCGTTGGGGTGCTCTTCGCTCATCGGATCGCCAGTATGCCCGAGCCCGCTCCTGGCCCGCTAACCCACCGTTGCAGCGGACGGGCGCGTCGGTCGACCTGCGGGCTCCCGCTCAGCGACGGGCGTTTGCTATTCGGCGTTCTTTTTTTGGTCGCGGCCTGCTCTCCTCAGTTGACTGGGTCGCCGCGGGCATCTGCCCATGTTGAGCCTCCCGATCCTCCGCCCATCACCGACCGGGAGATCGTGGGAACCTGGGTCGGCACCACGGTCTGCCGAGGTATCGGTTCTGAGCGAACGGTCGAACTGGTTCTGACTATCAAGCTCGACTATGTGAGCGTCGATTCGTGCAAAACCCATGTCTGCGAGCACACCATTGTCACGGGCGTGCTGCAGCGGATCGCCCCCGGCGACGCGGGCACAACAGTCCAGGAGACGGTCAGGGCCAGCGGTATGCTGGCCGGTCGTGGAGTGGAGCTTTATCGAATCGACCGCACCTCTGGACGGTCCGTTCATGTCCTCGGTGGTGATGTATCGATGGACGGAGCAACGTTCTCGGGCCGAGCAGACGACTGCGGAGGGTTCTCGCTCCGCAAAAGAGGGTAGAGCGAGAGATGTCGACGCATTTGAATAGGCGACCGCCATCACCGGAGCAGGCGGGGATCCGCGTCGAACCCGTCACGAGCGAGAACTGGAAAATGTTCTGCCGTCTCTTCGAGGCGACGGGCAGTCCGCACTACTGCTGGTGCACGAGCTATCGGGTCCGAAACGCGTCCGAGCTCACCGGCGCCGAGAAGAAGGCGTTCATGCAGTCCTCGGTCGAATCAAGTGTGCCGATCGGCGTGCTGGCGTGCAAGGGAGACGAACCCGTCGGCTGGTGCTCGGTCGCGCCGCGCGAGACTTACGTCCGCCTCGAAAGGTCGAGGACGATGCCTCGGGTCACCCCTGCCCCCACCGCGACCTGGACGATTCTGTGCTTCTTCGTGGCGCGCCCTCATCGCAATCAGCATGTCGCGCCGGCCTTGCTGGAGGGCGCCGTCGCGTACGCTCGCCGACTGGGTGCCGAGGTCGTCGAGGGATATCCGTCCGACACCAGCGGGGTCAGCTCGACGCATCGCGGACACTCGAGAATGTTTCGGTCTGCGGGCTTCAAGCTCGAAGACAAACGCTGGTTCCTGCGTCTCAGGCGCAACGGCGCCGAGGCCTGACCCGCCGTCGCGGTCGGGCCCCTCGTGCGCCCGCCGCTGAACGGCAGTATCGTCGGGCAGACTCATGTTGAACGGGAAGGCTGCTGACGAGATCGTTCTGATGTTGCGGGCCAATCGACCCGCCAGAGATCTCCTCCTGCGGGCGCATGCTGCGCTGCCGACGACCGGCAAGAGTGTCGCCGCATGTTCCGAGGCGAGCTTGAAGAGGTGGTCCCAGGATCTCCGTGCTTGGGTGGAGTTGGCGCTTCGACGTCGTCCGCCTCCCGCACACCTCAGGGGGCTCTGGTTCGCGGTTCGCGTGCCGCATCTGATCATCCAGGGACATCCGCAAGCCGAAACCGGCGAGGACTGGACGCTGCCGGATTGGTGGGAGGGCGTCGTGGAACCGTGGACCCTTCCGCCCCTCGAGGGTCTTCGAGGCGGAGAGGTCCCTGGTGAGGCGAACGCAGAACAAGAGGAGTTCGGTGTCGTCCTCGCGGCGGTACTTCTCCGCGACGGGCTCCGTGCCAACGACTCCCGAGGTCCGACGCTTCCGAATCCTCTTCGGGTGGAGGTACGTCCCGAATGTGCCGCCGACACCATCGAAGTTGGATTGCTCGACGGCTCTGGCCTCTCGAACACGTCGACCAGGCAAACCCTATGGGGTCCATGAGGCCGGCCAGTGGGAGCAGATGACCGTTTGCTTCGTTGAGGTCCATCGCCCAGATGGGATCGTTGTCGGCATGCCAGGCGAGGCGTTCGAGGTGAAAGCCGTCTGACCCATGAAGACGCCTCTTCTTCCCGACGAAACGCTCGTCAAGGATGGCGCTGCAAATTTGCAGCGTGGAATCGAAACGGTCGGCGGTCGACTCTACCTGACGAACCACCGCCTGGTTTTCGAGTCGCACGCGTTCAACATCCAGACGGGGATCACGATCATTCCGCTGACGAGCGTCGTCGGCGCTCGAAAGTGCTGGACCCGATTCCTGAATCTCGTTCCGCTCTTCCCGAACTCGATCGCCGTGTCCACTACGGACGGCAAGGAATATCGGTTCGTGACATTCGGCCGAAAGGCCTGGATCGCTGCGATCGACGAGGATGTGGGATGAGCAGACCACAGGTAGAGGTGCCTCCGGGGTACATCGAAGAGGATGAACGCCCCGACGATCTCGTCCTCGATCGCCTCGAGAAGATCACCGGGCTCACCTTCCCCGAATACCAGAAGCTCGGATTCGAGGAATTCGTCGACGATCTTGAAACGCGTCTTCGACCCGAGAACGTGTGCGTCGACTGCTACGCGCGATTGAGAGATCGTCACGCTCGCAGGCCTTTCGACGCCTGAGATTGGGGCCAACATGCGCGATTACATCCTGTTCATGTACAACGACGTGCCCGAAGGGCAGCGGCGTCCTCCCGAGCAGTGGCCCGCGTACTTCGCCAAACTCCGCGAAGCAGGGGCGTTCCAGGGCGGCAGCTCCGTCGGCGCGGGCGTATGCGTACGCAAGGACGGCTCGAGCCGGGAGATCAGCGGCCACATCGGCGGCTACATTCGGATCCTTGCCGCCGACCTGGACGCGGCGCGAGCGCTGGTGGTCGGGAATCCGGTCTACGAGGGCGGCGGGACCGTCGAGATTCGCGAGCTACCGAGAGACGAATAGGTCGGCTCACCGCCGAGCGCGTGACCGTTGCTGGTCGACCAGCGTCTGACGCGCGTTCAGCAGTGAGGCCACGAAGTCGCGGTTGGCGATCAGCTCTTTGTCGTCGGCAGACAGGCGCCCGAGCATCGTCTGGAGGTCTGCGCTGGACAGACCTGCCGTCTTGCCGGAGAGCAGCATCGACATGAGGGCGCCCCCCGATCCGGTCGGCACCTTTCGCTTGGTGCAGTCCCACGGCCCGAGCGGCGCGGTCTTCACCTCCACAGGGACCTGTCCGCAGCGGGCCGGGGCCCAGACCTCCGTGGTCCGCACCTGACAGACGGCTCGCGTCGCCGGGCCCACGCAGCCGAGGACGTGCGGGTCCTTGTTGCCGAGCAGCACGTCGAGATCGTCCTGAACCAGAACCGGGCACTTGTGCATCGCCCACGCCTCGGAGACGCTCGACCAGGCCGACGTCCTCCGAACCAGCGTGACGGCGACGAAGACGGCGACACAGAGGACCCCGAACTTGCCAACGGCCGTCACCAGCCCGCTCGCGCTCACGTATCGAGTTTACACCTCTGTGACCGGGCTCTGTTTGGTCGGTCCGACAGGCTGAGCCCCCGCACCTTCGGTGCGGTTGCTTCGCTGAACCTTTCCGGGGGCCTCGGGCAACCTGTCTGCCGGAATGAAGGCCGTGGTCCGCCCGCTGATCGCCCTGTTGATGCTGGTTGTCGCCAGCTGCTCTTCGGGCGCGGCCAAGCCGCCGCCCGGCGGCGGAGGCAATACGGGAACGGGCGGCACGAACGCGGGGACCGCGGGGACTGGCGGGACGGGCGGCTCGCCTTCGCCTGGCGGCGCAGGCGGGACCGGCGGGACGGGCGGCTCGGCGTCGCCTGCGGGCGCGGGCGGGACGGGCGGCTCGGCGTCGCCCGACGGCGCGGCCGGGACGGGCGGCGGCGCGCCCGACGGCGCGGCCGGCGCCGGAGGCTCGTCTCCGGACGGTGGGGCCGACGTTCCCGTGGTGCCCGGGATCATCATCCAGGAGGACCAGCCAGGGTTTGCCGCCGTCGACGGAAAGATCTTTCCGCGCCAGGGGAGCACGTCGATCACCGGCTACACGGGCCCCGGCTTCGCCGACGGCGATCCAGGGGTGGGGAAGACGATCGCCTGGAGCGTGAAGGCCGAGACGGCCGGGGCGTACATGCTGGTATGGCGGTACGCGTTCGGCGGGGCCGCCGCGAACACGCGCGACGCGAAGCTGCTGATCAACGGCGTCACCGCCGCCGACACCGTGACGTTCGCGTACACGACCGACTGGAACATGTGGCAGGAGACGCCGCCCCTGGAGGTGCAACTGGCCGCCGGGTCGAACTTCATCCAGCTGTCCGCGCTGGGTTCGAGCGGCCTCGCCAACATCGACTACCTCCAGATCCTCGGCGACGGGCTGACGCCGGACAATCCGAGCTTCTCGCTGACCGTCGCGACCAGCGATCCGCTGGCCGGCACCGTCAGCTACACGCCGATGCAGACCTTCTATCCGGCCGGCGCGCAGGTGATGCTGAGCGCGACCGCGAACGCCGGCTACTTCTTTCAGAGCTGGACGGGCGACGTGCCGAGCGCGACCGCCAACACGACCATCACGATGTCGAAGAACACGGTGATGACCGCGCGCTTCCTGCCGACCGGGACCGTGCAGGACCTGTCGGTCGTCGGCTACGCCGCCGTGCAGGACGACGCCGGGACACCTTATCTGCTGAACGGCGGCTCGCTCGGGCCGTCCGTCACCGCGACGACGCTGGACGACCTGAAGATGTACCTCGGCAGCCCGAACCCGTACGTCGTGTCGTTCTCGGGGCTGGTGATGGGCGCCGACCTGATCGACGTCGCGTCCAACAAGACGCTGCTCGGCGTGGGCAGCGACGCCCACCTGCAGGGGATCGAGCTGCGATTCAACGGCTCGCGCAACGTCATCGTCCGCAACCTCGCGGTGTCACACGTCATCGCCGACGGCGCGGGCATCGCCAACGACGCCATCGAGATCACCGGCGGCGCCAAGAACATCTGGATCGATCACTGCGAGCTCTTCGCCGATCTGACGCACGGCAAGGACTATTACGACGGCCTCCTGGACATCAAGAACGAGGCGTCGTTCATCACGGTCTCGAACTGCAACGTCCACGATCATTACAAGGTCAGCCTGGTCAGCTCCGGCGACGAGCAGGTCGGCGACACCGTCATCCGCGCCACCTATCACCACAACTATTTTCACGACGTCGGATCGCGGCTGCCCAGCGTCCGCTTCGGCAAGGCGCACGTCTTCAACAACTACTACCTGAACATCCCGAACGGATCGGGCGTGAACTGCCGCATGGGCGCCGTGGTCCGCGTCGAGGGCAACTACTTCGATGGCGTCGAGAACCCGATCGTCTTTCTGGACAGCCCGACGACCGGCTACTGGGACGTCACGGGCGGCAACACCTTCGTCAACTGCACCGGCAGCCAGCCAACGACGTCGACGGGCATGCTGACGCCGCCGTACCAGTACACGGTCGACGCCGTCGCCGATGTTCCGACGGCCGTGCCCGCCGTGGCGGGCGTCGGCAAGCTGTGATCGATCCGCGCGCGATGTGCGTGCCCTAGACGTTGCTTGCGCGCCGCCGTTGAACGCGGGATCGTTGGACGGCGGTGGTGCGGATGCCCAGAAATCCTGGACACCTTGGGTGGGTGTTTGCGCTGACGGTGGTGCTGTCGTGCGCGACGACGCAGCAGACCGGTTCGGCGCGCACGCCTGATCCCGTTGCGTCCACCTATCCCGCGGACATGGCGGCGCGGGGCATCGAGGGCGACGTCATCCTGGCGCTGACGGTTCTGCCCGATGGTTCGACGTCCGACGTCACCGTCGAGAAGTCTGCCGGCGCGGCATTCGATCGCGCCGCCGTGGAGAACGCGCGCGTCCTGAAATTTCGCCCGGCCAACCGTGACGGGGTGCCGGTCGCAGCCCGCATTCGATGGGCCTACCGCTTTCGACTGGAGAGGGATCGATGACCGCTGCACGCGCCGCGACGCCGATGGTTCTCGCCGTGCTGGGCGGCTGTGGGATCCAGTTCAGCAACCTCGATTCGGGGGCGAAGTTCAACCGCGGAGGGGGCGAGGCGGTCGTGGTCCTGGCGGTCAATCCGCGCGCGCGGGTGTCGCTGTTCGAGGGCGAAAGCAACGGCAGCGCATGGACGTGCAAGAGCCTCTTCAACATCGCGAACGTCTACCCCGAAGGGGGGTTCGTCGTTCTCAAGCTGGAACCGCGAACGGGTAACAAGAACTACGGCATCGGGCAGGTGCTCCCCGACGGAATCGGGGGCGAGCGCTTCATCGTGCGCCGTGGGGCGATGGTCCCGGCCTTCCACGCGCCGGCCGGGAGCGTGACGTTCGTCGGGGGCTTTCGCCTCTGGCAGGACGGCAACCACATGCGAGCCGAGCCGGATCAGTCGACCACCGTCGAGGACGCGGAGCGCTTCCTCAAGACCACCTACCCCGGGCTGGCGGGCAACGTCACGCCCGACCCGCTCGTCTTCCTTCGCGCCGACGGCGGTTGCTGACGGCATCGGGCGATGCCGCTGACGTTCAAATACTTCGAGGGGCCGCGCGAAGACATGTCGGGCCTGGCTGCCGGAGACGTTCGTTGCGAGCTTTGCGGCCGCGTCGGCGATGGATTCGATCTGGACGACGCAACCTGCGCGCTTCCGGACGACGAAAAGGCCGGGAAGTTCGGATGCGCGGACTGTCTGACGAGCGGGCGGTTCGAATTCTGGCACGACACCGACATCGGGATGCTGGACGAACGTGGCCTCGAGAAGGTCTACAAGCACAATGCCGACCCGCCCCCTGACCTCCCCGAGACCGCGCGGGTGGGCCTCCGTCGCACGCCGCAGATTGTGACCTGGCAGCAGGAGCTCTGGTTGAGTCACTGCAGTGACTTCATGGTCTACATCGGCACCTGGGAGCCCGCGGACTTCGCGGGCAAGGCGACGGACGGCGACGGCCGGGCTCTCTTCTTGAAGATGACGCGCGACGCGGAGCTGCAGTTCCTCTGGGACGAGTGTCTCGCCGAGGGAGAGGCCGTGCCTGCAGGGTGGCACGCGACTTACTACGCCTTCAGATGCCGCCACTGTGGCGATCTGGCGGGAAACTGGGACTGCGATTGATGGAACCAAGGCGCGTCCCCTCTTTCTTCATGCTCGTTCCGGGGCCCTGGCGCGACGCCGACGAGGTCCAGCGCGCGTTGCGCGCGCGAGACGTTTCCGCCGAGATTGCGCAGAGCGGCCCCATCAAGCCTCGGGAAGTCCGCGTGGATGTCGTCGAAGACGGCCGGCTGGCTGCGGCGTTTCGGTGGGGGCGGTCCGGGACGCTGGCCGAGGATCTTCTGAAGCGCATCGCGCCGTGCACGCGCGCCGCACTGATCGAGTACGGGTCTCGCCTGGACGAGTCGCCGGCGGACGTCGCGCGCCTCGGGCGAGCGCTGCGCGACGCCGGCGGAGTGGCGGTCCGAATGGAGGCGTCCGGCGCGGCGTCCGCGTGGGACTCGTGGCTCGAGCATCTGGAATCGAGTGACCGCTCGCGCCTTTACACCTGCGCGGTGCTGCTGGTGAGGGACGACGACGGCGGGATCTTCACGTGCGGGATGCACCATTTCGATCTTCCCGATGCGCAGATCAAGACAGAAGAGCCCGCGGAGGGGACGAGCTGGCTCGATGCGTTTTGCGTCTATCAGATCGTCGAGCAGCCGGCGCTGCTGTCGGGGCACACGTTTCGCCCGAGCGCCGAGGCCTCGCGACGCACGCTGGAACGCTGGCCCGATCACCGGCACCACCCGAACGACGGTCGCCACAATCCATTCGGGGTCTGGCGCTTTCTAGAACCCGGTGCCCACGGGATCGAAGCGACCCAGACGGTACCCGTCATCATCCCGCCCCTCGTGGCGGTGCTGCTCGCCGCCGAGCGATCCGCCGGGCACGCGTTGACGCCCGCCGAGGTCGAAGAAATCGTCGACAAGAGTCCCGCCATCGCCCTGGCGCCGGCGACAGTCGCGGAGCTCGAACGATCGCGGGGCTACGCCGACATCGAGCCCGAGCTCGCCTGGGAACAGTGGCAGATCGTTCGCAAAACGATGTAGGAGGCGAGATGAACGAATTTGAGACGGCCCT
>Ga0209465_10000486_pt1 | contig 18517 bp, 20 predicted proteins | sample PanSoiPlot1MoBio_FD_188321 | JGI IMG/M metagenome (GOLD analysis project Ga0209465, IMG submission 188321) | Tropical forest soil microbial communities from Panama analyzed to predict greenhouse gas emissions - Panama Soil Plot 1 MoBio (SPAdes)... | ecosystem: Environmental > Terrestrial > Soil...
GCGACTTCAGGTCGTGTCGCCGTCGCTGGGATCTCGGCGTTAACAAATGCCTGGTGCACAAGTCACGGGTACCCTGGAACCTGATCTTCGGCGAGGCGATTCACAAAGGTTTAGAGGCATACTACAAAAACAACAATCGTCAGGTAGCGAGAGCAAAGGCAGCGTTTACGCGCCAGTGGAAAGTTGAACTCTCTAACCTCATGGATGTCTATGGTACGCTATTCGGTCATGGGATTGAGGACGAATGGCAGATGTATCAGGACAAGGGCATCCAGATGCTCACCTACTACGATTTCTATGACCAAAAGTTTCCATTCTGGGATGACGTTCTAGAGGTAAACATCGAAGAAAGAGCGTTTGTCGATATTCTTGATCTCGATGGCGAGCGTTTGCCAGGATTGCCTCTTCTCTCTGGACGTATCGATTTGGTAGTCAAGAAAGACAAAGGCATCTGGATCGTTGACCACAAGACAGCAGCAAATGCCTATCAGGCACGTGCGCTAGATGTTGACGACCAGTTGACTGGATACGCATACGTTTACTGGAGATTGTCAGGTGAAGTACCTCGTGGCGTTATCTACAATGCGCTCATCAAGGAACCTCCACGCCCTCCCAAGGTTCTAAATAGTGGCGAGTTGTCGAAAGACAAAAGTCAGAGAACGACTTACGACCTCTACCTTACAGCAATCAAAGAGAATGGATTGGAACGTGCTGACTACACTGAAATGCTCGAGTTCCTCTTTGATAAAGGATGGTCGCAATTCTTTCTCCGCGATGCCATGGAAAGAAACATCGAGGAACTAGAGTCGTTCGAAAAGAGATTGCGCTACGAGTACACAGACATGGTGCGAGCAATAGAGGATCCTGCGTATATGTACCCGAATCCTTCACAATCCAATTGCTCGTGGTGTGGGTACGTGGCAATTTGCCAGGCAATGGAAGAGCAAGGAGATGTCGAGAATGTTATAGAGGAGGGGTATGAGGTAATTCCGCCAAGGATCCAAATTCCCAAGCGTGTGTTGTCAGAGAAATGGGAAGGAGTGTAATGCCACCGACTCCAAAGAAAGTCGACGTTCCAGAGGAGCATGAGAACGAGTCACCAGAATGGAAAAGCAACTATCAGCACGCAATCGACAGAGGTAACTCACCAAAAGCAGCAGCAATCTATGCTACCAATGTGAGTCATCCAGACGATAGCGACAAGTAGTGGCACGACCTCGCAAAGCAAACGGGTCAACTCGCCGGATTAAAGCATTGTTCTTCGGAGCACCCAATGCCGGCAAGACGCGGTTGCTTGGTACAGCGGCGTTGGATGAGCGCACAGCACCTATTGCAATCGGCGACTTTGATGGAGGCGGAGAGGACACGCTAGAAGGATTGCCAGGCGAGGGAACAGATTGGGTGAGGATTCCTCTTACTGACTGGCCAGATGACTTCAATAACTTCTACGAGCGTGTGCGCGACAACGACGAAGGTTTCAGGTCAATAGCAGTTGACTCGTTGTCAGAGGTACACATTCTCATGCTGATGAATTGTCTCAACGATGGGCGCCCAAGTAGAGAGAAAGAACCAGATTTGATTCAGGAGGGTGACTACGGAACAGCAATGGTACAATTGCGCAGGTTTACTAGATACCTAAAGGATCTGCCAGTGCACGTGTTCTACACTTCCCATCAGAGAGATGCGATATATCCAAAGGAAGGTTCGGTCATCATTCCATCGATGGCGGGTAAAGCAGCAGTAGAGATCCCAGGTCTCATGTCAGTAGTCGGATATCTCACCATGATGGAGAACGGAAACGGCGACGTAGAAAGGGTGATGCTCCTACAGAATTATGCTAAGATTCGTACGAAGGTCCGCACACCGTGGGGCGTCGAGGCACCAGATGAAATAGTCGATCCCACGATGACCAAACTGTTTGACACCCTGCATATCAAGTGATTCGGAGGATTAAGATGGGTAAAGTAACGGTCGACTTTTCGGATGTCAAAGATTTCGAAGCGTTGCCGAAAGGCGAGTACGAGTGCGTTATCAGCGAGGCAAAGATGGTGTGGCCAGATTCAGAGGACAAGTACCCATACGTGCAGTTGACTCTGAAGGTCACAGATGCAGGTGACTTCAATGACCGGATGCTGTGGGCACGTTGGAGTCACTCACCCAAGGCGCTGTTCCGCATGAGGAATGATCTGGCAAACCTTGGGTTCCCAGTAGATGAGATCGATTTCGAGTACGACGAGGACTCGGATCTCATTACTTCACCTGAACTCGTTGGGTTGCCTGTCGTTGCTACAGTTACGCAGCGTGAGTATCAAGGCAACATGCAGAATGATGTCCAGGTTCTGCGTGCTGCTGACAGTGCGAAGATCGGACAGAAGACAACCGGACGCAAGGCACCTGCAACAGCAGCAAAGAAGCGCAGTTTCAAGTGAAAGAGAAACCTCGCTTCTTGGATTCAGAAAATCCTGATTGGGAAGGGGGCGCTGAACTCAGCGCTCTCACCCATCAGGGTGCATCTGGGTATCAAGGTCTAGAAAGAATTAACACCAAATGCACAATGGTAGAATTCTGGTCAGATGAAGTAACAGCAGTTTGTCCAGTCACGGGACAACCTGATCTTTACAGCGTGCTGATTACTATTTTCGGAGGAGTTAGTATCGAAAGCAAGTCGCTTAAAATCTACTTCGTGACCCTTCGGGGGCAAGGCATCTTCTGTGAGGACCTCAGCAGGAAAATCAAGGAAGATGTGCTAGAGTGTGTAGGCGCACCTGAAGATGCTGTTAGTGTAACAGTAACGCAAAAAGCAAGAGGCGGAATCCAGATCAAGGCACAGTCATGATTTCGATAACTGTAGAGAATACAATTGATGCTGGTCACCGCATCCTCGGGCATAAGGGCAAGTGTGCGCGATTGCACGGACACACCTATCGGATTCAAGTCGAGGCAGTAGCAAAAGAACTGCAAGGCCCAGGGTTCGTGGTCGACTTTGGAGACATCAAGGACCTCATCAATCAGTGGGATCACTTCATGCTTCTTTGGGATCAGGATCCAATCATCCAAAGGTTGCAAACCCAAGACGGAGTTGTACTTCTGCCATTCAATCCAACAGCAGAAAACATGGCAGCCTTTCTTGCTGATAGAATCTTCAAGATGGCAGAGACAATGGTGTGGGTTCAGGTGAAGGTATGGGAAACTCCAAAAGCATATGCCAGTAGAGAGAGAAGCATTGGACAAGAAATTTAGAGTATCAGAAATCTTCGGGCCGACAATTCAGGGCGAGGGACGGCATGCTGGCACTCCTTGTTATTTTATCCGTTTTGGTGGGTGTGATTTTAGGTGCAGGTGGTGCGACACTCCTTTCGCTGTACTACCAGAGGAGGTAAGCAAACTTCCGCAATTGCACTCAACAGATATTCTCCACAAGATCTACCAACTTCCAGGGTCACCTGACTGGATTGTGCTAAGTGGTGGGAACCCTGGATTGCTCGATCTGAGACACCTGATTGACCGTCTCCACAATCGCGGATACAAAGTCATGATGGAGACACAGGGCAGCACCTGGCGAGATTGGTACGTGGATCTAGAGGAGTTGTGCTTCTCTCCAAAACCACCTTCATCTGGAATGGACGATCAGACCTTCCCTCGTGTAATAGAAAAATGGGAATACTGGAATCCGCACACCTGGCAGAAAGCATATCTGAAAATCGTAGTGTTCGATGAGTATGACTACGAGTGGGCAAAAGAGATGCGCGACCAATTTTCTAGATATGACTTCTTCCTTTCTGTTGGCAATGAGGACCCGTGGTTGCCCACTGTTAGTAATCCAAATGTGAATCCTTCACTTGCAGATCCTGGCGCCACCCAGAGAGTTGTGCTAGAGAAAACACGCTGGTTGTTCGAGAAAGTTGCTAGTGATCCAGATATGTCTGACGTGCGCGTGATGCCTCAACTCCACACACTTGCATGGGGGAATGCTCGTGGACGATAGATACGAAACATCAGGAGGAGCAAGACCTCTTATTTACAGTATGACAGATCTCGCTGATGAACTTTTGCTCTTCTTCGGAATGGAAGACGCTGAACTTCGTGAGGCGACTGCAAATAGATACTGCGATGCCCTTAACGACTTAACGGCAGGATACCGCGACGACGGATCGTGGTGGAAGACGTTTGATGCAGAGGATGCTGACCAGATGGTCATCCAGCACAACATCCCGCTTTTCTCTCTGTGCGAACACCACATCCTGCCAATCGTCGGATTTGCCCATATCGGATACATACCGAAGGAAGTGATTTGTGGCCTCAGCAAACTTAAGCGCGTGGTCGACCTCTACGCTAAACGTTTTCAGGTGCAGGAACGACTTACAAAGCAGATCGCTGACTTTCTGGAGGAACGTCTACAACCTCGAGGAGTTATCGTCGTGGTAGAAGCAGAACACTTCTGCATGACCATGCGGGGAGTTCAGACACCAGGAACCTTGACGACGACATCTGCTGTAACTGGCGACTTCCTCACGCCTGGCGAAGGGTCACGTGAGGAGTTCATGGCGTTGCTACAAAGGAGAGTGAGATGACAGAAAACGCATATCCGGAAGCGCGTGCAGCAGTAGCATCGTTGTGCGGATTGTTTCTGCGACGACTACAAGACATTACAGTAGCAGACGATCCAGAAAAGGATGACACGCCGATCACTGTCGCGCAACTGAGCAAGATTTTCGGCGAGGCACTGGAGCAATACTCATGACTGCGCTAGTCGTACACAGCGGAGGCCTCGATTCGACTGTTGCTCTTTGTTGGGCAGCAAAAGAGTACGGCAACGTAGAAGCGATTTCCTTTCTATATGGGCAGAGGCATAATGTGGAGATAAATAATGCTAAGGACATCTGTGACTACCTTGGCGTTACGCATATCGTCCAGCACATCGAACTCGCTAAAGCAGGCGTGCTCATGGTGCCAGATGAGATGCCGCACATGACTTATGAGGAACTGGCAGAAGCACAAGGACCCTCTCCAACTTACGTACCTTACCGCAACGGCACATTCCTCTCCCTCTCTGCTTCCTTCGCACTGGTACGTGGATGTGATATTATTGTTGCTGGAATGCATGCAGAGGATGCTCGTAACTGGGCGTATCCAGATTGTACGCCTGAGTTCATCGGAGCAATGCAGAACGCTATTTACGTCGGTACGTACCAGCAAGTGCGTCTTGTGTGTCCATGGACATATATGACCAAGGCGCAAATCATCCAGAAAGGTATCGATCTTGGAGCACCTCTGCACATGACGATGTCTTGCTATGAAGGTCGTGACCCCGCCTGTGGCAAGTGTCCGACCTGCGTTGCTCGGCTCGAGGCCTTCAAGTCAATCGGCGTGTCAGATCCTTTGGAGTACGAATTTGACAGTTACCGGACAGGCATCAGTCCCGCAGCAGTAGTAGCATCACTCGAGCTCATGCACGGGATGGAGGTAGAGGAGGAAGAGAGTGAGTAGAAAGGGAGCACCTTCGCAAAGGTTGGAAGAAATGCTAAGGCAGGCACAAGTGGTACAGCAACAGATGCCGCGCACGGTTCACAAAGAGACAATCATCTTTCAGGGATGTCAACTCGGATGGTACCTTGTTGCAGATGACACAAATACGAAGGTGGACGGGTACCAGGTACAGATCGAGGATCCACAAGAAAACAAAACCTACATCTTCCAATTCGGACAAGAAGTGATGACCGGCCTTAACCAGTGGGTCAATACCATGCCAAATGTTGGCGAACCACTTCCTGCACCAGCAGATGGCAACTGACGAGGTCAACAACCCGCCACACTACACCTCTGGAAACATAGAGGTTATCGACTTCATCGAGGACCAGCATCTTGGATATCATCTTGGCAATGTGGTAAAGTACATCTGTAGAGCGGGGAAGAAAGAGGGATCTGATTTTCTTACGGATCTCAAAAAGGCGCGCTGGTATCTTGATAGACGGATAGCAGAGATAGAGAGACATGCTGGGAGGCCCAGTTGAAAGCAGCATTGATCCCACCCATTTCTGCTTTACGGCAATTCGCGCGTGGCGACTTCCATCTGATCCTTTCTCACCTACTCAAAGACAGAAGGTATGAGGCACACTACGCACGTCTACGGAGAAAAGGTGCATATCTAGTTCTTGACAATTCTGCGCACGAACACGGCGCCGGCGATGCTCCCCTCATCCTTGCCGATCAAGCAGCAGAGTTAAATGCACAAGAGGTAGTAGTTCCAGATGTTCTCTTTGATGCTGGAGAAACAGTGAAGAGAGCAATTGAGGCACACGAAGCATGGTTTGAAGGCACAAATATAGCGATGCGTGATCCTGACCTACGGTTGATGTACGTGCCGCAAGGACGCACAAGAGCAGAGTGGGCAGTGTGCTTCCAGGAACTCGTGCGGATGCATCTCTACACTGCTAAAATCCATCGCATCAACCAAACCTTTGTGATCGGCGTCTCCAAGGATTACGAAGAATGGAGCGGAGGCCTCAACACGCTACTTGGAACATATGTCTTGCCAATGAAGGACAACCTCCATGCACAAGGCATCCACATGAGTGTTCATCTTCTGGGATGGGGTCGTGACCTGTGGGAACTCGGCAGGTTGTCACGTGCGTATCCGTGGATCCGATCCATCGACAGTGCTAAACCTTTCGTCTATGCTATCCAAGGAATACAACTGAATCCTGGTGAAGCAATCTATCCCTATCCAGGACGCCCAGAGAATTACTTCGATGCTAAAATGGGTGTGAAACACTACGAGCGAGCGAGACACAACGTGGAGGTATTCAGAAAGTTGGCGAAAGGATGACAAAGGTTCTAGTCATTCACGATACAGATCTTAGTGGTGCGCCTGTTGCTAAGAGCATCCTTGATTCGGTCGTGACCGGATGCGGTGCAACACCTGTCCATATGTCTGTGTTCCCAGCAATGGATGAAAAGTTGCTTGCCAAAGTTAAACCAGAGGAGTGGAAGGAGTTTGAATTCCCATTGGATGGGTACGACAAGATCCTTTGTTCTGGTGGGTTGGCAGCATCAGCATTGTTCCAGGCACCACGAGGTTTGAAAGTTGGCAAGATACGCGCAAAGATGGTGCTGTCGCCGGAAGGCACACCCACTGTGGTCACGTGGTCGCCCAAAACCGTTCTGAAGGATAAAGAGTTTTTCAGGGACGTCGAGTTCGACATCCGCAAACTTATCACCCAAGACGCACCAACGCCTCTTCCGGATGTCGAAGTCGAAGTTGTTGAGTCAGTTAGAGAATTGAAAACCCAACTGAAGTATCTTCATGGCGCATCGTTCCTCGCGTGCGACATTGAGACAACTGGATTCAATCCTGTAACCGCTGACCTTCTCTCCCTCGGGTTCGGAGGAATCCAAGGCAACGGCAAAGGTTATGTACTCGTGGTTCCGCAGAAATATTGCACTCATTCCTCCGTTGGTGAATTCCTACAACGATATAGCGGAACAATGATCTTCCACAATCTGAAGTTCGATACAAAGCATCTGTGGAGAGCGTTCGGGCGTTTCAACTACAAAGCGCTGGCAGACACTATGTTGACAGCGTACTGTATCGATGAGCGCCCGTTTAACCGCTATAGGCACCTAGGTTTGAAACTGCTATCCAGAATGTATTTCGATGCACCTGACTACGAGATCAGCATGAAGGAATGGTTGGCGCAGTGGGCAGAGGCAGGGTTGGCAGAGAGGAACCTTCTGTATGAAAACCTTCTGGAGTACATGGCCTATGACTGCTACTACACAGCAGCATTATATCCGATTCTCAGGGAAGAAGCAGGCGAAGAGTCAGAGCACCTGCTGACTTACCATGACCAACATCTCGTGCCGGCATCGTTAATGATGGCACAGATGGAGTTAACAGGATGCGCTGTTAACATTCCATACCTGAAGAAGATGAAGAAGACAATTGAAGCGCAACTAGAGGAGGACATGGGTGCCATCCGAGAACTCGTTGCCGAGCATACAGGAAGGGAGGAATTCAATCCGAATAGTCCTAAGCAGGTGGCCGCTCTTCTTTATAACGCTGGAGATGAGCAAGGACTTGGCCTCGCTCAACCCAAAGACGCTGGAAGATATGCTTATAAGCGAGCTGAAGGAACAGTTACTACCAACGCTGACACACTTAAGGTCCTCGCACGACAATGCGCTAAGGAGATGCCAGCAGCATCAAGACTCATTAACCTCATCCTTGACTACAGAGTCAAGTCAAAGATTCTCGGAACTTACGTCGATGGACTCCTAGAGAGGGTTGACGATGACGGACGAATCCGAGGCGATTTTAATCTACATGGGACCGCAACAGGTAGGTTATCTTGCTCCAATCCAAACCTTCAAAATATTCCAGACGCGAGTCACGTTGGATTCGATATTCGCAGAGCGTATGTGCCTACGAAAGATTGGGTTATGCTTGAGGCTGACTACTCGCAATTGGAACTACGAGTCGCTGCTCTCTTTTCGCAAGACCCAGTTCTTCTCGAGGCATATCGTAATGGTGCAGATATCCACCAAGAAGTCGCGCTATTACTCTGGAATAAACCGAAGGATGAAGTCACCAAATACGAAAGATATCTAGCGAAGTGCATGAACTTCGGAGTAATCTATGGACGTGGTGCACGTTCGATTGCCACTGGGCCTGAGATGGACAACCTGACTGAAATGTCAGGCCGGTCATGGTCAGAGAAAGAGATCGATGCTTACTTCGCTAAGTTCAAAGTCGGATACAAGGTGCTGTTCGACTGGATGGAGATTATGAAGAGCGCCGGCATTGAGGAACAGTACGTGGAAGCACCTTTGGGGTCACGACGACGCTTCCCGATCATCCTTAGTAACGGCGACCGTGCCGGTGTAGGACGCCAGATTGTCAACTCACCTATTCAAGGGTTTGCTGCACAGTTGACAGTAGGCGCCATGATCGAGATGGACAAACAATTTGATCCAGAAAAGCAGCGTCTCCTCTTCAACGTCCATGACGCTATCAATGCTGAGTGTCGCAAGGACAAGAAACTGATTAAGGAGACAGGGGAATTGATGAAGGAGATAATGGAATCCTCTCTCCCTCCTGCTCTCTGTACTTTCCCGACCCTTCCACACGCTCCTTTCAATCACGGGCAACCGCTCGTCTACAATCTGCCTTTCGTCGCAGATGTAACGTACGGGAAGTCGTGGGGCGAGTGCAAGAAGAGTCCTCTGAAAATCAGGATAAGAGAGGACCGCACATATATAACTAAAAGACCTGGCAATGTAGAGGGTGGTGCTGGGCGCTTCCTACCTTATCGTAAATAACGCGAAATGACAAGGCACATGCCTCAGTTGTCCGACGCATTCCTGCCTGAGCAGGCGCGTCTGTCAGCGATTTATGCGAGCAATAGGATTGCCTCAGGCGACTCAAATCGCCGCCTTAGACGCGCATACGTGAAGGAAACGTGTGCCGTAACAGGCGTGGGACCCAGGTAAAGGAGAGTAGAAATCCCGGGTCCCACGCTGCCTCCCGCCGGCTGATGCGGGAATCTATGGTTTCTTGGATGAACCTACGGCACGTGCCTTGTCGATGTGGCCGCTTGGTTTCCAGTAAAGGTGATACGATGCTAGGCCGGCGAAGAAGATGACAAGGAACGTATGGAAGTAACCTTTGCTGTTCCAGTCGCTTCCGTTACGCACCCATTCTGAGATTGCTGCTGCGATGAGGCACGCTGCACCGAACGTCAGAGCGTTCAACCATGATGGCCATTTTGCTGACTGGATAAGCGCGACCAGCCATGGCAGGACGAGGCCTACGAGCGCTGACCATAGAGACAAATCTGTCGGTTGGTTCAGGATGTCCATTCTCACCTCCCTCCATTCCCGTTACGACTGCGCAGGATGGCGTACCCACCTGTGAATGCTGCTACGAGACCCAGGAGAGTGTGCTCTGTTTCCTTTTGCCCACTGACATTGAAAATGGTCAGGATGGTGAAGCAGATCAGAGCGACGATGATAATAACGCCAAGCATGAGGGATGCTGTATTCCAAGGTTTCATTGGCTGAAAGAGTATGGAGAGAGGGGAAAAGTAAATGTCCAGTTGCCGGTTTCATCACACTTCACGTCATACCCCTCGATGAAGTGATTATTGGACAACTGTGGAGAAGAAACACCGTACCCTGCCACAGGACTTCTCTCTACTGTGATGCAAGATGAGAAATCCAGATCAAACAGCACATCGAAAGAAGAGTCGCCAAATCCTGGCGCACAGACCATGCTGTCATACCTTGCCACCTGGTCTTTGTAGCGTGCGAGCATCTTGTTAGCAAAAGTGGTCACGGCAGCAGCGGCAGAGACAAGTACGGTGACTGACTGGTTGCGGATTCGATGCTTGTTCTGACTGGTCGTGTCGTTGACAGTTACCTCTGTTGCCTCAGCGGAACCTGTTTGATTCATCGTGACTGTCCACTGGTTCCAGATTTTGCTGTTGTCGTAGATAGGTTTGATGCTCTGATAAGCATATTCGCCGGCGCCAGGAGTATCTGAAAATGTAGCAGAAGGTGATGCTCCAACGCGATGTGTGCGTCCATGGAAGTGAACACAGTTACGTCCATCCATATAGAACAATCCGAGTTCAGTAGCGCATACATCCTGGATATGAGAGAGTGCAGAAACCTTATCTTTCTTTTCAAACGTCAACTGCTGGATAGTTGCTGTTCCAGCATCAATGAAACGATCTGCGTCTGGCCATACAGGAGTGATTTGAGTGAGGCAGCGAACAATGCGCGCACCAGATGCTTCTGCTGGGAACCCACCATTAAGTGGAGTCGCAGACATCGCACCGACAAATCCAGACGCATCGCTGCCAGGTGCTGGTTTGACGTAAACAAGTCGAGAGGCAACAGCATGAGAGTTAATAGCGTTCATAATGTTCTGTGCTTGTCCAGTCGACGCTTGCAACTGCACATGGATAGCACCTGTTGTTTCATCTACTCCAACATCATCCGATGTAATTGGTGGGTTTGTGCCACCGGAGATGTATGCGATAGTAATAGTGTTGCCACCGACATAGTTGCCTTGCAATTCTCCAAACCCACCAAACAGATGCCCAACCTGCATTCCGGGTGAAGAACCTTGTCCCCCTCCCTGTGCACTGCGAGCAATGTAGGTGAGATCACCGTTTGTTACACCTAAACTGGTTGTCAGTGTGTATTGGGAAGGAGATAGCGTTTCCATGGAGAGAGGATCGAATCCATTTTTGCAAACCAGAGTTGCTGTCTGATTATTGAAATCAGATCTGTCCTCATCGATGGATTGAAGATACCCATGGAACTCAGCGTGCCATCGTCCTTTCCAGAGCACACGGAGGCGCACGAATCTATCAGCGTCAAGATGTCCGTAGTAAGGACCAGCGGTGTAGTTAGGATCTAAAGCGCGGTCGTTATTTCGGCAAACGAAAGAAGCATCCCCTGTTTCAACGCGATCCAACTCGAATGATCTCTGGTGTTTGTAGTTAAGGCTGATAACGCGGTTAGAAATGTCAACCCATTGTCGTGTAGTGCTTGTCTGATCGTTCATATCAAACTCTAGAAGAATAATTGGTTTCTGTGTAGGTTGCCCAGGTGCGTAACCTTGTCCAGGCGCTGATCCGATTTCAATAGCAATAGCAGCATAGTGAGATCCAGTTGACCACCCGAAAGTCATGTTCTCGTATCCGTAGGCCCACACAGTTTCAAGTTGCCCAGGAGAAGTTGCTTTGCCGTTTGATCGGTCGCACAGTTCAGAGAAACCAGAGCAGGGAATCATACCTTCTTGTGCACCATGTCCATGAGAAGCAAAGAGGATATTATCAGGATCTGAAAACGGTGATCCAAATTGTAGAAACTGCCATGCACCAGAAGCAGCTTGACCAGTCGCTGTTTGCACGACAGCGGAAGACCCGCTGCTGCCTCCAGTATCTACGCCTGTGAATTGATCCACCGACCACGAGCATGCCTGACAAGAAGTGGCATGCGTAATCGTAATCGCTCCTGCAGATGGTGCTACGTCTAAAGCACGGTACCAAGAAATTCTCTGGTATTTCCCAGCAGTTGAGTCAAGGATGAGAGAGTTAATCTGTACCCATGTCAACCCGTTGCCTGTAATTGTAGGCGCAGCAGGAGTCGCACTCGTGCCACATGAGTAAACAGAAAGGATTAGAAGAGCGCTACCTGCAGGTGTGACCGATGCTGTGTTATAGGTCGTGCCTGAGGTAACTGATGCCCCGTTGGTCAGGTTGGAGGGAGTGATTACTCCTGCCATTACCCAAACCCATTGCTCTTAGCAATGTCAATGAACACCCGTCTCACAAGTGGAGTCAACTCTCGTGCTGCGTTGTCCAGGTTGTTGCCGATGATTGCTGGTGTCTGCAAGGTTACGTCGAAATACGTGACCCCACCTGTGTTGGTGGTCGGAGGAAGTGGCATGGTCGCTGGAGGTCCCATGGCAAGATTGTTGACCGTGCTCACGATTGGTTTAATATCCAATCCCTCGAGCAGCGTAGGTGCGAAAGTTTTCCACCACTTGTCGAGATCAGACAAAGGACCTACCTCTGCCGGCGATGACAGTTTTAGATACTTCTTGATTGCCTCTGCAAGATCCTTTGCTGCTGCCTCCACATCTCCAATTGCATCGCGCAAACCCTGTGCAATTGCCTCGCCAATTGCTTTTCCAGAAAGGCGGAACCCAGGGATATATTTCTTGAAAAGAGCGAGGATTTTCTTATGGTACGTCTCGTAGGTGATCCTATGCTCTTCTAGCGCCTTGTTGAGCTGATTTAGTTGCTGCTCGAACTGTGCTCGTCGCGTCTCCTGCATCTGGTCATACTTCGTCTTCTCTTGTTGTGCGATCAGAGTCAGGATCTTCTCGCGCGCTTGTAGCAAGTCATCGAGGCGCTGCTTATCTGTATCGTATGCTGTCTTCGCAGCATCCAGAGCATCTTGCGCTGCTTTCTTCTGCTCATCTGTAGCATTGGGGTCATTCTGGACAGCATCGAACGCTGCCTGTGCTGCGGCGAGTGCACTTGTCGCGTTCGTCAGATCTGTCTGTGCAGCAGCGACCGCCGACTGGATCATGCCAACCAAATTCTGAGTCAGAGCATCCGCTGCTTTCAGGTTTCCATTATTAATCTGATCCACGATCATCTGGTACAGGTTCATAATCGGGTCGCCAAGCACACCCTGCAATTGATCGATGGTGTCCTTCAGATTAATCTTGTCAAGAAGTTTCTGCGCCATTGGTTGCCACTTTGCGACCTGAGCATCGAAAGCGGCAAGGGCGGCAGATGCTAGAGCACTGAAGGCACTCTCCAACTCTGACTTCTTATTGGCAACTTCTTCTTTAGCGGATTGAATCGCTGCGTCAGTTGCATCTTTCATCGCCTTAATCATCTGCTGGCGCAAGGACGGTTCCTTGCCGATGATGCCATTGATGATCTCTTGTACCTGACCAGTGCCTATGATCTTTGCTGCTGCTTTCGCCTGTGGTTCGATTGACTTCCAGAGAAGCAGCGCCTTGACCATTGGTTGCTTCAGTTTAGGTTCGTTTTCCTTGTAGTAGCGAACAAACCCGTTAATGAATCCAGCAGCAGTGTCCTCACCAATCTTTGTCGTGACCTTAGAGTCAGATCCCGTCTGCAGGGTCGCGTTCATAGCATTCTTTGCTGCAGAAGCAATTGCTGCTGCTGTTGCTGCTGCAGGTCCAATGTACGCAGCAAGGGCATTCACGAATCCTGACCCCGCGGCACTACCTGCTGCTCTGGCTCCTGACGCTGTTTGATTGAGGGGTCCAACAACAGCGGTTTTAGTTGCTTTCGCTTTAGCACCAGCTTCACCAGGCATCTTGCTAAGGCCTGCTTTCAGGTTCTTTGCTGTGTTGTCGCCTGCTTGCTTGCCCTTTGGCGCAATACCGAGCATATCCTGGACAAATTTGTTCCAGGGGATTTTCTTCAACTCACCTTGAATGCCAGCAGTGGAGAACCCCTGATTCTTCTTGATTGCCTCTGCCATGGCAATGCCATATCGCGCGATCGAGAGTTGCGTGCGCGCAGCAGCAGGATTGGTGTTATTGAGTTCTCTAGCAAGTCGGATGTGCGCAGCAGCGTTAGCATCAATCTTGCCAGTGAGTTTCTCTGTTGCTGCTTTGAACTGGTCACTCTTAAACGTACCATCCATTAGTTTGATAACGTTGTCCTGGATAGCACCAGTTGCTGCTTTAATCGCTCCGATGCCACCTCGCAGCGTTGTCTGGTTTTTGTTCTGTGCCTGAGTGAGTGTGTCAGTTGCCTGCTTAACTTGCTGTTGTGCCCTCTCTACTCCAACAACCGCCTGCCTATAGTTTGCATATGCTTGCCGGCCTTCCACCGTTTTAGTGATGTGTCTGGCAACCGCATCATGCCAAACGTTAGTCGCCTGAGTCAATTGTACCTGTGCGCTAAGCAACTGCACCTGCGACTCTTTCAAACCAAGATGCGCATTGGTCAAATTATCCATTGCAGATTTGAGGCCATCAATGGAAGTGGTCAATGCTTTAACCGCTGCATCTGCAGTATACAACCTTACGGTTTCATTATCCAAACTGCCAAGCGCGCCCTTTAGTAGCATAAAGGCACCAGCAGCAGCAGTGATGCTCAGTGTAATACCAGCGATAAGCAAACTTCCAGTAGAGAAGCTAGAACCGAAAACAGTCATGGCGGCCTTGGTTGCAATCATTGCTGCCCTAAGAGCAGTCAACGCTCTAACAGCAATGTAGATTCCTGTGGCCATCATAATGAAAGAATTGCCAAAGGGATTAGTCAAGAAGAATGTGAAAACTGGTCTGATGACGTTGAATGTAGTAACGATTACATTCTTCAGAGTGGCAAATGCTGACTGAATCTGTCCAACGTCCAAACCCTGGACGAATTTGGCGCCCCAGTTAACGATGTCTGTAGCGACAGGGAGAAGAGAGGTGCCAAGTTCGATTGCAAGCGTGGAGATAGCATTCTTAAACTTCTCCAAAGATCCGTTGAATCCTTGCATACGCGCGTCAGCAATTTTTTGTGCAACGCCAGATTCATCAATCTTCTTTCTATACTGGTCCCAGGTTTGAATTCCGCCCTTCATCAACAGAATCATGCCCTGGTTAGCACGCTGCCCAAAGATAGTATTCAGCGCCTGATTCCTTGTCTTCTCTGATGCGTTATTCAGAGCACCAGCAAACTGGGCAATGATATCTGGGAAGGGTTTCATCTTACCTTGGGCATCGTAAATCTTGATACCCAAATCATTCATGACTGCTGCTGCCTTCTTAGTCGGCGACTCGAGGCGCTGCAGCATGACTTTCAAACCTGTACCTGCCATCGCGCCGGACATGCCCTTATCCACCAACTCGGCAAGAGCAGTCGTCAGCGTACTAATATCGTATCCTGCAGAGGTGAACTGCGGAGCAGCATTCTGCCAACCATCTGTCAAATCCTGCACACTAGCAGTCGTGCGGTTGACTGTTGCCGCCATTAGGTCAGCGATCTTGTTCGCTTGTTCCCCTGGCAGGTTGAATGCTTTAAGCGCGCGTGCAGTTGCGAGAGCAGCGTCAGCAAAAGGAATGTTAGCGGCAGTCGCCATCATTAGGACGCCACGAGTTGCCTTCATTGTCTGGTTAACTGTCAAACCAGAGCGAGACAGGTCGTACATTACATCTGCAGCATCCTTCGCATTGACAGCAGGCAAGCGGAGATCGTTACCCAGATCAATCGCTTCCTTACGCATCGCTTTAAACTGATTAGTCGTTGGTTCAGCGACTGCTTTCAGCATGTTCATTGACTGCTGAAAGTCACCTGCTGCTTTCAGAGAAAGAATGCCGAACGCAGTAACTGCCAAACCTGCGCCAGCGAAAATTCGTCCAGCGACACTACCTGTGCGCACTAGAGACGAATTCATGACCGCCATGGATTTGTAGAACCCAGAGGTGTCAGCGGTCACACGAGCAACCAACTGTGCAACAGTCAGCGCCATCTACGACCTGCCTCGCTTCCTACTCATTTTGCTTGCGTGCGCTTCAGCATCCATTATCATCAAGGCCATGTCCCTCCAGGCCAGATACCTAGGATGTTCTAGCAACTCCCACGGCGCTACGCGAAGGTATCTTGCTGTTTGGATGAGGACGTACCACTCGGGAGGGGCACCAAGTCGCCCATCTGTTGCGAGCCACCTTCTGAGAGCACGCCCCTCGGAGGGTTTGGGCGAAGTTCATCCGTAATTTGCTCGATCACCTGAGTAAGGAAATCCATGGGAACCTTACCCAAATCTTTGCCTTTGGTGCCGAGAGGACGAACTTCTCCTGTTGGGTTGCCTTCCTCATCCAGAACTTCATCTTCCAGATCCCATGACACCAGCATAGGTTCTAGAAGGTTCCGAATCGAGGTTAGTTCTGTTTCTTGGGTTTCAAATCGCTCGAGGCTGTCAAGGTCAAGTGACCCAGGGCGGAACCTGACCTTGACAACCTCTATCTCTCCACCCTCTTCTCCAGGAGGAACGGAAATTGCGATCTCACGGACAATGCCTTTAAGCTGCGAAACCTTCATCTTACTCTCCTTTGGTGTTGCTAATTCTCCTCAGCCGAAAGTGGTGCTGGTTCAAATCCTTCCGGATTCACGTCAATGGAATCTTCTGGGCGCTCGGGACCTAGGTCTTGTGTTGGATCGTATCCTTCTGGGAATCCGCCATTCGCTCGAATTTCCTCTTCCTTAGTCATTTTGTCTGGATTGGTTGGAATAACCTCTGTGACTTCCTCGACTTCTACTGTTGCTGCCTCTCCTTTTGCCATCAGAGCACCGTCTCCTTGTTAGTCAGTACAGCGGTGATTGCTTTAGCCCATGCACCGTCGTAGACAATCTCGTAGGTCCACTCGATAGCATAGACACCATCCTGGTCAGAAAAGTCAGATACATCTGCAACCTTACATGCCATGTCCACATTGAGAGCATACTTCTGAGATACCGCTCCTGCCAGGACAGAAGAGAGGCAAGCGATACGGCAGAAAGAAGTTGTGTTAGCACGGAAGTTGACGAGATCATCCATTCCCTGGGCATCTGCTTCCTGCATGACCTTCAACTCAAACTTCGGTACTTGCTCCACAGTTGCGACGAATGAGTTTTGTGCAGAGTTGATAACCCAAAGAGGAGCGTACCTAGAACCCATGCTCAGTGTAAGTTCCAACACACGTGTCTGCTTCGTCGCTCCAAGAGCACCGAACGTCGGGTCAAGATAGAAGTCGACCTCCTTCGGAAGGATTTCCACCTCTGGCGGAGTCGTCGGTGTAGCAGTCATCGTAATCGAGTCAGTGATTGCTGTTCCCAGCATAGTACCAGTAACATCGAACGACTCTCGGTTGATCTTGAACTCGAGGTCAGTTACGATTCCGTTAGTGAACTTGTGCGCACGCACAACACCGCCCTGCTCAACAGTGAATGTCTTGGGTGAATCTTCTGACGATGCTGCCGGAGTGAACGTCCACTGGCGTGCTGATGTATCTTGCGTGACCGGGGCACCTGGGTTGGTGAATACAGATGAGAGGAACCATAGCAACTCGCTGTAAGACCCGATACCCTCGATCTTTGACTCTGTCCACTCCTTACCGATTGGTGCAGAAGAAGAAAACTTCTGACCAGCAGGGCGGAAGATATTGGATGTCGCCTTGATTCCGGTTGCGACTCCAATCGAGATGAATTTCTTGTTTGCAGCAACTGAGGTGCCCGGAGTCGTTTCCACACCCATCTGGACACCTTGGGTTACGCTAGCTCGTTCAGGCATGGATATGCCTCCTTACACCATTTGGACAGTTGTACGGTACACGCCACCAACCTGTCGGAAACTAGCACCCGTCCTATCTGTTTCCATGAGAGAAAACGGTTCCTGCCTCTGGCATGCTAGGACGAGTGCCGCTGGTGTTGACCCACTCTGATTCTCGAGAGCAGCGTCAATTGCGTTCACCAGAGGCACGAGATTAGCAAGACCCATGCCTCTGTTTATCACGACCACCAACCAGTCGATCTTTGTCAGGATTCTTGGAAAGGCACCAACCCCTCTCACGTCATGTGGGAACTGCGCAGAGTAGCGAACAGCAGGCAGCGGCACATCATCTGGAACCATCTCCATGTATGCCTGCAGGGTCGTGTTATCCTCGATCTGCTTTCTGATCCAGGCACCTGCTTCCATGAGTTCGCTAACGCCTGCCATCAGAATGCTCCAAAGCACCCCTCACCCATTTCATGGATGAACTCTGGCGCATGAGCAGCGAATGCTGGTCCTAGGTAAGGTTGTGCTGCCATCTTGTAGGTACCATACTCAACGTATCCGGCGTACTCTGCTGTGTAACCAACTTCTGCTTCCTTGCCACCAGCAATGGATGAAGAGTACCCAGACCCTTTCAACTCGCCGGTATCAACTGGCACTGTGCCCTGAGAAGTAGAGAGTACCTTGTCTGCAAACTTCTTAGGTTGCGCACGCG
>Ga0209465_10000491_pt1 | contig 18412 bp, 16 predicted proteins | sample PanSoiPlot1MoBio_FD_188321 | JGI IMG/M metagenome (GOLD analysis project Ga0209465, IMG submission 188321) | Tropical forest soil microbial communities from Panama analyzed to predict greenhouse gas emissions - Panama Soil Plot 1 MoBio (SPAdes)... | ecosystem: Environmental > Terrestrial > Soil...
TCCTCAACGATCCTGCGGGGTGAACGGGGGTACGTCATCCCAAATTGTTCGACACTTGCTCGACGCGCTCTCACGTCTCCTCCCACTGGATCTCGCCTATGCACGGTGGAAGGGAGCAGCCGGCGAGCCGCCTATGGAGATGATCCGTGTTAGTGAAGCCCTAGAGGCGGCGGCGGGCGGCACGGACCAGATCTGCGAGCTTTTCGGCGGATGGTTTGGAGATGATCCCTAGACGTGGACTCCTTGGCGACAAGGGGGTTTTGTTACACGCTCTTAGTTTAGGCGATATCTTCGGCACGCAATAGAAAATCGCGCGACGCGGGCGCCTCAGTTTCGGGAGCCTCTACGAGAGGAAATCCTAGTTGCTTCCACCCATAGAACCCGCCCAGCAACGGCCTGACGTTGCGAATTCCGTATCTGCGAAGTTGCAGCGCCACCCGGGCGCTGGTGGCTTCATTTGGTCAAGTACAGAACAGGACAATCTCCCCGTCGCGGGTGATTTCACCTTGACGGTGGGCCAAATCTTCGGGAGAAATCTGCATCGCGCCCGGCAACGTGCGCGGGTCGGGCAGCAAGTCCAGTGGGTGGCGCAGATCGATGATGATGACCGGCTCGCCGGCGTCCAGCTTGGCCTTGAGTTCTTGTGGTGCAATACGGGCTCCCGCAACCGCTTTCAGGAATCGCTGCCGCTGATAGAACTTGTAGGCGACATATCCAACTGCCGCCAGGACCATCAGCACGATTGTCCAGGAGCCAAAGCGCGCGACGTCATCGGCGATTCGGTCGAGTTGATGGGTGAAGGCCAGTCCCAAGCCGGCGAATGCGCTGGCCCACAGCAGAGCGCCCATCCAATCCGCCAGCAGAAAAGGCAACAGACCAATACCAGCCGTTGCAGCCAGCGCTGGAGCAGCGGTATTCAGTCCGGGCACGAACTTACAAACCAGCAGCGTGCGAAATCCGAGCCGCGTGAAAGTCGTCTCCGTCCGCCGCACACAGGAATCGGGCTCCAGTGCAATCTTGCACAGCCAGCTTAGGACGACCGCACCTTTATGCTTGCCTACGAAGTACCAGAACGTATCGCTGACCAGCGATCCGATTGAGGCGATGATGACCACCAGCCCAAAGTTAAGTTGATGCTGCCCGGCTAGTGCTCCCGCCGCGAGCAACAGCGGCGTCGCGGGTAGAGGCATTCCAGCCTGCTCGGCCAGCACCCAGAAGAACAGCAGGATGTAGCCGTACTGCACTACGAATTGGAGCATCGCATCCATGAACGGAACGTCCGACAAGACTCAGATGCGCGAACCGATGGAAAGGTTCCGAACTAGCAGGCCGCAGCCGAGGTGGGGAACTCCAGGGCCTTAAAATCCCTGCGCCACCAGCCGTTCCATCGTCAGAGCACCGGAAGTATCCTCGTGCCGGGTCCATTTTTCCAGGTATTTTGCGACAATATCGGTCTCGATATTCACCGGATCTCCAGGTTTTAACGACTGCAGGTTAGTCATCTTGATGGTATGCGGGATGATCGCCAGGGTCAGCTTGAGTCCCTCCAGGTTCGCCACCGTAAGACTGATCCCCTCAATTGCGATGGAGCCCTTAAAGACCACGTATTTCTCCAGATCTTTCGGGATCTCGATGTGCAGCCAGAAATCATCCGCGTTCGCGATCGGCTCCAGCCCGATCAATCTCCCGGTTCCATCAACATGACCCTGCACGATATGACCGCCCATCCGCGCCTCTACCTTAAGCGGCAGTTCAAGATTTACTTCTGCGCGTTCAGTGATCCGCGAGAACGAGGTGCGAGTCCAGGTTTCCTTTGCCAGGTCAGCGCAAAAAGTTTCGGGCTTGATGTCTAACGCCGTCAGGCATACACCGCTGACCGAGATGCTATTGCCTTCCTTAAGTTCTTTCGCCGATTGCGGCGCTCGAATGGTGATGCGATGATTGCCGCCCTCTTCTCCGATGCTGACTACGGTTCCGACTTCTTCCACCAGACCGGTAAACATGATGACGACCTCAAATTAGAAGCCCGGCGTGTAGGCTCTTCAAGAACTGGTTCAAGCGACGTTTTGAAAGGGCAAGCTTTAGCCGTGCCGTACAAGACCCTTCATTTTTGTCCTCCCGAGGCGACCTTAGTCGCCGAAGGATCTGTTTTTTTGACTTTTCCCGCAGTCCGCCGTAGCTGGCCGATTACTGCGGGTCCGGTACAACGTGTATGACATCCGCGTACGGATCGTGCAAGTAGCCCTCGACAGCGAAGTCCTCGCCAAATCGGTGCAGCACCAGCGAACGTACATAGGCGGCTTCGCTGAAACGGCGATAACCCGTGCCTAAGGCCAGCGGGATCGATCCTGTCCCCGCCAGAATTTTCGGTGCGTAATAAAAGAAAATCTTGTCCACGATGCCGGCGGATAATGCCGCCCAGTTCACCATCGCGCCGCCTTCAATCGTGAGGCTGGTAATTTCGCGCTCGCCAAGCCGCACCAGCACTCGCTCCAGGTCAGGACGTCCATCCGACGTCGGAGCTCCGCTGGGGAAGGGAATCGTTCCGTCCTCCAGGGGCTGGCGCATAGGAACCTGCTCGACAATGATGCCCCGCGCTTCGAGTTCTCGGCGTTTGCGCTCCTCGGCGAAGCAACAGAACACCGCCACGTCATAGTCGGCGGTTCGTACCACCCGCGAATCGAGGGGCAGACGCAATCGCGAATCCAAAATCACGCGCAGCAGAGGCCGCCTTCGCGGCAATCCTGTCCTGTCCGTCAGCAGGGGATCATCCGCGATAATCGTGCCAACGCCAACCATGATGGCGTCGCTGGCATGCCGCATTTCGTGTACATGTGCGCGGGCAATTTCGCTGGTAATCCAACCCCCCGTGGAGGCCATGGAAGTTATGGTGGCGGGAGTGGTGCTGTCGCCCGGCGGTGGCGCTATCTTCCCGTCCAGGGTCATGGCAGTCTTCAGGGTTACGAAGGGCGTCTTGTGGCGAATATATTTGGCGAAAGCCTCGTTGAGCTTGCGGGCTTCCGATTCATACAGGCCTTCCTGCACCTCGACGCCGGCTGCCTTGAGCTGCTCGAAGCCGCGACCCGCTACGAGCGGATTAGGATCGCGCATGGCAGCCACCACGCGCTTGATACCCGCCGAGATGGCCGCCTCTACGCAAGGGCCGGTACGCCCCACATGCGAGCAGGGCTCGAGGTTGATATAGAGTGTTCCGCCGATTGCCCGCTCGCCGGCCGACTCGATGGCCAATATCTCCGCATGCTTGACACCGTCATAGGTGTGCGAGCCACGACCAACAACCTTGCCTTCTGCTGATACTACGACTGCTCCTACCCGCGGATTCGGTGAAGCAAGAGCCATTCCCCGGCGAGCTAACTCGAGGGCTTGATGCATGTAACGCGCGTCATTTGACCTGGCCACCATTCGTCTCAGTTGAACAATGACTCCACAAAATCCTTGGAGTTAAACGGCAACAGGTCGCCTACCTTTTCCCCCACTCCGACATACCGGACCGGCAATCCAAGTTCCTTAGAGATTGCCACCACCACGCCGCCCTTAGCTGTGCCGTCCAGTTTGGTAAGTACGATTCCCGTGACCCCTGCCGATTGCGTAAACAGCCGCGCCTGCTGCAGCCCGTTTTGCCCGGTGGTTGCGTCCATTACCAGAAGAGTCTCGTGGGGTGCGCTAGGGATGAACCGTTGTGCCGTCCGTCGCATCTTCTCCAACTCCGTCATTAGATTGCTTTTCGTGTGCAACCGACCCGCAGTATCGACAATCACGTAATCGATTCCCCGCGCTTTGGCAGCCTGCAAGGCGTCGAACAATACCGCCGATGGGTCGCCTCCGGGTTTGTTCTTTATAACCTCCACGCCCGTCCGATCTCCCCAGATTTCCAACTGTTCTATCGCGGCAGCCCTGAAAGTATCGGCCGCAGCCAGCAGGACACTCTTCCCTTGGGATCGAAGCGCATAAGCCAGTTTGCCCGTAGATGTGGTTTTCCCGGTTCCGTTGACGCCCACAACCAGAATGACCTCCGGTTCTCCGTCCACCTTTCGAACCGGTTGTTGGTCGGCTAGGTCCAGAATCTTCTGCAGTTCGGCTTTCAGAACCCGTTTCAGCTCATCTATATTGCCGATCTGCCGTCGGTCAACCTTGTTACGCAGCGCTTCCAGAATGGTTCCCGTGGTGGCAGTACCCAGGTCTGCGCTGATCAAGGTGGCTTCGAGATCGTCGAGCGTATCGCGGTCAATCTCCTTACCAATAGAAGCCAATTCATCGATGCGTTCATTCAGGCTTTCACGCGTCCGCGTGACCGCCTGTTTCATGCGCTCTAAAAAACTGGGTTTCTCCTCGGTGCTACCGAAAAGCGTTTGTATCATAATTCCACAAATCGAATCTGTAAGTTACTGATTCTACGTCGCGATTATTGCGCTTAATGTGCTACTGGAGCATTCGACCGTACAAAAACGTACAAAATCTCTAGCTCGACTGCTCAGGACTTGCGGCGGAGATCGTGGTGAACCCGCAGCATGACGGACTCAGGAACGCGGCGGCTAACGTGACCATCATCTCCCCATTCTACGACGCCGGGCTGCCGGTCGAATATGCGGCCCACGGTTTTCCGGTGCATGTGCCACATCTTGCCGATCTCTCCGTAAGCGGGGTGACGCTCTACTTCGATCCGGACGCAGTCTAAGGAGTGCTCTCTTCTGGATTTCGCCGGGTCATTGCACCCTCCGGGCTACCTCTTCGCTGAAAGGGAACTTGCCGTCTTCATCCTGCCGAAACCGGACTGAAGATTAATAGCAAGGGCATCTTCCACTTCGCCACTGGGCAGACGTTCCCCCCGGCACCGGCACGGTGACCACCGTGGGAGCGGAGCTGGGCTGAGCGTCGGTCCGATTACTACCAGCGGAACACTGAGCATCGCCACTGGCGGAGTGAACTCCAGTACGGCAGCACGATGCGGAGAGGCCTGTTGCTGACAGGCCCAGCACTACTGTTTTACCGAGGGCGTTCTGGGTAATTCCGCGCCCAAACACACCTTGCGCTAGAGCAACGACGGCGTGCGTTGGGTTGCTACACAATCAGCGCAAGACGAAGCGCGAAGGGCGGCGCGAGAGCGAGGAGCGGCCAAAATTCCTGGCTGATCGCGCCGCTCTTCTTTATTGGCGCAATCGAAGCCGGGGGTCCCAAACCGCTGCTCTTGCTCTTCATTGGGGTGGAGGAGCGGCGGCTTTGCAGGAAGGTCAGGGCGTAGGCCCCGGGAACAAACGCGGAAGAACGGCCGAGCCGCTGAGGGAATTTCCGAGCTAGAGTTTGAAGCGCCTTCTCGCCTAACTAGCTTGCATTGTGTAGTCTGGATGAGGATGTGGAATTTCTTCCAGGTTGCCCGTTAATTGAAGCTGATGTCCCTAGGACGTAATACCCGCGCCCATTGGCGTCGTCTCCCTTTATTCCTGCTGCTGGCTTTAGTGAGTGCAGCCGCCCAGGCGCCCTCACCTTGGGTGGATGTTAAACCCCTTCCCATCGACACCGGTGTTATTGGACTTAAGCTGACCTTACGTCAGCTCCACACGACCGGCCGTCTCATGCACACCGTTGCTCACCCCGATGACGAAGACGGCGGCATGTTGACCCTAGAATCGCGCGGCAACGGCATTTCTATTCTGCAATTGACCCTCAATCGCGGCGAGGGAGGCCAGAACAAGGTCGGCAGCAATCTGCTGGATGAGCTGGGCATTCTGCGCACCCTGGAACTTCTGGCCGCTGATCGTTACTACGGAGTTGAGCAGCGCTTCACGCGAGTTGCAGATTTCGGATTTTCCAAAACCTCCGAGGAGACCTTCCAAAAATGGGGTGGTCACGATGTCGCACTGGCCGACATGGTGCGCGTGATTCGAACGTTTCGTCCCGACGTGATTTGCACGCGGTTCCAGGGCGCCGCCCGTGACGGCCATGGCAATCATCAGGCCTCCGGCATCTTGACTCGCGAAGCCTTCCGCGCCGCCGCCGATCCCACGAAGTTTCCCGAGCAGATTCGCGAAGGCCTGCAACCCTGGCAGGCCAAAAAACTTTACATGGACAACGTCCGCGCCAACGAGGATTGGAACGTCGAGTTGGAAACCTCGAAAGAAGATCCTCTTCTCGGCGAGTCGTACGTAAAGTTTGCCTTCGCGGGATTGCAGCACCAGCTTTCCCAAGGTGCTGGCGGCTGGACCCTTTCGGAAGGCCGGCGCACCAGCTACTACAAGCTCATCGATTCCGCCTTGCCGAATGTTTCCGTGAGCGCCGCCCATGAGAAGGATTTCTTCGACGGAATCGACACCTCGCTACCCGGCCTTGCCGCTCAGCTCGGCAAAGACGCAGGCAAAGTGCCGTGGCTCCGGCCGCAGCTGGAAGAACTAGCCAGACTTGTGGACGGGGCGACGTCAGCGGTTGAAAAGAATCCGGAGTCGGCCGGCAAGCCGCTGCTGCAGGGTTGGAATCTCACTCGCTCGCTTATCGCGAAGATCGAAGCCTCCAGTCTTGCAGAGGCCGCCAAAGCCGACCTGTTAGTGAACCTCCGCAACAAGCAGCAGCAGTTCGAAAAGGCCGCGAATCTCGCTTACTCCATTGGTCTGGGAGTTGGGCCTGGCACTCCCGACGGCCGTCCCATGGCGGAGGAATTCGAAACCGGCAGCAATGGCAAAGTCCTGGCGGCGGTCATCACGGCGGGCAAACCTTTTCTGCTTCTTGCCAAGTTTCACAACGGCAGCACCGCCCCGATGGAAATTAAGCAGTTCGCTCTCGACGTTCCCGTGGGTTGGCACTACGAGCTCTTCATGGACAAGGTGCCCGATCGAATCGCTCCCGGCGACGGATGCGCGTTGACCTTTCGTGTGTCGCCTCCTCTGAACGCCCAGCCAACCAAGGCCTACTTTCATCGAAACGACCCTGAGGTCGATTCGATTTACCAAATCGACCAGCCGGAATACGTCACCCTTCCGTTGCCTCCGCCGCCTGTTTCAGCCCACGTCACGTATGTCTTGGATGGTCAGGAAGGCGTGATTCAGGCGGTTGCTCGCACGCCCATGCATGACCAAAGCAAAGAAGCCTGGTCGATGCCGTTGGCGGCGGTTCCACCACTTTCAGTCCAACTGGAGCCGACAACCCAGATCTTCGTCGCTGGCCCCAATCCTTTCGCCGAAATGAGTGTCGGGTTGCGCGCCAACTCCGAACACACGCGGGCATCAATTCACTCCCAGTTGCCGCAAGGATGGCATACGGAGCCAGCAGCTGCTTCTGTCGACTTCACCCGAGCGGGCCAACAACTTTCCACTTTCAAGGAACTGCCCGACGGCGCTCAGGAGGGCCGATATCTGGTGAAAGTCATTGCCTCGGCTGACAACCGCGAATTCGACGACGGCTACAGCCTGGTAACTCGCCCCGACATCGGTGGCTTTTTCTACTACCAGAAGGCCGCTCAGCGCGCCGCGGTGGTAGACGTGAAGATCCCCACCCGGCTGAAGATTGGCTACATTATGGGCGCGGGTGACGACATTCCAGCGGTTTTGCGCCAGCTCGGCCTCGACGTAACGTTGCTAACGCCCGATGACGTCACCCACGGTAACCTCGAACAATACGGCACCATCGTGTTGGGTATTCGTGCTTACGACACCCGCGACGACGTCAAGAAAAACAATCAGCGATTACTCGAATACGTCCGGAACGGCGGCACTGTCATGGTGCAATACAACACGGATCCATCCAGCTTCAATGCCGGGAACTATCCGCCGTATCCGGCACAGCTCAGCCGTTCTCGGGTGTCGGTGGAGGAAGCGCCCGTCACCATCCTCGATCCCAACAGCCCGGTCTTCCACTACCCAAATCCGATTACACAGCGCGATTTTGCCGGTTGGGTGCAGGAGCGTGGCTTGTACTTCATGGACAAATGGGACGACCATTACACCGCGCTCTTGGCGTGCAACGATCCCGGTGAGTCTCCGCAAAAGGGCGGCCTGTTGGTCGCTCAACTTGGCAAGGGCTACTACATTTACAACGGCTATGCTTTCTTTCGCCAGTTGCCTTTTGGGGTGCCCGGCGCGATTCGGCTTTATGTCAACCTGCTAAGCGTGGGACATGAGCCGAGATGATGCGGCTTCACCCGTTCCAGCGCCGCCGATTAGGGTTTAAGCCCAAATGGCTGTCGTATTCTGGGGGGCTGAATGGTTGGGCGGCGCTTCAGCACCGCGCGAGTGCCCTCCGTTTTTGAGTTGGAGCCGGGTTTAACCGGAGTCGCACTTCACGGAAGATACGCCAACCATGAAAACCTCGGGTCGAGGCTTTAGCTGGAGGCAGTTTGGGCGAAGCTGATGCTTCTAGGCCGTTAGTGCGCGGACTCACGCTCCGGTCGGCCACCACGCTGAACATGATCGACATGATCGGCGTTGGCCCCTTCATCACCATCCCACTGATTATCAGCGCCGCCGGAGGCCCCCAAGCCATGCTGGGCTGGATCGCCGGCGCATTCTTCGCCCTGTGTGATGGACTGGTCTGGGCAGAACTAGGCGCGGCCATGCCCGAGGCCGGCGGCTCCTACCAGTACTTGAAGCAGATCTACGGCCCTGACTCGCTGGGTCGGCTGTTGTCGTTCCTTTTTATCTGGCAGCTATCATTCAGTGCTCCACTTTCCATCGCCTCCGGATGCGTCGGTCTGGCCCACTACGCCGGATACATCTGGCCTGCTCTTGACCACATCTGGTTAGCGCGCACCTTCGCAGCCGCCGTTCCTTTTCTCGGGCGATTTGAAATCAGCATTATCTTGCTAACAGGCACATTTCTCGCCATGGCGGCCTGCGCATTGATAGTCTTTCTTCTCTATCGCCGCATCAGCGCCGTGGCGAAACTCGCCGAGTTGCTATGGGTGGGCGTCGCCTTCGCCATCGCCTGGATCATCCTCTCCGGCCTCACACACTTCAACGCATCACGCGCCTTTGATTTTCCGCCCGGCGCATTTCACCTCTCCGGAGCATTCTTTACCGGAATGGGCGCAGCCATGCTGATCGCTACCTATGACTACTGGGGCTACTACAACGTCTGCTTTCTCGGTGGGGAAGTGAAGGACCCCGGCCGAACCATTCCTCGCGCCTTGATCCTCTCCATCATTCTCGTCGGCGCCATCTACATCGTGATGAACATCAGCATTCTTGGCGTCATCCCATGGCGCGAAATGCTGGCCCACAGCGGCGATCAGGCCAACTACATCGTTTCCACCTTTATGGAGCGCATCTACGGCAAGTGGGCCGGACTCACCATAGCCGTCCTCATCATCTGGACGGCGTTCGCCTCAGTCTTCTCACTGCTTTTGGGCTACTCACGCGTCCCTTACGCGGCCGCCGTTGACGGCAGCTACTTTCGCGCCTTTGCCCGCGTGCACCCCGAGAAACGTTTCCCCACAGTTTCACTGCTGGCGCTGGGAGCAGTCGCCATCGCCTTTTGCCTGTTTCGTCTCGCCGATCTCATCGCGGCCCTGGTGGTAATTCGTATTTTGCTGCAATTCATCGTGCAGGCCATCGGAGTGATGATTCTGCGCCATCGCCGCCGTGATATGCCGCGTCCGTTTCGCATGTGGCTTTACCCGCTACCCGCACTCTTGGCCATTACAGGATTCCTCTTCATCCTGATCTCGCGCAAAAACTTTCAGCGCGAGATCAAGTACGCGATCGTGGTACTGGTCGCCGGGCTATTGGTTTACCTTGGGCGCGCTAAGATGCGCCGCGAATGGCCATTCGTCCGCAGCCAGACGCAATTTCGCTCCCAATTGTGAGATCTGCGTATTCAAAATCGCCCTAGAAACGCTCTTAAGCTACAATGCCAACGCACCAATCCTTTGCAGCAATCATGCGATTCCGGAGGATTCAACGATGAAGTCACGATTCACGCCTCTCTGCGTGCTGTTCATAATCACCACAGCGACCCTCGCCATTTCGCAGGCCGCAACGCCCACCAAGTTCACCTTCGCCTCCGTCCTCGACCAAAAACTGTCTCAAACCGAGAAGACCGTCGTTCCCGCAGCCGAAGCTATGCCTGAAGACAAGTTCGGCTTCACTCCCACTCAGGGCGAGTTCAAAGGAGTGCGGACGTTTGGGCTAGAAATCAAGCATATGGCCGTCGCCAACTACGCCTTCGGCGCGGCGATTCTGGGCGAAAAATCCCCTGTAGAGCTTGGTGGACCCAACGGACCCGACAACGTCAAATCCAAAGCCGAAATCACAAAGTTCCTGACCGACTCCTTCGCCTATGCCCACAAAGCCGTCAACAGCATCAATGAGGCGAATATCCTCGAACCGGTGAAAGGCCCCTTCGGACCTAACATGACCACTCGCTTATCGATGGCCATCAGTATCATCAGTCATCCCTACGACCACTATGGCCAGATGGTCGAATACCTCCGCATGAACGGCATCGTCCCGCCCGCGAGTCGGCAATAGGAATGCCGCACTCTGAGGACCGTCCCAGGTTCGCGCTCCCGATTTGGGGCGCTAACCTGGGAGGTCCGCTTCCTTTGTCTAGCTCGCGCCTCATTTACAATCGCCTTCGGAACCTGTCGCGCGAACTATGCACATCCCCGACGGATATCTCAGCCCTTCCACCTGCGCCGTCATGTACACCGGCGCGGGAGTTGGCTGGTATGCGTCGCTGCGCAGAGTCAGGCGGACTCTCAATGCCCGGCTGATCCCCCTCATCTCCGTCTTTGCCGCGTTCTGTTTCATTGTGATGATGTTCAACCTACCGCTGCCCGGAGGCACAACCAGCCATGCCATCGGCGTTTCGATTGCGGCCATCGTGCTCGGTCCCGCGGGAGCGATTCTGGCTACATCCATCGCCCTCGCCATTCAGGCCTTGTTTTTCGGGGACGGCGGCATCACCACGCTGGGCGCGAATTGCTTCAACATCGCCGTCGTCGCATCGCTGGTTTCGTATGCCTGCTACAGACTGATCGCCTCCAATGCTCCGCTTATCTCGCGCCGACGCGTGTTTGCCTCTGCCGTGGCTGGGTATCTGGCTATCAATATGGCTGCCCTATTCACCGCCGTCGAGTTTGGTCTGCAACCAATTTTCTTTCACGACTCTCAAGGTGTGCCGCTCTACGCGCCGTATTCGTTGCGCGTTGCGGTCCCTGCCATGATGCTCGGTCACCTTGCTGTCGCCGGACTGGCAGAGGCAGCCATTACTGCGGGTATGGTAGCGTTCTTGCAACACGCCGATCCGGCACTGCTGTCGGCCGCTTCGGGTGGTGCAGCGGCCACTACGGCGGCTGAGCCAATACGACCAAATTCTCTGCGCCGGCTGTGGATCACCGTTGCCCTTCTTATGTTCCTGGCCCCGCTCGGCATTCTTGCAGCCGGAACCGCCTGGGGCGAATGGTCGTTGTCAGGAGAGACACACTACACGTCATCGTCTCCATCCTCCGCCCTTCATCGCCTCGCCTCAATTTGGACCGCACCGATGCCGGCCTATGCTCCACCATTTGTGAAGAGTGCTTCCTTTGGTTATCTGCTCTCCGCCATGTTCGGTGTGGGGCTTTTGCTGGCCGGCTCTCTCCTTGTGCAAAAGCTGTGGAAGCGGCGGTCCACTGCCGGCTCGACCCCATGAGCCGAGGGGGCGCCATCGCTTCTACGCTCGTCGGCTTGAGCACGGCCCTGGGAAATGCTCTCGTATCGGAAACCATCGCCCGAAAGCCTGGGTTGCTGCAGTCCCTCGATCCACGGGTGAAGCTTACGGGCCTGCTCGCCCTTGTGTTGGCCGCCGCTCTTTCCCATCGCATCGGGGTAATTCTCGCCCTCTGGCTGGGAGCGACAGTGCTGGGATTGCTCTCACGAGTAAGCTTGCCGACTTTGGCCACGCGCGTATGGCTTGCTGTGTTGCTGTTTACCGGGGTCATCGCACTTCCCGCGCTCTTCCTGACCCCGGGCACACCCGTTCTTAGCTCTCCTGACGGCAAGCTGCACATTACCGAGCAGGGAATCGTCGCCGCGACACTCCTGATCACGCGCGTCGAAACAGCCGCGACCCTGACCACTCTCCTCGCCCTGACCACTCCGTGGATGCAGATCCTCAAATCCCTGCGTTCCTTCGGCGTCCCGCAGGAATTCGTCATGATGCTCAACATGACCCACCGGTATATCTTCGTGTTGGCCGAGAGTGCTTCGCAGATGCTTGAGTCGCGCAACAGCCGCACCGTTGGCATCCTCAGTAGCGCAGCGCAACGCGCAATCGTGGCGCGTACAGCAGGCGTGCTGATGGGGAAAAGCATCGAACTCGGCAACGACGTTTATCTGGCCATGCAGTCACGCGCTTTCCGCGGTGACACAAAACTCCTGACCGGGTTCCGTATGACCTCGAGGGACTTTCTGGCTTTAAGTGGGTTCTTGTTGATCGCAATGATCGCGATCTGGTTGGGTCGAGCATGAGCTACACAGCCGTCTTTGCAGCTCACAACGTCGACTTTCACTATGAGCAAGTTCCCGCTTTACGCCAACTCTCACTCACGGTCCAAACCGGTCAATGCGTAGCACTGGTAGGAGCCAATGGTTCGGGGAAATCAACCCTCCTGCGTCTGCTGGATGGCCTCTGCTTTCCCGCTGCTGGTTCGATCTCTTTTCACGGTGAGCCTCTTACGGCAGCGAACTTGGCCGATAACAAATTCTTCCTGTCGTTTCGCCGCCGCGTTGCCCTGGTCTTTCAAAATCCTGACGTCCAGCTCTTCAACCCGACGGTATTCGATGAAGTAGCATTCGGGCCGCTGCAAATGGGTTGGAGCAGCGCGGAAGTCATCTCACGCGTTGATGCCGCGCTGGAGATGATGGGCATTGCCAACTTGCGTGACCGCCCGCCCTACCGTCTCTCCGGCGGCGAAAAGAAACGCGTGGCATTGGCTTCGGTCATTGTTCTCGACCCTGAAGTGCTGCTGCTCGATGAACCCACGGCCCTGCTCGATCCCCGCAGCCAGAGCCAGCTCATTGATCTCATTCAGAACTGGCGCGGAACTTCGAAGACTGTCATCACCGCGACTCACCATCTCGAGATTCTCGAAGACATCGCTGATCGCGTCGTCGTCCTGGAGCAGGGCAGCGTCACTGCCGCCGCATCACCCCAGCAGATCCTCTCCGACTCCGAGCTATTGTTGCGAGCCAATCTCGTCCATGCCCATCGTCACCGCCATGGCGATTTGATTCACTCCCACCCCCACCTTCACTCACACTCGAAGCACGAGCACGAACACTGATGCCGATGTCTTGAAGGGGCACGCCTTTGCGAGCCGCGAAAAACTCTGTGTGCAAAAGAAATGTCCCAGGGCACGACTTGAGAGCTTGGGAAAGACTCTTCCTGGGCGACCGGGTTTCGGTTAATGCAATATCCAGTCGCGTGTTGCGGGGACGGCAGAAGATAGCCCAGCGCTTCAATCCGCGTGGCCGGCAAGCGCCGGGTTGTGCTTGCCCGGCTGATGGAGCGGTGGGAAGACTGATATTTAAATCGTGAGCCGGTCTTCTGCCGAGGCATCGTTAGCCGGCGACATGAGGTCAGTAATGAAACCTATACTTCACCTGCACTGCGCACAGGAACGGATCTGCCCAGTGCGTCCCTCCAAAAGTATTGCTGGTGTCGATCATGTAGCGTTGGTTGGTGATATTCGTGCCGCTGAAGCGTACGGTCCAGCTCTCACCAAACGACTTTCCCAGCGAGAGATCGAGCGTGTAATACCCGGGCAGATGGTTAGGTCCATTGCCATTCAGGAAACCTGAGCCGTAATTGACGGTGATAGCGGCAAAGCTGCGCCACGGCAGGTCTCCCTCAAAGCCTGCCGACAGGGTATTGCGCTGATCGTGGTCGAGATAGAATGACCCGCCCGGCGGCGGCGAGAAGTCCGTAAGCCCGCCGGTTACTGCGCCAACGCCCTGTGCAATCTGGTGCGAGTAAACCAGGTGTGCATGGTAGTGATTCAACAGCAGCGGCGAGCGGACCGTTGCCTCCTCGCCCTGGATAATGGCTCCCTGAATCGTCACTGGCAAGAAAATGTTCGAGTCGCCGATGACATCGTGGTCGAAAAAGTTCCGCACGCTGGTATGGAAGTAAGTGAGTGTCGAAACCCAGTTCTTTATGGGAATCGTGACGCCATATTCCTGCTGAATGTCACGTTCACCTTTTAGCGGAATGAAGCCGAGTCCCTGGTTGTTGACAAAGTCCAGCAACGATCCGGAAACCGTATCGAGCGGCGGCGGCTGGTAATAGTACGAATAGGCAGCCCGCAAGATCCAGTTTAGCTTCGGCACCTGGATGGCCACTCCCAGCCTCGGATCAACCGCATTCTCCGTGAGCCCTCCGGAGAAATGAGTAAGTCGCAATCCGCCGCTGAACGTGAGCCACTTGGTGGCTTTGAATTGGTCTTCCAGGAATCCCGCAAACAGGTACCCGCCGGGATGTACTGGCTGGTTGAATTGCTGTCCCGACCCATGGTTGGCAATCAGTGAAAAAAAGCTGGTGTCCTGCTGCGCGAACGCATAGATGCCAAAGCGCGCGTTGTTCTTGTGGTTGATCGCTGCCAGCGTGACCTGTCCGCCTTGGTAATTTGAGGCGCGATTGTCGGTCGTAATGGGCAGCTCGTTCGGGTCGCCCTCAAACGCGGCGCGGTTGAAGTGATAGAACGGCGACGTGGTCAGGATGAGACCCGGCGAAAAGGTATGCGCCCATGTAACCGTTGCGAAGATGTCCTGCTCACGCTGCCGGTTGTTCCGCCCCGCAGCTTGCTGATCGGGATCGTTCGGAACCTGGTAGTAGTCGAGGCGAACTCCCGCGTCGAACCGTACCTGGTCTTTTGGGTTGGGATTGAAAATCAGCGAGGTGAATGCCCCTCCTCCGTAAGCCTGGTTGTGCAGGTTCACGTCGGTGGGCGGCTCTAATCCCCAGTTCGTATTGTTGCCGCTGGCGCTGACATAGTAGGCAAACCGCGAGGTGTGGTCTCCAAAGCTGAGCCAGTTATCCGTCTGGTTGTAGTTTCCGTAGCTGAGAATGAGTTGCCCCTCACGGTTTCGGTCAAAGCCGGTATTGGGCGCCACGTTGAATACACCGTAGACGCGGTCGCCATACTCGGCAGAATAACTGCCTGTCTCCGCCTGCAGATAGGAGACATCTTTCGGATTGAACTGCGTCCCCACGTTCGATGCGATGTTGGTATTGGGAATGGGAACCCCATCCAAGGCCCAGGTGACCTGGTGCCCGCCGCGCACGTGCAACTGGTCGTGCACCATATAGGCTCCCGGTACGAATTCCGTAATAATCTTGAAGCTGTTGCTCGAGTCCACTCCCGCATAGTGAGAAATCTGTTGCTGATCGACCAGAATATCCCGCCGTGGCGAATCGGGGTTGAGGTCCTCGGGCGAGGCAGTAACGGTGATGTCCGACTTTGCGGTTGTAATCGACAGCTGGAAATGCAGGATCGGCGCCGAACCCGAGGCGAGCTGCAACACCTGTGACTGCGTATTAAACCCGGGGGCGATTACGGTGATTGTGTATAGCCCCAGGGGAATGGAATCGAAATGGAACTCACCGTTTGTATCCGTACTTGCCGTCAATTTGTAGCCCGAGTCGCTGGCCTGTAACCTCACTTCCGCCTGGTTGAGAGGATGATGCTGCGGATCATGTACAACCCCTCTTACATAGCCAAAGATTGTGGCGCGCGCAGCAATCGCCAAGACGACCGCTGCCAATGCGACGGCCGCTAAACCTCGAGTTATCCGGACAGCTTTCATCGCAGAATCCCTTGCACATCAGACCTCGATATTTCTTTCGGCGGGCAACGACCTCATAAGCCCGCGGAAGAACTCGCGTGTGCGGATGTCTCGCGTCAAGCCACGACTTCAGTCGTGCCGTAGATGCGAAAAATACGTTTGGGCTTTAGTCCCTCAGTCCTACGAGTCATTCACTGATATGGGAAGAGAAGAATTACCCTTGGGGAGGACCGCGCTTCTGCGCGGTGTCGAAGGACAGGCGAACTGGTTCAAGCAGTGCCGCCACCAAGAATTGCGGCTGGGTAGCGAGACGGGCCTGGGGCAGATTTGGTCCCAGCAGTGCAACAATTCCACCTTTGACGACCGGATAAGACCGGAAGGGGCAGCTTTGGGCTTGGCTACGGAAACCATCCATGCCCGCTGTGCCCATGCAGTGGTGCTGGCCACCGACGCGGCAGCATACCGGTACCGCGGCCGTCGCGCCCTGCGCCAGTGGCGCAAGTAACGCGGCCAGGATGATCACCAAGATGGTGAGAGAAACCCCACGCCGCATAGTTATGCCGAGTCTAGCACAGCGCCGCAAATCGCTCTCATTTGCAGCTACCGGCTTTATCTGCATAATCTGAAGGGATAAGACAACTTAGAAGCTGCATCGCTTGGAGGTTGGGTTGCGTTACTTGCTGGCAATTCTTGCCATCGCCGGGCTCGTCGTCTCGGCCCTGGCGCTTCGCGTCCACTACAGCACGGAAACCGCTCCGTGCAGTATCAACGAGAAGTGGGACTGTGGCATCGTGAACCACAGCCCTTACGCCGTTATGCACGGAGTGCCTGTAGCCGTCATTGGTATCGCAGGCTATCTTCTTATCGCGATTCTCTCACTTTTACGTCGACCAGCCCTCGTGCTTCTGGCGGCAGTTATCGGGATGGCCTTCGCCCTCTACCTCACCAACATCGAAGGCAAGGTACTGGGCGTCTGGTGCCTCTATTGCGTGATCTCACAAGGAATCATCGCTGTCATTACCCTGCTGGCAATCGGATGGACGGCGTGGTACGCGATGCGTGGCCGCACCGCCCCAGCCTAGTCTTCCAACTCGCCCGCCTCCATCTCGTCGACATAACACCACACCCACCGCTCACCTGGCTCAATGGACCGGATCAGAGGGTGCCCAACATGATGAAAGTGTTTGCTGGCATGTTTGTTCTTCGAGGAATCGCAGCATCCCACGTGCCCGCATATAAGGCACATTCGCAGATGCATCCAGCGGTCTCCCATCTTCACGCACTCTTCGCAAACGTGCGTACCGGGCGTTGTGATTTTGATCTGATCGGTATGTGTGCAAGCTGCTGCCATTCTTTCCGCCTTTAACGCGCCTTCCGTTCCAAAGCTGCGCGGTCCCACATAGCCAGATTGGCCGCCGCATCGTATGTGCTCTGCAAGAACTGCATCAGTGACTTTTCCGGAGACGCGGCATTGCGCACGTCATCGTACATCAACAGGTACTCGCGAAAGGTTGGATGATAAAATGCTGAGGCCGGTTTCACCTTCGCCTCCGAGAAGCCCGCCGGCTCCGGCGCAGCATAAGAGTAATAGGCCGGGCCATCCACACCGCCTCCTCCGGGCCAGAAACCAGCACTGCTGACTTCATGGGAATACGCTTCTGCCGTAATCGCGTCCGCATCCGGACGAGGCGGCGCCGGGCGACCACTGAACCGCGTAACCGCCAGATCGAAGCTTCCCCAGAAGAAATGGACGGGGCTTGCTTTCCCGATGAAGCTCGCACGAAACTTCTTAAATACCGAATCGCTCCAGCTCAGAATTCGCCAGAAGCGACTCACGGCCTCAGCATCGTAGGCATTGTGTACTTCGTCGAGCTCGAATCGAATCGGGTTGGGAAACTCCATTGGCATCGTGTAGATGCGAACATCGACACCAAGTCCCACCAGCGCAGCCATGAATTTCCGGTAGAATTCTGCCACCGATTGCGGCTCAAGCATCAGCTCGCGGAAGGCTCCGCTACTCGTTTCGATCAACAGGACATGGTTTACGAAATCAAACTGAATTTCGAACGAGCCTTGGTCGTAGGGCATCGGCGAAGTCGTAAGACCTGTTGCCGTGACATATAGCGTAACGCCCCACCAGTGATTGACCGCCGGACAATACGCAAGGCGCACCTTGCCCAGCATCTGTGTCCACATGTGAAGCGTGTCGTAGGTAGCCTGCCACTGTGACAGCGGTAGCGGCGGCAACATCACGCTGGATTCTGGCACTGGTTTTGCGTCGGTGCTCATGACCTGCTCGCGCCATCAACCCGAACCTACCCGAAATGGTCTCATAAATCCTCTGTGTCAGGGCACGCCTTCAATCGTGCCGATCGAACCCCTGAGAACAGCGAGCTTTAGCCTTCAGGTTCGCCGGCAATTTAGCGTGGCTCGCCCGTCGTCCGGAACGCGACGCCCGCAATCGTCTTTCCCGACGCAAGCTCATCGCGAATCTTCGACCGACTCGGCCCCGCCACTTGCTCTGCGACGACCACCGTTTGTACTGCCTGTTGTACCGATGTCCCTTCCGTCAGGCGGGCGAAGCGGCATGCATCGAAGTACAGCGGGATGTTGTGCGTCTTGCACACCGCGCTCACCGCCCG
>Ga0209465_10000492_pt1 | contig 18406 bp, 17 predicted proteins | sample PanSoiPlot1MoBio_FD_188321 | JGI IMG/M metagenome (GOLD analysis project Ga0209465, IMG submission 188321) | Tropical forest soil microbial communities from Panama analyzed to predict greenhouse gas emissions - Panama Soil Plot 1 MoBio (SPAdes)... | ecosystem: Environmental > Terrestrial > Soil...
TGCCTACAGAACACAATCGGGGCTGGATGTGGAGGGAACCTTTTGTCTTCCAGTCGTCGGGAGAAAAATGTCTCTTGACATCCCCTTTCATAGAACAAGTAACCGCGCAATTAGCGAATGACGGCAAGCCGGAGCTGCGATCTCAACACCTTTTCGGCGCTGAGGAGATTAGGTGTGTAATCGGGCTGTTTTATATTCAACCCTTGCGGTTCTCATCTAGCGAGGGTCAACTTCGGTTAGCAAGCGTTTCGGCAGGCCAACGCAAGAAATTCACTTTCACGATCACAAGCTGCAAACAGGTGGATAACAGACTGGAGCCACGTGTCTACGTTGCAGATGGAACGAAGGCTTACTCTGTCTATGCGGACTTTTCGAGTGCCGCAGCGAATGAAGAATATCGGGACACTTCGGGCGCGGGTTGGGTTCAATCATAGGCGGTAAATTTTGTGCTAATTTGTGCTACCAAATGTGGGATGCATACCTTCCGTCCCTTCTAGCACATTGGAGAATCAGCAAGTTATTGATTCTATTAGTAGGTTTTCATTCTTCTTCAGAATCTCTGCCACCGCGTTTACGTCATCCATGGTGTTGTACACATGGAAGGAGATCCGCAATCCGTCGTAACGATTCGAAACGAGGATTCCGCTTTCAGCCAGTTTCTCCACTAATAAGGCGGAATCTCTGGATTGCAGTACAACCAGGGGTCCGGCGCTGTCGGCGGGCGTTTTGGCGACGATGCCCATTTCGTCCGCAGATCGCAAGAGCTGTTGCGTCAGGCTTCTGATGTGACTTGCGACTTCCTCCCTACCGATTTTCTGCAAGAGTTGGAAGCCCGGCACGGCTCCGTAGACATTCGGTATGGACGGAGTTCCTGACTCGAATCTACGAGCGGTTGCAGAGAGTTCGAAATGTTGCGGATTGTAGGCGAAGGGATTCACCTGCGCGAACCACCCTGTAACCGAAGGCACCAAGCTAGAAATCAGCTCCTTTCGAACGTATAGGAACGCGAGCCCGGGAGGTCCAAGCAGATACTTGAGAGTCCCGGTTAGATAAAAGTCCAGGTCCAAGGCCTTCACGTCCACTGGCCGAGTGCCACTGTCCTGATAGTCGTCGAGCATCACCAAAGCGCCACAGCCATGCGCAATCTGAGTAACGGCACTTACATCGGAGCGAAACCCGTTCTTGAAACAGACACGGGTGAGCGGCACGATGAGTGTCTTGCTGTCGATTGCCTCTTCGTAATGAGCGCTGGGAATGCGGTTGCCGTCAGCGCTCACGAACTGCACATCGGCTCCCCGAGCACGTTGTCCTAGCCAGACGTGGCCCATAGTGGGAAACTCGAATTCGCCCATCACCACTTTTGGCCGCTCGCGGAAATTAAGAGCGCTGGCGACGCTATTGATTCCCGCCGAAACGCTGGTCACGATGGCAACTTCATCGGAACTGGCATTGATGAATTGCGCGAAGGCGGCGCGCGCAGCTTCATAGCGTTCAACCCACAGCTCCCACGGCGAGCCTTGTTCATGCCAGCTTGTCAAATAGTCTTCAAAACCGGCCTCCACTGCATCAGATAACGCACCTTGCGAGCAGGTGTTAAGGTAAATTTTGCGATCGAAAATGCGAAAGCGGGAACGAACTTCGTTGATTTGCGAGTCGGTCAGCATGAGGTTCTAATCTCGGCCAGTGCGCCTGCAAAACTCTGTACTTCAGCCAGCGTATTGTAGTGCACCAGCGACGCCCGGACCGCGCCTGTTTCTGGGGATAGCCCCAAGCGCCGCATGAGCCGCGGCGAATACATGTGGCCATCACGCACGCCGATGCCCCGTTTGGCCAGTTCTTCCGTGGCCTTGGCCGGGGCCATGTTCGGCAAATTGAAACAGAAAGTCGGCACGCGCTCCCGGATTCGGTCCTGGGTCCTTATGCCGTAGATCTCGGCACCGACGTCGTTCAGAACTTTCAGCATCTCCATCGATAAGGTTTCTTCATAAGCGCGAATGGATGCGAGAGCACGCTCCAATCGTGTGCGCCTCGGTTCCGTCTGGCTGATTCTGCCCAGGCTCTCCAGGTATTGCACAGCCGCGTCCATGCCTGCCACATTTTCGTAAATAAAAGTGCCCGCCTCGATCTTTCCAGGCGGCTCATCGGGGATGAAATCCTCGCGAAATGTCGGCAGTTTTTGCAGCAGTTCGCGGCGCCCCCAAAGAAATCCCATGTGAGGAGCGAATATCTTATAGCCCGAACACACCAGGTAGTCGCATTCGAATGCCTGTACATCGATCCCGCAGTGTGGGGCGAAATGCACGCAGTCGAGGAAGATTTCCGCTCCGACGGCGTGCGCTACCCTCGCCGCCGCAGTGACATCTACAATCGAACCGATCGCATTCGAAGCGAGAGTGCAGGCCACCAGGCGCGTCGCGGGCGATACCAGAGAGATCAGATCTTGGACGTGCAGGTTCCCATTCTCCCGCATCTTCCACCAGATGAGCTTCGCCCCATTTCGCTCGAGAGCTAGCCAGGTAGCGACGTTGGCTTCATGGTCCATGTCGGTGACAACAATCTCGTTGCGTTTGCCGAGGGTTTGTCCGATCGCCAAGCTCACCAGGCGAATGAAGGACGTGGCGTTCATGCCAAAGGCGATTTCGCTCGAATCGCGCGCGTTCACCAGGTCTGCCACGCTTTGCCGGGCGCGCTGGATCGTCTCGTCCACAGCCCGACTCTTGGCATACCGCCCGCCTCGCTGCACATTGCACTCGAGCAGATGGTGATTGATGGCGTCGAGCACGACTTGCGGCACCTGTGCCCCGGCTGCATTGTCGAAGAAGATGAATTTCGCTTCTCGGTTCAAGGCCGGAAAGGCGGCACGAACGGTTTCAACCGAAAAGTCGGATCTTTCGCAGGAATTCTCGACGCTTAGAACGTTTTGGGACATTTGCTGCAAACCTTGTTCCTGACCGTCCAGAAAAGACGGTAGGGTAGTCCTGTGAGACGAACTAACCTATTACCGCGCTGCATCCCTCGTCAAGAGCGCCGATTCATCCTCCTAGGCTAGAATTGTCGTCTTTACTTCAGGTAGACGGGTCAGAGCAAGAACCTCAAGATGCCAGTATCGCTCGCCAACTCGAAACTGATCTACGAAACGCTGAAGGAGTGCAACATTCGATTGGTCTCAGCACTGCCCGAGACCTGGCTCGTATATCTGATTCGGATGGCGGATGAGGATTCGGGGATGACCCTGGTGCGATTGGCCAAGGAGGAGGAGGCGGTCGGCATTTCCGCGGGAGCGTACTTTGCCGGGGTGAAGTCAGCGATGCTGATGCAGAATCATGGTTTCTTGGCCTCCATCAACGGCATTGTTTCTTTCGCGCATTTGTACAGAATTCCACTTCTGATGCTGATCAGTTATCGCGGTTCGTTTGGAGAAAGAGATCCGTGGCAGACGCAGGGCGGCAACGTGACCGAGCCAGTTTTGCGGGCCTTGAGAATCCCCTATTTCTGTCTGGATAGTGCCGAGGCCGTTAAAAAGCGAATTCGGCATGCGCAGACCTTGGCGGAGAGCAGTTTGCAACCCGTTGCCATTCTTTTGACACGCGACCTGATGTGGGAGGAGTGATGCTCCGCCTCGACTGTCTTCGTTCGGTGTATTCGGAGCTCGAAGACTATCTTGTGGTCACGATCATGGGAGCCGTTGCGGCAGAGCTGCAGTCTCTGGGACACCGCCCCAATTTCTTCTATCTGCAACACGCGATGGGGCTGGCGTCTTCGACGGGCTTGGGCCTGGCGTTGTGCTTGCCCCATCAGCGCGTGATCGTCTTTGACGGTGACGGCTCTCTCTTAATGAACTTGGGGAGCCTTAGCACGATGGCGCGTTATCGCCCAAAGAATCTGACTCACGTGGTTTTCGACAATGAGAGCTTGCTCTCTGTGGGTGGTTTCCCAACAGCTACGAGCACGGGCACCGATTTGGAAGGGATCGCTCGATCCGCGGGCGTCCCGCGAGTGGTCACCGTGCGCGACGTCGAAGATTTTAGAACGACGTTTTGTGAAGCCTCTCAGACCAACGAACTGACAACCATAATCGCAAAAGTTGAGGCCGTCGGTCCGTCTGGTTATGTCACCGACCTGTCGCTGCTTGAGAATCGCTTTCAATTTCGCAGGTACATTCAATCCCTGACACAGCATTAAGCGAAAGCAGCAATAGCTGCGTTACACCGAGGTAGGCCTGATGTCTAACGTCCTGAGTACGCTGCTCGAAGAACTCAACAATGGAACGTTGCGGATTGTGGACTTGACTCAGCCCTTGAGCCCACAAACGCCTTTGCTACCGCTGCCGCCACAGTGGAATAACACTCCCGGATTCAAGATATGGGAACTATCGCGGTACGATGATCGCGGCCCAGCCTGGTACTGGAACGGCTTCGAAACTGGCGAACATACGGGCACGCACTTTGACGCGCCGGTTCATTGGGTCTCCGGCAAAGATCTGCCTGACAATACCGTTGATTGCATCCCTGCGAAGAAGTTTGTGGGGCCGGCGTGCGTGATCGACATCAGCGCAGAAGCGGCGAAGAATCCCGATTGTTTGCTCACGCCTGAGCATATTCGCCAGTGGGAGCAACAGCGTGGACGGATTCCAGCGGGAGCGTGGGTTCTGCTGCGCACAGACTGGTCGAAGAAGACCGATCCTAAGGATTACATCAACGCAAAAGAGAATGGTCCACATACTCCCGGGTTTGCGAAGGAAACGTCTGCGTTCCTTGCCAAGGATCGAGATATCCTGGGTGTTGGAGTTGAGACGGTCGGAACCGATGCCGGTCAAGCCGCCACTTTCGATCCACCATTCCCCAACCACTACCTGATGCACGGCAGTGGAAAGTTTGGCTTGGCGAGCCTGTGCAATCTTGACCAGCTTCCGCCAACCGGCGCCATTGTCATTGCAGCGCCTCTGAAAATAATCGGTGGATCCGGCAGTCCTTTGAGGGTAATTGCGATTACGCCCTAGGACAAGCTGGACGCCTGGCGCGCCGCACGAAGCTGGCATCCCCATCGAGCCCGGTTTTGCACTCGATGGGGTGGAGGAGAATAGTGCGTGAAGAATGTTTTTAGCAAATCCCCGATCTTGGCCGTCTCCAGCACTGCAGATGCGATTTCACTGGGGCTGGGACTCACGAATGAGTGCAATCTCTCGTGCGCTTTCTGTTATCGCGATCCGGCCCGTGCAGATCGGCTTTCGCTGGAGCAGGTCAAGTCTCTGATGGAGCGGCTGCCCATCCGCTCGGTGAATCTGGGGACGGGCGAGAACGGAATGCATCCTGACTTCAGGGCGATTCTCGCGTATCTGCGAAGCCAGCCAGTCAAACTCGCCATTACTTCCAATGGTCACAGCGTCGCCGTTTTAGAGGACAGCGAGCTGCACGCGTTTCACGACATCGAGTTCTCTCTCGATTACCCCACGCAAGCGGAGCAAGACGCGCAGCGAGGACCAGGCAACTGGTCGCTCGTTCACCAACAGGCCGCGCGATGTATAAAGTTGGGCGTGCCTGTAACCATCGTCGCGGTCATGATGAAGTCGAACTACTTGCGTCTGGCAGAGACAGCGCGAGTGGCCAAGAAGTTTGCCGCTCCTTTGCGCGTGAATGTGTACCAGGCAGTGCGATCCGAAATCTACGCGTTGTCATACGAAGAGTATTGGGAAGGGTTTCGGCGACTTTTTGAAGAAACCGATGTGATCGCCATCGGCGAACCGCTGGTGCGAGCGTTGGCAGGGCTGCCACCGCTTCGAGGAGGATGTGGTGTAAGCACGGTGCGAGTGACGCCGCGCGCCACTACTCAGCCGTGCGTGTATTGGCCGGGGCAGGGCGAGCCGCTATCGGAGTTGATCTCAACGGGCACTGACGTTCTAAACTCCCTGCCCTTCGAGCAAGCGCGAACTATTCCCGAGGCATGCCAACCTTGTGAATTTCGAGAGTCTTGCCATGGCGGATGCGCCGGAAGGCGACGCTTACAAGGTGCACTGTTGCAGCCCGATTATTACTGTCCGATCATTCGCGGAAAACGGCCGCGGCTCGAGATCCACATGGCCGAAAATCGCGACCTGCCCAAGTTGAGTAGTTCCTGCACGACCGTAGTCATTGCCAGATGATACCGCTCCTTGTCTTCTTTGCTGCGTTGTTCGTCTACAGCCTGGCCTCGCGCCGACTGGAGCGGACGGTCGTAACCGCGCCGATCGTTTTCACCGTGGCTGGGATGCTGATGTTTCCTTCCCTCGCCGGGATTCTCAAGGCTGGGGGGACTCCGAACATCCTTCTCAATGTCGCTGAAATTGGCCTGGTGCTCCTGCTTTTTACGGATGCCAGCCGCACCGACTTGAAAGTCCTGCACAGTGTTCGAAACCTGCCTGCCCGGCTACTGAGCACGGGCATGTTGCTGACCATATTGCTGGGAGCAGTCGTCGCTAAATTGGTGTTTCCGCAGCTTTCCATCTGGGAGGGGGGAATCCTCAGCGCTATCCTCGCGCCCACCGACGCTGGGTTGGGACAGGTCGTCGTGACTAGCCCACGCGTTCCCGTGCGGGTTCGGCAGGCCCTCAATGTCGAAGCGGGTCTCAACGACGGACTCTCGGTACCGTTTCTTCTGCTCTTTGCGGGGTTGTCGGTCGCCCACCTTCAAGGCCCGGGGCTGAGCCTGGCGCATTTCGTCGTAGAACAGCTCGGCATTGGTGTAGTGGTCGGTCTTGTGATCGGGCTGCCCGGCGGCTGGTTGTTGGACGCCGCCTACCGCTCGAAATGGATGTCAGAGCCCTTTCGGCAAATCGGCGTTGTGACACTGCCGCTGCTCTGCCTCGTGGTCTCGGAAATTACCGGCGCGAGCATGTTCATTGCATCGTTCGTCGCCGGGCTGGCGGTGCAAATTTGCTTCAAAGAAGTCGGCCAACACAGTGTCGAGTTTGCTGAAGAATGGGGACAGTTCATCAATCTCGGCGTGTTCTTCCTGTTTGGAATGGCCGTAGTGCGGGATTGGTCTCACCTTACCGCGGCTTCGTGGGGCTATGCGGTTCTGAGCCTGACCGTGGTGCGCATGTTGCCAGTAGCGCTGGCTTTGATCGGTACCCACCTGAGCGCTGCCACCGTGGTGTTCATGGGTTGGTTTGGCCCGCGGGGACTGTCCTCCATCGTTCTCGGGCTGGTTTACCTCGAACAGCAAGTCCATATGCCGGGCGAGCACCCGCTTCGATATGCGATAACGGCGACCGTTGTGCTCAGCATCTTTGCGCACGGCTTGACTGCGGTGCCTGGGATCGACCTTTACTCACGCAGAGTTGCATCGCTTGACGCTGCCGCGCCCGAGCATCGGGAACTCAGAGCCTGAAGAGCAACCGTGGGCTACGGCCCGCTCACCTCGAAATTAGCAATTTTTCGCCAAAAACATCGGAGTGCTCGGGCCGTGTTCACCGTTATTTCGCGTCCATCCAAGTGTTGGAGCCTACCGTCTTGACGCCCACGTTCGTAAACCAGATGTGCAGCGGTGCGCCGTCAGCGGTGCCGCGATGGTCCGTTGAGACCAGCAGAGGACCTGCCTTCTTGTAGCCTGTCCACGATGCAGTGACGAGGCTTGGTTTTTTGGGACCGCCGCGGTGGTAGACCATTTGCTCGATGCGGCCGTCTTTGCCTATATAGAGGTCCCACGTGTCACCCGGCGTGTAACCGCCTTCGTTCGGGTATTTTACTGAAACCAGATCGGCCGAGCCGCTGCCCTGCGGCAGTTTCTGCATTGGTTTAGTGGTGACAGTGGCGCTGGTGTCCCAGTAAACGTGAAAGGGAAGCAAGAACCAGTAATTATCGTTAATAAAACTCGGATCGACTTGGTTTTTCACATTGTCGGGTTGGCTGTCGAGCTCGGTGCGCTTGTAGGTAACTTTGACGGGCTTGCCGTCTTTATCTGTTCCCTCGAATGTGACCTGGTTCGTCTTGGGCTCCCAGGTCCATGCGTGACTAGCTTTGAACAGTCCGGTGATTTCCCCGTTCCAAGTGTAGCGGACAGCCTCGACCTGGTCCCATGAATCGAGACCATAGGTCTTGGCGAGTTTTTCAAGGATCGGATTGTGCTCCTGCGCCCAGGAATTTACAGCAAGGATCAGGAGCCCGAAGACCAATAGAAGACGTATAGCTGTACCACAGCGAAGATTTGTCATGGAGGCTCTCCTTGGTGAAATCAACGAAGGTGTTTGATGACGGGCGGCGGCACGGGGATACGGAGATTTATGTTAGCAGACTTTCGCTTGGCGTCCTGCATTTTGAGAATTGAGCTAGCCCGATAGAGTGCGGCTTTTCAGGCCCGCCTTAAAGGCAGCTTTTAAAAGATTCCGGGTTGGATGGTCATTCGCAGAATACCGTCCAACCTCTGTTTAGGTGGCCGCGGCGCTAAAGCGCCGCACTAGCCGGCATAACAGGATGACGGCAGCGGTTATCGCTATAGCTCCATACTCCACCAGCATGACCCAGCCCGGGAGCACGAATGGACGTCCCAATGTACGCAGATGCCAGACAATGTAGGTAGGAATAATGCTTACCGTCCAGACGATGAGCGGCAGTGTCGCTACCGATCGCACAAACGGCAAGAGCCAGAGTAAATACCAGGGAAATACGACCGGTGCACAGAAGAGCGACGCGGCCAATGGCCATGCAAAGGAGTTTGCAGACCAACTCTGGAATCTGGTTCGGAACCAGATTGCGATGAGGACGCCAACTAAAACCGCGAGGCCCGTCAGAATTTGAGGAGGCGCCACTCGCCGAAGCTCGGCAAAAAGGGGAGCATTGAAGCCAAAGCCTTGGATATAAGCGCGCAGCGAGCCGATGGGAATTCGCAAATGATCGAGAAATGGTACGTACAGGAGTGCGAAGACGATTGCCCCCAGCAGAGCGTCGCGGATGCGGATGCGCCGCCAGTAAAGCGGAGCCAGCACAATGGGAAGGAATTTCACGGCGACCGCCAGCGCAAACGCGACAGCTGCAGCCGCGCGCCAGCGGCGTACCATCGCGGCGAACGACACCACCAGCAGCAGCACGCCGAAAATATCGATGTGACCGCTACCCGCCACTTCCGTCGCCAGCAATGGGTGCCACGCGTAAGCTAAAACCCAGTGCCCTGCTTGCCCCGTACGACGCAAGATATCGAGCAAAGCGAGAACAATGGCAAGGTCGCAAATGCAAAATGCTACTCGCAGCGCAAAAACAGATTCATGAATTGCTGTGACGCCACGAAAGAAAAGCTGAGCGCCCGGTGGATAGATGCTGGGCAGATCCGGATTGTTCAGAGCGCGCGTCTCATCTGTGTGCAATGCGGCGAACACGGGATCGCCGGGAACCGCAAGGTAAGGGTTATAGCCGAGCCGCTGCAGGCGGCCGTCCCAGAGATAGCGCCGAATGTCGTCGTCGGAACCTGTTGGTATCGCTAAAAACGCGACGTGCCAAAGTGCGGCCAAGACGAGGCCAATGACAATCACTCGCTTGGGGAAGTTCGGGGTACAGAAGAACTCGCGTATGGCGAACAGATATGCGATGCCTGCTACCAATAGCGGAATGATCGGAAAAGCTTCGCCATCGCCAGCGAACTTGCGCGCGCAGATGATCAGTGACACGAGCAGAACCGCGCCGAGCCCGTACAGCCTGTGAGATGGGGTGAGCTTCACAGATTCCCGGCGGTGTTTTGCAACCGCGGCACTATCTCCTGCCACTCTTTAAGCCACGCTGCGGTTCGCGGCGCCCGCTCCGGAGCAAGTCGTAGTTCATCGGCAAGGCGGGTCAAGTCGGCCTCCACATCCACGTCGTAAAAGGGCTCTGTGAACCCGACGGAAAGCTGCAACCTGCGAGCGCGTGCACGCAGGGCATCGAGCGCACTAGTGGTTCCCATGCCGTCGCCGTGAAAAAGAGCGGCATGAAGACCTTTCGCCCCAACGAGATAATACCCGCCGTCATGCGTGGGTCCAACAACCACGTCGTGCGCGCTGAGCATCTCGAATGCGCTCGCGAGAACCGAAACCGGCAGATGCGGGCTGTCGCTGTTGAAGGCAATTACGTGTTGTCGGCCGGAAGCAGCAAAACGTGCAAACACGGAAATCAGTCCCGCCGCGAGCCCATCGCCTTGCTGCGCCACGATGGCTGTCGCAAGTCCTGCCAATTGCGCCAGTTCTTGAACGTCTGACGCAGGGCACATGACGGCAACCTTCACGCCAGACAACGAATGCGCAAGTGCCATAGTGTCATCCAGAAGGCAGCGATAGAGATCGGTTACGGCTTCGGCTGGAATGCTTCGCAATAAACGGGTTTTTACCGTTCCCGGCCGCGGCGCCTTGGCCATAATGACCAGCACGCGGTCGCCATCGCGCAAATGCAGGTTAGTCTCGCTGGATTCCATACAGGATTTGAGTGCCTTCCGGCGTCATGCCTTTCGGTGCCCGAAATAATAGCCAACAATGCGGCTGAGGATGAACCACGCCGCTCCAACTGTACCGCGCAACGTGCCACTGATCTTCGATTGCCCGACGCGCGGGTAGTAGCTGACCGGCACCTCGACAATCCGGTATCCGGCGAGCGCGCCTTTCAGGATCATCTCAACTGCCCACCCGTATGTGGCCTCTTCCAGCGCAAGTTGCCGTAGGACATCAGCGCGCGCGGCGCGAAACGGACCCAGATCGCTGATTCGTTGTCGATATAATACCCGGATCATGGAGGCCGCGAGCCGATTACCGAACGCGGAGTGCCACGGCAGCGCGCCAAAGACAGTTGGTTTCGCGAGGCGCGATCCCAGCGTGATGTCCGCTCTGCCTTCGGTGATCGGCGCCAAAAGAATCGGCAGCTCATCGGGCCGATCGCTGTAGTCTCCATCAAGGAAAACGACCACATCGGGGGCATTGGCCGCAGCAAGCCCGGTCAGACAGGCGCGTCCGTATCCACGGCGGGGTTCGCGGACGACGCGTGCTCCCATCGTTTCAGCAATCTCGGTTGTTCCGTCAGTGGAGTTGCTGTCGACCACCAAGACTTCGGTGACAAGATCGGCGGGAAGATCGGCGAGAACGCGTCCGATGGCCTGCGCTTCGTTATGCGTAGGAATGATGACAGAGACGCGCACCGGACTTAGGCTTAGACGAGCCACCACGGAGCGTCCGGCCAGCGTTGTGCCAGCCAGGCGTCGACGCCCCAGCCTCGGCCTGCGCTTCCTATTGAGAGCCCAAGCGATGCGAGGACGGGAACCAGCAGTTCCCAAATCCATGCGGTACCCCACTCCGAAATCCAAAGGCTGCCGAGATACAAAAAAGCTACAAAAGCTGCAGGGCGCGTCAGCAGGCCGATAACGAGCAGCACACCGAGCGAGATCTCGGTCAACGCCTGCATCGGCGCGGCCATCGCGGCGTGGCCCGCAGCCTGGGCCATCACGGCCTTCCACGCAGCCGGCGAGTGGCCGTGCTGAATGTAGTACTGGATCAATCCTGAGTAGCCGGCCGCCGTGTAGAGCCCCTTGCCCAGATTCTCGAAGAATACCCAGACAAACATCGCTCCAATTGTCACACGAACCAATGCCAGTCCACATGCGGCATTCGCGCGGTGGACTGAATTATGGGTTGGGCTTGCATTCATCGTTGCTCTTCCTTACTAAGACAGTTCTCTTGCAGTGATCTCGTATTGGAAATTCGCAGGATCGAGGCTGTCGAGTGGTCCCTCCGACGTTTCCGCTTGCGGATACATCAGGAAGGGAAGGGTTGTACCTCCAGATTCCGGTAGCTCGACATCTTGAGCGAAGTTGTATGCCATCCAGTTCATCTCCCAAGACCCGAACAAACGCTTTCGCGCGCTGGTCACCATCTCATCGCTCAACGGACGGTTGCCTGGTGGTTCCTCCAGAACCACCTTCCGCACGTCGGCGGGATCGACGGGCACCCAGCCGAATTGTGTCAGGTACACTTCTGCCCGGCAGTGCTGGGCCTTGGTGATTTTCTCCGAAGACGCGCCAAGGCTCCTGTAGCCCAGCTCGGATTTTGCCACCCGAATGCCATATACATCCCGCGCCGGGAGGCCTGACGCGCGCGCGAGTCCGACGTAGAGGGAATTCAGGTCGGCACACTTGCCGCCCAAGTCACCACTTTCGAGCATGAAGCGGATGTCGCCCCGACCGCAGCCGCGCACCTTGGGATCGCGAAACGTATTGTCGACAATCCACTCGTAGATCGCGCGTGCCTTCTCGACATCGGTGTAGGCGCCTTTGGTGATCTCGGCCGCCTTGGCCTTTACGATTCCGTCGGTCGGAATGTGTTTGGTCGGCTGCAAGTAATATTGCAACTCAGCCTTCGACGTTGGTTGTGGATTAGCGGGCTTCGATAGGTCCACTGAGTAGTTCTTGAGCGACACCTGGCTGGCCAACGTCACGACCGGCTTCGCTCCCGAAGGGAACTTTGCAACCACGATGCCCAGGGCGTTCGGATTGTTTTCGACCATTCTTGCCTTGCCGCCATCGGCAATGAACCGGTTGGATGTCGTCCTCTGAAAAGGCATGTCCTGTATGAGTGCCGCCGGTAACCATACTTTGGTTTCTCCAGCAGGCTTGAGTACCTCCACGCGCGTGGTCACTTCGAACATGCGCCAACCGTCGGATGACGGTTGCTGTGCAAATGAGAGTTCCGCTCGCTGGAGCGTGACACTGGCGAATGCAAGGCTGGTTGACCGCAAGAAATCACGCCGATTCATGATTTACCCCCTCGGAGCATGAGATTGTAGCGGAATCAGTTCTGCTCACTGATCCCTGAGGTTTAGAGAGACGGGATCGACTCGACGAGCTCATTTGTCAGACAAGTACGGTCGCAGTTTGGAATATTTATTTCCCTAGCCGCATAATTCCCTGAGCCGAGAAACTCAATGGTCGCATCCTTTTACTCTCCTGATTTCGTATCTAGCCGAGCGGCGAGGCGAATAGTTCACGTTTGCTCTGGGTCCGACAACGGCGAGCTTAATCAATGAGGCTAAGATCCAAAGATTCAGCGCAAGGCGGAGACTCGCCGAGAATGATGCCGCAAGTTGGAGCTAGGATTCATCAAAACAACAGCGCAAAAGACTTGGCGAAGAGCCGTTGGCTCTGACCAGCAGCAAATCGATGCGACCTGCGAGTTGCTTGCAACGAGTCGCATCCATGCATTCCCCCGTTTGTCCCTAGGTCAGCTCGGGAAATCGCCCTCGTAATCAGTCCCCATAATAGCTCTTCACTTTACGCAGGCGGTGGCGTCCGAATCGTTGGCGGTCCGGATGCCAAGGCGAAGTCAGGCGTTTTTTGTGCCTCTTGACCCAGGCGCAACGGATCCTCGATTCAACAGCTTACCAGCGTGTGCTACTTGGGTTTTCCGCCACATTGCTGTAGTCGATTTGGTGATGGTCTTGCACTGCTCGAAGAGCGCGAGTGCAACGTTCATGCAGGTCGGAAGGGCTACAGCACCTGGGCCAAAACCAGGTAACTCGGTTTTGAGAACGCCGTTGACGTCGTAAGTTGTTGGAAACAAATGGCCGGCCTTAGCAGATGTTTTTCGAGCTTGTGCGTTCTCCTGCACTTTCGATGAGAGGAGAGAAATTCACAACGTGCACTTCCGGCATTGACTTCTGGCGCTCTTCAGTCCGCAAGCTCAACGAACTAGAACATCACCATAATTGCTGTTCTGATGCTGGCCTCATCGTGGCGTAGGTCTGGGCACCAACCTGTAGCTCCAGCTACGCATGTAAAACCAGGAGTGGCTGACAAGAAGGGACCTGCCACAAACGTCGTTCCCGGCACGAGTGCGCCGCCGCCGCTATTTTCACCACCGAACACGCCTTGACCGCCTGTGTTTCCACCCGGAGGCGTGATTCCACCGTTGCCGGTCCAGTACGGTACATTCGCATGGCGATAACCGTATTCCGCACGGAAAGTGATCCACTGTCTAGGCATATAGTCATAAGTGATGGAAACGTCCCATGCCTTGAATGGATCGCCCGGGTTCTGCGTAAAGTAGGGTGTGCCAGTATAAGCTGCTGCGCTATTAATCGGTGGCAGCAAGGTCAGATAACGACCGGGATTGTCCATGGCACCGCCGCCGATCGTGACTGCATAACGATCATGCGCAAACCAGAACCGGTTGTACAACATCCATCCAGCAAAGGTTTGCTTGAAGCTGGTGGGGGTATTGTGGTGGCAATTTGTATTTGCTCCCGGAGGTCCGCCATACTCGCATCCCAGATCTCCTGTTAGGGAGAAAGCCATCCTGTTGAGGAATTTCTCGGGCTTGTCATAGTACTTGATTTGAATACTGTTATCGGTATGGATGCGGTACCGCCCAAACTGACCGTTGGCGTTACCCAGCGTGTCCTGCCCCATACCGTAGTTGTTGGAGACCAACGAAATCCAGGGCTTCGGCCGCCACAGGATCTGTCCGCCCAAGCCTGGCTTACTGCCTAATCTGCCATAGGCCTGCCAGCCATTGATAATCCACGGCTCAATCTTCAGCTTGTCCGTGGGAAACCACTGGATCCGTATTCCATTGAAAAACCATGGAGTGTTAGAGGAAACGTAGGATGGCTGGTAAGCCCAGTTGTCAAAGTTGTAATAACTAAATAAACCTATGTAAGACACAAAGATTCCGGCGTCGACGTTCAGCCCATGGTTCACATCGAAGTGGTATCCGCCCCACGCTTCTGATACGTAGCGGTATGCGCCGGAAAGATACCACTGGCCGCGGGCGGGGCTGGCATCGTTCCTCGGAGTGGTAACTGCGAACATTCCATTCATGGTTAGGATGCGACCACGAACGTTGTTCCAGTGAAAGTCTCCACCGAAACTGATCTGGTCCATCTGGACTTCGTTCGACCGGAAGATTTCCGTCGATCCGCCCAGGGTGTCATCCTTGGGGTGGTTGAAGTCATAGATAAAGCTCGTGTCGAACCGGATTTCCGGCGTAAAGAACTTCGAGTCCCAGGGAATGTCTTTCACACGCGAGGTGCCGTTGAGCCAAGTCCAGTCGGCGTAAGCAAACGGCTCTGCCCATCCCGACGGGGCAGGTTGGGCCGGCTGTTGCGCTGATTCGTTTTGCGGCTTCCCGGAAGCCGGATAGAAGCTGGGAGTAGCCTTCGCGCCGCCGATGGGGTCCGGTGTGGTGGCTAGCAAATCATTCATTGGCGCGTGGTCGGTTGGGTTACGCTGCTGAAGCTGGGATTCCAGTTGCTGAACCCGGAGCTTCAGTGCTTCCAGCTCTCTGGCAACGTCCGAATTCGACAGTTCCGTTGGGTTCGGCTTGGCTTGGCCGGTCGCACTCGTTTCGGCTTCACCAACGTCCGGGGCGGCCAAATCAATCCCGCCTGTTGTCCCTTGCGCCACAGTGGCCTTCGGTGCCGCGCCGCCAGCCTGATTCTGAGCACTGGCCTCAATTCCGGCTAAACTCAGGGCGATGACCCAGCAGCTTGCAACAACCGTTGTGGTTTTCACGTATTGATCCGTTTCTGGTCGCTTGGGCGACCTCCTGTTCCTCGTGGTCAATTGTCATTCCGACCTACGCAGGCTTACCTACTCACAAAGCCACTGTCTCAAAAACATAACTGGCAATCGATTCGAACAAACGAATCATAAAGAATTAGCAAAGAAACAATAGAACTTCCGTAAATCTCTCCAGCTACTGCTGAAGACACCTCTCAGCGCAACCCTATATGGGCTGAAGAGATAGGTTACTTAGCTGTGATAAACGGACAAGAAAAGAGCCGTTACGAAGAATTCGTGAAAATCTCTATCAAAATGATTAACTCCGCTCCACAAATGAATTCAATCACACTGTGGGAGCCTGTTTCATAACGGATTGCTTATGTGCGTGTGACCTTTCGCCTATAGCTCCGAACAGTCGACGGACTTTTTCATGCTTCGTCCCTTAGTGGGCGATATGGTCTCTTGTCGGTATCGATGCACAGGGGGTCGATAATGGAAAGGAGCTAGCAGTTAAACATTGATCGCATAAACATACACATAATGGGGTGTGTTTCTCTTCTTCTTATATCTATGACACTAGGAGCAGGAGTTGGCGCTTTGCAGGCGCAGGAAACCGAACATACTCAGAAGGCGGCTTGCGAAGTAGCGGCATTGCACTTCCAGCACCCTGAACGCGTCAGATGCCGATCTCGTCGCTAACTCTAGAATCCGCTGAGGACAGCTCTATGCGGCGTAGGCGAGCTTCCAATTCGCAAGCTTTATTGTGAATCCACTCTGCACCAGGCACAAATTGGGGCAGTGGCTCAGGTCCAACAGATACGCTTGGGCCAGGGTGGTCTGCGCTTTCAAGGGCGATAATCTTCGCCTCGATATCATGCAACTCTTCAGCGAGCGTCGTGACATACACCGCGTCGCAGGCATGCTTCTTCGTGAGTAGCTTGGCCTCAACCAAAGCTTGTCTCATGTAGAAGAACGGTTGCTCTGATAGTTGCATCATCCCCGAGTTCATCATCTCGCCGCGTTGAAGACCACGGTTCTGGTCGGCGTAGTTATGGAGTTCGCCCGCAATGAGAAGTGCCTAAGCCCTGAGGCTAGATTTGCTGCCCAGGCGAGCCCTTGCTGCAACAGGGCGGGCGGTGACTGCCCCATCCAGGCTCGAACTGTTAGCACCAATTGCATCAACATCCCCACTCTGCTTGCCCGGGCTTGGCAAAATAACGCCGAGACTCGTCCAAGTAGGAACTCGTATCCAGTTCTTGGATCGCCAATCTGGCTGCCGCGACCAAACGCGCGCGCTCCTCGGCTGGAATCGAGTTCCACGTATCTGCCTCATGTTCGGCTTCGGCAGAGAGAGATTCACGATAGCGGTGAAATAACCTGGAGAACTGCTGTACAAATACTTCCTGAGTTGACATCTTTTTATGAGCGCCCTTCTGCGCCTGATTGATTTGACTGCACAGAACATAAGGCTCAAATCAACTGATGGTAAGGAATTCGTAAAGGTGAGCGGTGTCGTACCATTTGTCCAGTCCGTCCTATCCGAAAATCGGGCACTGCATCGTTCGAGGATGGCGAGCAAAACGTCGCGACGGGTTTTGCCACAATGGGCGATGCCCTAGTCCTCGTCAGGTGCTTCCGGCTTCCACGGCGGTCTAGAATTGGTTGAAGATCCAGTAGACTTGGCAAAAAGCTCCCACAAGTACCAAATAACCCGATCAAGGCTTCGGCGATTCCAATACTTGATAACCTGGGGGCATCGAGTTAAAGCGACGAAGAACCGTAAGCTTAGATTACTTGCCCAACTCAGCACGAGGCTGTGCTCTCCACCCTGGGTGCGACTGTTCTGCCGCCAAAGGAACAAGCTGCAAATAGATGTGCCTTGGCAGCGTAGTGTTCCACCGTCCTGACAACTTGGCATAGCCGACCAGACCGAAGAAGAGAAGTGCGATGCCGGCAGCCATGCCCCACACAGGGATGGCACGCCGCTTCTTCAGCCCATATGGTGCGGTTGCAATGAGCGTATCTTTTGCCGGGCACACCGCCACACATTCCAGGCAGCCGGTGCATTCGCCGGAGCGAATTTGCACGAGCATGTCCACAGGTAGCGACGAGGGGCAGGCCTTCGCGCACTTCGCACAGTCGATGCAGGTGCTCTCCACGCGGCTGATCCGCACCGGGCTGAGCATTGAGGCAAAGCCGAGCAATGCCCCATAGGGACACAGGTAGCGGCACCAGAAGTTTTGCACGAACATCGACGCGATAACCAGAGCGAGCACGACGTAGGCCGCTGTCCCACTCAGGTAACGGAAAAAATTGAGCATGCGCACATCAACGATCAGCGCATAAGGGCTGCCCATGAACTCGGCGATCGCTTCGGCGGACATGTTCGCGATGGCGTGAGCAAAGAATCCCAGCAGCAGGTACTTCAGCGAACGCAGCGACAGGTCAGCCCAACGTGGGAGTTGAAAATTGCTTCGGAAAATGAACCGGCCCAGCCGCCAGAGGTATTCCGACAAACTTCCAACCGGACACAGCCAGCTACAAAATGCCTTGCGGAACACAAAGGAAATCGCGAGGAAAGTGACAAACAGGAAGAAGCCCGCTGGGTGAACGCGTCCCACGAGTCCGGTTAGAAGGAAGTACTTTAACTGCATGAGTCCTTCGATGGGCAACCAGCCTTCTATACCAGCGGGACGCGAAAACTCGGTGGTAGTACCTCCTGCTTCAGCCCAACGCACCCAGAGATAAAACTGCACACCTATCCAGACGTTTAGTGCGAGGAACAGGAATTGGAACGAACGGCGAAGACGCTGTGAGTAGTCGCGGTCGGTGCGGCGAACAACTTTCTTGCGGGCTCGCCCTTCCTGCCGAAGGCGGTTCGCGGGGCTGGCGAGGGCGACTCGACCGATTGTGTTGGCTGTAAGGC
>Ga0209465_10000494_pt1 | contig 18259 bp, 14 predicted proteins | sample PanSoiPlot1MoBio_FD_188321 | JGI IMG/M metagenome (GOLD analysis project Ga0209465, IMG submission 188321) | Tropical forest soil microbial communities from Panama analyzed to predict greenhouse gas emissions - Panama Soil Plot 1 MoBio (SPAdes)... | ecosystem: Environmental > Terrestrial > Soil...
TTTCGCCACCTCCTCGACCGGCGCGAGCGATAGCCCGATCTCGTTGCCGCCGGCGATGACGACGCCATGCGGGTCAAGCAGGCGGAAACCGGCGAGCGTGACCTTCTGAGCGTTGGTCAGAATGGGCTGAAGCCGCCGCCCGATGTCGACGAGGGCGGGATCTGGGGGGCTCGGCGCCGGGCGCCCGTCGGGGCGGGGACCTAAGATTTTGCTGCCGGCAAGATCAAGACGAGCCTCGATTGGGGTGAAGCGACGTTCGTCAAGCGTTGGCGCGCCGCTTGTTGATGACTTTGCAAGCGTGCTGCCCACCTCGCGCTCAAACAGTGCTGCGAGGACCGCGCACTGCGCATTGAGCTCGGCTTCGGTCTGCCGGATCAGCTGGTTTTCGTAGAGGCGAAAGAAGAACAAGCCGGCCAGCGGCAAGGCCGTGACCGTGGTCAGCACCGCGCACACAATCATGGCCAGCGACGGCCGCCATTTCTGCCTAACCAGCAGCTTGCGCGCGCCCGGGTTTTCGTCAGGCCGCACTGTCACGCGTCAACCGTGCAGGGGCCGAGCCGGAACCCGACGGCGTGCACGGTCTCGATGACGTTGTCGCATCCCACCCGCGCCAGCTTGGCCCGGATATTGCGGACGTGGCTGTCGATCGTGCGGTCGGAGACGTTGATGTTCGCGCCATATGCTGCGGTCATGATCTGGTCCCGGCTGAAGACGATGTTGCCACGGCAAAGAAAAGCTTTGAGAATCGCAAACTCGATGGCAGTCAGGTCGAGCGGATGGCCGTGGAATTCGGCGGCATGCTGCAGCGGTCGAAGCGTCAAGGCGCCGTGCGACAGGGGTGTTTCGTCGTGCGCTGCAGCAATCGCCGCGGCGCGGCGCAAGATGATGTTGACCCGAGCGACAATCTCGCGCGGGCTGAATGGTTTGGTCACATAGTCGTCACCGCCGATTTCAAGGCCGACGATTCGGTCGATCTCGTCGTCGCGCGCAGAAAGAAACAGGATCGGGACGTTGGATGATTTGCGGATTTCCCGGCACACCGCAAGTCCGTCGGTGTCAGGCATGCCGACATCGAGAATGATCATGTCGGGCGGGTGATGCTGAAATTGCGTCAGGGCCTCACCGCCGTCGCGTGCGGTTTCGATGGTCATGCCGGCTTTCTCCAGCGCAAAGCTGATAACGTCGCGAATGTGGGGGTCATCGTCGACAACGAGGATGCGGTGCGCCAAAGCGTGCTCCCCCTCAGACCGTCGACTGGTGCGCCCCGGCTGCAAGGGCGCGCGCGTGCCTGTCATCAATATACTGCTTGAGCCGGTAGCCTCGAAAAGTCCAGGCCCGCCAATCCCCCATCCGCATAGCAGGGCGCAGTACCAGGCTCGGACGGCAGTCGTACGCGCTGGATTGCGGCAGCCACCCCTTCGCATTCGCATCGGCTTTGGCGGCGAGCGTGTCGAGTGCCGGAAGCGCCGCCGGACCGAGCCCGCAAAGGTAGGCCATGTCCGCCGGCTGGCCCGTCCCGGCGATCTCCCGGCTATGCATCACGTTGAAACGGGCGATCATATCGGAGAAATCGACCAGGCTGCAGATGTAGAGCGTCAGTGCAAGCGCTGCGGCATTGGCCCAGACCAGCCAGTGGCTCGGCCGGTCAAGCACGATCCTGGCCACGATCAGAATCAGCCCGGCAGCGACAAGCAGCATCCAGACGAAGGCCGCGCAACGCCATTCCGTGAGCGAATAGACCTCCACGTAGAGATCGAGGCGAAGCATCGACGACAGCACGAGCAGTACATTCTGGCCGATCCACAGGAACACCAGGGCGCGCACAAGACGGGAACGTGCGATGTTAGTTCCCGGCGGCATGGCGGCCAGCACGAAGGCCCCGGCCATGAGCGCGGTTACCATCAGCGGATAGGCGCCGCGATGAGCGTATGCCGCATAGGTCATTCCGGCCGGGAGGGCGAAGCCGCTCCACAGGTAAGTGAGATCGAGTGCTGACTGCACGGCGAACAGCGCGTTGAACAGGACGAGCGAACGCAGGATCGCGGTCCTGCCAAACAGCGGTCCGTCTGCCGAGACGGTCGCTGTCGGCACTGGTGTTGCGGCCGCGTCGGGCGATTGCGCGGAAAGTGATCGTTCGGGCAACAGCTCCAACTCCAGTGCCTCCACGATGGCTTGCAGTGTTGGCTTGCTGCCGATCCGCACCTGCAGGAACGGCCAGGTCACGGCGATGACCGCTAACCAAAACAGCGGCCGCACGAGGTCGAGTTGTTTCCAGTGCGGCGTGTCGACGCTGGTCAACCACTGCTCGATGAGCGGATTGGCCTGCCAGAACAGCGTGAGAAACAGCCCGCCAAGCCCGACCGGCACGATCCACGCCATGAGCCAATTAGCGCCGTGCTTCGCGATGTCGCGCTGCCGCGCCTCATTGATGGCACAGCCGAGATGGGCCGCGAGCCGGAACGGGCCGGAGACGATCATCCAGCTGACGTCGTTCAACCGCTCTGCGGCCGGTCGCGCCGACCATCCGGTCGCCAGAAGTGTGAAAACGCAAGCGCCAGCGACGGCGAAGACCAATGACAGCAGGCCGAAGTCCTCGATCGCGGGGAGCAGCGCCGCGGTGAGAACAGCCGGCGCCGCGGTGAGTTCAATCCGGTTCGCACGAACCCGATTGGTCAGCAGTGTCGTGATGCACAACGCGGCCACAAAAATCGCAACCGAGATGCCGGGCGCATGCAGGTAGAACAGCCAGTCCGCGAGCGCCGTCACTCCTAGCCCGGCGCAGAGGGGAGGAAGCGTGCCGTATATCCAGGACGGGATCGCGGATCGCACAATCGTGAAGCTGGTCATCGCGATGATTGCTCCTTTTGATTGATTTGCCCGAGAAAATTCGAGGCGGGCATTTTGCGGGGCGTGCCGGCAAGGAGAAGGGCGGTCGGTTTCGCACGCCCGCTGCAAATAGCGGTGCAATTTGCGGCCGCCGTGACGGTGCTCCGCAGAGATTCAGGATTTTCGTGCAGGACGTGTGCAGGTGGGTTCTATAACTGGGTCCAGACGCGATTTGGTTCCGCTATCGCGGCTGTCAAGTCTCCCACAGGCGACCACCGCCATTCTATTCGCAGATGCGTCTTCGAAGAACAACGCAATGGGCTCTCGAGAAACCAAATCTCGTGAGAGGTAAAATCGGTTCTGACTGAACAGCCCCTCGACGAACAGTCGCTTTTTCCGACTCCAAATTTCTTGGCAAGATCGTCGACGGTTGTACGCCCTAGATTACCGGCGCCAGCGGCCTTCGATGTGTTCGGGCGATGTCTTGGCGGCAGCGCGGTCGCTCACCAAATGCATACCGCCCCGGTGCCGCGCATTCCGATGGCTTGGGCGGCGCCCAGGCTGAGATCGAGGCTGACGCCCGATACGAACGGTCCGCGGTCATTGACGACCACTGTCACGGATTTCCCGGTCCGCGGATTAGTCACGGTGAGGCGGGTGCCAAATGGAAGCGTACGATGGGCGGCCGTCATCCCTTTGGGATCGAAGACCTCGCCGCTCGCAGTGCGTCCGCCCTGCCCATAAAAGGCTGAAATCAACCGTCGACCGCCATTGCAACTGGTATCGGCCGTGGCCGATTTCGCCGGCTCGTGAACCTGCCACTCAGCGGCCGGCCCCGGCGAGTTCGGCATCGCGACAGCCTTGACAGGCCGCGCCTGATGGCGGCGTGGGGATGTTGGCTTTGGCGTAATCGTCGAGAGCAGCCTTTTCCACAGCGGCAGGTCGGGCGATTTCGGCGACGCCATGGCGATATCCGGGCGCTGCACTACCGCCAAACTGAGGATGACAAGCCACCGCCCCATGATTTATCCACAATTGTTGGCGTCCTTTTTGCCACAGATTCGTCCGGACCACAATGGAACTGTCGGGAACCGCACCGTATCGGAGGCGGGCTCGGATCAAGAGCTTTTTCAGATTCGGCCGTGGTCGAGGTGAGACGGGCGCGGCGTTTGATGAAGCTCAAAATGATGAGGCTAAAGAGACAAGTATGACCATCCGCCTGCACCGGGGTGACCTGCCTGACCTATCCCGTTACCGGCAATCGGCAGCCGTCGATACCGAGACAATGGGGCTCGACCACCAGCGCGACCGGCTTTGCGTCGTCCAACTGTCGCCGGGCGACGGCACCGCTGACGTGATACAAATTCCCCGCGGCGGCGCCGTGGGGACGAATTTGCGAACCTTGCTGCTCGATCCCGGCGTGCTGAAGATATTTCATTTCGCGAGATTTGATCTGGGCGCCTTGCAGGTGAGCTTCGGGGTGATGCCGAACCCGGTCTATTGTACGAAAATCGCGTCGCGGCTTGCGCGCACCTACAGCGACAAGCATGGACTGAAGGATCTGACTCGCGATCTCCTCGGCATCGAAGTTTCCAAGCAGCAGCAGCTGACCGATTGGGGCGCCGAAAGCCTCAGCGACGCGCAGATCGCCTATGCGGCATCCGATGTGCTGCACCTGCACGCCCTGAGGGACAGGCTGGACACGCTTCTGGCACGGGAAGGCCGCGAGGACCTCGCGGCCGCATGTTTTCGGTTCCTGCCTGATCGGGTCCGTCTCGATCTCGCGGGTTGGGCAGCCGAGGACATCTTTTCCCATAGCTGAAGACGCCCTTTAGCAGCCATATTCAGCCACCAGACTATGGTGGCTCAACTGTCGGTTGGGAGACGCTGCGTCCCGCCGAAGGGGTGGCTGTTTGGCGTCTGCGTGCTACAATGAGTTGAGTCTCCACCGATCTCTAAGGGTGACAGCCTGAACTACAATTCGATCATTTCCGCGCCAACCTCGCGCGCACCTCGTCAAATCGGGCGGAACAATAGTGACCGCGTGTTCCGTGCCGCGGCGCGACACAGCCGTTTTGTCCGCTTTTTGCGTTTTGCAATCCCCGCCAGCATTGCGGCGATCGTAGCCATCATCCTCGTCGCAGCATTCTTCAATCCATTCCGGCTGATTGCTGCCTTCCCGATCGATCCGGGCAAGATTTCGTGGTCGGGGACCAAGATCGTCATGGAATTACCGCGGCTCAATGGTTTCACGTCCGACTCGCGGCCCTATGAACTTACCGCTCGCGCTGCGACTCAGGATCTCACGAAGCCCGACATCCTGGAGCTCAAAGACATCAGCGCCGTGGTCGAGCTCAGGGATGGGCAGCACGTCACCATCACATCTCTCAACGGGGTGTACGACACCAAGGGTGAGCTGCTGAAGCTGAACGACCATATCACCCTGAATTCGACGTCCGGCTACGAGGGGCACCTGTCGGAGGCTACCGTTAATGCGACAAACGGCAACGTCGTTTCCGAGAGCCCGGTGGAACTGAAGCTTCCCAACGGCGTGTTGAATGCCAATCGGATGGAAGTCGTGGAGAATGGTGCCTTGATTATCTTCGGTCGCGGCGTTGAGTTGATGATCGCTCCAGAGCAGGTGCGACGAGCGCCGCAAGACTCGTCATCTGTCAGCGCTCCCACGCGGGCTTGGGGCTCGTTGTCGCCATGACCATCATTGCTATGCCGCGTGGGGGAGGATTGGTTGCGGTGACAGTCGCGACGATCTTGGGCATGGCTGCGGTACATGCGCAGCAACCAGGCGGTTCGTCCAATGCTCCGCCCAACGCGTTGCAGGGGTTCTCGCAAAACCGCGATAAGCCGATCAAGATCAACTCGGCCACTCTGGAGGTGCGGGACAAGGAGAAGATGGCAACGTTTGCCGGCGACGTTCATCTCGTCCAGGGCGATACGAGCATGCGCAGCAAGACGCTTGTCGTGTACTACGACGACGAGGCGCCTACAAAGCCCGGAGCGCCATCAGCCGGCGCAACCCAGGGCGGACCACAGCAGAACCAGCAGATCAAGCGGGTCGAAGCAAAGGGCAACGTCATCGTGGTGCAGAAGGACCAGAGGGCGACCGGCGAAAGCGGCATCTTCGACATGCGGGCCAATACCGTGACCCTTTCGGGGAACGTCCTTATTTCCCAGGGGCCGAATGTGGTGAAGGGCGACGCCTTGACGGTCGACATGACGACGGGCGTATCCCATATCACGGGCGCCCCGGGTGTAAGGGTGCAAGGCTTGTTCCAGCCCGGATCGATGAAGCAGGAAGGGCGCGCCCAGGAAGCCGCGCCGGCGCCGACCCGCGAAACGCCACGGCAACGCTCTTTGCAATCCAAGGGTCTCTCTCCCCAGGGCCTCTATTGACATGTGCCGCCCCAGCGCGGTTGATTGCGGGGCACAGAGCACCTACTTAGAACTTCCCCGGCACAGCTGTCTCCGAGGCGCTTGTGGTCGATCTGTTCGGTCTCATCAAACGCTTCGATGCGCGGCGGCCAAAATCGCCCGCATACGCGCGGCCTCCTCCACCCTACCCTCCCCAGCAAGCGGCGAGGGCAAATAGAGACCTTCCCCTGCAAGGCGGGAAGGGCAGGGTAGGGTTGCGGAGAGCCGACACGAAGATCGCCCCAGCGACCGCCGCCTCCGGTCAAACCAGGCGCGCACCCGGCGGCGTGGACCATCGTCAGCAGCCCCGCGACTACCTTGCGGTACACGGCGTTGAAAAAAGCTTCGGGGGCCGCAGGGTCGTGCGTGGGGTCAGCCTCTATGTCCGCCGCGGCGAGGCAGTCGGTCTGCTCGGCCCCAACGGCGCCGGCAAGACCACGGTGTTCTACATGATCACCGGCCTCATAAAGGCCGATCGGGGCCGCATCCATCTCGACGGTTACGACGTCACGACGCTGCCCATGTACCAGCGTGCCCGCCTCGGCATCGGCTATCTCCCACAAGAGGCCTCGATATTCCGTGGGTTGAATGTGGAACAGAACATCCGTGCCGTGCTCGAAATGATCGAGCCCAGCAAGCGCCGGCGCGAAGCTGAACTTGATAGCCTGCTCGAGGAGTTCAATATCGCTCGCCTGCGCAAGACCCCGACGATCGCGCTATCTGGAGGCGAACGCCGGCGCGTTGAGATTGCCCGCGCGCTCGCCACCCGGCCGAATTATATGCTGCTCGACGAGCCCTTCGCCGGCATTGATCCGATTGCGGTCGGGGACATTCAGGCGCTGGTCCGCCATCTGACCCAACGCGGCATCGGCGTGCTGATTACCGATCATAATGTGCGCGAGACACTAGGCCTGACCGATCGCGCTTACATCATTTATTCGGGCGAGGTCCTGATGGAGGGCGACCCAGAAGACATCGTCAACAACCCTGACGTCCGCCGCCTGTATCTCGGCGAGGAATTCCGGATGTAGTGGCGCCGTACCCACGCTCCCACCTCAACCCTCTGCGGGCAACGGCGGGCAGGGATAGTAGGCGAGAGTTGACTATACAGGAGCCCGAAATCCGGATAAGCAAGAACTGGACCAACCTAACGCATAGTCAATGGCGCTCGCACAAAAGCTTCTACTTCGCCAAACCCAGGCGCTGGTGATGACGCCGCAGCTGATGCAAGCCATCAAGCTGCTGCAGTTGTCCCACCTCGACCTTGCCGCCTACGTGGATGGCGAATTGGAGTGCAATCCGCTGCTGGAACGGCCGGCAGACCAGGACCCGGCTCGCGATGACGCCGAAGCAACGGCCGAGACGTCCCCGGCACGCGAGGACGAGCCTGCCAGCACCGACTGGATGGATGACCGGCTGGAGAGCCGCCAATCGATTGAGGCTCGCCTCGATACTGAACTCAACAATGTTTTCCCCGATGACAGCGTTACAGGACCGGTGCGGACGCCGGAATCCCCACCTGGCGTCTATTCCGACTGGACCGCGGCTGGCGGGGGCGGACGCAATGACGGCGAATATAATCTGGAAGCTTTCGCGACCGCAGAGACGACGCTTGCCGGACACCTTGCCGAGCAAGTTTCAATGACGTTGACGGACCCGATTGAGCGGATGATCGCCCAATATCTGGTCGATCTTGTAGACGATGCAGGCTACCTCCCCGCTGACTTGAGCGACGCCACCCAGAGGCTCGGCGCTTCCTCGGCGCAGATCGAGGCGATGCTGGCGCGATTGCAGACCTTCGATCCGCCCGGCGTGTGCGCGCGCAGCCTTGCCGAATGCCTGGCGATTCAACTGCGCGAGTTGGACCGGCTGGACCCTGCCATGGAGGCTCTGCTTGGCCACATTGAGCTGGTCGCCAAACGGGATTTTTCGACCCTGCGTAAGATCTGTGGCGTCGATGAGGAAGATCTCGTGGAAATGATCGCAGAGATCAGGCGCCTCAATCCGAAGCCTGGGCTTGCCTTCAGCTCTGTCCTGGTTCAGGCGATTGTGCCCGACGTGTTCGTGCGGCAGGGCGCCGACGGTGAATGGACCGTCGAGCTCAACCACGATACCTTGCCAAGGGTGCTGGTCAACCAGACGTACTATTCGAAGGTGTCAAAGACCGCCAAGAAGGAAACGGAGAAATCCTATCTGGCGCAGTGCCTGCAGACAGCGACCTGGCTCGCAAGAGCGCTCGATCAACGCGCCAAGACGATCCTCAAGGTGGCGAGCGAAATCGTGCGCCAGCAGGAAGCCTTCTTCACCAGCGGCGTCCAATACTTGCGGCCGCTTAATCTGAAGGCCGTGGCGGACGCGATCAACATGCATGAATCGACGGTGTCGCGCGTCACCGCCAACAAATACATTGCTGCCGCTCGGGGTACTTTCGAAATGAAATTCTTTTTCACGTCAGCAATCGCGTCCGCGGACGGCGGCGAAGCTCATTCGGCGGAAGCCGTGAGATATCGCATCAAGCAGCTGGTCGATTCAGAATCCACACAAGACATTATGTCCGACGATGCGATCGTTGAGCATTTGCGCCATGCCGGCATCGATATCGCGCGCCGAACCGTCGCCAAGTATCGCGAAGCTATGCGAATTCCTTCCTCCGTCCAGCGCCGCCGTGATAAGCAGGCCACCACCGTTTTCTCGGACGGGAATTGATTCCCCGTCGTCTGAGCCCCGGTTGAGCGCATCGAAACCGGGGGCGGCGTTGCCGTATGCTTCGACCGATCCCGGGTTTCGCTCGCGCTCAACCTGGGCTGCAGGTACCTCGCTCGAAAGCGGCGCTGGCGGTTGGCCCGTCGAAGGAGACATCCATGCCCGTCTATAAGGCGCCGGTTGAAGACGTTCTGTTTCTCCTCAATGACGTCTTTCATACCGAGCGCCTTGCCAATCTGCCTGGATTCGCCGATGCCGCGCCTGATGTCGTGGAAGCGATGCTCAGCGAGGTGGGAAAATTCTGTGAGGGCGTTCTCGCCCCTCTCAACCGTATCGGCGACCAACAGGGCTGCCGGCGCAGCCAGGATGGCAGCGTCACGACGCCGGACGGTTTTAGGCAAGCCTACCGGCAGGTCGTAGAGGGCGGTTGGATCGGGATTTCGGTGCCGCAGGAGTTCGGCGGTCTCGGCCTGCCCACGGCCCTGACCCAAACCGTCAACGAATTCATGGCCTCGGCCAACATGGCCTTTGCCATGTATTCGGGTCTAAGCCAGGGTGCCATTGCGGCGCTGCTGAAGCACGGCACTGCGGAACAGAAGGCATTGTATGTCCCCAAGATGGTCGCTGGCGAATGGACCGGCACCATGAACCTGACCGAACCGCAATGCGGCACCGATCTGGGTCTCATCCGCACAAAGGCGGTGCCGCAATCGGACGGCAGCTACAAGATAACCGGAACCAAAATCTTCATCTCGGCCGGCGAACATGATCTCGCGGCGAACATCGTGCACCTGGTGCTGGCGCGCATCGAAGGCGCGCCAGAGGGCACCCGCGGGTTGTCATTATTCGTGGTGCCGAAGGTAATGCCGAACCCGGATGGCACCTTGGGTGCGCGAAATGCCGTTTCGTGCGGCTCGATCGAAGAAAAGATGGGTATCCACGGCAACGCCACCTGCACGATGAACTACGACGGAGCGACGGGCTGGCTGGTGGCGCCGGAGAACCACGGCCTTCAGGCGATGTTCGTCATGATGAACGAGGCGCGGCTTGGCGTCGGTGTCCAAGGGCTCGCGCTGTCGGAGGTCGCCTATCAGAACGCCGCGCAATATGCCAAGGACAGGCTTCAGGGCCGCGCCATCACTGGCACGAAATTCGCCGACAAGCCGGCCGACCCGATTATCGTGCATCCAGACGTGCGGCGTATCCTGATGACGATCCGGGCCTTCAACGAAGCCTCTCGCGCGCTCATCCTGTGGATCGCGATCAAGAGCGACGTGGCGCATCGTTCCGACAGCACAAAGGACCGTGAGAGCGCCGACGACCGCCTTGGCCTGTTGACCCCGGTCATCAAGGGCGTGCTGACGGATCTCGGCTTCGCCAACGCCGTCTTGGCGCAGCAGGTGTTCGGCGGCCACGGTTACATCCAGGAATGGGGTATGGAGCAGTTCGTGCGCGACGCCCGCATCCCCATGATGTATGAGGGCGCGAACGGCATTCAGGCGCTCGACCTGGTCGGACGTAAGCTCGGCAAGGACGGCGGCCGGGCCGTCATGGCGCTGTTCGGCGAGATCCAGGGATACATCAAGGAGCAGGCTGCCGATGCCGCCATGAAACCGCTGATCGAGTTGCTCGCAAAGGCGCTCGGGCATCTGCAGGAGGCCACTCTGTGGTTCATGCAGAACGCCATTGCAAAACCCGATAATGCCGGGGCTGGCGCCACCGACTATATGCATCTCCTAGGTCTTGTCGTACTTGGCTACATGTGGTGCCAGATCGCCGCCGCGGCGCACCGCAAGCTCAAGGACGACGGTTCGGGCCGCATGAGCGCGAAACTCGTGACGGCGCGCTTCTTCATGGAGCGTATGCTGCCTGAGACCGCCACGCATCTCGCGCGCATCCAGGCCGGCGCCGGCAGCGTGATGGAATTGCCGGCGGAGGCGTTTTAGTTGTTGTAGGATGGCTTGAGCCACCGGGTCCGGCTTACGGCCCGATGGTAAACTCCGCGAAACCCATCCTACGTATGTCTACGCATGCCAAACGAATCCGCACTGATAGCTCGCAGCCATAGAGGGTCCCCATGACCGACGCGTTCATCTACGATCACGTCCGTACGCCGCGCGGACGCGGCAAGATCGACGGTGCGTTGCACGAGGTGACGACGCTCAATCTCGCCACCCAGGCGCTTGCGGCTCTGAAAGACCGTAACTCCCTCGACCCCGACCTCGTAGACGATGTGGTGATGGGCTGCGTCGACCCCGTGGGCGAAGCCGGCGGTGATATCGCGCGGGTCGCGGCGATCTGCGCCGGCTATGGCAACGGCGTGCCGGGAGTCCAGATCAACCGATTCTGCGCATCCGGTCTCGATGCCGTGAACTTCGCAGCCGCCGAAGTGATGTCCGGCCAGCACGACATGGCGGTCGGCGGCGGTGTCGAATCCATGAGCCGGGTGGGTATCGGGGCGTCCGGGGGGGCCTGGCCCGTAGACCCGGCGATCGCCCTCAGATCCTACTTCCTGCCGCAGGGCATCTCGGCCGACCTCATCGCCACTAAATACGGCTTCTCCCGCGACGACGTTGACGCGTACGCGGTGGAAAGCCAGCGGCGCACCGCAACAGCGTGGGATGAAAGGCGTTTCGCCAAGTCCGTCATCCCGGTCAAGGATCCAAACGGCATCACAATTCTCGCGAAGGACGAGCACATGCGGCCATCGACCACGATGCAGTCGCTGGCGCAACTCAAGCCGTCATTTGCCGAGATAGGCGAATTTGCCGGTTTCGACGCGGTCGCAATCCAGGCCCATCCGGAAATCGAAGCGGTCAATCATGTGCATCACGCGGGCAATTCTTCCGGCATCGTGGACGGTGCCGGCGCCGTGCTGATCGGCAACGCAGAAGCCGGACGCCGCGCCGGCCTCAAGCCGCGGGTGCGAATCAGGGCGTTTGCCAATGTCGGCTCGGAGCCCGCCATCATGCTGACCGGTCCGCTCGACGTCACCAAGAAGGTGCTGCTCAAGGCTGGCATGTCGCTTGGTGATATCGACCTGTTCGAGGTCAACGAGGCGTTCGCCGCCGTGGTGCTGCGGTTCATGCAGTTTTTCGATCTCGACAGCACACGAATCAACGTCAATGGCGGCGCCATTGCGATGGGCCATCCGCTTGGCGCCACCGGCGCCATGCTTCTCGGTACCGCGATCGATGAAATGGAGCGGCGCAATGCCGGCACCGCGCTCGTGACCCTGTGCATCGGGATCGGAATGGGCACCGCGACCATCGTCGAGCGCGTGTAAGGCAGACGAGGCAGCCGAAATGCCGAAGATCGACATCGATGGCCTCAAGACGGATTCGAACACCGGATATCCCGAACCGTTTCGCCAGATCGTACTCGGACGCGTACGCAAGCGGCTTGGCAACGCTGCCGGGCTCACCCAAATTGGCGTCAACTTGACCACGCTGAAACCCGGCGCCGCATCTGCTCAGCGCCATTGGCACCTCACCGAGGATGAGTTTGTCTACGTGTTGGCCGGCGAGGTCGTGCTGTGCGAGGACGGCGGAGAGTTGCTGATGCGCGCCGGCGACGCCGCGGGGTTTAAGGCCGGCATTGCCAATGGCCATTGTTTGATCAACCGGTCCGACTGCGATGCCGTCTACCTGGAAGTCGGCACCCGCGCCGCCTGCGAGCGCGCCGAATATCCAGACATCGACCTGCGCATGGAGCGCGACGAAAAAGGCGCGCGTTATCTCCACAAATCCGGCGAGCCCTATCCAGACTCGAAATGATAAAGCTCGATGACACCAATCCTACGCGCCGTCCGCAATCCGGTCAGTCATTCCGGGGTGCCGGCGTCAGGCGGCGAGCCGGAATCTATAGCGGGCGGCTCGTGGTTATCGATTCCGGGTTCGCCGCATCCGATCTCGGGTTTACCCGAGATCGGCACTATCAGATGGGCACATCGGCGACAGCTAATGTGCGGTGGCGGCCCGGAATGACATTGCATGTGATCGGCGGGCCTGACGGCAGGAGACATCCATGACCTACACGAATTTCGATCTCGCTATCGACAGCGACGGAATCGCGCTTGTGAGCTGGAATGTGCCGGATCGATCCATGAATGTGATCACGCCGCACGGCATCGAGGAGTTATCCGCAATCGTCGAGCAGCTAGCGGCCGATGCGGCCGTGAAGGGCGTCGTCATCACCTCGGCAAAGGAAACGTTCTGCGGCGGCGCCGACATTACCCTCCTTGAGTCGCTTGGCCGCACGTTTGCGGTGCTCGCCAAGGAACACGGCGAGGAAGAAGCGGCGTTGCGTTTCTTTGAGGAGAGCCGCAGGCTGTCGCTGCTCTACCGGCGCATAGAGACCTGCGGCAAACCATGGGTCGCGGCACTCAACGGTACTGCGGTTGGAGGCGGCTTCGAGCTTGCGCTCGCATGCCATCACCGCGTCGCGGCGCAGAACCCGAAGACCCGTCTCGGTTTGCCGGAGGTCAAGGTCGGGTTGTTTCCAGGCGCCGGCGGCACTATCCGCATCTCGCGCATCCTCGCCGCAGCCGAAGCGCTGCAATTTCTGCTCAAAGGCGATCAGATTCGCGTCGAGCGGGCGAAGGCAATGAAATTGATCGATGCCGTGGTCTCGCCCGGAGAACTCGTCAACACCGCTAAGGACTGGATCAAGGCCGGCGGCAAGGCCAAGAATCCATGGGACGTGGAGGGTTTTCGCCTGCCGGGAGGGGCCGTCTATTCGAAGGCCGGCATGACGACCTTCCCGGCCGCCAACGCGCTTTACCGGCGTGAGACCTATGACAACTACCCGGCTGCGCGGGCGATCCTGCAGGTGGTATACGAAGGTCTGCAATTGCCCATGGACGCAGCGCTGCGAGTCGAGTCGCGGTGGTTCGCCAAGATCGTGCGCACGCCTGAGGCGGCCGCCATGATGCGCTCACTGTTCGTCTCGATGCAGGAGCTGGGCAAAGGGGCGCGGCGTCCCGCGGCGATGGCGCCGAGCAAGTTCAAACGCGTGGGCATTGTCGGTGCCGGCTTCATGGGTGCGGGGATCGGCTACGTGACCGCACAGGCCGGCATCGACGTGGTGCTGATCGACCGCGACCAGGAGACGGCCGACAAGGGCAAAGCGCAGTCCCACAAGCTGATCACCGAGCAGGTCAACAAGGGCCGCGCAACTGCGGCCGACCGCGACGCTCTGTTGGGGCGCATCACCGCGACGGCGGATTATGCGGCATTGCACGACTGCGATCTCGTCATCGAGGCGGTGTTCGAGGATCGGGCCGTGAAGAACGAAACCTACGCGCGGGCGCAAGCCGCCATGGCGGACCACGTCACATTCGGCTCCAACACCTCGACCTTGCCGATCACCTCGCTCGCGCGGGAGTTCCGGGATCCATCGCGCTTCATCGGGATTCATTTCTTTTCGCCGGTCGAGCGCATGATGCTGGTCGAAATCATTCTTGGGCGGAACACCGGCGACGCCGCGCTGGCGGCGACGCTCGACTATGTCCGGGCAATCCGCAAGACCCCGATCGTGGTCAACGATTCGCGAGGTTTCTACACCTCGCGCGTGGTCGGCACCTATCTGCGCGAAGGCCACCTGATGCTGACCGAGGGTGTGCCGGCCGCCATGATCGAGAACGTTGGCCGCATGGCCGGCATGCCGGTCGGTCCATTGTCGCTCAACGATGAAGTCGCGGTCGATCTCGCCTGGAAGATTCTGAAAGCCACCGAAGCCGATCTCGGTGCTGAGGCGATCGACCATCGCCAGAAGGCCTTGCTCGCCGAGATGGTCGAAAAGCTCGGCCGGTTCGGCCGCAAGAACCGCAAGGGCTTTTACGACTATCCGGAACGCGGGCCGAAGAGGCTGTGGCTCGGCCTTGCCGACCTGCAGCCCGTAAAACTCGATCCCGACGCGATCGATGTGCAGGAGCTGAAGGATCGCCTGCTAGGCATCCAGGCGCTGGAAACCGCGCGATGCTTCGAGGAAAATGTGCTGACCGACGTCCGCGAGGCCGATGTCGGGTCGATTCTGGGCTTCGGATTTGCGCCATTCACGGGCGGTACCCTGTCCTATATCGACATGATGGGGACGAAACGCTTTGTGGCGCTGTGCGAGCAGCTCGCCGCGAAATATGGTCCGCGCTTCACGCCATCACGGTTGCTCGTCGATATGGCAGCACGGAATGAAAGCTTCTATGGCCGGTTCGCCCCGGCGCAGCGTGACAGAGCGGCGTGATGGCACGGTGCGGCTGCCTGCAGCCGGGTTAGGCAGTCGGGAGGCGCTTTCGGCGGGGAACGCGACTTGCGATGCGCGGCGGCGCACGATGGGAGCCGCCGTGGCGTACAGCGGCGCGGCGCCACTCCATGGAGGTGTGTCATGCGCAAGCATTGCAATTTCCACGACCTCCTCTACTTTAAGCACTACGCGTAAGCGGCGGAGCTCATTCCCGTCCGAAACCCGGGTCAGGCGCGGTGAACGTGTCGCCCACCGCGACGTTCGAATTGACCGAGAAGCTCGGGCGCAATGATCTGTGCCCATGCGGCTCGGGACGCGGATTTCAAACGTTGTTGCATGAAATCCGGGCGCTACGACGGGCATCAATCACCGCTGTACTTTTAGAGACTGACCGTGGCGCAGGCCGGGTCAGTCTAATCCGCCCTCCCTGCTGCGGAACGACGACGCGCGAGGGCATTTCATTCCCCGCCTCGCCCTGGTAAATCCCCGCAGGACGCCCGCCGATTGGCGACGGGCCACCGAGCGTTCAGGCGGCATGTCCGGCATGCTCCCCACAATTCACGACTTTCGCCGCATCGTCATCAAGGTCGGCTCCTCGCTCCTGATCGACGCTGCGGCCGGTCGCGTGAAGCAGGCCTGGCTTGCTTCCCTGGTCGAGGATATCGCCGCGCTGCATCGCGAAAAATGCGATCTCCTGGTGGTATCCTCGGGAGCGATCGCGCTCGGCCGCTCGGTGCTCCGCCTCCCGCAGGGGTCGCTCAAGCTTGAAGAAAGCCAGGCCGCAGCGGCGGTCGGGCAGATCGAACTGGCGCGCACCTGGTCGGAGGCCCTCGGCCGGCACGGCATCGGCGCCGGCCAGATTCTCGTGACCCTTGGGGATACCGAGGAGCGGCGGCGCTATCTCAATGCCCGTTCCACAATCGCGAAATTGCTCGAATGGCGTGCCGTTCCGGTGATCAACGAGAACGACACTGTCGCCACCAACGAAATTCGTTACGGCGACAATGATCGCCTCGCCGCCCGCGTCGCCACCATGGCCAGCGCCGACCTCCTGGTCCTGCTGTCCGACGTGGATGGGCTCTACGATGCCCCGCCCGCGCGCAATGCGACCGCAAAGCTCATCCCGGTGGTGGAGCGCATCACGCCGGAGATCGAGGCGATGGCAGGCGCCGCGCCTTCGGAACTGTCGCGCGGCGGCATGCAGACCAAGATCGAGGCGGCCAAGATCGCGACCACGGGCGGAACTCACCTAGTGATCGGCTCTGGCCGGGTCGATCATCCTCTGCGAGCGATAGCGTCGGGTGCGCCCACGACCTGGTTTTTGACTCCGGGCAATCCGGTCACCTCACGGAAGAAATGGATCGCCGGCTCGCTGGAGCCGAAGGGCACGCTCACGATCGACGCTGGTGCGGTGGCCGCCCTTCGGCGCGGCAACAGCTTGCTGCCGGTCGGCGTTATTCGGGTCGAGGGACAGTTCGCCCGGGGCGACGCGGTCATCGTGCGCGGTCCGGATGGCGCCGAGATCGGCCGCGGCCTCGTCGCCTACGACGCTCCGGATGCTGATAAGGTGAAGGGCCGGCCAACTGGGGATATACTGCTTCTGCTTGGCATTGGCGGCCGGACAGAAATAATTCACCGGGACGATCTTGCGCTAGCCGGGAGTAGTTTGCGGGCAGGTCCGCGTCAGTGAAAATCACGAATAAACAAAATTTTATGATGAAATACCTGGATAAAGAAAATTTAATATTGTCCACTCGGGGCGTAAAAAGTGCCGAAATAGTGAGACATTTTGCACCGCAATGAGGCGGCGGGGGCGCCGCCACCAATCCGCGGAGCCATCGTTACGGGTTGTGAAAGCGCGAAATTTGCGACATACCAAGCGGTGGGCTTTGGATCCTCCTGGCAAATGGGCCTAGATTCGGTGGCGCGTATCTCCTTCATCATTCTTGTGTCTCTTGGCGTCGTGACCGGGGTCATTTTTGCCGTCGATCCGTCGCTTGATCTTCGAGTGGCGTCATTCTTTCGCGGTCTCGCAGCCCAACCGGCAGTTCACCGATTCGACCAGCTCATCGAGACCGTGCGTCAAGTCGGTCCGCTTGTGATCGTTGCGGCGATCACGCCGGCGGTGGTGGCATTGGTGACGAGAATATTCTGGCCGCTGCGCCCCACTCTGATTTCGACTCGCGCCGCACTCTTTTTGATCGCGTCGCTGGCGCTCGGGCCCGGATTGCTCGTCAATGTGTTTCTCAAGGAAGGCTGGGCCCGACCGCGCCCCGGAATGGTGACCGAATTCGGCGGAGACTACACTTTCATGCCGTGGTGGGATCCGCGCGGCGCCTGCGACTCAAACTGCTCGTTCGTCTCCGGCGAAACCTCCTCGGCGGTGTGGACGGCGGCGCCGGCCATGCTCGTGCCCTCTCCTTGGCGCTACGTCGCGCTAGGCGCCGCCGGACTATACGGTGTTGCTTTCGCCTTCGTGCGTATCCTGACAGGCGGGCATTTCCTGTCCGACGTCATCTTCGCAGCCATCTTTACCGGCTTGGTGATTTGGACGGTGCACGGGTTTCTGTTCCGCTGGCCCGCCACTCGGGCGCAAGAACATACGCTCAACGCCATGCTCGAAAAGTGGGGTCGCAGCGTGATGCGGATTTTTGTCCCGGTGGCTCCCTCGCGTAGTGCGCGGCCCGACAAGCCGACCCCGCCGGCCTGATCTCCCTGGGCTGCCCGCTCCCTGCCTCTCCCCTCAATGCTCAGGCAATCAATTGTGGCGCAGCGACGCTATTACCCTGCCCGCGTAGCGGGAGGCTGGGAGGGGAGATAGAATGGAGTTGTGCTTTGCGTGCACCTGTCGTAACGGTGCGGCTGTCATCGGAATCGCGGTCATCGGAACCGCTACGTTCGCGTTTCCTCCGTGAGGGCCAATTTGCCGTCACGCCTTTGCCGTCGCTCTGAAAACGAACCAGCAATAACCATATAACGAAACCGCGCCCGCAACGGCGCCACTGGAGGTCTAGCAATGTCTGCATCTCACGGCCGTTTCGTCTGGTACGAGTTGATGACC
>Ga0209465_10000495_pt1 | contig 18251 bp, 33 predicted proteins | sample PanSoiPlot1MoBio_FD_188321 | JGI IMG/M metagenome (GOLD analysis project Ga0209465, IMG submission 188321) | Tropical forest soil microbial communities from Panama analyzed to predict greenhouse gas emissions - Panama Soil Plot 1 MoBio (SPAdes)... | ecosystem: Environmental > Terrestrial > Soil...
CGCCGTCCACATAGTTGTCCGCTTCGAGGTCACGCGTATAGCGCTTCACCACAGAGTCGCTCATGTTCCTCTGAAAGCTTGGCAGGTGGTCAAGCAGCTCTTGCGCCTCGGCGCGAGTGAGCGTGCGGTCGTAGGAATGGAACGATCTCTTTTTCTTCATGCCATCACACCTTCCCCAGGTACTCGAAAATCTTCATCTCCAGGCCGTCGTCGTCGGTGATCTGCTCGAGATCCGGGCCCGTGCGGATGGCGGCGAACTTGAGCCCCACCTCGCCGGCGAGGAAGTGAGCGTACTTCGGGCCGGCCTTCAGGAACCACAGCGTGCCCGCGGGCCGCCCTTCCTTCCACACCACGTACACCGTGCGCGGAACCAGTTCGCTGACTTTCAACTCGCGGCCGATCTCGGGATGCGGCGTCATTGTGTGCTCTTCTGCCTGAGCTCGCGTTCCAGTTCCTCGAGGTCAACGTCCAACTCCTCGAGGTCCGCACAGGTTCAGCCAGTCATCGCCCGCCAGTTTGTTGATCGTCCGCTCGACCCTGCGCATGCGGTATAACTGACCCCCCTCGTGATAGGTGGCTAGCAGAAACCCGCGCCAGCGCTTGTACTGCCGGTCCTGCTTGGCGAGGTTCAGGGCTTGCATCGCAAGACCCTGCAGTTGCTTGTCAGTCACGCATGTACTCCTCGCGCCGGTATCACCAACCCTCACGCCAGCCCTCATCCTCCCTGGTGTCGGACAACGAGAGCAGCGTGTTGAACATGCGCCGGTGGACGCGCAGCACGCGCCCGTCGGCAAGCTGCCGGTAGATGCCGTTGACGTCGTAGCCGCAACTCAAAACTTCGTCCTTTACGCCGCGTGCGACCGGCGGAATTCGCGCACGGTTCCCTGCTTGCGCGGCTTGAGTCCGTAGGCGTCGGGGTCGAAGTAGCGGGTGAGCGGCAGCGAGGGATCTTTGCGCAAGATGTTGGTCTCGTGGAATTCGCTCCAGGCCTGCTTGCCCTCGCGTGTGACGTGGAAGCCGCGGCCGGGCGAATAGCGCACCCAGCCGCGGATGAGCAGCGAGCGGAAGGGGCGCTGGTCCCACTTCTGCGCCTCCTCGATATTCATGTGGACGTCGGCGTTCTGGACGAACGCCTCGAGCAGGGGAAACTGCCGGTTGGATAGCCTCGTCATTGCACCGTCACCGCTCCGTTCACGCGCTGCTGCTTGGCCGCCTGAGCGGCGAGACGGCCGGCCTGCGCCGCACGTGCGCGCGCCTTGCGCTGGCGAGGCGTCAGTTTCGCCCACGAGGCCTTTTGCGCGTTGCTCATTTTCTTAATTGTCTTCGAATAGTCGGGGGCCAACTTCACCGAAGGCTTCTCGCCGCGCGCCACCGCCATGCGCCTGGCCATCTCGCGCTTGCGCTCCTCCGGGTCGGCCGGCCAGTTCGAGCGCCGCGGCGGCTTCCCGCCGAGCGCCTCCCGAACCGTGGGCAGCTCCTCGGACACCACAGCCGCCGGCGGCCGGCCGCGCTTGGCTTTAGGCTTCGCCGCTTCGCCTGCGATACTGGCGCGCCACTCCTCGACCATCTCTTCCATCATGGCCTCGAGTTTTTTCGGCAGGCACTCGATCATCCAGTCGGCGAAATACCGGACGCCCGGCATCATGGCCGCCTTGCCGATCTGGCTGAAATCCACCCGCAGGGCGGAGGCTGGTTTTTTCATTCGAAACTGGCTCCTCTCTCCGGGCGCTCCTGCCCGGAAACCAGCATTCTAATGCATCCCGCCGGATTTCAATCCCTCAAATTTGTAATTAATTCACAAAAACTTCAAACCAAGGCGGTCGTTGCAGGCGTTTTCGAGGTCCAACTGTGTGCCTAGATACCGCTCGGTGGTGGCGATCGAGGCGTGGCCGAGTAATAACTGCACCTGCTCCAGCTCGCCGCCCGACTTACGGCAAAGCTTGGCGCAGGTCCTGCGTAAGTCATGTGGCCGGACTTTGCCGACAGCGTATTCCGCGACTAACTGGCGGATGGCGTCCTCGCACATCGACTCGTTACGGATTGCGCCGTGACGCCACATCGAGCGCATCACGAGCCCGGTCGTAATGCCGGCCGCCTGGAGCCAGTTGTCCACGCGCTGCTTGACGCCGGCGGGGACGGGAATAGTACGGATGCGGCCGCCCTTGCCCTTCATGTCGAGGATCACCCAGCGGCCCTCGCGCTGCTCGAAGTGCTCGACGGTGAGTGCACACAACTCCGCGCGGCGCAGCCCGCACGCGACCAGCAAGGCGAGGGCGGCGCGGTCGCGCAGGCCTTTGAGGCTCGCGCCGTCGGGGCTGTCCACCAGAGCTTGCGCCTCGCGCTTGGTCAGCCACATGCCCATCCTGGCGCCCGTCTGTTTGACTCCGGGGACCTCGCGGATCGCCGCGGCTTCGTCGCGGCTGAGCAGGCCGCCGGCGGCGGCCTCGCGGGCCAGCAGGCGAATGGCGGCGAGCCGCTGGTTGATGGTCGAGGCCGCCAGCCCATTGGCCTCGAGCGCGGCGCGATGCGCCTGCACCGCGGCGCGAGTGAACGCCGGCCGCCCGTTGGCCTCGAGCCAGCCGAAGAAGTCGGCGAGGCCCTTGCGGTACACGCGGCGCGTCTCGAGGCTCTGCACGGCGTCAAGAGCCAGACGCATCACCGGCGCGTAGTCCGGCTCGGGCCGCAGGGGAACGAGACTGAGGCTCATCGGTTTCCCCTTTTGGCTGACGGCTCGCTCAATAGCGCCTTCACGCTCTCGTCGGAGAGGGGGAGCCTGAACGGAGAGGGGCTCCTCTCGGCTTGCTCGACGCGCGACTCTTCGTTTTGGATCACATTGAGCAGCCGCTTGCGGGCGTACTGGTAGCGCAGTTCGGCCTTCCGGAGAAGTTCAGTCGCTGTCACAAAATCCCGGCCACGTCCGGCTCGGGCCAGTCGCAGATGGGCTCCGCTCACCGCATCGGCTGCGCGCATGAACTTCTCGGCGGCGCCGGCGAGGTCCTTGAATTCTTTGTTCATCATGCCGTTTTCCCTTTTGCCGCCGCGGAGCACTCCTCGCACTCGACCGGTCTGCCGATGAACCACTGCAGGCGCTGGAAGTCGCCCTTCAGCTTCGAGAGCCGGTGGCCACAGCTCAGCTCCACCCGGTAGCTGTGGTTGCCCATGCGGTATACCCTCGTGATCGTGGGGCGCTGGGGGGCATGCTGGTGTGAATTACTCACCGGAACCCTCCTGTAGCACCCGTTTGGGCAGAGCAATCCGGCGCTTGGCCCGGTAAAACGAGCAGCCCTTCAGGTGGCCGAGGCCGCGGCCCTCGCGGTCGGCCCGGGCCCGCGCCCGCTTGAGCGTCATGACCCCGCAGGGGCAGCGCAGGGCCTTCGATCGCGGCCGGCCGCCCGGGTGGTCGGGCTTGTACCCGGATATCGCCGCCATTGCGGCGGAGCGCTCTTCTTTGGTCATGCCCTTCCAGCGCTCATGGGCCATCCGGGAAGCTTCCTGGCGGCGCTCCTCGAGGGGCATACGGTTGAACCTCGCGCCCTGCCCTGGTCCGGACGGCGCTGTGGCTTTGGTTTCGTCTTTCACACTTTTAGTCTCCTCTCTCAGGCACGGTTTAGGCAAGGCTGACGGGGTGAATCCCCGGCCCGTTTTCCTCCGGTATTTCACTGGCTGTGCATACCGCCGGAATACTCTTCGCGGTTTATGCATGCTCCCAGGAGCCCCGTATTGGGGCCTGGGAGCCCCCAGGATCGATCGGGGCGGCAGGGGGCCACTGGGCTACCTCCGGGGGTTACGGCCAGCCTGGAGCCTCCCAGCCGCTTCCGGGCGGGGGCGTCTGGCGGACGGCCTACACCAGCCGGGGCGGCGCGATCTGGCGTAAGGCCGCGTCACCGCCAGTAATACCGGACGCCCTCTTTGGTCTCAGGCGAAGGCGGCTCGAGCCTCTGGGGCGGCGCGGGCGCGGCCGGCGGCAGCGTGACCTCGGGCGGGTACGTGTTGGCCTGGTAGCGCTCGGGCGCGACCACGATCACCTGCGGCGGGGCTGCGTGGTGGTCCACCGTGAGCGCCCAGATGACGGCGACGATCCAGCCGATCCCGGTCCAGCCGAGCAGCAGGTTCAGCACGAAGATGGCGGCCGTGTTGGCTTTGCGGCGCATCATCGCCACCGAGGTCGGCGCGAAGTAAAGCGCGAGCAGGATCAGCACGCCTGTGAAGTCCGGCTCAGATGAGGCGAGCAGTGCGGTGTGCATTACCGGCCTCCTTCCATCAAAGCGCGGAGTTTGGCCGCGAGGCCGGTCGATACCGCCGGCCCCTGCGCGATCACGAGCGCAGCTACGGCCAGCAGGAACAGAATAATCGCTATTAATTTCATAATGTCCTTTTGTTGGGCGCGGCCTGTCTCATCAGTGCGCGTAGGCCGGGTTCGCGCATACGGCGCTCCGGGCGCCGTTTCGACTACTTCGGTTGAATCCCCAGGCGCATCTCAATTTCGAGCAGGCGCCGCTCGACAATGTTCATCCGTCCTGACATGGCCGCGTCCAGGTTCGACTGGTCGGCTTCGACCTTGCGCAAGCGGATCGTCTGGCCCTCAGAGAAAGCCTGGAAACCCTTGAGCAGCTCCGTCTGCATGTCGCGCATCTTCTCGATGATTTCATCGAATCGCGCGTTCAGTTGTTCGTCGGTCACTCTTCCACCTCCGCCTCGTTGGCCTCTTCCCACAACTCGGCCGCACGCGCCTCCATCTCCTCGACCCACGCGTCAACTTCCTGGCACGTGACCGGAAGAGTCCACTGCGGCCCGTTCACTTCGGCGTCGCTGCCTTCGACGATGGTTTGAATGCTGAAGGCCTCAATCTCGCGAATGCCGCTCCAGTCCTGGCCGTTGTGCATCCACTTCTCCCCGCCGGCCGGCTTGACGCTGATGCTGGCGCCACAGGACGTGTCTTTGTACAGCCGCCGGTTCAGTCCCTCCGGCCCAGACGCGCCAAAGTGATCCACGAGGTCCTGCAGGTTCCGGATGGCGGGCCCCGCCGGCCGGTGTGTGCTCTTGTCTCATAGTTCTATTTTCTCCCTTAAATTCGCTTTCCGTATCCTACTCCGCCATAGCGGTGAAGTCGGCGTCGCCGCCAAGCTCGTACTCCTGCAGCACGATCAGCCGCACCGCAATCTCCGCGGCCTCGGCCATGGTGTCGATGCCGCTCGCGACGGTCGTTTCGCCTCCGCCCTTGCGGCGCAGGACGCAGTAGGTGATTTGGTCGGTCATCGCACGGCCTCCCCGGCCTCGCGCCGCGCCCACGCGTCGCCTGCCGGCTGGACGTCCAGCCCCTCGATGTTCACCTGCTCGCGCAGGAACTCGGCGAGGCCGGGCAACGCGTCCACGGTCTGATAGGGCCACTCGGCCACCTGCTCGGCCCGCGCCACGCGCACCACACTCTCGTCCACCAGGTGGACGATCACGAGCGGCCAGCTGCCCACGCCGCCGGCGACCAGCCCCAGCTGGACTTTCTTGCGCGGCATGCCGGCCACGGAGGCCACAAACGCCGGCTCGAGCCACTTCACCTGGCTCCTCACCATGGCCGTTACGGCCTGGTGGAATCGCTCGGCCAGCTCGCGCGATTGCTCTGCTTGCTCTCTGAGTTTCATGCGCCCACCTCCGCCGGCTTGGGCGCCGGCTCGAAGGTCTCGCACGTGGCCAGCCCGTCAGCGACGGTCCACTTGGCGATCATGCGATGGTTCAGCCGGATGACGACTTCGCCCGCGCCGCGGGTCACAGCGATCGCCTGCCTGGCGACGTCCGAATAGTCGGAGGCTTTGTCGTAGGAACGGCCCGAGTAGGCCGTGTACTGCAACATCAGGCGCGTGTTGTAAACGATGGTTTCGTACATTGGTTTGGGTGTCTCCCGACGCCTCACGGCGTTTCGCCTGGCCCCCGCCAAGCTTCGTCAGGGGAGTTTATTCGTCGTCTTCTAGCCCGTAAGATTCGTCCGGGCACGATTCGCCTCGCTCACAGTGGCAGATCTCCTCGGCCGGAATCCGGCAGCCACAGTTCTCGCACTCGTGGGATCTCATGCGCCCAGCCCCCGCAGCCGCTCGTAGAGCGCGTCCAGTTCGCCGATCAGGGTGGTGTGCGGCGTCTTGCGCCGCCGCAGTTCATCGGTGGCCAGCGTGCAGGCCAGCTTGGCCAGCCGCAGCTCGACCGGCGTCAACGGCTCGGCCGCCGGCGCTTTCGTTTCGATGGTGCTCGTGTTCTCGTTCATTTCGTTCTCCTGTCTAAATCCCAGTGTCTCAAAGTGGCTCAGGTTTTGTCAAGAGCCTTGGGGTGAAACTTTACCCCGCGGCCGCCGCGCATCACGTCACGGTAGAGCCCGCGGTTCTCGGCGTGCGTGGCCACAATCCAGCCGAGCCACTGCTTGCGCTCCGCCCGCGTCAGGGTGCGCCACGTGGCGTAGCCGTGTTTCAGCCGGCTGATGAAGTAGCGGATCACCTGGCGGTCGGAGTCCCCCACGTGGCAGCGGTTGACGATCTGCCGCACGATCGGCGGCGCTTCGGTGCGGGTCATGCCCGCACCATCCCAAGCTCTGCCTGCAGGCGCTCTTCGGCGTCACGAAACCGCTCGTGTCCGCCGAGCATCACCCGCGCCGTCTCGACCACGCCGGCCAGGTCCGCCTCGAAATACTCGGCTATGCCGTCCGGGGAGCCCGGCCGCTCGCGGTAGCGTAGCGAGTATCCGCCCATCCCCCGCGGCGCATGTAGCGTGGCGCCTAGCAGGCGCAGGTACTCGCGCACGGCTTTTTGCGTCAGCTTGCGCGGCATGTTAGTTGGTCTCCGTCGCGGCCGCGTAGGCCGTGCGAAAATCCATCCGGCCCTTCAGGCCGTAGGCGTTGCCGGCCGCATCGAGTGCGATGTAGCGGCGCGTCCCGCGGTGCTTGTAATACTCGAGCCCGTTCTGGCGGTGCATCCACATCCACTCTCCGCAGCCCGCGCCGATGTGGCCCTCTAGCGGGGTCCAGTTCGGTTCGGTCCATTCGATCGGACCTGTGGCGATGTTGTCGTTGGTCATGTTTGGGTGTCTCCCTTCGCCGGGCCGGCCGGCGATTCGGCTTGTCCCCACAAGCCTCGTCAGGGGAGTTGCGGCTGGAGAGGCTACCCTCTCCAGAAAATCTCGATGGCCGTGTTCAAACTTTCGAGCAGCGGCCCGGCCACGTCCAGGTCCACGCCGCCGGCCACGTCGAGGTACGCTTTGGCTGCGTCAATGGCACGCTTGCAGTCCACGCCGCACCCTTCGCCGATCGGCAGTTCGGCGAGCGTCCCGTCCCGCGGCGCCAGGCCGAGCGTGGCCACGAAGTAGTCCCGCACCGTGACAGCCTTGCGTTGCGCGGCCACGATTCGCGCCTGGTTCACCAGCGCTTGGACCTCGCCCACGAGGTTGTACTGCAGGTCCTCTTTCGCCGCCCTCGTTGTCGTCGAGCAGCGTCTGAACGAGGTTCAGCTGCTCTTCGTTCAGGTCGAGTGAGTACAGCGTGCGTATGTCAGTCATCGTTGGGTGTCTCCCTTCGCCTCTCGGCGATTCGGCCGGCCCCCGCCGGCCATCGTCAGGGGAGTTAGGCGTGCGGTTAGTATTCGCTCGCCAGCATGATCGTCAGCACGCGCACGGTCTTGCTCGGGTCCGCCGGATCATCGCTGCGGTACTGCATCGTGGGGTCGTAGTAGTCAATCTTCCAGAACAACTTCGCGCCGTGGTGGTAGACCGTGCCGAAGTCGTGCTCGCCGTAGGGGTCATTGCCCGCGTCAAAGGCGTCGAAGGTTTCCACCTTCTCCCGGATCTTGGACTGCGTGGCAGCCGGCAGCGCGTTCACGCCGGCCGTTTGGATCAGGCGCCCGCCCACGCCCATTGCCTTACGGCACAGGTCGTTTAATTCGGCGATGCGTTGCGTGTTATTGGTTTGGGTCATGCTTTTAATCTCCTTTTCTCTGTTTTTCTCTCTGAAATCTCATTCTCTCAAGTGGCGCAGGTTCTGTCAAGCCCGCTTGGGGTGAAATCTACCCGCGGCCCGGAAGGGGCTTTATTGCCCCTTCGCCGCTTGCACCGCGGTCAGTTCCGCCGCTTGTCTGCTATGCGCCTTGAACGCTACCGTGTAGTCGCGTTCAATGAGCAGCTTGTCTTTAGTGCACAATTCACAGTCCACACACTGCACCTGCTCGTTGATTTGGTTGGGACACGGTACCAGCGTGTTTCCGCCGATCGTGAAAAGCTTGGCGCCACGCGGGAACTCCGATACCACAGTGGCTGTCGCATACCCGCGGGCTTTGGCTTTGGCGATATCGGCCACGCTGTCGCACGAAGCGAGAATGCTGATCTGCCCAAAGCTCTCGCGTTCAATCTCTGCCCACGTGTGGGTGTAGCCGTAAGCCGGCCGGCCGTGTTTCGCGGTGTAGGTCTTGCAGGCGTCCCGAAGCCCACGTGCGTACTCGTTGTCCGGCGTATCCCCGCCAACTTTCAGGCGCAGAATGCGTTCACCTGACAGCTTGGCTATGCCGTCGCACTCTTGCTTCTGGATTTGGACTAGAGGCGCGTTCACCGAAGCTACCGTTAGGCGCTTCATGGTCATGCCCACAAAATCGTGACAGGCGTAGCACGGCGCCTTGTCGTACGTCCCGTCCGGCTGTACCACGGGTTTCAGTTCGCACGTGTCGGAGCACGTCTGGTACCCCGTGTACGTGGCGGACATCAGCCCCGTTTTGTCGTTTTGGCTGTTCTCAACCACGGTCGCCAACTTCGCAGACTTGGTTGCTACACTCGGTTTAGGTTTCATTCGGGTGCTTACTCACTCGTTTGGGATTTAGGCTGCGGACGGTGGGTGCAACCACCGTTCACGGCCGCTTGCTTCGTCCGGGCTTGTAACCGGACTGCCGCATTACCAGACCTTGCGGTCTGTTACTCTGCGATTAGGCTTCAACCACATCCCACCCTTTCCAGGTCGAGGAGTATGCTTTCGCATACTCTTTGGCTTCGGCTTCGGTCTCTCTTACCGCCAGCAGGGTTTCCCTATAGCCGTACTTCCCAATCACTTCCCACTGCGTCGTCAAGTACCGCTGTCTGATCTGGACTTTCATCTCGTTTTCTCCCTTTCGGCTTTCTGTCCGCCGAAATTCAAGTATTGCAAACTGGCACTGGAATTGTCAAGAAGTTTTTATTGCGATAGGGGTGAAATCGGGTGCAAATATCTGAAACTGCGGGAATTAAAATTTTTCGGGTTTTTTTTGGCGTTTTGATGGTCTAGGACGAAGCCGCAGGCCCGCTGTTGGCTTGGTCTATGGCTTCGGCGCCGCCGGCGTCCACAGTCTCGGCTTCGTCCGCGGCCGTCAGCTCAAGCTCTTGCTTAGGCGCTGCCGGCGCTAACTCCCGTATGTCGTCAATCAGCCGGTCCACATTCACGGTTCTCAGCTCGCGCTCACGCTTTAGTCTTTCATCGGCGATATCGTGCAGCATCTTCGTTGCGGCTAATCGTACCCGATGATCCGGGCTCTCCGTCGCCAGCCACTGCATGTTCGAGAGCATTCGCTCACGCACGAGACGTAAGTCGCCAACAGGACACAGCTGATCGGCCAAGCGCTGTATCTCGGCTTTTACCTCGGGTGAACGCGCCAATTGGCTAGCTTGCACGTTGCGCGATAGCGTCCCAACTACGGCTTCCCCCTTGTGGCCATAGACCTTCTCGTACGCCTGCACTTGGGGCATCCCGTGCGCTACCAACGTGCTGAATTGCTGCTGCTTTACCGTGAGCCTAGGCCTAACTGCTGGTCTATCAGCCATATCGGATTGTCGTTTGCCATTCCCAAGGTAACGCCCTATGGGCTAGGCTGCAACGGAAGGCTATCGGCGCACCGTTCCGCGGCCGCAAAAACCGCCGCGGCCGGCCGGCCGCGGCAACGAGCACCGGTTAGCGCGAGAAATACCGATTCCGAGCGTTTAGGAGCCCATTATCGCATTGCCGCGGCCGCGGTCGAGGAAACCAGCGGCCGGCCGGCCGCGATGCAACCAGCGGCCGGAAAACCGCAAATTTGCGATAAGCCGCATTATCGCGAGTTGGACTAGGTTTTGTTCTGCCTTTTTGCCGCGGGACTTTGCCGCGGCCGCGGCTTAGTCTGTGGCTATAGACTACGGCTGGCCGATAGCTCGAGCCTAGGACTCGAGCCTACGCGGAGTCCCAGACTAGGCTCGAGACAACCCCACCCGCCACGGGGCCCCCCTCCCAGGACGCGCGCGCGCGCTGCTGTGACTGTCGAGTTCCTTGCGCACGGCCAGTAAATCCAGCCCGGTTCCGGTAATTCCCGGAGGGGAGGTCGGTTGGGCGAATTCCGCTTACATATATAGAGAACTTTTTTTCTGCAGGGAAAATGCAGGCAAGATAAAGAAGGGAAAGGAGTTAGGAGAGTCTCGCGCACGCGAAACTTAGGCAAAATTCAAAATCGCTGTTGATTCTATTAGGGAGTTGGAAATGCAGTATGCAGGAACACACTGCTTTTCAGAAAATAAAGCAGTGTGGTTTTAAGCAGGAGTGATAAGTAGTTGTGGAGACATGTGGATAGTGGTCCTGCAATAGGCTCTCCTGCATATTCCCTGCAGAAAAAAAGCTGCTTATATATATAGGCGAAAATGGAACGCAGGTGTGCTAAAGCGCGCCAATTAATGCAGGCAACTCGTCCAGGAAGCACCGGAACTCCGTGGTGCTGTGGATAACCCGTGTGATTGCACCAGCTTTGGCCCATTCGGCGAGGCGCAGCCGCTGGAGGGGTGTGGGCTCTTCGCCCGGTCTTTTAAGCTCCACCTCGACGTGGAAGCGTCCGCAGAGGAAGTAGAGGTCGGGATCGCCGGCTACCCCGTAGGCGTCGCCGTGGCGTTTGCGGCCGGTCAGGCCGCGTTCTTTGAGGATGCGGAGGCAGGAGTTCTGTAGGGATTTCTCCCGAGGCGGGGGTGTCCCCGGGCGGCCGCGGGGCGGCGGGTAGCCGGAGGGGGGCGGGCCAGGGCGTGTGGCCATGTGGAGGAGTGTAGCGCGGGACCGCTGTGGCAGTCCCGCTCCTTGCCTTGTCATGCCGGGCGCTGCCCTGCCGCGACGAGACCTGCCGAGACCGGACAAGTCGTGTCATGCCGTGCCGAGACCGGGCTTCGATCATACCGCAGTTGTCCGGCATTACCGGACAACTGCCGGACAACAAGGTACAAATTTCCCCCGCATCCCGCCTTGACTCCCGCATAGCGGGTGTGTTGGGTGGTCGGGTGGCTCACCGGGCGAGCCTGGCATGTAAATTTTCAACCGCCGCCGGTTTCCTCGCCCTGTTCTTCTTCGAACCAGCAGTTCTGGCTATCGCTATCCCACTGGGCTTTGGAGAAATCGGCCTCAAGGAGTGTGTCGGCCCGCTCCTCGAGGTCGCTGAGCCCGATGCAGTATCCGGTCGTGTAACGCCTCAAATCTTCCAGTTCGACGGCCAGTTTTCGCACGAGCTCGGGCGTGACCTTGCCCGCGAGGTAGGCGTCGAGGAAACGGTCGGCCGTTATGGCCACGTAAAAGGCATGTGCGGCTTCTTTGGGTGTGGGTCCGTTGACTCTGACTTTCATGGGGTGCTCCGTTCATTGACGTGAGGCGCGACGAAATCATGGATTTACGTAAGGAAGCGCTGGATCGAGGCGGCGTCGCCGAAGTCCGGGCGGATGAGCGCGAGGTGGTCGCGGGCCCGCGTGATGGCGACGTAGAAGAGGCGGACGGTGGGGTCGCGGTCGCCCTCGGTCCAGGCCTCGAGGGCGGCGGGGGAGAGGTCGGTGTGGAGGAAGACGGTGTCGGCTTCGCCGCCCTTGACCGAGTGGATGGTGCCGATCGTGACGCGGGGCGGTTGCTTGAGGGCGGCCGCGCCCCAGTTGAGGGCGGCCTGGGCGGTGAAGCGGATCGAGGGGGAGAGCTTGCCGCGGGAGGGCCGCCTCATATGGTCCTGCCACCATTTGAGGAGGAAGCCGCCCCGCTGGCCGGCGGGGCCGCGGCCCTGGCCGGGCTCCATGTCGCCGGCGAGGGCGGCGGCTAAGTCGGCGAGGGCGTCGGGGCAGAAGAAGAGGCCCAGGTCGAGGACCGAGGGGCGCACAATCTGGTCGGGGAAGGCGTCGGCCATACGTTCGAGTTTTGTGCGGGCGCCGTGGAGCAGCGCGCCCGACTTCCCGCCGTCTTTGGAGACGGTGAGGCCGTGGGTGAAGCAGTCGGCTTCGGCGAGGGTCCACCAGGGGCGCTCGAAGATGGCGAGGAGGGCGAGGACTTGGGCGCGGATGGAGTATTTGCCGGGACGCAGGGGGTTCCACTCGGCGGCGGCGGGGCGGTAGGGGTTGTGGAAGGGGATGGCGCGATCGCGCAGGAGGCGCAGGGCGGGGGCCAGCTGGTAGCGGCAGGAGGCCAGGATCATGACGGTGCGGCCGGGGTCAGAGAGTTCTTCGTCGAGGGACTTTTCAAGGCGCGCCGGCGAGACCAGCGAGATGCGCCCGGCGTGGTCGCGGGGGGCGTAATTTTTGGCCTGGCGCGAGGCCGGCGGGATCTGGCGGACCCAGCGTTCGGCCAGGTCGAAGACGCGCCGGGGGAGGCGGTAGCTCTGGCGGAGGACGATGTGGTGGCCCTCGGGCAGGGGCGGGTCGAGCATCGAGTCGGGCGATGCGCCGGTGAAGGCGAAGATGGTCTGGTCGTCGTCGCCGGCCTCGACGAAGTATTCCGCCATGCGGCCCCATTTCTTGATCAGGCCGCTTTGCACCCGGTTGAAGTCCTGGGCTTCATCGGTGAAGATCACGGCCGGGTTGCCGGGGGCCACATGGATGTGTTGGTGGCAGAACTGGATGAAGTCGGCGTAGTCGTCAAGCGAGGGGCTGTGGGTCAGCTTGTTGTCGGTCCACATTTCATAGAACTCGCGCATCGCCCGGGAGAACAGGGCGGGGTCGATGCCCAGGCCGCGCAGGCGGTTGAGTTCGGCGAGGAAGTAGTCGCCGCGGGGGATGCGGCTGTGGTCGGGCTGCATGAGGTCGTCGAGGCAGGTGAGGTCCTGGTAGGCGGCCTCGGGATCGGCGCGGTCCTGGCTCGAGGCGTTTTCGCTCATCGAGATGGCCAGCAGGCCGTCTTCGAGTTTGGCGAGGGCCTGATTCTGGCTTTGCGGGGTCATGGGGAGCGAGGGATGGAGTTCGTTCCAGCGCGCGACGTGGGCTTCGGCGAGGAAGATCGGAGAGCCGCGGTAGGCCGCCATGGCGCGGTAGCAGTGCGAATGGAGCGTGCGGACGTTTTGGCGCAGCTCGGCGATCTGGGATTCGAGCGCGGGGTTGGCCTCAACGAGCGAGGCCAGGCGGTCGACCAGCTCGTAGGCCGCGGTGCGGGTGTGGCTCGTGACCAGGATCCGCGGCCCGTACTTGAGGAAGGCCTTGTGGATCTGGCGCACCAGATGCCAGGTCTTGCCCGTGCCGGGCGGGCCGAAGATGCGGTAGTGGTTGGTGAGGGAGTGGTCGCGTTCGCCTACGCGGGCGAGCGCTTCGTCCTGGGTTTCGTCATTGAGTTGCGGGCGGATCAGGAGCGGCGTGGCCATTGGTTTTTCCTTTCTGGCCGCCTGAGCGTTTATATTTCTCGGGCGGGAATTGGGCGAGGGGCAGCAGCCAGCGCCGCTGCGAGCGGTGGCCAGGGGTTTTGAATTCGATGTGCCGTTCGCTGGCGGCGTCCAGCATGGCGATGGCGTCCTGGATGGTGGCGGAGCGGTCGCCGTGGGCCTTCAGGTAATTGAGGAAGTGGCGGCTATTGATGGCCACATGGCCCTCGATGATCATGGGCTGGCGGGAGGCGTCCTCGTCTTCCTGGTCCTCCGGCTCGGCCCGGTCGGGGCGGAAGGCGGTGTGAAAAAGGTATTCCCTGCCGGTGGTGATGGCGGCTTCCTTGAAGTCGCTTTCCGGGTCGCCCGGGGGGTTTTCGAGGGCCTCGAGCATGATTCGGACCAGATCGTCCCAATCTCTGGTTTTGAACTTGGGGACGAGGTAGTTGATCTGGCTGCAGACGGCGGCGCGGAAGGTGTTCTGGTCGATGAGCGCGCGCGCGCTCGGAATGCGGATCTCTTTGGCGGCGGTCTCGATGCGGTAGCGGGGGCTCTCGCCGTCGACTTTGACGATGCGCTTGATCTCAAAACCCATAGCTGCGGAGAGAAGTCCGACGGGATCGGGCGGGTGCAGGGGGAAGCGCGGCCGGTCGTCGGTCTTCGGCTTTTTACGTTGGCCGAGCGCTTCCCGGACGCTTCCGGGCTCGGGTGGCGGGGGAGTTGTGGCCGGCTCTTCTTCGGTGGGGGCCTCTTCAGCGGGGGCCTCGTTGAACTGGAGGTCGCGGTGCATCGCCTTGGCGATCGTGAGACGGAAGAAGGTGGGGTGCTTGGAAATGCGCTGGCCTTCTTTCCTGCGCCAGTGGACGATGAGGTCGCAGATCTGTTGCGCGGGGAGGCCGATATCGGCGGCGAAGTTGGCTAGGGCCATCGAATAGCCGGAAAGGGTTTGGTCGGCGAGATCGGGCCGGTCGTGGCGCCACGTGCGCGCGAAGCGGTCGTCTTGGGAAAGCCAGAGTTCCAGGTCTGTTTTAGGAACTTCGGCGTCGGGATTGACGGTGATGGAGAAGACGGGGTCGTCGGCGGGGAGTTGCGTCAGGGAGGGGGGAAGGACGGAGAGCGGGGGGCGGCCTTTGGTTGAGGGCTGGCGGGCGCCTTTAGTCCGTGTGGTCTTCTCGGCCGCGGCCGGCTCTTCGGCTTTGGCCGCCTGAAACACTTCGTCGATGTGGTCGCGGATTTCGCTCGGGTTGTAGAGCCGCTCGGGATGATACTCGAGGGCTTCGACCGGGCGCGGGTCTTGGGGGTTTTTGAAGTTGAAGGTTCCGGGGATGCGCAGCAGGCGCGCCATGTCCGCTAGGCGGTCGTAGCTCCAGTCGTTGCGCGCCGCGCGGAACTGCATGATGGTCTGCCACTCGTAGATCATCTTGCTGGCGCGCTCGCGCTCCTCGGCGGTGTCGAAGACCCACACCTCCTTAAACAGCCACCAGTCCTGCAGGCCGTAGCCTGAGTTGATGGTGAGCGTGGGCGGGAAGACGTCGGCCAGGATGCGGTCGGCCTCCTCGATCGTGGCCGGGAGCTTTTTGGCGCTCGAGCGGAGCGGCGAGGCCATATCGCGGTCGCTCCACAGCCCGGCGATGGCGCTGGCTTCGGCCGCGGGGCAGCGGGCGTGGGGCCCGTAGTCCCTGGGCGAGAGCGCCACGCAGCAGTAGGCGTCGTAGCTGGCGCGGGCGTAGGTCTCGGCCGAGCGGGCGGCCTTGCTGGGTTGGAGGCAATAAAAGGACTGTTTGTTCTGCAGCGCCCAGGTTTGGATGTAGTGGCCGTCGGGCTTCGAGCGCCAGAGCAAATCGAAAAACATCTGCGGAGTGAGGACCATGCCCATCGTTCAGATCTCCGGCTCGGGTTCAGGTTGGGGCGGGGGGATTTCGCGCCGCTCGGCCACGCGCCACTGTCCTGTGGGCGGGCCATAGATCATCTCTGTCCACTCGCGGCCGTGCCCGCTCGAGGGGCTGGCAGTGGCTGGCTGGCGGACCCAGCGGCGGTGGGCGTGGTCGAACAGCCAGCGCTCCCAGCGGCCGCCGTCCTCGCGCAGCTGGACGCGCACGTGGTCTTTGAACGCGGCCTCGATGATGGAGGCCGCGGGCGGGATCGGGTCGGGCGCGGTCTCTTCGACCGAGAAGGGCGTCTTGGTGCGCCACTCGCGCCAGTTGACGAAGCGCCCCTCTGTGGGTAACCAATAGGTGATGGTCTCTTCAACCGGGCCGAGGTCCGTGGCGTCTTGCCAGCGGGGCTCGGCCGTCTGGTCGGGCGCGGCCTCGGGGCGCGCGGGTTCGGGCGGTGCGAGCCCGCGGCCTTCGTGGCGAGCCAGGAACTGATCGAAGTTGGCCTTTGCGCCGTCAGCCATCGCTACTCGGCCGTGCGCTCGGCGGGAGTTGCGCCGGCGTCGTCCTCGACGACCACGTAGTCGCGATGGTCGATAGCCACCGGGTCGAGCATGTTTTTCATTTGCTGGTGGAACGGGCGGATGGCCGCAAGCTCTTCGGTGGTCAGCAGGCGGCCCTTGAGGAAGGTCATCTTGGCGTAGTCGATGTTGGCTTCGTTGCGGGCGCGCTCGAGGCGGATCTTGGTGGTCACGCCCCAGAAGGGGATCTTCAGGCCGAGCAGCCGCAGGAAGTATTGGGCGGCGTTGCGCAGCGAGGTGGGGGGCACGGTGATCAGGTGCGGCAGGATTTCGCCGGGGCGGACCAGAAGCATCTGGCGCACCTGTTTGCAGGCCTGGCCGCGGCCCTTTGATGACGAGCCGAACTCCGCATAGGGGCACTCGGCGCATTCGCCGCCCGGGTCGCCATGGCCGACGAAGCCGTCGCGCGAGGTGCAGTCGGGGGGTTTGCCCGAGCCGCCCTCGGCGATCGACTTGCGCCAGAACAGGCGCGCCGGTTTCCAGGCGAGCACGATGCCTTCGATCTCTTTTTCATGCTGGTCGCCGTCGAGCGTGGGAAGCAGCCAGGTGGTGTCGCCGCCGGTCGGGCATTTGATGCGCGGCAGGTCGAGCGTCGAGATGCCGCCCGGGCCGACGTTGTCTTTGAAGATCTCGAGCGTCTCGGCGATCTGCCCCGGCTCGAGGATGGGGTATTCGGTGGTCGCCGGGACGATTTCGACGGAAGGAGCGCTTGCGGCCGGCGCGAGCGCAGTTTCTTTTTTAGTAGGCATGATATGCTTTTCTCCGTTGTTGGTGTGTTGGTTAATGGGTGGCAGGCGGCGCGAAGGGCGGGCGCCTTCTTCGCGCCGCTTGCTTTCAGGTCCAGTCATCGACGCCGGTCGCGGCGTCGTCCTTCTCCGCAGCGTGGTTGATGGCTTCGCGCACGGTTCGCGCCTCGACGATGCCGGGGCAGCCGGTCGAGGAGTAGCAGAAGTCGAGCGTGACCTTGGTCCCGGCGCTTTTATCGCGTGTGATCAGCAGATTGTCGAGATGCTGATCGATCCAATCGAGGAGTTGGGCGTCGGTGCGCGGGGGAGTAGTCATGTTGTGGCCTCAAGTTGAAAGTCGGCGTTCAGTTCGAGCGCTAGCTGTTGTGGCAAGCCTTCCCAGCGCTGAGCTCCTTGAAAAGCCTCGATGCGTTCGGCCAGAATTAACGCTCGGATCTCGGCCGAGTGAGGCTGATGGCGCCCGCGCCACTCCGAGTCGCGGAAGTTTTTGCGGGCGACGGTGGTCGAGTCGGCGGAGGTGAGGGGCAGCTTGGGAAAGATCGAAACCGAGAGCATGCGCAGCCCGTGCAGTTTGCACTGTGGTTGTCCATCGGTGCAGATCGCATCCATGGCCTCGGCCATGCGGTTCCACCAACCTGGTCGGCCGGGTTGCGCCCAGCGGCCGGAGCTGCCGAGAGCCACGCGGGGCCATGTGGCGGCCAGACGCCGCAATCGGTCGAGAGGCTCGTGGAAATGCCAGACCGGAACGCCTAAAGCGGAGCCGAAGGGCCATTCACTGAGAAGCTGGTCGTTGTCCTCGGTGGATCCTTCGATGACGTCCGGGATGAGCGCCCAGTCGCAGCCTGGGTGCTTAAGCCACTTCTCGGCCCATTGGTAGTAGCGCGACCAATCAACGGTGATGCCGCGCTTCCACTGGACGTAGGCGGCGTTGTCGAGGATGAACGATTGCGCGACCTCGGCGGCGATCTCGATCTGGCGCGGGTCGTTGAACGGGATGAGGGCGTGGCGTCCGTCGAGCGACTTCACGGCGGCCTCTGCGGGCTTGATGGGCGTCCCGTGGTAGTGGATCATAGGCAGTCGAGGACCACGCCGCAGTGTTCGGTCTCGCGGATTTCGATCCGGGCGAGGCCGGCGAGGTCAGGCTTCAGCCGCCAGAGAATCCAGGAGGCCAGCCGCTCGCAAGTGGGGTTCTCGCCTAACACCGGCAGGTCGTTGAGGCTCTGGTGATCGAGAAGCGCCTTGACGGCCTCCCATTTGGCCTTCACCTCGGCGTAGTCGATGACCCAGCCGGTGGCCGAATCGACTTCGCCAGCGATCTCCAGGCGGACGTGGTAGGTGTGGCCGTGGAGGCGATGGCATTTGTGATCGGCGGGAACCTTCGGCAGCCAGTGCGCCGCATCGAAACTGTCTTGGACAAAAATTCGCGTTGTCATTCTCAACCCACCTCGACGGCGATGACCA
>Ga0209465_10000496_pt1 | contig 18238 bp, 19 predicted proteins | sample PanSoiPlot1MoBio_FD_188321 | JGI IMG/M metagenome (GOLD analysis project Ga0209465, IMG submission 188321) | Tropical forest soil microbial communities from Panama analyzed to predict greenhouse gas emissions - Panama Soil Plot 1 MoBio (SPAdes)... | ecosystem: Environmental > Terrestrial > Soil...
CGGCTCCCGTTGTTTGCTGAAATTGGCTCAGGTCTAACTCGAGGGATGTTGTCAAGATGGTCAGGCCGAACGCTCTTTGGAAGGAATCAAGATCAGAGCGACCAGGGCGGCGGCAATCGCAAGACAGCCACTAATTAGCATCACGCAACGAAACCCGAAGACGAAAGCTCGGGCAATATCCGCCCGCACCGCTGCCGCTGTGGCAACGTCCAGACCGGCAGGAACAGTCAAGTTGCCAACGTTGACACTGTTGGCCTGAATATCACGCATAACAGCGGGTGGAAGCCCGAGGCTGCCAATCGATCTCTCGAGGTTGCTGCGAAACGCCGGCACCATCACGTTGCCTAAGATCGCAATTGCAAGCACCCCCGCCAGGCGGGCAATGGCGTTGTTGATACCAGAAGCTGTCCCGGCGCGATCATTTTCAACCGATCCCATGACGACGGTCGTCAGCGGGGCCACGCTGACCGCCATCCCGAGACCCAGAACAACAAACGCAGGGAAAAACGCTGTCCAGTAACTGCTTTTCACCGACGGCACAGCGAAAAGAAACAAGCCCAACGCAGCGAGAAGCGGTCCGATGATTAACGGTGTTCTCGAACCGTAGCGAGTGATCAGTCCGCCAGACCAGCGAGAAAGAAGAAACATGAGCAGAATCACCGGCAATGCAGCCGCACCGGTCGCTGTCGCGGAATACCCTTGTATCTGGATTAAGTTCAGCGGAAAAAAGAAGAAGAAGCCGCCTATCGCGGCATAGAGTAGGAGAGTCAAGAGATTTGCGCCGCCAAAGGCGGGTGACTCGAACAACCCAAGCGGAATCATCGGTGCAGCGACTCGTCGCTCAACAAAGATGAATAGCAGGAGAGCGACAACCCCGGCAGTCAGGGCTGCGAGAACAAGCGGATTCCTCCAGCCGAGCCGAGTTGCCTCAAGGAACCCATACACCATCCCGGCGAAACTCACGGTGGCGAGGAATGCACCCCACCAATCAATGCCCTGCGGGTTTGGATTGCGGGACTCGGGAACGTGATACAGCAATATCAGGACGACTGCCGCGCCTAACGGGACATTGATGAAGAAGATCCAGTGCCATGAGGCGTGCTCGATGAGCCATCCTCCGATCACCGGACCCAGTGCTGTCGTGATGGCGGTAAATCCCGACCAGGTGCCAATTGCCTTCCCACGCGATTGCTCGTCGAATGAAGTGCTGATGATGGCAAGGCTACCTGGGACCAGAGCCGCTGCACCGATCCCCTGCGCCGATCGGGCGACGATCAACTGCAACACGTTAGAAGAAAAAGCGCAACCTATGGACGCGAATGCGAACAATCCGGCGCCCAGAAGGAAAACCAGGCGCCGGCCGACCGAATCGCCAAGCGCTCCGCCGACGAGGATCAGCGCGGAAAGAAACAAGCCATAGGATGCGACAACCCACTGGACATCCACGACAGTCGCATGGAGGTTGGACTGCAGTGCGGGCAGGGCTACGTTTACGACTGTACTGTCAATAAACGCCATGCTCGACCCGAGGATGGTGGCGACAAGGATCCACGGGCCCGAGTCAGCGCGACAGGGGACCGCCTGGGAACCAGTGCGAACCACGGCTTCATCGCACGGTGGCTTCATGTAGGAGTCGATGCTAATGCGAGATCCTTCGACTCCGGTCATCAGTTGTTAGGCAGACCACCGGTCATTCGGGAAGGGGGAGTGGAATCCTCATTGAGCTCTAATCGCCCTCTCCATTTCCGACTCCACCTGTAAACTTTCAAGGTCGCGGAAAATCGTCGCCACTGCCATAGTTCTTCCGTCGCGCTTGTAGGCGACCGAGCAGTCCCTTTTGTCGACATCTCCATCGATATCGATCGTGTCCCATTTCTCCGCATGACCCACGTAGTTAATCGGCACGTCGTAGTGCTGACTCCAAAAGAATGGCACCGCATCGAACCGCTGACGTGCACCGAGCATGTTCTTCGCAGCGGTTTGGCCTTGGCGCTCGGCTACCACCCAATGCTCTACGCGAATCCGTTCACTTGTGTGGGGATCGGGCCAACGTGCTGCATCCCCTGCGGCAAAGACTCCCGGCGCGCTGGTTTCCAGATATTCATTCACCGCAATCCCGCGGTCGATCCTCAAGCCCGCTTGTTCTGCCAAAGCAGTCGATGGCCGCACTCCTACACCGAGAACAAGGAAATCAGCCTCGATCGTTTGCCCGCCCGTCAGCGTTACCTTGTTTCCCTCAACCTGTCTCACGGTCTCGCCGAGGTGGAAGACAACGCCATGCGACTCATGAAGGCTGCGAATAAAAGCGCCGACTCTGGAGCCGAGTATTCTCTCCATTGGCACCAGCTCGCTCGCAACCACATGCACAGCGATTCCTCTCGCGCGCAGTGAGGCTGCCACTTCCAGGCCGATAAAACTGGCGCCCACTACAACTACCTGCTTCGCTGCCGCTGCCTTCGCAACAATCGCCTTACTGTCCGCGAACGACCGCAAATAGAAGACTTCGAAAGGGTTGGCACCTTCCAACGGCAGCTTTATCGGATCTGCTCCGGTCGCAAGCAGCAATGCTTCATATTCGTACGTTTTTCCGTCCTCCGTGCTGATCCTCTTTTGCTTCGTGTCCAGAGACATAACGCGCGAATTGAGGATCAGATTAATCTGCCGCTCCGAATACCACTGTGGTGGACGCAGCGGAATCCATTCGTCGGGCGCAGTTCCAGCCAGAAAATCTTTGGAAAGATTAGGACGGTCGACCGGTGGAGCGCTGTCGGCACTGATCATGGTCACTAAACCGCTGTGTCCTTCGCGACGAACCATGTCGGCCGCGGCAAGCCCTGCTGCACCTCCGCCGACGATGACGATAGAAGAAGGATGCACTGTAGTCGACAGGGGTTTGGGGACAGAGGGTGCGGCTTTCTCCTTTACGAAAATGTTTTCTCCTACCTTCTCAACGTGCCAGCACTGGATCGGATCGAGAGCCGGCGCCCGCAAAGCCTCACCCGTGCGAAGACTGAAGCAGGCATGGTGCCAGGGACATCGCACTTCGTCGTCAACCACTAATCCTTCCGCCAGTGGCCCATGGTAGTGGGTACAGTGAGCTCCGACGGCAAACAATTCAGTCCCGCGGCGCACCAGTAAGACGTCCTCTCCATCTACCACGCCCAAGAGCTTTCCACCGTCCGGCATGCTGGCAAGTGGAACTCCACGCTTCAAGTCAGGCTTTTCAAAGTCGTTCATAGGAATACATAGATGAAGTCGGGTAAGAGAACGTTGTTACGAAACTAAGCTGCTGTCGCCGGTCCAGCGGAGTTGAGCCAGTTTTCCATTTCCTGATGACCGACTACGCCCGCTTGCTGCTTCACTAATCTGGCTTCGGAAAAGACGGCAAAGTTGGGGATTCCGCGCACCTGGTAGCGCGCAGCTAGTTGGGGATAGCGCTCGGTATCGACTTTCAGGACGATGGCTCGGCCGGCCATGTCCTCGGCAGCGCGCTCAACTTCGGGAGCCGCCATTCGACAAGGCCCGCACCAAGCAGCCCAGAAGTCGACCAGCACAGGAACGCGAGCATCGCGAATGATTTCGTCGAATAGCTCGGCATCGACTTCCAGGGGTTCTTTCAAAGGCGGCAGCGTTGACTTACAGTTGCCGCAGCGACCTGTATCCGCCAGATGTTTGGCGGGTATCCGGTTTTTGCGTCCACAAACTTCGCAGGTTCGAACGACCACGATTCACTCTCGCGACCTGCTGGAATTCTACTCCTCTTACCTAGGTGGTCAGGTTGCCAGGCTGTGACTTGGCGTAAACTTAGCGAACGACATTCAACTTTGAAGAGGCCAAAGATGTCCCTCCGACCCGTCAAGCGGCTGATCGAGTCAAAACCAACCATCGAAGGGGCAGGGGTGCACCTTCGGCGCGCGTTCGGATTCGGCAACACGAATGACTTTGACCCGTTTCTATTGCTGGATGATTTCCGGAACGATGTTCCGGAAGACTATCTGGCCGGATTTCCATGGCATCCGCATCGTGGCATCGAAACGATTACCTATGTGCTGGCCGGTACAGTGGAGCATGGTGACAGCATCGGCAACAAAGGTGTGATCGGGGCCGGCGATGTGCAGTGGATGACGGCGGGTAGCGGCATCATTCACCAGGAAATGCCGCAAGGCGATCGCGTAGGGCGGATGCACGGTTTTCAGTTGTGGGGTAATCTCCCGGCGTCGCTGAAAATGACTTCGCCTCGTTATCAGGAGGTGAAGGCTGCGGAGATACCTGAGGTTACCGATGACGATGGCACACATGTTCGGGTCGTTTGCGGAAATTTCTGGGGCAAGACGGGTCCGGTTGCGGGAGTTGCGGCTGATCCCATCTACCTCGACGTATCGGTTTCGGCGGGGAGGCGAAAGACCCTGCCAGTGGAGACGTCGCGTCATGCCTTTGCCTATGTCTTCGCAGGAAGCGGAAGATTCTGCAATGCCTCGGGGCCGCTCGCGGTCCCTACCGAAGCTGTTCAGTGGCTGGATACCACTCCTCCCGTCGAGGCAAACAACCGCTCGCTGATTCTGTTTGATCGAGGAGACGAAGTCACGGTGCATGCGGGCGAGGATGGAATCCGGTTCCTGCTGGTATCGGGCAAGCCGCTCGAAGAGCCGGTGGCGTGGTACGGCCCGATCGTGATGAACACGCAGGAACAGTTGCAACAGGCGTTCACGGAATTGCGGGAGGGGACGTTTCTGAAGAAGTCGGCGACATGAGGTAAAAGCTTGCTAAACTAAACCAACTTAGTTTAGTCTATCTCGTATGAAAACGGTAAACATCCACCAGGCCAAGACACAACTCTCCAAGCTAGTCGATGAGGCGCGCAAAGGCGAGCCTTTCATTATTGCCAAGGCTGGTAAGCCAGTGGTCAAAGTGATGGCTCTCTCCGCACCTTCTAAAGGCCAGATCCGCCGGCTTGGTTTCCTGGCTGGACAGATTCTTGTGCCCAGCGACTTCGATTCTATGGGTAAGGCAGAAATCGAGCATTTGTTCGAGCCTGGGGAATGAAGCTGTTACTCGACACCCACGTACTGCTTTGGGCAGCTGGTGAGCCGAAGCGCCTATCGACGAAAGCCCGAAAACTGATCAATAACCCTCAAAATCAGTTGCTCTTCAGCGCCGCAAGCCTGTGGGAGATCGCGATCAAGCGTGGGCTAAACCGACAAGATTTTCAGGCTGATCCACGCGTGCTGCGCCGCGGACTGCTGGACAACGGCTATGAGGAATTGCCGATCTTTAGTGCTCACGTCGTGGCCATTGACGGGCTTCCGACGATTCACAAGGATCCGTTCGATCGCCTTCTGGTGGCGCAGGCAACAGTGGAGGGCTTCACTTTGCTTACCTGCGATCCAACCGTGGCGCAATATCCCGGACCGATTCGCAGATTGTAGGCAGTCGAATCTACGCGTCGACTAGGATCGCCGAGACTTGCCGAAGGGGCGCACCAGCTCGACTGGTGCGGTGTCGTCATCGTGGAAGCTAGGGGCCTCGACGGCCGGGCTTTCGGGAATCGTCTGCAGCAAGCGCACGCAACGGTTCCAGCGCAGGATTGCCTCTTCGTTGTCGTTCGGCTTCAGAGACTCGGCCGTCTCAAAGTGCCTCATCGCCTGCTCAAACAAGGGCACCCACACGTGAGATGGCCGCCCCACCCGCGCAACTGCTTTGGCCCGACGCTCGCTGAGGATTCCGAGGTAGTAGGCTCGTTTATACGGATCCGTGAGCGCATTGAACGCCAACTCAGCTTCGGGATATCGGTCGGACGGCTGACCCTGGAATTGGTCCGTGATCGCCAATCCGAGCAGGCGCAGTGCCGCCTGATTCTCCGAGTCAGCGGCCAGGATGTCCTGGCAGATGGACTCGGCTTCCTCCGGCTCATTGAGACAGCGATAGAGCTGCGCCTTTGACAGGGCGGCTTCGATACCGCTCTTGGAGATGGTCTTCAATTTGTATTCCATGGGTCCTCCTGCAATGACGGAGCTGCGCTACGCGATAGTCCAAAGCAGATAGGCTGCGACGATGGTTCCGACGACAGCCCCGCCGTAACAGAGCGTAAAGATGATTTCGTTCAGGTGCTTCACGCGCAAGCCGTCGTACAGGGTGTAACGAAAACGATGGGCCCAGTGGAACAACGATAATGAACAAAGAACGAAGAGATAAAGCCGAACCAATGGCAGCCGGACCAAAGCCATGAGATGTTCGTAGGTCGGTGGCTGGATCCATCCCAGGGGAATTGCCAAGCCGAACAGGAACAGCTGAATGGGAATGAGCAGGGCGGCAACGACTCCGCCGGCGCTGAACAGGATCCAGAAGAATGCTTCGTCAGATTGTCTCGCCATCGGAAATCCTATGTTAACGACCAGCTTGTAACTAGCCAGTACACCCCTGCCGAAATCACTATCCAGGCAACATAACTCGGCGCTGCCACCAGGAAAGCCGACACGCGCTTGCCGCCGAGACGCACCGGCATAGCACTCGGTGCGAGGTTGAACCACGTAATGGTGTGAAAGAGCACAAAAAGAAAACAGATGACATTGAGAGCGATCATCAGGGACGACGCCATTGTGTTCTGGAAGTCGGCGTAGGCTTGCGGGCCGCCTTTCAGCGCGCTCAACATAAAGAGCGTCTCGACCACGAAGATTGCCACGAAGACGCTGCTCAACTCGCGAAGGATGAACTTCAGGTACTGGCGCTGCCCCATCCACCAGTACACCGAGACGTTTGGCCGGTACCAGCGGGGATGGAACTCGGTGTAGCGAGCCGCGGTGGGTTTTGCTTCAGCCGTCATGTTTCCCTGCCCCTCTCGGTGTGACAAACGACTTGAGCCACTCCAGGACTGCAGTCAGCTTGTATTGCTGGATGGCGCCCGCCGGATCGACGTGTTTGGGGCAGACGCGCGTGCACTCGCCCACGAAGGTGCAGCCCCAGACGCCATCGGGATGAGCGAGCACAGCGAGGCGATCGCCCGAGCCCTGATCGCGAGAATCCATGTTATAGCGCTGGGCGAGCGCCAGTGCCGCCGGACCAACGAAAATTGGATCAAGACCCACGACGGGGCAGGCTGCGTAACAAAGCGTGCAGTTGATGCACATGGCGTACTGCTTGTAGCGGTCCACCTGGGTCGGGGTCTGGAGAAACTCCCCGTCGGAGAGCGGCGGCTGGTTGGGATGGATCAGCCAAAGCTTCGCCTTCTTCAGCTTGGCGAGAAAATCGGTCAGCTCAGTAACGAGGTCGCGGACCACCGGAAAGTAGCGCAGTGGCTCGACGCGGATCTTCTTGCCTTGGCGAGCATAGTCGGTGAGGAAGGTGGCACAGGTCAGCTTGGGTTCGCCGTTGACCATCATGCCACAACTGCCACAGATGCCCATGCGACAGGACCAGCGATAGGTGAGGGTTCCGTCCTGTTTGTCCTTGATGTGATTCAGGGCGTCGAGGACAACCCATTCCTTATTGACCGGTACTTCGAAGCTCTGGAAGTGTGGTGCTGTGTCTTGTTCGGGCGAGTACCGCGCAATTTCGAGTGTGATCGTTTCCGCCATATCAGTTGGTCAATCTTGTCTCTTGTGGTTGAGCCTGCTTGGCCGTCTGCTGGCCATAGACGCGTTCTCCCGGAGGCCAGCGCGTGATGGCCACCGGCTTATATTCCACGCGGGTGGAGCCGTCGGGATTGCGGTACACCAGCGAGTGGGCCAGGAACTTCTCATCGTTGCGTGCCGGATAGTCGGTCCGCTGGTGCGCTCCCCGCGATTCAGTGCGATGCAGCGCGCATTGCACCATCGACTCGGCGACGTCGAGCATAAAACCAAGCTCAAGAGCAGACTCAAGCTCAGTATTGAAGGTGCGACTGTGATCGTCGAGCTGGAGGTCGCGATAACGCTCCTGCAGATTACGCAGTTTGTTGGCTCCCGCCAGGAGTAGTCCCTGTTCACGATAGATGCCGGCGCTGTTCTCCATCGTTGTCTGCATTTCTGTTCTGATGGTGGCAACGCGTTCGCGGCCGCCAACTTTGCGTAGGAACTCGGATTCGAGGCGGCGCTGCTCGTCGCTAGCGAGAGCAGCGACCTTGCCATTGGGCTCTGGCTGTTCGGAAGCGTACGTTGCTGCGGCCCGGCCGGCGCGCGCGCCGAAGACCAGACATTCCGGAAGCGAGTTCGAGCCGAGGCGATTGGCGCCGTTGATGCTCACACAGGCGACTTCGCCGGCGGCGAACAGGCCTGCCAAAGGCGTCGCTCCGTTGATGTCGGTGCTGACGCCGCCCATCATGTAATGCACCACCGGACGAACCGGAATAAGCTCTTTCACCGGATCGACGTTCTGATACTTCATGCACAGCTCGCGCACGAAGGGCAGCTTGGCGTCAATTAGCTTTTCGCCGAGGTGGCGAAGATCGAGATGAACGACCGGGCCGTAGGGAGTTTCAATTGTGCGGCCCTTCTGATCCTCTTTCACGAAGGCTTGCGAGAGGCGATCGCGCGGTCCGAGCTCCATCGAGCGCAGGACCGGCTTAGGTTCAGGAGTGCCGAGATTGTAGTCCTGAAGGTAGCGATAGCCGTCTTTGTTCAGCATGTAGCCACCCTCAGCGCGGGCCGCTTCGGTGATCAGAATGCCAGTAAAAGGCAGGCCGGTGGGATGGTACTGGATGAACTCCATGTCTTTGAGCGGGACACCAGCGCGATAAGCCAGCGCCATTCCATCGCCGTTCTTGATACTCGCGTTGGTGGTGAACGGAAAGACACGGCCGCAGCCACCGGTACACAGGATCACGGATTTTGCCGTGATGGCTTGGACTTTGCCCGACATTAGCTCGATAGCAACCACGCCCAAAACGCGCCCCTCATCCACCAGCAACCTGGTGACGAACCACTCATCGTATCGGGTGATGGGGTCATATTGCATCGAGGTCTGGAACAGGGTATGCAGCATGTGGAAGCCAGTCTTGTCGGCGGCAAACCATGTGCGCATTTTCTTCATGCCGCCGAAGGCACGCACCGCGATATGGCCGTCGGGTTCGCGGTTCCAAGGGCAACCCCAGCGTTCCAGTTGCAGCAGTTCTTGAGGAGCTTCTTTGACGAAGGCCTCAACGGCGTCCTGGTCGCTGAGCCAATCGCCCCCGGAAATAGTGTCGTAGGCGTGCTCGTCGAGGCTGTCGTCGGGCTTGGCGACACCGGCGGCGCCGCCCTCGGCGGAAACCGTGTGGCTGCGCATGGGGTACACCTTGGACACGACCGCGATGCGGAGTTTGGGATTAACTTCGGCGGCGGCTATGGCAGCGCGCAGCCCCGCGCCTCCTCCACCGACGAGAAGAACATCGTGCGATGACGTATCCATGGGTCCCCACGGGCCCGTGCACCAAACCCGTGAGAGGCCTGGCCCAAGCCTGAGTGTCCGACATTTTTAGTCATGAGGCGCGCGGAAGTCAAACAGAAATTGCGGGGTGTGGAGAGCCCCCACAATCGGCACAGTCGCTCACGCTGGGAATGTCAGTTCATGGTAGCCAGCACGTCGAAGTTGTAATTGATCATGGCGCGCTTGGGCTTTTCTTTCACGCCTTTCAGTGAAACCTTCTGCTCGACCGTCATATTCCCGGCTGGCCGGGCGGAGCCGAGACGAACGACCTGACCGTTCGCGAGCTCCAGATAGATGGGAACCAGCATGCGGAATTCGGGACTCACTCCGGATTGATTCAGCTTCATGATCAGGACGAAATCGCCATCGGGGCCGGGCTCGAAGCTGTAATCGAGTTTGTAATTCGGCAATTGCGTGCCATAAACGTATTCGTTGAAGAACCAATCCATCTTGTGATTGCCTTCGAGGTCCATCGCCGGCGTCATGTGTTTCTCTGCCACCGCCTTGAAGTCTTCCGTGGTAGCAGACTGGCCCGCATAAGTCGTGACGAAGTCGCGCATCGTTTCTTTGAAGCGCTGGTCGCCGGACTGGCGGTCGTACATCATCATGCGAACCATCTGAAGGACGTAGGCTCCTTTGGGGTAGATAAGCTGCCGCGTGATGCCGAATCCTTCGCGGCTATTGTTGAGGCGATAACCCATGGTTACTGGCCCTGCATCGATGGCGCGATAGCCTTCCTTGTTGCGCTCGGTCAGCAACTTCAGCTCGTCATTCCAAAACTTTGCGTACCTTTGCGGCTCCTTGTTGTACAGGAATTGGATGTAGAGAGAAGCCGACATTTCGGCGAAGCCCTCGCTCATCCACTGATCGCGGTAGGAATTGAAGCCGACCATATGCCCCCACCACTGGTGAGCGACTTCGTGTGGAGCAACGATGGAGAAGTAGGCTGAGGTATCGGGATAGCCAAGGCAGTGACGAACGGTATCGTCGAACAGATAGGTGATGGGAAGATAGACCAGCATGGGCCAGGACTGGCCGTAATTGCTGGCGGTCTGCTGCGTCATGGCAAGCTGCTTGTAAGGCAGAGTGCCGAAATATTCGGAAAAGACTGCCAGAGAATACTGCGCCTCTCCCAGGGCCTTTTTGTTCAGGATGGTGGTATTCATCGAGCCCACAGCACAGTTGGATCTGATGTGGGAAGTTTCCAGCCCGCCCATCGGATCGCCAACTTCGCTTTGCTTAACCGAATCTACCCAACTCGGTGGGTTAACGTTTGCGTAAGAAGACACATCCATGGGGGGTTTGGCGACTTTTCCGTCCTCTTTTTTGAAGGACCCAAAATTGAAACCGGCAACCGCGAGGGGCGATTCCGATTTCCAGACGGTGACGTTGTGGCCGCCGTCACTCGTTTCGCTGATGCGCGTGCCCGTGGCAGCGATAATCATTCCCTTGGGAATGCGGAAGGTCATGTCGTAATTGGTGTACTCGCCAAAATCTCCCGCAGCAGAGTTCGGATACCAACTGGTGCGGGCGATCGGATAGTAATTTCCCGCGCCTTCGGCTGAGACCGCATCTTTACCGGCGTACTTCACGGTGATCTCATAACGTTCGTCCTTTCCCAAAGGACGGGAGAGAATTACCCAGAATTGCGGATCTTCGTTCTTGTCTTCCTGGATGAAGTTCAAGGATTCGCCGGACTGTCCGGTGACGCTGGAAACACGCAGGGTCCGAAATAAGTTGAAGGGAACGACTTTCGATCCGGGTGCGCGGGAGACGAAGGTGACGACTGCTTTCCCGTCCAGATGCCCCGCTTTGTCGAACTCCGTATCAAGTTGCTGGTGATCGATGTGAATTACCCCATTCTTTTGCCCGCTGGTGGCAGCTCCGCTGGCGTACTCAGGAGTGTAGTGAAACGCAGCCCAAATGCCGAGCTTGTTTTCGTTGTAAGTTTCCAGCGAAATCTCTTCCGGATAGACGCTGGGAGCCCCGTGCGGATCGATGGTGAAAAGCGTCTTGCGGTCATAATGTTTGCCATGAACGAACGCCACAAACAGACCTCCAGGCTCGGTGCTGGCGACGTCTTGTAGGATGCGCGCGTCGAGGTTGTAATTGACTTCCTTTCGCATTACTTTGGCGCTGTTGTGCAACAGATCCAGGTCGCACGGAGCGTTGGCAGGCTTACCCGCTGACTTGAGCTCCTCATAAGTGTTGTCGGTGAAGCGCAGCACAAGATGATCGAATGTCTCTGCGTATTCCTTTTCTTTGGTGAACACCGAGAGACTTGTCCGCTCGGAGGCAATGGGCGGATCGAGCAACAATTTGCCATCGCCCACAAAAACCGCGCCCGTCACCTTGTTGTTGACCGGAGTGACAAAGCAGAGGGTACCTGCGTTGAGCAGAAAGGTGGCAGAATCGCGTTTGAAGCGAAGGTTTTCGACGGTGATGCTGCCGGACCGCAGACCAATGTTGCGTAACTGCTGGTAATTGCCATCGCTATTAGGGGTGGTTTGTGCGAACAGAATGGAGGAGAGAAAAAAGAAGACGCAGCTAAAGCTCGTAGCGGCGCTAGCTTTCATGGGGAGAAGAGTAGCCCTGCGCTAGTCCTTGGCAATCCCCTAAAAGTCTAGACTTTCAAATTGCGCATATAGTCGGCGTCTGCCTTCAGGGCTTCCAGCGGCGGTACATCGAAGTCTTCCTGCTCAACGAAATAATGAGTGATGTGACCCTTCGCCGCCGCCACGAAAATGGCGTGATAGTCGACGGTGCCGTGGCCCAGCTCGGTGGACTTCGGATGTTCTGCGCCATTCTTCAGGTCGAAGTCTTTCACGTGCAGCATGGAGATGCGGGTCGGATACTTGGTGAGATATTCCGCCGGATTGTAGCCAGCAACGGCGACCCAGCCGCAATCCATCTCGAAGGTGACGAGATCGGGATCACTAAGGCGGACGAGTTCGTCATATGGCACAGTTTTTCCGATCTTGCGGAATTCGGTGGTGTGGTTGTGGTATCCAAAGTGCATACCCCGGGCTTTGACCTTCGCACCGATCTGGTTGAACTGCTCGGCGTTCCATTTCCAGTCGTCGAGGGTGAATGCGTCCACCCACGCCTGGTGGTACGCGGGGTCCTTCGGTGGAACTTTTACGCGCGAGGGGTCTTTCAGTGCTGGTGACGAGCACACCAGGTATTGCAAGCCCAATTCTTTTGCATAGTCGAGGATTGATTCCAGTCTAGGCTGCAGCAGATCCATCCCATAGTGCGCGCTCACACAGCGTAGGCCAGCCGAGTCCATGGCTTGCTTGAAATCGGAGGCACTCAAGCTGTAGAAGCCCGCAGCCTCAACCTCTGTATAACCCGAAGCGGCGATGGCGCGGAGTGTGCCCTCGAAGTCCTTGGGCAATAATTCGCGCACGGAGTAAAGCTGCAGCCCAAGTGGAAGGCCAAGCGGATAGGGCGCGGCAGCGAAGCCATTGGGGATCGCCAGCATTGCGACGCCGGCGGCTCCGGCCAGCTTTATGAACTCTCTGCGTGAGGTGGTCATGGTGGTCCTGTGCGAATTTGACTGTACAGCATCTTAGGGCTTGAGACAGCTCAACTGACAAAGATTCGGGGCAGCCTAAAGACCGCCCGAGCTAAATGCTAAGTGCCAACCGCTAATTCAGCACATAAATGTTCTTTTTCGCGCACCACCTCGAAGAGCGCCTTCTGCGTCTCTTTTAGTGACAGCAGCGAGCTGTAATCGTCTGGCAGGATCTTCTCGAGTTCCAGATCGGCAATGCCGGGACCAACGAGGTCCAACTTTCTTGTCAGACATGCTGTGCTCCTTGATTTGCGGTCGGTGCACGGCGGGCTGCGCTGCTGGCTTGGGTGCCCCATCCCTTCGCCGTGCTTTGGTGAAAGGATGGATGAAAGGCGGGCCGTACACCGCCATGCTAACGAAACACCTGTTACAACCGATTGGCAGTGTTGGAGGTCACGTTGTGTTGTGCCGAACGGGCTGGGCGGCAGTTCGCTGGGACCATGGGTAAAAGCGGGACGTGTGCTATATGCTTAGGATTATGCGGGTAAAAGTGCAGTACCTGGGCATGTTGCGTGAGTTGGCTGCGCGCGAGAGCGAAATTGTTGAGGCCCGCAGCGAGACTACATTGGGTGAGCTATATCTCGCACTGCAAGGCCGGATTCCGCAGCTTGGAGAGCTTCACCAGGCGATTGCACTGGCCGTGAATTATGAGTACTGCGGACGCGAACGGGTGCTGCGGGAGGGGGATGAAGTGGCGCTCATTCCCCCGGTAAGCGGCGGAGCGACGGAGGCTGCTGCCCCCGCACAAGCCCCGGCAATGCAGACGATGGAGCATGCCGCCGTGGTGCGGCAGCCGATCGATCGGCAGGCGGTCATTACGGGAATACAAAAGCCCGACGATGGTGCGCTGGTCGTGTTCGATGGAGTGGTCCGCAACCAGACGCGTGGACGGCGCACGCTCTACCTCGATTACTCCGCGTACGAGCCTATGGCTCTGCAGCAGATGGAGCAGCTCGCGCAACAGGCCCTGGCCAACTTCAAGATTCGTGATGTATGGATTGTTCATCGCCTCGGCCGCCTGGAGATCGGCGAAACGAGTGTTTATATCGCCGTTGCCTCGCCGCATCGCGCTGCTGCTTTTGAAGCTTGCCGCTGGGTAATTGATACGCTGAAGAAAACGGTTCCGATCTGGAAAAAGGAATTCTTCGAGGACGGCGCAGTGTGGGCCGATGGCGAGCCGTTTCCCCCGGAAGTGCCATTGGCCGGAAGCGCGTCAAAGTAGTGGAGTCAGGGTTACAGTAGAGCGAATGTTACCCTTCTTGCTGGTGGATTCTGGCCTCTCCGAAGCCCTAAGGCGGATGGCGAGAGCCTTTGGTTTGCTCGGCCTGCTGGTCGCTCTATCCTCTTGGACGACGGCCCAGAGCACTGTGCCGCGCCCGCCGAACGCTGACAAGCCGGCTTCAACCGGGGCTGTTCCACACCCACCCGAGAAGCAGCAGACCGAAGCGCCACCCGATGACACGAACACCACGATTCGCGTCAACGTGAAGCTGGTCAATGTGTTCTCGACGGTAACGAACTCGGGGGGCGCGCCGGTATCTACGCTCAAGCAGGAAGATTTCCAGATTTTCGAGGACGGAAAACCGCAGAAAATTGCAGTATTTCAGCGCGAGTCGGAGTTACCTCTGTCCATCGTGATCGCCATCGATTGCAGCCTGAGCACGCGCAACAGCCAGCGGCTGGAGCTGGAGTCTGCGCGACGGTTTGCGCATGCGATTCTGCGGCCCATCGACGGCGTGTCGCTGTTCCAATTCAGCGAGGTTGTCGATCAATTGACCCCCTTTACCGCCGACATTCGCACCATCGATAAGGGCATTAGCCGGGTACACACGGGAGCGGCGACAGCACTGTATGACACGCTCTATCTCGGTTCCGAGGCCCTGCTCGACCGCCGGGGGCGCAAGGTGATGGTAGTGATCACCGATGGTGGAGACACCGTCAGCAAAACGACTTACCAGGAAGCCGTGCGCGAAGCACAGCAGGCCGAGGTCATCCTGTACAGCATCATTATCGTGCCGATCGAGAGCAATGCCGGACGCGACATTGGCGGCGAACATGCACTGATCCAGCTTTCGCGCGATACGGGCGGCAAGTACTTCTACGCCAGTTCATTGGATCAGCTAGACTCTGCATTCCGCCAGATCAGTGACGAGCTGCGCACGCAGTATCTGATCGCCTACTACCCCAACCAACGACTGTCGGATTCGGAGTTTCGCCGCATCGAGGTCAAGGTCGATCCCGCCACCAAAGATTATCCCGACCCCTCCGAGCTACAGGTGCGGCACCGCAGCGGGTACTACACTATGCCAGCGAAGTAAAGACGCTCTTCGCCTTTTAGCTCTTCGCCTTTTAGCTTTTCGGTTTAGCTTTCGTTTTTCGCTCGTTACTCGTCGCTTTTCGCGCCTCTTTTCTAGCGAAGAGTAAAGAGCGAATAGGGTCTAGCCTTTTTTGTTACACTGCGCTTTCGGCGTGATCACGCCGCGAGGGAATGATGGCAAACCCAACGCAACCGTCGATCCAGCTGACGAACACCAAGGATTACCGCGAGAACTACGCTAACAGCGTTCAGGTCCGGGTCAACGTTTGGGATTTCTTTCTGGTCTTCGGCACGCTGCAACAGCAGGACGAGTCCAAGGTCGAAGTCAGCAATTTTCAGGGCATTTATCTGAGTCCGCAGCAGGCGAAGGCGTTGTACACCATCCTGCAGCAAAACCTTGTGAATTATGAGACCACCTTTGGCGAAATCAAGCTCGATCCGCGCATGAGTCCAGTCGGCGGACCCATCCACTAGCCAATGGAAGATGGGCGTTCGCAGCCGCGAGGAACGCCGCTGCCGCACCTTGCATCTCCGAATTCCAAGCACGCCGGCTGGGCTGCGGCCCGCGACCAGGTGCGGGCATTCTCGCTTATCTTCACTTGCCTGTTTGTGGCCCACGCTCCGCTGCTGCGCTTACCCTATTTCTGGGATGAAGCCGGATACTTTATTCCGGCCGCACGGGACCTCCTGCTCACCGGCTCTCCGATTCCGCACACAACCCTGTCGAATGCGCATCCGCCGCTGGTGATGCTGTGGCTGGCATTCTGGTGGAGGTACAGCGCCTTCACGCCCGCGGTCACGCGCACAGCGATGCTGCTGGTGGCGGCTTTCGCACTGCTAGGGGTGTGGCGACTGGCGCGACAGGTAGCGAACCCTGTGGTTGCTATAGCTACTGTCATCTGTACGGCGGTTTACCCTGTCTTCTTCACTCAAAGCTCGATGGCGCAGCTCGACACGATGGCCGCTGCCTTCACGCTTTGGGGATTGGCGATGTATGTGGAGCGGCGCCCAGCAGCAACCGTGCTGTTTCTGGCGCTCGCGCCGATTGCGAAAGAAACCGCGATTATCACGCCGATGGCACTGCTGGGATGGGAAGTAGTGTGCCCGCTATTGCGCCGGACCGATCTGTGCTTTCAGCGCTGCGATAGGCTAAGGACACTTTCGTTAGTTTTGTGCTGGCTACCGTTACTGCTCTGGTTGGGATATCACCGGCACAAAACCGGATATCTCTTCGGCAATCCTGAATACCTGCGTTACAACCTGGGTGCGACGCTCACACCGCTGCGGGTTGTGCTCGCGCTGCTGATCCGGCTCTGGCACCTCCTGGGTTACCTGAACCTTTTCGTGCTGACGCTGCTCACGATGTATGCAATGTCACAGCCGCCATTGCTGGAGCGCAACGGCACCGAGCGACAGCGTATCGCGATTCCAGTGCAACTGGTGTTTGGGGCCGTGATCCTGGCATACATGGTGGCACTCTCCACCGTAGGCGGCGCGGTTTTAGCGCGCTACATGCTACCCGTGCTGCCGTTGGTTATCCTGATATGTGTTTCCACTTTGCGACGCAGGCTACGGCATTGGGTATGGGCCGTTGCTGCCGTCTGCGCCGCATTCGTCTTTGCCCTCTTCGCTACCCCGCCATACCGGATTGCTCCCGAGGACACGCTGCTGTACCGCGACTACATCCTACTGCACAAACAGGCGGAGATGGAGATCGCCCGCCGCAATCCAAATGGCCGAGTTCTGACGGCTTGGCCAGCGTCGGACGAACTGACCCGCCCGTTTCTCGGCTATGTCACGCAGCCGCTGAACGTGGCACGTGTGGAGAACTTTTCGCAAGCAGAGACGGAACGTGCCTCCCAAGCAATCGAGCAATTTGACCTGGCTTTCCTGTTTACGACGAAGTGGCAGCCTCCGCGGCCAATGTGGCGATCACTGCCGTTTGTCGAGGCGCTCCAGAAGCGGTTCTTCGACTACCACGAAGATATGGATCCGCAGCGGGCAGCGGAGCTGATGGGCGGCCGCATCCTTCGGTACGAGAACCGCAACAATGAATGGGTGGCTATCATTGCGATCGAAAGGGTGGAGAATGCACAGAACCTGACGCACTAAGTCTCTTGCGTCACGCGCGTGGTGCCTTGCACACTGAGTCGGTGGACTTCGTAATCCGCGATTACCGCGCCGCCGACTTCGATCGCCTCTGGAAGATTGACCAGCTCTGTTTTCCGCCAGGCATTGCGTATACGCAAATGGATTTGACGGGTTTTGTGACCCGGCGCAAGGCCATCACCTTGGTTGCGGAGTTCGCCGGAGATGGCTTTCCTGCGAGTGCGATCGCCGGATTTGCCGTGGCGCAACCGATTCGCCGTATCGGGCGCATTCTGACGCTCGACATACTTCCTGAGGCCCGTCGCCACGGGCTTGCCACCAGGCTCATGCAGGAGTGCGAGGCTCGCCTGCGCGCTTCTGACTGCGGACAGGTCTTCTTGGAAACGGCAGTCAGCAATGAAGCTGCTATCGGGCTCTACCACAAACTCGGATACGAGATCATGCGCAGGCTGCCGATGTATTACTCAACCCATGCGCTTGATGCCTTCCTTATGGGGAAAACCTTGTAGGTGGTCTGTTATCCTCGTGGCCATCCATGAAAGTCGCGATCCAGGGCGAGTTGGGCTCGTTCAGTAACGAAGCCGCGGTGCTTATGCTGCCGCGGGCCAGGGTCATTCCGTGCGCCCGCTCGGCTGAAGTGTTCGACAGTGTTGAAGGTGGCAGCGTTCAGGCGGCGGTTATTCCTATCGAGAATTCTCTGGCCGGTTCAGTAGCCGAGCACTTCGATCTGCTGCTGGCGCGCAACGTTTTCATTCTTGGCGAGATGCACCTGCGCATCCGCCACAACCTGATTGCCCCACCCGGTGTGAAGTTGGGGGACATAAGGCGGGTGTTCTCTCACCCTGTAGCGCTGGACC
>Ga0209465_10000499_pt1 | contig 18199 bp, 24 predicted proteins | sample PanSoiPlot1MoBio_FD_188321 | JGI IMG/M metagenome (GOLD analysis project Ga0209465, IMG submission 188321) | Tropical forest soil microbial communities from Panama analyzed to predict greenhouse gas emissions - Panama Soil Plot 1 MoBio (SPAdes)... | ecosystem: Environmental > Terrestrial > Soil...
ACTGGTTGTTTGAGCGCTGTATTCCAGTGCCTTTCAGCGGCTGCTGGATCTGGGAAGGCGCGTTAATCAAACAGGGATATGCATCATGGGGCAGGATGCGTGGCGGCAAGCAGAATGGCCGCACCTATCTTGGTCATCGTACGGCTTACGAACTAGTCAAAGGTCCAATTCCAGCGGGAATGCATGTTGACCATCTTTGCGGCGTCAAATGCTGCATTAACCCAGACCATCTGGAGGCGGTTCCACCCAGGACGAATTTACGTCGGGCGCTTAGGCCAGACAGCGCGTGGGTTGATGCCATAACCCACTGCCCGCAAGGCCATGAATACACAGCCGAGAATATCTATCAGCACCCGAAGGGGTATATCGTCTGTTGCCAGTGTCATGCGCTGGCTAATCGGAAATATCGGGCAAAGCAGAGGACATGATGCGATCGGGAATATTGATGCAGGGGAAAGAATTTAGGGGCGAGATCATTGTCCCGTTGCCGATGGAGCCGGTGCCTCGTGCCAACATGGTAGCGGCTGTGTCTCATGCGTGGTCGCTGTTGATGAGTCAGCTTGAGGGGGTTGTGGAGGCTGAGCGGCGGCGCGTTGAGGATGCCGAGCGGCTGTCGCATGCGAGGGCGGTCAGGGCGTCGCGGCCGAAGCGCGGGCGGCCCCCGAAGCGCGAGCAGGTCAACGGCGGCGCGGAGCCCGAGCCTGAGGCGGTGGTAGCGAATGTCTGAGACGACGACTGCGCCAGCACCAGCGGCTGAGGCGCCAGCGGCGCCGTTGCCGGAAGGTGTTCGGCCGCCTGCTGCCCTGACCGACAGCCCGCTGTCGGCGAGCGAGGCGGCGCGCCGCCTGGCGCAGCACAAGCAGGAGCTGCGCGGGCAGCCGCAAGTCCAAGCGCCGCCAGCGGCGCAGCAGCAGCCGCGCAGTGGCCCGGCGGCGGCCGATCAGATGGCGGAAGCGCTGGGGCTGCGGCCCGAGCACATGGAGCAGCAACAGCCTGGTGAGCAGCCGCCATCGGAGCATCTGCCGGGCTTTGAGATGGACGGTCGGCGGTATACGCCGCAGGAGCTGCGCGCTGCGATCGGGCAGGCGACGGACTACACGAGGAAGACGCAGGCCTTGGCTGAGCAGCAGCGGGCGTTGCAGGCGCAGCAGGAGGCGTTGGCGTCTGTGGTGCCGTATCTGCAGCCGGAGCTGGAGAGGCTGCAGCAGCAGATCAACGGCGCGCCGATGCCGCCACAGGAGCTGGCAGCGACGGACCCTGCCGCGTATCTGCGCCAGCTGGCAGCTTACCAGCACGCGCAGGCCGAGCAGCAGCGGCTGGGGCAGCTGCAGGCGATGAACGCGCAGGCGATGAACGCGGCGATGCAGCGGCAGGTGGAGCAGTCGAACCAGATCCTGGCGCAGAAGCTTCCCGGCTGGGGCAACCCGGAGACGCGCGGCAAATGGCAGAGCGAGATCGTGGAGTGGGCGACCAATCCTGAGGTGGGATACACGCGGGATGAGCTGCGCGGCCTGGTGGATTCAAGGCACCTGCTGACGATGATGAAAGCGTATCAGTGGGACAAGATGCTGGCGGGTGCCAAGACAGTGGCGCCGGTTCCCAGGATACAGACCGCGCCGGTGCGTGGCCTGCCGCCGCCGCCTGCCGCAGCCGCGTCGGTCGCGAACGCGCAGGCCGCCTTTGACGCGAGGCCGAGTATTCGCAACGCCGCTGCGGTGCTGACGGCCCGGCGGCCGCTGAACGGAGGGAGCCGGTAATGGCGCAGCAGCCGCATCATCGCAACACGCGCGAGACAGCAACCCCGCGCGCCGTGTTCGAGTATCTGATCGTCCCGCTGGTGGTGCAGCCGTATGAGGCGAGCTTCGCGCAGGCCACCACCAAGCTGAACGGCTACGCGGCCGATGGCTGGAGGCTGACCGCCTATAACAGCGGCGTTGCCGTCCTCGAGCGCGAGGCACCCCTTGCGCAAGCCAGGCGAGAGGCTTAACAATTGTATTGACGCGGGCTGGAGTGCTTGCACCAACCTCGCCCGCGCCCCGTGCCGTCGCAACCGTGACCAAGCGGATCTGGCCATGAGCGGGAGTGCTCGCACCAACCCGTAAGTGACCTGAGGCGTCAGCAGTCACTCCATTGCGAACCAAAATCTAGTGGTTCAACCGCGCGCCCCGCGCCTTGAGTTGGGTTGGTGCGCGCATGCAATGGAGTATTGCCGTGGCTGTTCCCCCGATGTCATCTGCGCCCGCCAGCACGTATTTAGAAACTGCGGCCGTTGGCGTGCATGAGGATCTGCAAGACCTGATCTACAGAATTGATCCGGACGAGACTCCTTTTGTCTCCGCTTGCACCAGATCGCCAGCGAAACAGGTCCTCAGCGAATGGGTGACCCAGGAGATGAATCCGGCGGCTGACAACGCTCAGCCGGAGGGATTTACTGCGGTTATGCAGGCGGTATTGAAGCCGGTGAGGCTGAATAATGTCTGTCAGTTGCTTGCAAGGACAGTGGGTGTTTCTAATACACTGAGGGTTGTCGATGTTGTCGGGGGCGAGGACGAGTATAATCGCCAGATTGTATTGCGAGGCATGGAAGTAAAACGTGACCTCGAGCTGATCACCACCTCCCCGCTGGTAAGGACCATCACCGACCCAAGGCACATGTCTGGCCTGCCCTGTTACTGCAACCTGGGCAAGCGCGGGGCTGGTGCGGGCGTGATGCCGATCGGTGATGGCTCCAACGCGGGGACGGTCGGCACTGCGTGGGATCTGGACTTGAATAGCGTACAGGTCGCGATGCAGGCGTGCTGGAATGCGGGCGGCAAGCCCAATCTTGGGATCATGTCGGGCAGCATCAAGCTCTATTTCGCGACCTTGAGCCAGGGTGGCACCAACAACGCGATTGTGGCGCAGAACATCGTCAGCGTCAGCCCACGGGAGGAGTTGACGATCCAGGGCGCGGTCGACGTGTTCAGGACGGACTTCGGGAATCTGCAGCTGACGCCTGACAGGTTTACGCCAGCCCACCAGATCCTGCTGGTCGACACCGACTATATCGAGCTGGCGCCGTTGCCCGAGCGCGACATGGTCGAGCAGTCGTACGCGCAGACCGGCGACAACTCCCAGGGCGGCGTGATCTGGGAAGGCACGCTCAGGCCCACCGCGCCGAAAGCGCATGCGTGGATAGCCGACCTCAATCAGTGACGTAATCGCAATGACTATTGATTGCCAGGCGGGTTGTGTGTACAGCGAAGGGATGAGCAAGAAAGCGATCCCCTGGCAATCTCGTATTATCCCTGAGCCGAACTCCGGCTGTTGGCTGTGGGAAGGAGCAGTCAATGACGGATACCCGGAGGCATTAGTCGGTGGCCGAAGGATCAAGGTCCATAGGGCCGCATGGGAGCAGGCGTATGGTCCCATCCCTGAAGATTTGAGAGTCACTCAAAGCTGCGGCGTTGCCCTATGTTGCAATCCAGCTCATTTGGTCCTTGTGCCACCGGGACTTTCGCCGACTTCCTGGCAGGATCGATTGGTGAAGCAGGCTGATGGTTGCTGGATATTCACTGGATCGCTGGATAGCGATAGATATGGTCAAATCCGGCGTAGCGGTATATCCGTCAGAGTTCACCGGTTGGCATGGGAAGAGGCTAACGGACCAATTCCTGAAGGAATGAGCGTCTGTCACACCTGTGACGTTCCAGCATGCTGCAATCCCGCGCATCTCTTTCTCGGGTCACAGCAGGACAACGTTACCGACATGGTGAATAAAGGTCGCTTCAAAGGGCGGGCGTCCTTAAATGCTCTTAAAACGCATTGCCCGAATGGGCATGAATATACGCCAGAGAATACCCTGACCTATCGAGGCATGCGCACCTGCCGACAGTGCAATAAGGAGCGATCCTTAGCGCGCTACTATGCCCACAAGGTGAAACCTTAATGCCTGAACTCTATCGCGTCTGGGATAAGGCCAGTCGGTCGCTGACCCGCGTCACGACCGACAGCGAGACCGGCCTGCCGCTGATCGTGTGTCAGCACGACCCGTCGATCCTCATCGAGGTCAACAAGCGGCAGGCGGCTCAATTCGATCGCACGGTGCGGCGCGACGTCACCCACGTCGCCCGCATCCCCGCCAAAGTCATGGCGCGGCTCAGACGCACCGGCGTGGCCAACGATCCGAAGGCCTTCGCCGCATGGCTCAACGAACGTGACAACCGGGTCTTCAGAGTGGACGACGGAAGGAAATTGTAATGGCATCGCCAACCACCGACACACCGACCACCCTCGCCACCATGGCGCCGTCGCCCACCGCAGCCGGTGTGCAGCAGACGCCCGACACCAAAGGTGCGGCGCCCGTGCTGTTTACCGACATCGACAAGGTGCTGCTGATGCGCCTCTACCCCGCGAGCGACGACGCACAGGCCGACGCACTCGCGGCCGGGCAGGCGAACTATGACGCCAAGGTCGTGGCCGCGCAGCAGGAGCCGATCACCCCGATGGAGCCCGCACCAGGTGGTGTGTCCACAACGGGTCCCTAAGTGCCGAACAGTTATCAGCGGCTGCAGGACGACGTGATGGCGTGGCTTAATCGTCGCGACATCGCGTCGCTCATCCCCGGCTGGGTGTCGATGGTCGAGACCGAAATCGCGGAAACCCTGCGCGCCCGCTGCATGGTGACGTTTGGCACCCAGAATATCGACGCGCCCTATATCACGATGCCCACCGATTTCGCCGCGATGGAGTCGATCAGAGACAATACATCAGGCGAGCTGCTGGAGCTGAAGGACGAGTGGTCCGGGTCGTGGTACAGTAGCTACAGCGGCACCGCGCAGCTCAATCCGTCCGCGCCAGCCGTTGCGTATCGGCTGCTGCAGGACTGCATCGAGTTTCTGCCGCATCCAGCCATCCCGGACCCGCCAGACCCCTCCTGGAAGCCGCAGCAGATCCTGATGGGCTACTACGCCAAGCCCGCGCCGCTGGTGAACCCGCAGGACACCAATCCAGTGCTGGACCAGCTGTACGGCGTCTATCTGTTCGGCACCTGCAAGTACGGCGCGATCTTCGAGCTGGATGACGACCGCGCGGCGCAGCTCGATGCGCAATACGCCAAGGTCGTGACGCAGGCCAATCTGTGGAAGCAACAATCGGACTACAGCGGCGCGCCATACCGCGCTGAGCTGCAGTGCGTGTTCTAGATGCCCGGTAGCGCCTCCTCCTATCTAGAGCAGCGCGTGCTGGGCCATACGCTGGGCTACCAGGCGTTTACCATGCCAGTCGTCATCTGGTGCGGGCTGACCACGACGGCGCCCACAGCCATCGCTGCAGGCCAGGAAGTGGTGGGCGGCGCCTACGGCCGTCAGTCAGGCACGTTCGCCCTGTCGTCCGGCGCTAGCTCGCCCGCGATCGCGTCCAATAGCGCCACCATCCAGTTCCCCGCCGCGACCGCAAGCTGGGGCACCATCGGCTGGTTCGAGCTGTGGGACGCGGCAAACAGCGGCAATCGTCTCTACTGGGGCGTGCTCGTGGATCCCGCCGACGGCATCACACCAATCACCAGGACGATCCTCAGCGGCGACATCCTGCGGTTCCAAGCCGGGGTGCTGCAAGTGCAGGCGCTCTAAATGCCCGCGCCGCGCTATTTCGGCGTCGGGCCGTATGGCGTCGGCTACTACAGCGCCTATCGCGGCGAGGTCTACGACGCGGCCGGACGCACAGGCCTGGTCTTCGGCGCGCAAGCCGCCGCCACCATGACCATCAACCCTGAGGCAGTGAGTGGTATCGTGTTCAGCGCCTGGACCGCCTACGCGGCGTACAGCTGGGTGGTGCCACCATCCTACGAGCTGGGCGTCTGGACGCCCGCCGTGCCCTGCGAGCCCGGCGTGTGGGCACTGCCACCAGGCTGCGCGCAAGGCTCCTGGCAAACACCGAGATTCCCATGAGCGGCACTGATTACACCAAGACGCCGAACCTGGGCTTATACAAGCCCATCACCAATGCCGACCCGGACCAGTGGGGCAACCACCTCAATGCCAATGCGGACACACTAGACACCAAGTTTGGCATCGGTGGCGCGAACGGACCCTTCGTGCCGATCGCAGGCGCCACCATGCAGGGAAGCCTCACCCTGTCAGGGCCGCCGACCACGACACTGATGGCAACGACCAAGGCCTACGTGGACAGCACCGTGGTGCAGCCCGCCACCGTGGCACCTGGCATGGACGGCACAGCCACCGTCGGCACGTCACTCCTCTACGCCCGCCAGGACCACCTGCACCCGACCGACAGCAGCCGCGCTCCCGTCGCCTCGCCAGTGCTGACAGGCAACCCGCAGTCGGTTACGCCGGTCACCACGGACAGCAGCACCAGCATTGCAACCACAGCCTTCGTCAAAGCCGCGATTGCGTCGGGTGCGAGCATCGTTGTCTCTGACACGCCGCCGACGCCGCAGCCCAACATGCTCTGGTTCGACAGCGTCGGGTGCAATCTCTACCTGTACTACTCCGACCCTAACAGCTCCCAGTTTATCAATGTCACCAATGCTGGCGGCGGCAGTGTCGTGCAGGTGTCGGACACACCACCGTCTACGACAATTCAAGGGTCGCTTTGGTGGGATAGTACTGGCCTCCAGCTCTACTGCCTTTTCAACGACGGCACCTCTACCCAGTGGGTTCCTGCAACGAACCAGAGCGGATTGTTAGCTGAGGCGCCGACCGACAGTCAGCTCTATGCACGGCAGAACTCGGTATGGACGCCTGTCCCGAATACGACGGGAAACGTGGGACGGAATGTCGTTCTGAACTCGCGGATGGACGTGCAACAGAGAGGTCAGGGGCCTTGGACCACGAATAGCTCATACACTGCTGATCGGTGGCTGATGCCATTCCAGACCACTGGTGGCTCAATGGCGGTCGGTTTTGTCGCACTTGCGCCAGGTAGTGTCGGTGGCGATGAAAGCATTAAGAACTCGCTCTATATAACAACGGTCGTTGGTACGGGTGGTGCTGGCGATTATATGCTCCTTGAGCAAAACACAGAGGACGTGCGCCGCCTGTCTGGCAAGACGGTGACGCTGTCATTTTGGGCTTGGGTGTCGGCAGGTACTGCAACACGCATTGGCGTTGAATTATCCCAAGGTTTCGGCACTGGCGGTTCGCCATCACCTTCTATAACCGGCATTGGTTCGCAGTCGTTCCCGTTGACAACAACACCGACACGGTTCTCTGCAACGATTGTAATGCCTAGCGTTGCTGGTAAGACATTTGGAACGACAGCGGGCACTGATACGACTGTTGTATATTTTTGGCTCTCTGCTGGTAGCAACTTTGCTGCACGCGCTGGCAACATCGGTTTGCAAGCGGGAACATTCAATATAACCGGCGTCCAGCTTGAGGTAGCCGCGCCCGGTCAGACTGCACCCTCGCCGCTGGAGAAGATCGAGTATGGCGATGATCTGCGGCATTGCCAGCGGTTTTTCCAACAAATAGTAAACGGTTTGGTGTGTGGCTTTAACTCGACAGCAGGACAACTCTACTATAACACTTTTCCGTATCCAGTTAATATGCGAGCCGCGCCTACCGTTACCGTCGCAACGGGTGGGACTAACAACACCACTGCGGTGTCGTTTAATAGTGGCAACCCGTCGGTTGCTAACTTGCAATTTACTAACACAGCAGCGGGACTCGCCTGGGCGTTCTTTACAACTAGCGCATCGGCGGACCTCTGATCATGGCGTCTCTTGATAGTAGAAATCGTGCTTCTATGAACGCCATAGTCTGCGGCAATCTCCCAATGTCGTCGATGGTCAGCCAAGATCGCTTGCACTTGCTTGGGCGTAAGCTTGGTGTTTCCTCTCGGGTTTGCCACTATAGGGCCACCGACACCGGCAAAACTCCTGCCCTGCTTAATATATCCGATCATGGGACGGGTGACGCCGTAGTCCTTAGCAATCTCCCAATATCGGCGTGGGTCAGCGCGGATTGCTCTGGCATCATTGGCTGTCAACTTGTTCCAACCGTGGCTGCGTTTGTTGGCCATCTGTTCCTTGCGAGACGCCCATCGGCAATTCTTTGGCGAATAGCCCTTGGTGTTATTGATACGCTCAAGGGTCAAATTAGGCGCGGGACGTGTGCCCATATCAGCCAGGAAGTTAGCGAAACTGTGCCAGCGTCGGCATATCGTGATGCCACGTCCGCCGTAATTTTTATAGTTGATGTGGCTAGGCTTATAGCAGCGGGAATGCATCGAAGCCCAAACGAAATACTCAGGTCTCTGCGCCATGGTCGGATAATAGGGGAAGTCAACGCAGGAGGATATGGCCTTGTTTGACTTTCCAAATAGCCCCACCCTCAACCAGCAGGTAACGATGCCGGACGGCACGGTGCGGCAGTGGGATGGCACGAAGTGGAAGGCAGGCGGCGCGACCGCCACCGGGCCGTATCTGCAGCTCAGCGGCGGTGCCATGTCGGGCGCGATGACGGTCGTCGGCAATGCAGCGGCAGCACTACAGCCGGTGCCGCTGCAACAGCTCAGCAGCACGTTGGCGACCACCGCACCGGCACTGAACAACGTGGGGCGGTCGTATATACACAATGGGCTGATGACTATACAGCAGAGGGGGCAAGGACCGTGGACGACGAGTCTCGCCTATACGGTAGATCGTTGGGTGTTACAGTTCCTCAACGGCAGCATGTCGGTTGCGGTGGGCACTTTAACCGACGCCAACCGGGCGCAGATTGGTGATGAGGCGGCGACATTCTATCTCAGCAACACTTTTACAGGTGGTGCGGCGGCGGGAGATTACAGTTTCATTGTGCAGTTTATAGAGGATGTGAGACGTCTTGCCGGTAAGACCGTAACTGTCTCATTCTATGCAAGTTGCGCATCCGGCACGCCGCGAGTAGGCGTGCAGATTTATCAGAGTTTCGGTAGCGGAGGCTCACCATCACCCCCGGTGTCTGTGCCGGGAACGTCGGTCACGGTGTCAACGACGTGGCAACGATACTCGGTGACCGTTGCCGTGCCATCGGTTTCCGGCAAGACGTTTGGCACCAACAGTGGCACCGCATTTACTGGCCTACGTTTCTGGTTTTCCGCTGGGTCCAATTCTGCACCTGATAGCGGCAGTGTCGGTGTGCAAAGCGGCACGGTTGCGCTATGGGGCATACAATTAGAAATCGGCTCCGTCGCAACGCCGCTCGAGAAATTAGACCCGCGCAATGATTTGGCGAATTGCCAGAGATTTTATACTCCTGGCGCAATACTCGCGTCGTTCTATTCACTCGCTGGTGCAGCAGTAACCTCTTTTGTATCCTTCCCTGTCTCAATGCGAGCAACACCAACGATGACGCAAGGAGCGGGGAATACTATCTCCAACATCAACAGCTTTGGCCTTAGTGCATCAACGTTTGGTGTATGGATCAATGGAACTGGGGCTGCCACTAGCACAGTAACCGCATATGTTAATTTCATCGCATCAGCCGACCTCTAAAGGAACACGCCATGCAACTCATCTTCATCAATCCGGAGCAAACCACCATCAAGGCCACGCTGGTCGACGGCGAGACGCTGGGCAACCACACCGGCCCGGTGGAATGCTTTATACCCACTGACCCAAGCAACAAAGAATACGGCGAGATATTGGAGAAGCAGCTCGTCGTGGCGGATTACATGCCGCCCACTGCCGCGTAGGAGTATGTGCTATCTTTGACTTCCCAAATTCGCCAACCCTCAACCAGGTCATAACGGGGCCTGGTGGCATCCAGTATCGCTGGGATGGGGCGAAGTGGGTTAGCGGCACCACGCCATCGTCGTATCTACCGTTAACCGGTGGCACGGTTTCGGGCAACCTCACCGTCACCGGCACCGCGACACTGCCGAATGCAGTCGCAGAGCCTGCGTTGAACAACGTGGGACGGTCGTATATACACAATGGACTTTTCAATGTACAACAGCGTGGGGTAGGGTCATTTACAACTGGATATACCGCAGATCGTTGGGTCATCGCGTTGTCCGGCGACACGGTCAGCGTGACGGTCGTAGCACTCCCCGATAGCGATCGAACCCAGATCGGCGATGAGGCTGCACTGACTGTCTTGCAAGACGTGTTCACTGGAATTGCAACCGCCAACTCTTACAACGCGATCTTGCAGAAGATCGAAAATGTCCGTCGCATATCCGGCAAGACAGTCATCATATCATTCTGGGCTAAGGCGATTAGCGGCACGCCACGAATAGGCGTTAATGCAGCGCAGAACTTTGGCACTGGCGGTTCGCCGTCCGCAACCGTCTCGACACCCATCGGCGCGACGGCAGCGCTGACCACGACATGGACGCGTTACTCTGTATCCGGTGCTGTGCCGAGTGCGACGGGCAAGACGTTTGGCACGTCCGGCGGCGATTATACCCAGGTCGGATTTTGGTTCTCCGATGTCAGCAATATCAGTGGCAACGGCATTGGCCAGCAATCCGGCACCATCCAACTCTGGGGCGTCCAATTGGAGATCGCGCAACCGGGCCAGACGCTGCCGACGCCGCTGGACTACGGCGGCTCGCCGCAGCAACAGCTGGCCCAGTGCCAGCGGTTTTACCTGACCGGCTATGTCGATGCCAATCAGGTGCCAGGCGCCGCTTCTATCTTTTCTCAGATGGCGTTCTTTCCCGTTACTATGCGTGCGACGCCCACTATTGCAACGTCCGGCTTTACATCAGGAAACACCACAGGCTCGCTGGTTGCTTATAGTACTAACGTGCAAGCCGTAAAGTTCGGCATAAGTTCAGCAGCGGCTGGTCCGGCAAACTTTCAGGCTAATTACACCGCCTCGGCAGATCTCTAAAGGACACACACATGGACCTCATCTTCACCAACCCGGAGCAGACCACCATCAAGGCGACGCTGGTAGAGGGTGAGGTGCTCGGCAACATGCAGGGGCCGCTGGAGTGCTTCATACCGTGCGATCCAGCGAACAAGGAATACAGCGAGATACTCGAGCAGAGCCTGGCGGTGGCTGACTACGTGCCGCCCACAGCAGCATAGGAGCACGCCATGGCCACGAATGCTGGTGAGATGCAAACCGGGTCACCTGCCAACCCTCAGTGGGTCGCGTGCAACGGCGCGCCATACTATGTGCTTGATCCCAAGCAGACGCAGCGCACGCGCGGCGCGCTCTCGGAGGGGAACAGACAGGACTTCATAAGACGAGTGGGTTGGCAGGGGCGCAGGCGTGGCCTTGGCCCTCTGGGGTGGATCATCCTGACGCCATACGATGCGGGTGGCACATACAAGGTGTCGCTGGCGGATGATAGCGGCGAAGCCGCCCTGGTGCCGCCTGTCACCACCACCACGACAGCCGCAGCGACAGCAGGGGCAACCGTCATTGCTGTCACCTCAGCGACGGGCTTCGTCGTTGGCCTGCCGATCGCCGCCACCGGCATCCCAGCAGGCGCGAGCATTGCGGCGATTGCGGGCCTCAACATCACCATTAGCGCGGCAGTGCTTGCGGGCGGTGTTGCGTCGGGCGCTACCGTCACCGTCACACCACCGGGACCGCCAACCGTCGCCAAGCCTCCGGCTAATGTAAAGTAGTCACACCCCAGGAATGTTCAGCGGGGCATAAAGTAATGGCAGACTCATACACCCCGATACTCGGCCTTACGCTGCCGGAAGTCGGCGCCAGCCGCGACACATGGGGCCAGAAAGTTAATCACGATCTTTCCGTCCTCGACAGCTACGTTGGCTATGGCACGCCCGTGGGCATGGTCATTGACTTCGCAGGCACCAATGCTCCCACCGGCTGGCTCGTTTGCGATGGACGCACTGTCAGCCGCGTCACATACGCCAGACTCTATGCAGTCATCGGTACACTGTTCGGAGCGGGCGATGGATCGACAACTTTTGGGCTGCCGAATTTATGCGGGCGCTCGACAGTGGGGCCGGGCGCACTGACCGACAGCGGCGGCGGCACACACTCTTGGACGGTGGCAGTCGCGTTCGGCTACTACCAGACTACGCTCACCCAAAACATGCTGCCCAACTACGCGTTGTCGGTTTCCACCATCGGAGCACACAGTCATGGCGGCGCGGCCGTGGGCGGCAACCACAATCACGGCACCGACGTGCAAGGCGCGCACGCACACGGCGGCAACACCTCAGGCGTGGGTGATCATACCCACTCAGGTTATACCGACGCACAGGGGACGCATAACCACTCCGTCGCTTCATGGAATTTCGCGAGTGGCCAGGCGGGTGGCTATCAGGTGCCGTATCCGCCGAGTGGGGTGGGGTATAACGGCGAATACACGTCGTCCGATGGCGCCCACCAGCACAACATCGCCACCTATGGCGCGGGCGCGCACTCGCACACCATCGGGACCGACACCCAAGGCGCGCACGGGCATAACATTACGTATTCCGGCAATCTGTCGCTGGCGATCAGTCCCGATGGCTCGCATACCCATAGCGTGACCCTTGGCGGCGGCGGGCAGGCGTTTGTTATTCAGAGCCCGGCGCTCTGCATGACCAAAATCATCTTCTGCGGGTCGGACGCAATCCCGCCTGTGCCACTGGGCAGCGCGCTTACCATCGATGGCACGTTCGTGGATATCGACATCCTGCAGCAGCAAGTGGCCGAGTTGACCGACCTCGTCAATCGGCTGCTACCAGGGCGCCCGCTGCTCAGCTCGCCACTGCGGGGGCCGCACTAAATGCCGAGACTGCCGCAAGCACCGCCGCCTGGCGTGTTTCGTGGCGCAACGCCACTGGCCTCCGCCGGGCGCTGGTTCGACGCCAATCTCGTGCGCTTTCGGCAGGGGCAGATCCAGCCGATGGGCGGCTGGGTATCGTTGCCTGGCACCTCACAGACCAGCCCAGTGCGCGATATCATCACATGGCACGACAACTCGCATGTTCGCTGGGCAGCGATCGGCTGCGATACCGGCTTGTTCGCGTATCGCTTCGACACTCACGCCATCTATACCATTACGCCAGCGGGTGTGGGTCCACTGGATCCGCCTGGCGCGATGACCGGCTGGGGTACCGGCACCTATGGCGCGGCCGCCTACGGCACGGAACGCGATGCTGCCGATATCGGCCCCCAGGACATCGCCGCGACGCAGGGCGACCGCTGGTCAATGGATACATTCGGCGAAACGCTGCTGATCGTGCCGACACAGGATGGGCACTTGTACGAATGGCATCCGGCCACGCCCGCAACGCTGCCCACTATCGTTGCCAATGCGCCCACGATGAACAAGGGCGTCATCGTCACCGATCAACGCCATGTCGTGCTCTATGGCGCCGGGAACAATCCGCGCAACATCGCCTGGTCAGATCAGGAGAACTACACTGTCTGGACGCCCGACGTCACCAATCTCGCGGGCAGCAAGCTGTTGGTCACGCAGTCCTATGCAATGACCGCAATCAAGGTGAACGGCGGAATCTTGATATTCACCGCGAACGATCTTCATCAAATGACGTATGTCGGACCGCCTTATGCATACGGCATCGTGCAGGTTGCGGCGGGCTGCGGGCCGATGTCCATGCGCTCGGTCGTTGCTATCGGCTCGTTCGTCGCGTGGCCGGGAATACAGAACTTCTGGACGTGGTCCGGCAACGCACAGCCGTTGCAGTGTGACGTGCAGGACTGGATGTTCAGCCTCGTCAATCGTTCGATGGTGGGGCGTGTGTTCGGCTCGCCCAACCCCACATTCTCGGAACTCTTCTGGGATTGGCCGGACGAAGGGGCGGGCGAGTGCGATCGCTACGTGGCACTCAATTATGGTGACCCCGCGCATCCATGGACGATCGGGCAACGCCATCGCACCGCAGCGGACGCTACCGGCACCATGGATTTTCCCATTCTTGCTGGGTTGAAGGCAGACGGTACGAACGCGCTTTTTCTGCACGAATACGGTTGGACCGACGACGGCGCGATGCGCGCGCCACTGGGTATGATCTACGCTGAGTCCGGCAATATCGTGCTCGGCGAGGGTGACCGACGCTATCACTGTCGGCAACTCGTGTTCGATGCCGCGCCAGAGCAGCAGATGGTGGGCTACCGCTTCCTCGTCCGTGAAGAGCCGTTTGACGCTGTCGGTGAGACAGATACCGGCCTCTATACTGTGTTGCACGATGGATTGATGGACATGCGCTGGTCAGCGCGCTCGGCGCGGATGCGCATGGAAGCCATCAACGACGGACCCTGGGCGATCGGCAGGCCGCGCATCGAGGTCCGGCCTGGTGGGAGACGCTGATGGCGCGCCCTGGCCACTCACCCCCGACGCCGTTCGTGGCACCAGCCACTGGCTCGATTGAGCTGCGTCTGTCGCAGATAGCGCAGGAGATCAACCGCAAGGCCAACATCACGTCGGTGCCCACCTATTCGTCCATCCATCTGATCGCGCCGAATGGCGAGGTGTGGATGCTCAGCGTCAGCAACACCGGCACCCTGGTGGTTGAACAGATGCCACGCTCATGACCGATGAGGAGAAACGCGCACGGTTTCAACGAGCGCTCGACTACGCCGGGAATACTCACAGCATTGCCGACGTCGTGGCAATGATCAAGGACGGCAGAGCACAGTACTGGAGCAATGGCGATGGGAACATCGTCACGGAGGTGCGCGTCTATCCCAACCTCAAGGCAGTGCATTTCTGGCTTATATCCGGCTCGCTGAAGCCGTGTCTGGCGTTGGAGCATGAGATCATGCCCTGGGCTGTCGAGCAGGGCTGTACGGTCGCCACAGCGGCGGGGCGGCCCGGTTGGGGGCGAGTGGCAGCACCTACTGGATGGCGGCTGCACATGCCCAATTTCGTAAAATCGTTAGTGCGGAGCCACTGAGATGGGCGGCAAGAGCGGCAGCGGTGGCGGGGGGGGCACGCAGCAACAAAGCAATGTCAGCGGCAGTACGTCATCACAAACCAATCTGCCATCCTGGCTAGACCAGGCGTCGCAGCTCGCGGTTGGTGGTGCGCTGGGGCTTGCGGCAGATCCCAAGCTTTTTCAGCCATACAGCGGACAACAGGTTGCTGACATCAGTTCCGGCACCCAGCAGGCGTGGCAGAACATACAGGATCCTACCGCGACCGCTGCCACGACCGGAGCCGCTGCGAACCAGCTCTACGGCACGATGGCGCCGTTGCAGGCGCAGCAGCAGGCGGCACTGCAAGGCGGCTACAACACCGCACAAGGATTGCTCGGCGGCTATATGGGCGGCCCGACGACGGCGGCCCAAGTGGGTGCCAACGCCCAGGCGCTGATGACGCCGTACCAGCAGCAGGTCATAGATCCGACGCTCGCACTGGGCAGGCAGGCGTTGGCGCAGAACCTCCAACAGATCGGCGCGGCGGCTAACCAGGCGAACGCGTTTGGCGGGTCGCGGCAAGGGGTGATGGAAGGTGTTGCGCAAGCGCAGGCGGCACTTGGCGCGCAGAACACTCTGGGGCAGCTGCTCAATCAGGGTTGGGGTCAGGCATTGACGCCAGCCAGCCAGATCGGACTGCAGGCTGGGGCGCAAGGCTATGGTGGTGCGGGGCTGCTGGCGAATGCAGCGATGAATAACGCCACGCAGATGGGGCAATGGCAGCAGGCTCAGGGGCTTGGTGCGCTACAGACAGCGTCGCCCTATCAACAGCAGTATTTGCAGAACCTGTCGGGCATGGGTCAGCAACAGCAACAGCAGCAGCAAGCGCAATTGAATGCCGCAATGGGCACGTATTACGGGCAGCAGCAGGCGCCGATTCAAAATCTGGATCTGTTGCTTTCCGCTATTGGCGCGGTGCCGTACGGAACTTCGTCCACCGGCAGCACCAACCAATCCACCTACGGTCAAGGCATCCAGAATCTAGGATCCGGTGGCGACGTGGCGGGGAACATCATCGGAGGGATGACGACGGCCGCTGGCTTGTTGGGTAATGCCGGAAAGGCCTGGGATACAGTCTCTGGGTGGTTTGCCTGATGTCGATCGGTGGTCACCAGCTCCAGCTGCTTGCGCAGCAGCAGCCCCCGGCGGGCACGCAGGAGGGGGCGTCGCCGAGACCCGATTTCTCGGGGATGTCACAGGCAGACGCCGCGCCTAATCAAGTGATGACGACGGGCATCACTGCCGACAACAGCAAGAGCGACAACAAGAAGACGTTTCGGGACTACCAAGAGTTTACCAATGCGGGGGCGACCGGCTCAGGGTTTGGCAGCGATGCACCGCTTGCCCCAGGTGTGACGTATGGCGAAGGCGGCTATTTGCGTGGCGGGCAGTCGATCGCGCCATGGGAGGCAATCGACAGCAGCACGCCACAGGGGCAGGCGTACTGGTTGGGCCTGCAGCAAGGCGCCAATCCCGGCAAAGACGCGGTGCCGTTGGATCCCGGCCAATACTCGCAGATGTACCATGATGCATCATCGTTTTCTTCGCATGCGGGGGGTGGTGTACAGATCCCGGTGGGCGTCATCGGGTCGCAGTTTAACCCCTACCAGGGCAATCCTAATTACGTTATCGGCCCCGACGGCTACGCGCGGTTTACTGACACAGGCCGCAGCAATCTCGACGCATATACACAGGACCAATTGCAGAGCGTCTATCGCAACGCAGCGAAAAACCAAGCGGGGCTGTCCGGCTTTCTAGGCACGCCGATGGGCGGCCTCACCATGCTGGCGATGCCAGCGATGATTGGCGGCGGGGTGGGCTTGCTCGGTGGCGCTGCTGGTGCGGCTGGGGCTGGTGCTGCGCCGTGGCTTGGCACGGTGGGCGATCTAACGTCTGGCTCGCTCGCATCCGCCAGTGGCATTGCGCCCGCTGCTGCGGCTGCCCCTGCCGCTGCCTCGTCCGGTAGTGGATTGCTGGGCAGTGTGGGCAGCTTCTTGGCTCATCCGTTTGCGGCGATGGGGTTGCCCACCTGGGTTGATCCTGTTTTTAAGGGCGTGCAGCTGGCCAACTCGCTTGGCAGCATGTTTGCGCCGCCACCGCAAGGGGGGCAGGGTTAGATGGCAGCCGACGACGAATGGGACATCCCCACCACGAGCAGCGGGGGCGGCGGTAGCTACTATACCGGACTCGGTAGCGGGCCTGGGCAGTTTGATCCGACGACTGCGCCTGGCTGGGGTCTGGGCATTGATCCGGCCTTTGCGGGTCCGCAACCTACCGATACCGGGCGATGGGACACTGGGGGCTCTACCAGCTTCGGCAGCAAGCTGCAGCAACTCGGCTCTGCGATGGGGCAACTGACCGGCGGCCTGGGTGGCGCGGCAAAGACACCCGGAAGTGGTAGCGATGGCGCGGCGCGGTATCCGACTCTGCCGAATGCACCGACCCCGCCAGGCTCGTCCGGGATCGGCAGGCCTAGCGCACCGATCTCGCTTGATACGCTGCTGCAGATGCTGATGCAGCGGCGCAACGCGTACTTGCAGGCGGCTAATCTCAATGCTCAGCCGGTCGCGCAGCCACTGCCCAAAGGCGTGTTAGGAATCTGATCATGGCAGACGATGATTCCACGCAGCAGCTAGACCCGACGGCGCTGTATCAGCAGATCGTCAGCGGCCTGCAGACCCCGACGACGCAGGACGAGGGGCCGCCGACCAAGCGCTCGTTCACCTCGTTGCTCGGCGAGATGCTGTCGGGCGGATCCGGGCCAGGCCTCACCAGCTCGCAGGCAGAGACTGAGGGCAACCGCAGCTTGCTTAACTTCGGCCTCAACATGTTGGCTGCCAGCGGGCCGTCGCAGGTGCGGCGCGGGTTCGGGCAGATCTTTGCGTCTGGCCTGGCGGGTGCCGAACAGAGCGCGCAGGGATATGAGGCACAGATCGCTGACTGGCAGCAGAAGCAGCAGCAGATGCAAATTGAGCGGCTCAAGGCGCTGGAGCCGCTGATGAACACGGCTATCGCGCTGCGCAAAATGAATATCATGACGGACCCGCGCTACAGTCTGTTTGGTCAGGGCACGGGTACCACAGGCACGACCGGCGCTGCGCCGTCTAGCGGCAATCTCGCGGTCCTCGCGCGCGATGCCAAGACATACGAAACAGCGGGCCAGCAAGCGAATAACCCTGGCAACATCATGGCGGTTAATGGCTCGACCGTGTTCCCTGGCGCAGTTGGTCAGGTGCCGGTGGCTGGTGGCCGTTCGGTGGTGGCATTCCCCGACATCCCCACAGGCGTGGCTGCGATGTCCGACAATCTCACTAGCTACGCCAACCAAGGCATTACTACCGTGGCCGATGCGGTGC
>Ga0209465_10000502_pt1 | contig 18143 bp, 12 predicted proteins | sample PanSoiPlot1MoBio_FD_188321 | JGI IMG/M metagenome (GOLD analysis project Ga0209465, IMG submission 188321) | Tropical forest soil microbial communities from Panama analyzed to predict greenhouse gas emissions - Panama Soil Plot 1 MoBio (SPAdes)... | ecosystem: Environmental > Terrestrial > Soil...
ACTGGCGCGATCAGCAAGGACACGCAGTTCGACAAGAACGATTTCCGAAACATCGTCCCACGCTTTTCGGAAGAAAATCGCGATGCGAATCAGGCATTGGTCGATTTGGTCGTTGAATTCGCCAACCAAAAGAAAGTGACACCGGCTCAGATTGCGCTCGCCTGGCTGCTTGCGAAGAAACCATGGATAGTCCCCATTCCGGGAACGACCAAGCTGCATCGCTTGGAGGAAAACCTTGGAGCTGTGGACGTGCAACTCTCTCCCGATGATCTTCGCCAATTGGAAATGACAGCCGCAAAGATTCCAGTCCAAGGTGCCCGCTATCCCGAACACCTACAGAAGCTGGTCGGCCGCTGACAAAGAAGGATTGTCGTGAAGGGGGGAGTCCAGAATGCCAAAGGCATCAGATGGAGCCAAGAAGCTGATCGGCGACTTTTCTCCGAAGCTGGTTGGACTCACCGATCGAGTGCTGTTTGACGATGTCTGGGAGCGCAAGGAATTATCGAAACGCGATCGCAGCCTTATCACTGTGGCGGCACTGATCGCGTTAAATCGCCCTGACCAGTTGCGTTTTCATCTCGGGAAAGCCGTGGAGAACGGAGTCAGAAAAGTGGAATTGATCGAAGCCATCACTCATCTGGCGTTCTACTCGGGTTGGCCAAATGCAATGACTGCCGTCCTCCTCGCGAAGGAACTCTTCGAAGGCAAATAGCATCATGGCCCAACGTCGCCCCTCGCATGCCAGCTCAGTACGCGTAGCCCTGGTGACCGGCGCTAATCGCGGCATCGGGTTCGAGGTCTGTCGGCAACTGGCCGAGGAAGACTTCGTGGTGCTGCTTACGGCACGAGACAAGACGAAGGCGCAGACCGCCGCGAGCAAGCTGGCAAATGGCGGCGTCGAAGCTCTTGCGCTCGATGTCGCTAACGCACGCAGCATCGAGGCAGCCGTCGGCGAAGTAGCGGAGCGGTACCGCCGCCTCGACGTCCTCATCAACAACGCGGGCATCAATTACGACACTTGGGAGACGGCCGAGACTGCGAACATTGACGGCACAGTTGTGGAGACGATCATCACGAACCTCCTTGGGCCTTGGCGGATGTGTCAGGCATTTCTGCCGCTGCTGCGAAAGAGCAAAGCGGCGCGGATCGTCAACGTATCATCAGAGTCAGGATCAGTGGCGCACATGGGCGCTGGTCCACCTGCATATCAGGTGACCAAGGCTGCTCTAAATGCGTTGACGCGTACTCTCGCGGGAGAGCTTCGCCAAGCTCACATTCTTGTAAATGCCGTGTGCCCCGGCTGGGTCGCGACGGATATGGGCGGCGCTGGCGCTCCTCGTTCGGTTAAGGAGGGCGCGGCAGGAATCGTATGGGCCGCGAAACTGCCCCAGAATGGTCCCACTGGTGGTTTCTTCCGCGACGGCAAGCCCCTACCATGGTGACAGTCAGGTTCACGAAGAGGAAACAACGGAAGGCAGCCGAGCTATGCTGCTAGGTGCCCAATGAATAACCGTTTTCGACTATCGAGTACACTTCCGCGAAAGCTCGAAGAGCTAGGCATTTCGCCGGATGCAGTTCTGCGGCAAGCAGCTCTGCCAACGGGCTTGTTCACGCTGGAGAGAATCCTTGTCAGCACCGAGGAGTTCTTTGCCCTGTATCGAGGTATCGCCGAAGCCAGCAATGATCCTGCTTTTGGCCTGAGGCTGGGAACCGAGGAGCGCATCGAGCGCTACGATCCGATCAAACTCGCCGCGCTTTCCGCGAGATCGTTTCGCGACGCCATCGAGCGATCTGCACGGTACAAGCAACTTACTTGTCCGGAACAAATCCGCCTGGTGGAACGGGGCGGCGAATGCGCAATCAAGTTCATCTGGGTGTTAGCGCACGAGGAAGAACCTCCCTTGCTCGTTGACGTGTGCTTCGCATGGATTCTTACACTGGGACAGCGAGGTACTGGACGGCCGCTACGTCCAAAGAGGGTCGAGTTTCGACGTCCTCTCGCGCATCGCGAAATGTATGAGTCACATTTTCGAAGCCCGGTAAAGTTCAAAGCCACGCAGAATGCACTGATATTCAGCAAGTCGGATATCGATCTTCCATTTGTCACTTACAATGCTGATTTGCTGGCAACGGTGGCTCCGCAGCTTGAAGCGGAACTGAGTGAGCAACTCGCACAGAAAACATTCAGCGAACAAGCCAAGGGCATCTTGAAGCAGTTGCTTGCCGGTCAGCGTCCGGGGATACAGGATCTCGCGAGAGAGCTGCACGTGAGCAATCGAACCTTGCAACGCCGTTTGACTGAGCAGGGAATCACGTTTCAGCGCCTGTTGGACGAGGCACGTCGTGAATTGGCTCGTCACTACCTCCTTCACTCTTCGCGCGAACTGAACGAAACCGCCTATCTCCTGGGCTACGAAGACGCTAATTCTTTTTTCCGCGCATTCCACCACTGGGAAGGGATTACACCCGGGCAATGGCGACTGCTTCAAAAAAGCTCCCAGCCGGCACAACACACACAAATGGGCGCAGGGTGAAATGGAGCAAACGTGTAGCCACTTGACCTGCCTGATGCCAAGCTGAAGAGGAGAAGGGATCGCACTCCGTTGCGCGGGCGCTCTGAAACGGAGAGGGCCGACATCCAACTGACTCCGTCTCGATAGCGGGAGAAAGCGCACTTCTCCGCCCGCTCGTTTTTCACCGAGTCAGCAAACACAAAAGTGTCGACGATGCGCTCAAGTTAACTTGAGTCTGCAGCCAAGAAGTGGACGCCAAACACGGAGACCGTCCACGTTTACTTCATTACTGACGTAACCTTAAGGATGGCCTTCTGTTCGAGAAGCGCTAGCACAACGTCTTAGAATCACTCATAAGCGCGCAGCAACACTCAACCCGCAACATGGGTTCACACTTCAGCCTGATCTCCCCGTTCCACGGTAGACAAGTTGTGCCGACGATCCCTGGCATCTCTCACTGCGCGAGTCTTGACTGTGAAGAAGGAAGGGACGTTAAGGAGAACTCAATGCATAATTTGCGTTTTGTCGGTCTCACATTTCTCATCTTGATTATTTCGCTCTCCTCCTTCGCGGGCGTGTCCATTTCCGTAAACGTCGCTCCGCCCGCACTGCCTGTTTATGAGCAGCCGCCTTGTCCCGGTGACGGTTACATTTGGACTCCCGGCTACTGGGCCTACGGTCCCGAAGGATATTACTGGGTGCCTGGCACCTGGACAATGCCACCGACTGCAGGCTTACTCTGGACTCCCGGATACTGGGGATGGGGTAATGGCGTGTATGTGTGGCACGCTGGTTATTGGGGACCACACATCGGTTTCTATGGCGGCGTGAACTATGGCTTCGGCTACGTTGGCACCGGCTACGAAGGTGGCTATTGGAGAAACCGCCACTTCTATTACAACCGCACCGTGAACAACGTGACCATCACCAACATCCACGTCTACCACAAGACCGTTATCAATAACGTCACGGTGAACCGGATCAGCTACAACGGCGGCCATGGTGGAATCATCGCCCGCCCGACGCATGAGCAGGAAATGTGGGGCCGCGAACGTCATTTCCGTGCGACCAATCTCCAAAACGACCACGAGCATGACGCTAGTCGCAATCGTGGGTTTCTTGCCTCAGAAAACCACGGTCGCCCTGCCATCGCCGCCACCTCGCGTCCAAGAGAATTTCACGGCCCGAGAGTAATGCCAACCCACGAGGAAAGATCTCCGCTTAGCGGCCGCGAAACTCAAATGGCACCACGGCCGAACAGTGGTGACCGCGCCAACGATCGTCGGGCCGGGCGTGAGGAGATGAACGGCTCCCGCACATCGCAACCGACCCACGAATCTCTTCCAGAAAATTTAAGTCCCCATGACAATGTACGCGGACATGACAACGGGAGTCGGCACGGCAACGGAAATTCCCATGAAAACGGCCCTCAGCACGATGGACATTCCAATCACGGGCATGACCAACACCCCCGTTAGCAAATGGACAGCAAAAATCAACGATACAAGACTTTGGGCTGGCGGCTGAGCCAGCCCAACAGTTTTTGACCTCAAGAATCGTAGTTGGCGATCTCATGGTGCTCAAGCTAGCTCCGAATTTGCGAGACTAGGTGGCTTCCCTACGCCTAGCAGGAGAGCAAGTCCCGCCGTGCTGACCGGCAAAAGCGGAGACCAGCGTCTGAAATGCCGCTCAAGAATTGCGCCCGCTGTGCAGCCCCCGCGAATCCAGTTACGGCAGGAAGGTTCGAGCGATTAACGGTCAAACCGGAAGTCAACGGTTGCGATGGGAAGGCATAAGCTAACGCTCTGCTCGCAGCGGTTCCACGAAGGCGAGCCGTTACTCCTCCATGATGAGATGCTCTTCCGAAACGAAGTATGCCACTCTGCCATGATCGATGAAGTTTGCCTCATCCTGACTGGAGGCTCTCCATTCCGGCGATTGCCGTGCCGCCAGTAAGCTATGAGCATTATCGAACCAAAGCTCGGCTATACCGTCGTAATCAGGCTTGTTCTCATCTCCCGGAACGGTGCACCGATGGCTCTGAACGAGTCTACGAAGTCCTGGGATTCGAGCGCCGATTGGGCCGTGGACATCCTTCCAATAACAAAAGAACTCATCGTCCGTCATGCCCGGCTTCTTCGTGATGCAGTAAACGACTTTGAGCATAGCTCAATGGTAGATCTGCTAGGGTTTCTGATAAATCCCAATTTCACCAATTGGAAAGCGGACCGGGCGAGTGCTACACACTCACCCGGCCCTGAAAATATCGCCCGGATTTCCCGTTGAGTTTACTCTTTACTAGTGCATGCTCTCGGAGGACGGTTGAGGCAAGATCGAGTTTCAGCCCCAGTATGCTGCAACTTTCCACGCTAGGCGCTTTCTTGGAACGTGGTACGCGTTGGCTACTCGGCCGATTCCCTCGGCAGTAGACAAGCCTGCAAAAAGGCTCAGATCGAATCGGTCGCAACCTTGCTGTTAGCTTCTGCCGTGGTTGCCTCCGGTTTGATCGGCTTCAGGTTCCACTCGCCGCCACCCGTCATTTCCAGCATCGTCTGGTGATACTCGTACAGCGTGATTCGATGGGCGACGCTAATGTAGGCGCAGCCCATCTCGTCTAGAAGTTCGTAGAGGAGTCGCTCGCCTGGGATATCAAGCCCGCTGGTGGCTTCGTCGAGGATCATGAGTTCCGGCTTGCGTAGCAGGGCCCGAGCAAAGGCCAGCCTTTGTTGCTCACCCGGCGAAAGCATGTTCCTCCAATCAAGGACAACGTCCAACCCGCCCATTCGTTCCTCCAGATCGCCCAGGTTCACACGCCGAATTGCCTCGCGAACCGCATCGTCTGAGAAGCGTTCTTCCATGTCCGGGTAGGTTACCTGTTCACGAAGACTGCCCAGGCTCATATAGGGTCGCTGAGGCAAAAACATCATCTTCTCGCGCGGTGGCAACTCCAACCTTCCCGACCCGCGAGTCCACAAACCAGCCAGTCCGCGAAGAAGAGAACTCTTCCCGACTCCGTTAATGCCAGTGACCAATAGCCGTCCGCGTGGAGCGAGTGTGAAGTTAAGATCAGACACCAGTACGCGCTCGCCTTTGGGAGTTTCGAGAGTGAAGTCTCTTACGCTCAGCCGGTCTCCTCTCGAGACCCGAACTCGGCTCTCGGCGTCGACGCGTTCTCGTTCCCTGCCGACACAGGCCTCGCGCAACCCATGAAGTCGAGCCACCATAGCGCCCAGAAAAGCGAACACGAAGGACTGGAAGCCGACGAAGCCGAACGCGGAACCGAGTTCGGACCAGGCATTCTGTGCCTGCGGAAACGCTCCCAGTGCTAACTTGCCGCTCAGAACCATAGGCGCGATGAGGAAATTGGGAATCAGGATCTGCAATCCTTCGGTGATCGCCGAAAAGAGTCTCAGAGCAGCATTCCACCAGGCAGTCTTGATGGCATTGTCGATGACCAAGTCCTGTCGGTTGCAGAGCTCGCGCTTTTCTACTTCTTCGCCCTTCAGGAACGCGATCGACTCGGAGTTCGTCCGAACGTTCACCAACGCAAAACGAAAGTCGCCTTGAAGGCGCCGCTGCGTGTAGCCCAGGATCATGATTGGTTTGCTCAAAAAAAGCAGAAAGAGCGAGGAGATCACGTAATAGGCTGCGCAGGAGGGGACCAGGTACCAGGCAAAATGCCACAAGACATAGCCGAATACAAATAAGTTCGAGGCAGCTCGCACGACTCCGAAGAAAGCAAGGGATGGCAGTCGCAAAAACTGCTCGATATCGGCTGCAATGCGTTCATCCGGATTGTCAACGCTTTTATCCCGATTGAGGATGTAGTAACTGCCGTCGGTCAGGTACTCCGCGATAAACCGTCGAGTCAGCCACTGGTTCCAACGTTGTTGCAGAATGTTCCACGGCAATTCAAAGACAACTTCGAAGGCCCCGGAGGCGAGTTGTACCCCAAGGCTCATCAGGATGACTTTGTAAAACGTAGCTGCATCATGCTTCGAGAGCGAATTCAATTGTTCTCCCGCGAATTTTGCGATCGCTGCCGAAAATAGCGAGTAGCCGAAGGTGGACGCGGTGTAGAGGACCAGAATGATGTAGCCCGGCAATGCCCCGGGGCGCTTCCAGAACGGAAGAGTCAGTTCCCAGAACTGCTTGGCGAGAGCAAGGTTAAGCCGCGGAGTTCCTTGCTCCCGCGCCAGGCGGAAGTTCTCGGTGATTCGTGCGAAGTCAAAGCCCTTGCCGCCGCCCGGGCCCTTGGCACCGCCTGGGCCTCGGTCGCCGCCCAAGCCTCCGCCGCCACTCTGGCCTCCACGAGCGCCCAGGCCTCCACCATCAACTTGCAAGGTTCACTCCCGCGCTTCCATGTTCATGTGCTCAGCCGGACTTCGCTTTTGTTCCGCCTCTTCTTTTCCGCTTGACGTAAAACAAGAGCCCCTTCACCAGTCGACCGCCCGTGGCCAAATCGCGCGAGCCACCGAAATGAGGTTTGGCAATGACACGGCCGCGCTGATCGATCAGGAAGTTCGCGCCTTGTCCCATCGAGTGCTTCCACTCTTTCGGAGCATGCACAAGCTTGAAACCGTAGCCGAGGTTTCGCACTAGGGCCTTCGCGTCGCCGGTTCCTTCGGGCCACGTGTTGATGACGAGGACTTCAAATCCGCGGCGCGCATATCGCATGCGCAGCTTCTCGATATGGGGAAACTCCCCACTGCAGGGTGCTCAACCTGGATTCCAGGTGTTCACGAGCAGGATACGGCCGAGATAGTCGCTGGCCTTGATCGTGCGTCCGCGGGAACCGGGCACCTTGAAGTCGGCAACAACGTTCTCTGCGGACAACCTTTGTTGCCAAGCATCGGCTTCGATCTGGCGCCGCGATTTGCCCAGCTTTGCGCCTAGCTTTATCGCAGCGGTGAGCATCTCATCGCTTATGAGCAGGTGATCGTGCGAGATCAGTTCGTCATAGGCCCGCTGACCCTTGCCTGCTGCAGCCAGAACTTTGGCTCGCATGAGTGCCAAGAGTACGCGATCGTGATCGTCCACACCGAGGTGCGGAATATCGGGAGCGGCGACCTTTTCCACCGCCGCAACCTCGGCTTTCGCTTTGCCGCGCTTGAGCAGCCCATCGCAGTTGGCGAGGGCCACAAAGAACTCTGTGCGCGCGACGGCCGCGTCACGAATGTAGAACGGCATGTCGCCCCCGCCCCTGGCGCTTCGCCGCTTGGCGAGCCACGCTGCTTCGAGCTTGGCGGCGGCTGCGGGATTCTTGATCGCGAGTTCCCAGCACAGATCGGACAACGTGGAGAACGACACGAAGAAGTCTTCTTTATTTACGGCCGCTGCGCGTCGCAGCAGATTCAACCGCGCAGCTGGAGACGACGCTTCTGCTGCGAGTTCCCCCAAGAACCGCGCCGTGTAAGACGAGCGAGGAAATCGCCGTATAAATCGCTGCTTCGCGCCTCGCGGAGCCTTCTTCGCTGAGCAACCAAGCAACGCCGCGTGCAGAGCATCGCTGTTTGGATTGACGGCGAGTCCCTTGCGATAGATAGCCGTAGCAGCGCGGAAATCAGCACGCGCGAGAAAAGGGTTCGCCAGCATCTGATACGGAACATCGGACTTGGGACAGTCCGCAGCCAATTGCCAAAGTCCTGCTTCCCGCTTCTTCTTATCCGGAATTTGCATGATCGCGCGTAAGCGTTCGATCATCGCCTCCTTGCTCCCCGGTTTCGCCACTGTTTTCCCGGCGCCATTTCCTTTCGCCGACGGTTGCGCCTCAGCTTCAGCTGAAATCACTTCGATCGGCACGCGCAGTTGCTTCGTCTCGGGGATTAGGCAGGTGTGCTTATCGCAGAGCTGGTAGTGAATCTCGATGACAAGTTCGTGCGCGCCTGGCGCTGCATCAGTCTTTGCAGCCCCGTACAAGTCAAAGATCATTTTGCCGACGTGATATTCGACCTCCATTCCGAACTCGGGCGAGAAGGTCTTGACGGGCGCTGCCCAAGCGGCCGCAACATGCGGCCAAGGTTGCCAAAACAGCTGACCTGCGGGAAGAGTGATGCTCGTGGGAACCGGTCCTCCTGGAGCCTGCGAAGTGGAGTAGAGGTGATAACCGGACGCGATCTCTGCCTGCACGCGAACCTGAAAGGCGCCATTCGCGGTAATGCGAGTTGGCGAGGTCATTGCCGACCACTTCACCTTCTCCGGTTGTCCTGCGGCCTTAGTTCTTTCTCCCGGCTGCGAAATTACTGCTGTCTGGTTCATCAATATTTCCTTAGTGGATGTTAGAACGTCAGTCGCAGCGTGAATTGGGCCGAGCGCGGGCCGCCAACAGCGTACAGGGAATCCTGCCCTTGTTGACCGTCGGCAATTTGGGAAGGTGATGTGGCGTTATTACGGGTCTGTCCCGGAAGTACTAGACCAAATCCTGGGTCTGGGAACGTACACGAGTCCGGGGTGTTGCTGTCGCAATTGCCCCAGAATGTGGATGGCGCGGACGTTCCGCCGAAAATCGGGTGATTGAAGAGGTTAAAGAATTCGGCACGAATGTCGAGCTTCACGCGCTCAGTCAAGTTGAATCGACGCCGCAGGGCCAGATCGAGCTGGCTGATCCCGTATGGACTCCGGATCGAGTTTCTCAGGGCGTTATCCGAAAGACCGTTGGCCTGTAGGGTAAAAGCGGCGGGGTTGAGCGCTTTCCCTGCCGGTTGGGTGGCGTCTGGAATCCAGACCGGCTCTCCCGGAACTCTGGTCGGCCGGACGTCGAAGGTGCCGAGTATAGGATCGACTTCGCTGATCGTGACGTCGATCGGTGCACCGACCTGATAGCGGTAGAGGCCGTCCAAAGACCAGCCTTTGGTTATCTCCTCGCCAACCTTTCCGCCCCATTCCAGCTTGGGGATCTCATAAGAGATAGCGGCCGAAAACCTACGATGGATGTCGTAGTCCGAGGGTGTCAGCGGCGGAAGTTTGACCGCCGAAATGCTCGCGAACGAATCGTAGAGATCCCGGCCGCCGGAGTTCATGTCGCTGGAACGCGAATAGGTGTAGGACACCAGCGCCTGCAAGCCATGCGACATACGACGTATAAACTGCAGTTGCAGAGAATTGTAGTGCGAGATGCCCCCATTGAGTTGCGCGCTGGCGTAGGTGTCAGGAAGGATAAGTCGGGCGTTGTAGAGAAGCCTGCGCCCGCTTGCGCCTACGTAAGTCGCGGTTATGGACTGCCGAGTGCCCAGTCCGCGTTCAACCGCAACATTCCACTGGTACGTGAACGGCAGCCTAAGCTTGGGATCGATGGCTTGGACTCCGGTTGCCTCGGGGCCGATCTCGGTCGTAAACGGTAGTGGCTGGTAAGGGTGCAGATTTGTGTCGGGATCCTGATAGCTGAAGTCGAGGGGAATGCCAAACCAAGAGCCTGATCTAAGGGACGGGAAAGTCCTTCCCACCAAACCACTGCCTCCCCACCCATAACCAAGATCGTAGAAAAGGCCAAAACCTCCGCGGAGCACAGTGCCTGGGGTCAACTGGAAGGCAGCCCCGAACCGTGGCGCAAATGCATCGAGTTGCGTATTCCACAGGGTTCCTCCCGGTGTGCCCAAGGCCAGCGGCGCCGAGTTGAAGATACCTTCAACAGGATAGAGCGGCTTGCCGGGAGTGTCGGAGACTGGCGGTGTGTTGATCTCCCACCGCAGGCCGTAGGTAAGTGTCAGGCGGGGCGATACCTGCCACGTGTCTTGCCCGAACAGTGACAAGTTATTTATATGCCCGGTGAATGTATCCGCAGTGTGGTTAATCAGAAAGTCGGTTTGGCCGTTGAGGACCGAATCCCAGCCGAAGGCAAGTATATCCAGTTCCGAGAGAGATAATTGGGTTGGCCTCAATCGGCGATAGTCCACGCCGAACTTGAGCTGATGCGAGCCCACGGTTTTGGACAGCGTGTCCACGAAATTGAGCTGCCGCAGGGTTTGTATTTGGGACTGGCCCCATCTGGGACCCTCACCTATATCGAAGGTAGGAGCGTAAAACACTGTGAAACTCCCAGTATTGATCCCCGGCGGAATGACAGCGGGGAGGGGAGGACTGACGGCCCCGTAACGGTTTTGCATAAAGTTGGCGCTTCCGCCGGTTTGACGGCTCCAGTTGCCTCGAAAGTCGTTCAGCAGGGTTGGGGAAAGAGTCGCGGTCAAGCCAAAGGTCGCGGTATCAAGGTTCGCCTCGGCGGAAAGCCCTGCACTATAACCGTAGGAGGTTGAATTGGAAGGCGTGTGATCATAACGCGCAAACAGCGAAATCTTGCTTGTAAGCCTGTGATCCAGACGCAGGCTGTACGCGTCGAAATTAGACGGGTTCGAAAAAGCGGCCGACAGTTCCCTCAGACATCCGTTGGTGACGTTGTCGCAGGTTGGGTCGAGCAGGTCTCCCGTTCCCGTAGGAGTCGCGGCTACGACGGCCTTCCAGATGCCGGCAGTAGGAGAATTGGCGATAGCCGCTTTGGCAGCTGCGTCGAAGAAGAACAACCCGCTTTCGGTTTGAGGAAGGCGGGTCCGGAGTCCCTCGTAGGAAAAGAAAAAGAAGGTGCGGTTTTTCCAGAGGGGGCCACTGAAGGTGCCGCCAAAATTATTCTGTCGGGTGGGCGGCTTGGGAAGCGGAGGATTGTCAAACCAGTTTCGGGCATCGAAGATGTCGTTGCGGAGGGAATCGAAAACGGTGCCGTGCCATTGATTGGTGCCGCCCTTGGTGACAATGGAGATCTGCGCGCCCGGAGTGCGGCCGAATTCCGGCGCATAGGTTGAGGTCTGGACCCGGAATTCCTGCATGGCGTCCACCGAGACCAAGCCGTTGGTGCCGCCGCCGACGGTCAACCCTGGTAGATTGCCGCTGATACCAATCCCGCTCACGTTCGCGCTCACGCCGTCCACGGTGAAGTAGTTCGCGTCGGTGCGCTGACCGTTCACACTTAACGTTCCCGGGCCTGAAAAGGAAGCGTCGAGCACCACTCCTGGCGTCAGTTCGATCAGCGACTGGAAGCTGCGGCCGTTTAGCGGCATGTTGTCGACAAACTGCGAGTCCACCACTGTGCTCACTGCGGCCGACTCAGTATTAATCTTGGCGATGTCGGCGCCGACTGTCACCGACTCCGATACGGCGCCGACCTGCAAGCTGAAGTTCTGCTCAATGTGTGCCTGCACATTGGCGGTCAGGCCCACGACATCCACCTGCTGAAATCCCTGCTTGTGCACGGTGACGTGGTAAACGCCCGGCCGCACCGCCGGAAAGACATAGATACCAACATCGTTGGTCGTAGTTTGAGTGAGTGTTCCCCGCTCGGCACTTTGCAGTTGCACCGATACGCCGGCAACAACGGCGCCCGAAGAATCGGTGATGCGGCCAGAAATAGTGGCGTCTTCGGTCTGTCCAAAGCAAGGAAGGGCCGTCAGGGCACAGAGCAACAGGGTTGGAGTGAGCCGATAGGCAAGTCGGGTCATGGACGCGGGTTTCCTCTCTTATCTTCGTTTGCCCTCGAAAAGAGGAAAATTTGCCAAAATAATTTTTGAGAAGCCCATGCGCAGCGGGAGCGATCAATGAGACACCATCATTCACTGCATGGATCCTATGGCATCAGGCTCGTATAACCGAACAGAGAATCCTTCGACTCGGCGCTCCTGCGCTTTGCTTCACAGCCATGCTCAGGTTGACAGCGGAAAGGAGGAGTCTCGCCCAAACTCAGGGATGGTTCGGGCTGCCGAGGAAAGCGTACATCATCTTCTCACCACGCGGCTCGGACGTGTGCCGCGAATCGGAGTCGGGAGAGATGTAAACAGCGTTGATGCGGTTGAGGACCTTCGGGTCGTCACAGGTCAGCACCCAGCGCCGCTGGGCCGTATCGTCGCTATGCATAACACCCAGATTGACGCTGACCGATTTCACGCCCGCCTGCTCGCCCCATACCCGGAACTCCAGATTATTGGTGGGGTGTTTGGAGTTGGGCAAGTCATAGGCATAGAAGACCAGGGAGCGGCCTTCGACATAGAACACACGACCAAAAGCTTTCTTAGGGGAACCGTTGCTCTGCGTGTCGTAGACGTCCACGATGTGAAGGTTACGCGCCGCAATCATCTCTCCCGCCGACTCCTTCACGGAATTCAACTCGCGCGAGCGATCCAGTTGTGCTTGAAGCGTGGCTAACTTCGAGATCACTTCTTCTGTGGCGTTCTGTTGCGCGACCAGGACGGCGTCGGCATTCGCGGCCTTGTTGCGCTCAGCGTCGAGATCGGCTTGCAGAGCTCGAATGCGGTCATCAGCGGTCTGGAGTTGCTGCGCCGCGGCTTTGAATTGCTGCTCGAACGGCTCATTGTCAGACGCGAGCTTCGATGCGGAAGCCAGCTTCTGCTCTAGGTCCTTCTTTTCGATTTGCGCCTGTGCTAGAGCAGCGGACATGGTTTCAAGCTTCTCCCGTTTGTCGGCGTTCATCTGTTTCAGCGCGGCGATCTCGGCAGCGTGTTCGGATGCGACGGGCGTGGGGGCCGCGGGCGCGACAGAACTAGGCTGCGTTACTGCAAATGTCACAGGATTTCGTTTGACTTGATGTTGCGCCACGAGATAACCGACAACTCCGCAGAGGAGTGCGGCAGTAACCGGCACGGCGTACCGAAGAACGGAATGGTAACAGTCTTCGATCCCGACAAGCCGAAATCTCGATGTCTCGGCGAAAGTCAGGCGACCCACCGGTGGCGATGGAAGGCATTCCGCCGCCGGCAACGCAGGGCCCGGATTCAGCTTCAGACCCGCTGCGGAAGCCTTCTCCAGAAACCGCTCACGAATTCCGACGGGCGCCTCTAGCGTGCGGGCATGGCTGCCAGCCACAACCGGCGCGACATGCGCTTTCAGAGAGACCATGTCCTGCAGGAATGCACGACAGACGTCGCATTCCTTCACGTGCTGATCGAGCACGGACATAGCATCACCAGTAATCTGACCGGTGGCAGCGAGCGCGCACAGTTCTTCAAAGCTCTTGTGCATTGGGTTTTAACGCTCCCTTCCCGTTGGACAGTTTCTTCTCCGCGGCGGCCTGCGATTCCTGCGTGACGACTTCGCGTAGTTTCGCCAGAGCCCGATACAGTTCGTGACGCACGATATTCACCGACACACTCAACCGCACCGCAATTTCTTCAGCCGTCAGCCCGTCGAAGTAGGTCAACTCCAGAATCTCGCGCCGACGCGGAGTGAGGCCGCTGATCAGTTGATCGACCTGCCGCGCAACCTCGGGGACATCGCCCGGATTCCAGGCAAGCGGTGGCTCTGACGCCGCGCTATTGAGGTCCACCCACTGATAGAAGCGGCTCGCTGCGAGGTGACGACGGCGATTCAGTGCGCGATGGTACGCATACTGCAAGAGCCACACTTTGAGTATGCCCTTGCTGGGATCAAAGCTCGCCAATCCGCGGAAGAAATCGAGAAAGACGGTCTGGACAACCTCTTCGGCTTCGCCCGGATCGTTGACGATGCGCACCGCCACGCTGAACACAAGTTGGTGATAACGATCGAAAAGAACACTTAAAGCATCCTGTTCGCCCGCCAACAGACACGTCACCAGTTGCTCATCGGACAATGAGTTGAGAGTGCGCCAGCAATCCTGCGACTTTGACTGCTCCGGGTCCAATCAAAGTTGTCCTGTGGACCGTAGCGATACACGATCTCTGCCGTACGGAGTCCAGTGGCACGAATCTAGCATAGAAGCTGCCAAACCGAGCCGACATGAAAGGGAAATATTATTGTCGGGAGGTGGCAAAATCGGCGATTTTTGGGTGTAGCACAAACTATCGGTGCGCGGCGACGCCATGGGCTCACCGCGACTTATATGAATTCAAGCCTTGCGAAACAAGACCAGAAAAGGCCGGCTTGTGAATTACACGGCATCTGCGGAATGTGCCTTGCACTAGGCGAGTGGAGCAAAGAACTTGATTTGGCACTTTGTGCAAAGACTTGGGCTGGCGGCTGCGCTAGCCCAGGAGTTATTGGACTTCAAAAAATCGTAGTTGGCGATCTCATAGTGCTCAAGCTAGCTCCGAATTTACGAGACTAGGAGGCTTCCCTACGCCTAGCAAGAGAGCAAGTCCCTCCGTGCTGACCGGCAAAAACAGACGAGAGTCCGGATGCCGCTCAAGAATTGCGCCTAGCTGTGCAGTCCGCCGTGAATCCAGCTACGGCAGGAAGCGTCATACGGGCTCGACGCCACGCGCTGGCGAGTTCGTCGGGTTCGGCTCTATCTCGTTAAATCGAGTTTCGCCACGGCGTTCTCGGTTGCCATGGCCGCAAGCGAGGAGCAGCTATAGACAGCGCCGGTATTTGTTATGTTTGCCATTAAAGGTGAATTTCTCCGTGCGGCCGCATCTATCTTGGAAGGATTGACACCGCGCGAGCGTTCTCCAGACTCAATTCACAAAATGGTCCGTCGCTTCGACGCAATTGAAGCGCAGCCTTATCATGAACCCGGGATGCCTAAAGCGTCCTTCCGCGTCGTAGGAAGGCCCACACGACGGATCAGGTCCTTATATCTGGGGTCGGAGTGTAACCTGTCGAACATGGGCCAAGCGTTCGCAAAGGCCAGGTCGTGCTCTCGCCCCTCGTAGGCCTTCTCGAGCCAGGCAAATGCTTGCTCCTTGTCCCCGAGGCCACTGTAAATTACTGAGAACCACCAGGGCGAAACATAGCTGCGCCGAGAAAGTCGCTGAAAGTCCTGCAGAATCCTCTGAGCACCAGCCCGATCACCGGCAAGGGCCTGTGTGCGTGCGACGAAACCAATCCACATCTTGTTGTTGGAAAGTTCGGCTGCCTTCTTCAATTCCGCAACGGCGTTCGGAAAATCACCTTTCTGCTCCAGCGCCAATCCCAGCCAGAGGTGCGCTCCGTCATTGTTCGGATTCTGAACCAGCACTTTGCGGGCTTGTGCGATTGCCTCATCGTAGCGCCTGGCAAAGTACAATTCACTCGCCATCTGCGATGGCACGTCAAGATCGAGCGGGTCGATAGCACCCAATTTTTCCATTTCCGCGACCGCTTCATCGGGACGCCCCATAGCATTGAGAAAATCGGCATAGCACCGGTGCGCGTAAGAGGAGTTCGGATTGAGTTTCAGGGCCCGCTGCATCTCCTCAGCCGCACCCGCGAAATCCCATTCATAGAGAAACTTCACATTGCCGGCGATGATATGCCCGTGGTGCAACATGGGGTCAATCTCCAGCAACTTGGAAGCCGCCGCCTGCGCCTTGGGAAAAGCTTCCTGGGGTGGAATGGCAAGCATGTGCCCGAGGCGATTGTAGGAGTAGCCGATCTCGGCGTACGCCTCCGCGTAGTCCGGTTGCAGCCGAACAGCCTCCTCGAAATACCGAATCCTTGTCTGAGCTCCGTCAGTCGTAAGCGGGAGGGAAGCTCCATGCAAAAAGGCCTCGTAGGCTGCCATGCTTACCGATCTTGATGGGGTGGCTGCTGCCCTTTCGTCACGAATGAGCTTTTTTTTGACCTGCAATGCAATCGCGGCGGCAACCTGATTTTGCAATCCTAGGATGTCGCGCATATCGCCATCGTAGCTCTGTGCCCAGAGATGCCGATCAGTGTCAGGTTTAACCAGCTGAGCGGTGATGCGCACCTGATTGCCGGACCGGAGTACCGTTCCCTCTACGATCGCGTCCACACTGAGTTCGCGCGCGATCTGCTGCAACGGCTTGCGGGTCCCTTTGTATTGCATGATCGATGTGCGTGAGATCACGCGCAGTTCAGTTATTTGACCTAGATCCGTGATTAGCTGGTCGGTCATCCCATCAGTAAAGTACGCCTGCGTTGAATCCCCGGAGAGACTTTCCAGAGGTAGCACGGCAAGGGAATGGATCCACGACGCGTCCGTCGGCGCCTGTTGCCTCGTGAACCTCCACGCTAGCATGGCGATTAGAACGATGGCGAGGGCGGGTACCGTCCACAGCGCTGGGACGCTCGACCATCGCATCGGTTTTGCCGAATTGGTGAAGGCGCCGGCCACAGCAGTATCGGTAGCTGAGGTAGCCCCCGATTCAGTTGGCAACAAAATGGGAGCAATCCAACGATAGCCCCGGCGAGGCAAAGTCTCGATGAAGCGCGGGTGTTCGGCGGAATCTTCCAGGACCTCGCGCAGTCGATTGACTGCCTTGTTCAGGCTATGCTCGAAATCTACGAAGACGTCGGAGGGCCATAGCCGGTTTCTGAGTTCGTCCCTGGTAACCAACTCTCCGGGACGCTCTAGAAGAGCCGATAGAATTTGGAAGGGCTGTTCCTGGAGACTTACTTTACGAATCCGATTGCTGAGTTCGCGGGTACGCAAGTCCAGCACGAACTCCGCGAAACGAACAGACGAGGGTGTTTCGGCTGGCGCTGCCATGGGGTCGCCCCACCTACCCCTGAAATAACGAGGGTAGTGTAGCACTCGGTTCTTGCCGCGGCGATCGGATAAGCGGACTCGGCTGACCATGCCCGGAAAAGGCCTTTCTAGGACATCGATAGGACATCTTCATGTCACCTGCATTCCCTTGAAGTCTGACTGGGATTACTCCAGAGTGCGAGACGACCGGGTCGGCGCATCGCCCTTAGCGCAATCGGAGGCGCAGATCTAAGCTCAAAGGAGATTTCGCATATGACTCGCCGTTACTTCACAATCGTAAAAGATGTTGTGCTGTCCGGCATCGGAGTTCTCGTACTCGCGACCGTCGCGATGTCTGCCCAAGACCGGGGGAATGACGGGGGCTCGGTCGGGTCCTACCTGGCGGGCCACACCAGTTTCATCGCTACTGAGGATGCGGGGCGACCGGTTGCAGTCGAGGTCTGGTATCCCGCCGATGACAATGCCGTTAACCGATCCGTTCCTGAAGCCGTTTATAAGATGGACGCCTACTACGGGAAGTTTCCCCAGTCGAGCTCAGCCGATTGGGAAGCCATGGGCTATGACCGGTCTTACCAAGAGCCACCTGTCTCGCATAACAAGAAGTTCCCGCTGGTGATGTTCTCTTCGGGCTTCTCCATGCCGGCGTGGTCCTATTTATACGCGGGAACCCGGCTGGCGAGCCATGGTTTCATCGTTGCGGCGGTCCAACATTTTTCAGAGTCAGTGTGGCCGTGGGACGGCTATGACGGACTCGCGTTCATCGCCTACAACCGTCCGCGGGATGTCACCTTCGCCTTGAGCCAACTCCTCAGGAGAAGTGGCACGCCGGGCGATCTCCTTCATGGTGCAATCGATGATCGGCATCTGATATCGTCGGGTCATTCCTACGGAGGCTATGCCGCCTTGGTCGAGGCGGGCGGGGACAACCAGGTCTGCGACTCCCGAGAAATCCTAGATTCCGGTGAAGAGTTGCCGCCCGAGGCCTGTCAGCCTAGTCCTCCGGACCCTCGCTTCAGCGCTCTCATTACGCTCGACGCCTCCGCATACGTGCTACGTTTCGGGGAGATGGCCAGGATCAGGGTACCGAGCTTGATCATGGGCGAGGAGTCCTTCGAGCGGTTCGGGGGACCATATCTCACCTTCGTGGCTCGTCCGCACGCCACGATTTCACGAGGTACGCCCGCGGTGCGCGTAGATGTGGTGGACAGTGATCACTTCTCCTTCAG
>Ga0209465_10000503_pt1 | contig 18139 bp, 11 predicted proteins | sample PanSoiPlot1MoBio_FD_188321 | JGI IMG/M metagenome (GOLD analysis project Ga0209465, IMG submission 188321) | Tropical forest soil microbial communities from Panama analyzed to predict greenhouse gas emissions - Panama Soil Plot 1 MoBio (SPAdes)... | ecosystem: Environmental > Terrestrial > Soil...
ATCCTCCGGTGCCGCTTTCGCCGCACTGAAGGGAGCAAGCCCGCTTTTCGCGAGCTGACTCAGTGAGCCGGGCCAGCTCTCCCCTCCTATTTGGTCTTGCACCGCGCGGGGTTTGCCTTGCCTCCACCATTACTGGCGGAGCGGTAGGCTCTTACCCCACCTTTTCACCCTTACCTGCGCTGCGCTCCATGGGAAGATGTCCCGAAGGTTTTTCCTGTCGGGCTATCACCGGGATGCGCTCCGCCGGCGGTATGTTCTCTGTGGCACTTTCCGTGACGCGGCCATTTCTGGCCGCATCCCCTGGTGTTACCAGGCGCGTTGCCCTACTTTGCCCTCGCAAAGTGGTGTCCGGACTTTCCTCCCGCCAACCCTTCCTTCACCTTCCGGTGAACTCCAGGCCGGCCAGCGATCGTCCAGCTCACCCGCCATCCCCATTATACCTTGTCGCTCCGGTCTGACACCGCGATACTGCCCGGTTTCTCCAAAGCCAAAGCTCGGAGTCGGCCTCGCCCAGTTGCTCCCCGGACCAAGCCTTCCTCATTTTGCACCGATGAGCTTCTCGAATTCCGCCTCGCTCAGAATCGTCACACCCAATTCTTTGGCCTTGTCGTACTTCGATCCGGGGTCGGTTCCCACCACCACATAATCCGTTTTCTTGCTCACTGAACCGCTCACCTTGCCGCCGTGCTGCCCCACGAGCGCTCCTGCTTCTTCCCGCGAACGATTCGCCAGCCCGCCCGTGAATACAAACGATTTCCCTGCCAGCTTGTTGCTTTTCGGCACGCGCTTTTCTGCCCTCGGGCGCACCCCGGCCTTTTCGAGCTTCTTCAACAATTGTCGATTGGCCGGCTCCGAGAAAAACTCCAGAATTCCCGAGGCCACTTTCGGCCCAACCTCGGCAACTTCGTACAATTCTTCTTCCTTGGCCGATGCCAATTCTTCGATCGAGGAAAAACGCTCGGTCAGCAATTGAGCGGTCCGCTCGCCCACAAACGGAATGCCCAAAGCAAAGATCAGCCGGTCCAGACCGGCCTTCCTGCTCGCTTCAATTTCATCCAGCAGATTCTGCGCCGACTTCTCACCCATCCTCTCCAGCTCCGCTACGTCCTCGAGCTTAAGCGAGTACAAGTCCGCAACATCTTTCGCCATTCCCTTCTCTACCAGCTGATCTACGATTTTTTCGCCCAGCCCGTCGATGTCCATCGCATGACGTCCGGAAAAATGCAGAAGCGATTCGCGCCGTTTCGCCGGGCACGCCGCGTTCACGCACCGGTACGCTACTTCGCCTTCCACTTTGTGAATCTTGCTCCCGCACTCCGGGCATTGCTTCGGAATGTGAAACGGCCTGCGGTGCGCCCCTTCCTTCACGACCTTGAGCACGTGCGGAATTACTTCCCCGGCGCGCTCAATCAAAACCGTATCCCCGATCTCGACGCCCAGCCGTTCGATTTCGTCCATATTGTGCAGCGTGGACCGGCTCACCGTGACACCCCCCACCTGCACGGGCTCAAGTACTGCCACCGGCGTCAGCGTTCCTGTCCTTCCCACCTGCACGATGATGTCGTTCACCACCGTTTGCTCCTGCCGTGCCGGGTATTTGTACGCGATCGCCCACCGTGGCGCTTTCGCGGTAAATCCCAGTTCGTTCTGCAGCGGCGTCGAGTTCACCTTGATCACCACGCCGTCAATCTCGTACGGCAGCTTTTCGCGTTTTGCGTCCCACGACTCGCAATATTTAACGACCGCGTCAATCCCGTCGCACAGTCTCCAGTCGTCCGAAGCACGAAATTTCAATTGTTTCAGCGCCAGCAACGTTTCGGAATGCTTCGCAAACACCACTCTACCCTCCACGTACAGGTAGTAGGCAAAAAAATCCAGCCGCCGCTGCGCCGTGATCGACGGGTCCAGCACGCGCACCGAACCGGCCGCCGCATTTCGCGGATTCACGAAAATCTTCCCGCCCGTTTCTTCCTGCTGCCGGTTCATCGCTTCGAACGACTTTCGCGTCATCATGACTTCGCCGCGAACCTCGAAATCCGCGCGAAGCTTTAACTTCTTCAGCGTCCCGGCATCCACCCGCAATGGAATCGACCGGATCGTTTTCACATTCGGGGTCACGTCCTCGCCCGTAGTGCCGTCGCCTCGGGTTACGCCGCGCACCAGCATACCGTCCTCATACTGCAGGGAGATGCTCAACCCGTCGAACTTGTGTTCGGCAATGTATTCAATGTCCTGCCGCCCCGCCCCTTCTCTTACTCGCCGGTCCCAGTCCCGCAGCGCGTCGTACGAAAACGCGTTGTCGAGACTCAGCATCGGCCGCGCATGCTTGACTGTGGCGAAGCCCTCGCGCGGAGCACCGCCGACGCGAACGCTTGGCGAATCCGGCGTCAGCAGCTGCGGATATTCCGTCTCAAGCTCCTTCAGCCGATTCACTAGTTTGTCGAACGCCGCGTCGGAAATTTCCGGCTCGTCCTTCACGTAATAGAGGTGCTCGTGCCGGCGGATTTCTTCGCGCAGCTTCTCAATTTCCTTCTGCACTTTCACACTGCCCTTTGCCATTTGAGCCTTCGCCATTCCTGCTTCGTCTCCCATGTCTGCGGACCGCACCGTATTATAAGCGAGCTTCGCGTGCAGCGGCCCCCAAGCGACCCGTGTCGCCTTGCCGCGCCGTTTCATTTGCCACTTCTTCGCGGGAGGCACTTGCTTTTCACCTTTTCGGATACAATGGATGGTTGCGCCAGAGGCTCCGAGAACATGCAAACGCAGTTCGAAAACGCTTTGTTGATTCATAACCCGAACGCCGGCAACGGTGGCGACGGCCGGCGGCGCCTGATCGACGAGGCCCGCCGCATCTTTTCCTCGAACGGCATCGAAGCCGAACTCGCCGAAACCGCCGGCCCAGGGCACGCCACGGAAATCGCACAGCAAGCCACGCGCGACGGCCGCCAACTCGTTATCGCCTGCGGCGGCGATGGCACGCTCAACGAAGTCGTCAACGGCCTCGCCGCCCACCAGAACGGCCACCGCGTTCCCCTTGCGCTTCTTCCGGGAGGCACTGCCAATATTCTGGCCAAAGAACTGGACCTGCCGTGGGACATCCCTCGCGCCGCCGAACGTCTCGTGAATGGCGAAGTACGCGAGATCGCCCTTGGCCTTGCCACTCCGCTCGAGCAGCCGGAACGGAAGCGCTTTTTTCTCAGTGTCGCCGGCGCGGGACCCGACGGCATGATTGTTTATTCGATCGACCTCGGGCTGAAGGCGCGCGTTGGCATTCTGGCGTACTGGTGGCAAGGTGCTCGCGAAGTGTTGCGTTACACCTATCCTCGGTTCCGCGTGCGCACCGGCGATCGCCGTATGGAAGTCACCCTCGCTATCGTTGGGCGCACCAAAAATTATGGAGGCCCCTTCAAGATCACCGACAAGGCCGACCTGTTCGAAGACCAGTTCGAAGTGATGGCCCTGACAACGCAGAGTGGACTGCGCTACCTGAGCTATCTGCCCACTCTTTGGCTGGGCAATCTGCGCAAAGAGGAAGACGTCTATTTCTGGAAAGCGGAAACTCTGATCTGCGAGCCTCTCGACGCCAACCCGGTCCATGCCCAGGTGGACGGCGAACCGCTCGCGCGCTTGCCCACGGAATTCTCCATCGTTCCTCGCGCCCTGAAACTGCTTGTTCCTCGCGCGGTTTCGTCGAACGGTGGTTCTCGGCAGTCCTAGCCGTGGACATCCCCACTCATGCGCTTGCCTCGCTGGCTCTCGCGCGAGGCTTCTTCCCAAGGCGCCGGTGGCCCGTTGCAGTTGGGATGATTTTCGCGGGCATTCTCGCCGACATCGATCTCGTGACCGCTCTTTTCGGGCCAGGCGCTTACCTCGCAGGCCACCGCACTTTTACTCACTCGGCCCCCGGCACAATCGCCGTCATCGTTCTCGCCGCACTATTTACGCGCCGTCTTTCCAAAAAGCAGCCCGAGTCCTGGCGTGTGGTCTTGTTGGCCGCAACTTGCGCTGCCACATTGCACCCGCTGCTGGACCTCGCCCAATCCGAAGGCCTAGCCCTCCTCTGGCCTTTCCGCAACACGCGCTTCGCCGGAGACTGGCTGCCCACCATCGATCCCTGGCTTCTTGCGGCTCTGATCGCAGGGATTCTGGTCCCGGAACTCTTCCTGCTGGTGACTTCCGAAATCGGTGCAAAAAGCAAGTCGCCTCGTGGCCGTAACGGCGCGCTCGCCGCCTTCGTGTTGATACTGATTTACCTCGCAACCCGCGCGATTCTGCACTCGAGCAGCACGGCCATGCTTGAATCCCGCACCTATCATGGTGAATCCGCGCGCAAAGTCGGCGCCTTCCCGAGCGCACTATCGCTGGTTACCTGGCGCGGCATCGCTGAAACCGAATCGCTTATTTGCCTGTTGGAAGTGCCTGCCGGCTCCGCGAGGAATTTCGATCCGGAAGCGGCGGATTGCATGCACAAGCCCGAATCGTCTCCGGAACTGGATGCCGCGCAGAAAACGGCAGTGGCCCAAAACTATCTCGAGGTCGCGCGGTTTCCTCGTGCCGCGGTCGCGAAAACCCAGAATGGGTTCGAGGTGGTCCTTCGCTCAATGGTGGATCAGGCGCAGGAGGAGAGGCGGCACCGAGTCGCCGCGATGATTTTTTTGACCCCACAATATGCGGTAACCGGCCAGACGCTTGTGTGGCTGAACGATGTCCACTTGCGGTGAACGCTTGCCCCGAAAGGAACTCACCGATAGACGATCTCTACCCTACGGCGCCTGTGCTTTTATCTCGCAGAATCAACCGCGACAGTCCGTAGCTCACTAACGCAAAGACAATTACGCCTGCGGCCACCTCCAGCTTGTGCTGTGCCAGAAACGGCATCGCGTCATTCCCGTAGCGGATCGCCAGGTAGCCAAACCCGAAATAGCGGATCGCGCGTGCCAGCGCGATCGCGGAAACAAAACTTGTCAGTGGCACTTCAAAAACAGCCGCGGCAAGCACGAAAGGCTTGAATGGGACAGGCGGCGGGAGCAATGCCGTCAGCAGCATCCCGCCAAATCCGTTCCTCTCCACCCAGTACCTGATGGCGTCCGCGCGCGCGCCCGCCCTCCTTTGAAAAAACGCTTCTCCGCCTTTCTTCGCGATGTAATAGAGCAGCAGGCATCCAAGCACGGATCCAATCATCGCCATGGCCGCATAAAGCGGCATGCGTACAGGGCGCTCAATGCTCAGCTCGATCAGCAGCAAATCATTGATCACGGGAAACGTCAAAATCGAAGAGTCCAGAAAGGAGATAAGAAACAGCCCGGGTGCACCCAGCGCTCCGGCAAAGGCCACGATCTTCTGCTTCCAGCCGCTCAGGGATGCCGTCAAGTGCGATTCCTCCGTCGATTCGGACGTTCAGTGTAACAGAGGCCTTGTGGGAGGGCGGCCGCCGCTTTCTCGACTGCAGACGGAGCCCGGCTCTCGCGCTCCAAACGCCTCAGAGCAGCGTTTCAATCGCTTCCGCAATCACGTCATAAACGAGGTGCAACTGTGCAGGCTCGATCACGTACGGAGGTAAGACATAAACGACGTTGCCCAGGGGTCGCAACAAGACACCACGCTCGAGGAAAAACTGATAAAGCTTTGGACGCAACGCCGAAAGGTACCCTGCGTCTTCCGCGCGCAGCTCCAATGCTCCGACCGCCCCGATTTGCCGTATGTCCCCGACTTGGTGCATCTCGCGCAGCTGACCCAATCGCTCGCCATGAATTCTGGCGATCGCCGAAATGCGGTCGAAAACAGGTTCGTCGTCGAAAATCCGCAGGTTCTCATTTGCCGCGGCGCAAGCGAGTGCGTTTCCGGTGTAGGAGTGTCCGTGGTAGAACGTGTGCGCCCGGTCCTCGCTGCGGAATGCGGATTCCACACGATCGGAGCAAAGCGTCACACCCATCGGCAGGAACCCGCCCGTAATTCCCTTCGAAATGCACATCAGGTCAGGCACCACGTTCGCCAGATCGCAAGCGAACATTTTTCCGGTCCGTCCAAAACCCGTCAGCACCTCATCGGCGATCAGCAGGACATCATGCCTGATGCACAGGGAATGCACTTGCTGCAGAAATTCCACCGGATGGACGATCATTCCCCCGGCGCCTTGCAGCAACGGTTCGGTAATCACAGCAGCAATTCGTGCACCGCGGTCGGCCAGCAGACCCTCTAACTGTTGCACGCACTCGATGTGGCAACTCTCCCGCTTTAGTCCGACAGGGCACCGGTGGCAATATGCCGAATGCACTCGATGCACCGGATACCGCATCAGCTGAAACGGCTCCGTGAAAGGAGACTCGTCGCTGACGGACATGGCTCCCGCGGTGTCGCCGTGATAGCCGTGTTCGAGTGCCACAATTTCGCATTTCTCCGGCCGTCCCAAGTTCCGGAAATGTTGCACGGCGAGTTTCAATGCCACTTCCACCGCCGTGGAACCGTCGTCCGAGAAAAACAGATGCCTAAGTTCTCGCGGCACCCACTTGCTCAATCGCGCTGCCAGTTCTTCTGCCGCATCATGCGTGAAGCCCGCCAAAATCACGTGCTCGAGCTTGCGGGCCTGCCCGGCAATCGCGGCGGCGATGCGTGGATTTGCGTGACCATGCAAATTCACCCACCACGACGAAATCGCGTCCATGATTTTTCGCCCGTCCGCTGTATGCAGATAAACGCCTTCCGCCTGCACCACGCGGAGCGGCTTCGGATCAAGCACGGCATTCGTGAAGGGATGCCAAAGGTGCAGTGGAGAATTCATTGCGCAAATGCAGATCGGTCGAAGTGATTCAGGAAGACCTGCATGAGCGCGGTGCGGTGAAGATTTGGGAGCTTTGGAATTTCGCCAATGACCCGGACGTGGCCGAACTTTTCAATGGTATCGCGGTTCTCGCGGTTCTGGTCGCCGATCATGACGACGCCATGAACCGGCAGTTCCGCGGCATGCAACGCCGCGAGCGTCAGCAGCGTGTGATTAATGGTGCCTAAGTTGCTCCTCGCCGCCAAGATCACGGGCAGCTTGAACTTCACCATCATGTCCAGCATGAACTGTTTTCCGTTGATCGGCACGAGGACACCCCCGGCGCCCTCCACAACCAGCCAGTCGTTGAGCAAGCTTGCGGGCGCCGCGATGCGGTTCAGATCAATCTCTACGCCCGCCCAACGCGCCGCCAGATCCGGCGAAACCGGCGGCACGAACTTGTAAACCTCTTCAAGCGTCCGGTCCGTTCCGATCCCCGCCAGCCTCATCACTGTCACCCGGTCCGAGCCCTCGAGCGTGCCCGTCTGAATCGGCTTCCAATACACCGCATCCAGCGCCGCGCACAGCAGCGCGGACAAAACGGTCTTGCCCACAGCGGTATCTGTACCGGTGATGAAGAAGTGTCTTCTCATGCGCGTTTAGCCGTTATCGGGATGACCTGGCGGCTCCGTTCACGCCATGCTGTTAAAGACCCGGCAAGGCGTTTCAATTGATCTTCCGAAATCTGGGTTGTAATCGAAAATCGCAAGCGCGCCCGCCCGGCAGGCACTGACGGCGGCCGGATCGCCCGAACTGCAAACCCCGCGCGCTGCAAATAAGTCGCGGCGTTCAGCGCGTCTTCGTTGTCCCCTAGAACCACCGGCACAATCTGGCTCTCACTTCCCGCCGTGTCGAACCCCTCGGCACGCAGCCAACCGAGCAACCGCGACGATCGCCGGCGTAGCCCCTCGCGCTCCTCATCCATGCCATGCGCGAGCCGCATTGCCGCTGCGATTTGCTTTGCGAAGTATGGCGGCAGGGCCGTGCTGTAAATAAATGTCCGGGCGTGATTGATCAGATGCTCCTTCAGCACCGCCGGACCACAGACAAACGCCCCGGCGCTGCCTAGCGCCTTCCCGCAGGTATGAACGACTGCAAGCACTTGAGGCAGAATCTCCACCTGCGCTACCAAACCACGCCCCAACGGACCGCGCACGGCCGTGGCATGCGCCTCATCCACGATCATGGCTGCCCCGTACCTGGTCGCCAACGCTGCCATTTCCTTCAGCGGCGCGACGTCGCCATCCATGCTGAAGACGCTCTCCGTGACGATCAATCTCCGCCACGGCGCGCCCGCGTCTTGCCGGAGCGCGTCCTCCAGGGCGTTGAGGTCGAGGTGAGGATAGATGACTTTGCGTGCCCCAGACAAGCGCATTCCATCGATAAGGCTTGCATGATTCAATACATCGGAATACACGACATCGTCTTTTCCGACCAGCGCCGACAGCAAACCCATGTTCGCCGCGTATCCGCTCGGAAAGAACAGCGACGCTTCGGTTCCAGCAAACTCGGCAAACTCTTCCTCTAGCTCGCGCCACTCTTCCGACTGCCCCGAAAGCAGCCGCGATCCGGTGCCCCCAACGCGCTGCCCCTGCAGGACGGCGTGCGCGACCGCTTCGCGTAACCCGTGGTGCTCGGCCAGGCCCAGATAATCACTCGAGCAGAGATTAACGCCCTGAAGTTCCTCGAGTGTCCGTCTCAGGCGTTGCTCTTGCAGGGTCCGTAGACCCTCTCTCAACCTGGCCTTCCACGTCGATAGGATGTCAGACCGCATGAGGTTCGAGTGGCTTCATGCCGAGCCTTTCGAGGAGGCGTTCATCTTCGTCCACACCCGGATTCGGCGTGGTCAATAGCTTTTCGCCGACAAAAATGGAATTCGCCCCCGCGAGGAAGCACAGGGTCACCGCCTCGGCCGACAGTTGCTTTCGCCCGGCAGCCAGCCGCACCTTCGAGCCTGGCATGAGAATTCGAGCCGTGGCGATCGCGCGCACCATTTCGAGCGGGTCAAGAGGCGGCTCAGCCGCTAGCGGTGTCCCTTTGACGCGCACGAGCATATTAATCGGCACGCTCTCCGGATGCGGCCGCAACATCGCCAGCTGGTGCAACAGTCCCACCCGGTCACTCTGGTGTTCTCCCATTCCCAGAATTCCGCCGCAGCAGACGGTCAGGCCCGCTTTCCGTACGGCGGCCAGCGTCCTTAACCTGTCGTCATACACCCTTGTCGTTATGATCGACCCATAAAACTCAGGCGAGGTATCGAGGTTGTGGTTGTACGCGGTGAGCCCCGCTTCCTTTAACTGCACGGCCTGGTCTTCCGTGAGCATGCCCAAGGTGCAACACACTTCCATGCCGAGCGAGGAGACCCCTCGCACCATGTCGAGCACTTGTCCGAATTCCCTGCCCCGCGGAACCTCCCGCCAAGCCGCGCCCATGCAAAACCGCGTGACCCCTCGCCGGGCGGCGTCCCGCGCCACGCGCATCACCTGCGGCGCATCGAGCAATCCCTGGCGATCTACATCTGCCTCATAATGCGCGCTTTGTGGGCAATACGCGCAGTCCTCCGGACAGCCCCCGGTCTTGATCGAAATCAGCTGGCAGGTCTGCACGCGGTCCGATGGATGGAATCCGCGGTGTACGGTCTGTGCTCGGTGTACCAGTTCCGGCAGGGGTGTTTGATAAATCTCCTCGACTTCGTCCTTTTTCCAGTCGTAACGCACGGCGCTCGTTGGCGTAGCCGCAACTCCAGTTTCGCTCATCATCCTTTTGCTCGCCTGCCTGTTAGCTCTCACCCCTGAACCAGTAACTTGACATACTATCATTGCTCGCCAATTCCGAGCCATTTCGACGGTCACACACGGTTTGCCAGTCTCATCACCGTTCTCTGCGCTTTTTTTCTTCCTTCGTGTAACGCCCAACGGTTTGACCCACCATTAATGGAATGATATAAATCAAATTTCACGTTCGCTCACCTGGGCGGCACAGGGTAAATGCCGTCGCGGTTCAGGCCCTTTGCGGGTGCGGGGGTTCCGCAGGTAGGCGAAGAGTCCCGTCCTGTCATAACATGCGGGAGTCTCACCGGTTTCCGGTCAGGCGCCCCCCCAACGTCTGTGGATGCAGTGTCAGTTCACTTCGTTGGGCCGGAAGTGTGTGCAGTTCTGCGGTTACTGGGGCCCGCTCGGCTTTCCGACCCGTGCTCTGCTCCAACTAACTTACTGAATTGGTCTTGGAGGACTTTCCATGCTCACCCTGATCGACGCTGCCGGTGCCACGTGCAGCCGAATCGCGAAACGCCTTTCTCCCGCTGCGGCCTTATTGCTGCTTCTCTCTCCCCTCCCCGCAGCCTCCGCTGAGGAAGGCGGCGGCGAAGCGAATCTCCGGCTTCCCGATCTCAGTCAGGTCAATTTCCTAGGGATTGACGGCCACAGACTTCTTCTGTTTGGCATCTTGATCTGCATCTTCGGTTTGCTCTTTGGCATGTGGATATTTACCCGCCTGAAGAACATGCCCGTGCACCGCGCCATGCGCGAAATCTCCGAACTTATCTACGAAACCTGCAAGACCTACCTCATCACGCAGGGCAAATTTCTCCTTCTTCTCTGGGTCTTTATCGCCATCATCATTGTTCTGTATTTCGGGGTACTCGCGCCCGTACCGGGCAAGTCGGTCCTCACGACGCTGCCAATCATTCTTTTCTTCAGCCTGGTTGGCATGGGCGGCAGCTACGTCGTGGCGTGGTTCGGCATTCGCGTAAATACCTTTGCGAACTCCCGCACGGCGTTCGCCGGTCTGCGCGGAAAACCATATCCCATCAACCGCATACCGTTGGAAGCGGGCATGAGCGTCGGCATGATGCTCATCAGCGTCGAACTGCTCATGATGCTGATCATTCTTCTGTTCATCCCAGGAGATTATGCCGGGCCGTGCTTCATCGGTTTCGCCATCGGCGAGTCCCTTGGTGCGGCGGCGCTGCGTATCGCCGGTGGCATTTTCACCAAGATCGCTGACATTGGTTCCGACCTGATGAAGATCGTCTTCAAAATCAAGGAAGACGACGCGCGCAATCCCGGCGTCATCGCCGATTGCACCGGCGACAATGCCGGCGATTCCGTGGGTCCCACCGCAGACGGTTTCGAAACCTACGGCGTTACTGGCGTCGCCCTCATAACGTTCATTCTGCTAGCCGTGAAAGACCCCACGGTTCAGGTTCAACTCCTCGTCTGGATTTTCGTAATGCGCGTGATCATGTTGATTGCGAGCGCGGCTGCCTATTTCCTGAACGGTGCTATCCAGAAAGCCCGCTTCGGAACCGCCGCCGAAATGAATTTCGAGACTCCGCTCACGTGGCTCGTGTGGATCACATCGTTCGTTTCGATTGCGCTGACCTACCTCGTTTCTGCGCTAATTATTCCGTCGCTCGGCGGCGACTCCACACTGTGGTGGAAACTCGCGACCATTATTTCCTGTGGCACGCTCGCCGGAGCGCTCATTCCCGAACTGGTGAAGGTTTTCACCTCCGTTGATTCGCGCCACGTCAAGGAAGTGGTCACTTCAGCGCAAGAGGGCGGCGCATCTCTCGGCATCCTCTCCGGATTCGTTGCCGGCAATTTCTCCGGCTATTACCTTGGCCTCGTGATGGTCATTCTGATGTCCATCGGCTACCTCATCAGCAACCTCGGTGTCGGCAATCTGATGGTCGCTGCGCCGGTGTTTGCGTTTGGCCTTGTTGCCTTTGGTTTCCTCGGTATGGGGCCTGTCACCATCGCCGTCGATTCTTACGGCCCGGTCACCGACAATGCGCAGTCGGTCTACGAGCTTTCCTTGATTGAGCAGCTTCCAAACATCAAGCAGGAACTGAAGAAAGACTTCGACATCGACGTCGACTTCGAGCGCGCCAAGCATCTGCTCGAAGCCAACGACGGCGCCGGCAACACATTCAAAGCCACCGCCAAACCGGTGCTGATCGGTACCGCGGTGGTCGGCGCAACGACCATGATTTTCTCCATCATCATGGCGCTCACCAACGGCCTTACCGCGAATGTCAACAACCTCTCCCTGCTGCACGCTCCTTTCGTGCTCGGTCTCATCACCGGCGGCGCCATGATTTATTGGTTCACCGGCGCGTCCACGCAAGCCGTGACGACCGGCGCCTACCGCGCAGTCGAATTCATCAGACGGCACATCAAGCTCGAAGGTGTCGAAAAGGCCAGCGTCACCGATTCCAAGAGGGTCGTCGAAATTTGTACGCAGTACGCCCAAAAGGGCATGCTCAACATTTTTATCGCTGTGTTCTTCGCCACGCTCTCCTTCGCCTTCGTCGAGCCGTTCTTCTTCATCGGCTACCTTGTCTCCATCGCCACCTTCGGGCTGTATCAGGCCATCTTCATGGCCAATGCCGGAGGCGCATGGGACAACGCCAAGAAGATCGTCGAAGTAGAGCTGAAGCAAAAGGGCACACCACTGCATGACGCGACCGTCGTCGGCGACACCGTCGGCGACCCGTTCAAGGACACTTCTTCCGTCGCACTCAACCCGGTCATCAAGTTCACGACCCTGTTCGGCCTGCTCGCCGTCGAACTCGCCGTCAGGCTCACATCTGAAACTGGCGGCACGCTGTCGCACCTCCTAGCTGCCGCGTTCTTCATCGTCTCGTTCTTCTTCGTCTATCGTTCCTTCTTCGGCATGCGCATCAAAGGCGCCGCCGAGTAGCTTTGGAGTACCGCAGCGTTGCGGACCGAAAGGCGTGCCCGTAACGTTAGCGTTCGACGCAATTCCTTAGGGGGCAACTCATGCGAGTACGAAAATTTGCGACCTTCTGCGGGAGCTTTGCGCTCCTCGCCGCCACACCCGCATTCGCCCAGGTCGATGCCAAGTGGAAAATTCACGATCCCGACCGCCCGGTGCCTCCGGTCGTCACTCCCGGCGCCTCAAGCACACAGGAATCGCCGGGCAAGGCTCCATCTGACGCCGTCGTGCTCTTCGATGGCAAGAATCTCGATCAATGGGCCGCGAAGGATGAAAGTCCGGCGCAATGGAAGGTCGAAAACGGCTATTTCGAGATCGTTCCCAAGACCGGCTACATCCACACGAAAAAACCCTTCGGCGATTGTCAGCTTCACGTCGAGTTTTCCGAGCCGGTTCCGCCAAGAGGCGAGAGCCAGGAGCGCGGCAATAGCGGCGTCTTTCTGATGGGCGATTACGAAATTCAGGTGCTCGATTCTTATGACAACAAGACCTACGCGGATGGCCAGGCCTCGGCCGTCTACGGCCAGTATCCGCCTCTGGTCAATCCGGCTCGTCCCCCGGGCCAGTGGCAAACCTACGATATCGTCTTTCACGGCCCGCGCTTCGATCCACAAGGAAAGCTGCTTCGCCCCGCGCGAGTGACGGTTTTCTTCAATGGCGTGCTGGTGCAGGATAACGTCGAACTGACGGGCCCAACGGCGAACAAGGCGCGACCACCCTATAAACCGGGCGCCGACAAAGCCCCGCTGGCCCTGCAGGATCACGGTAATCCTGTGCGCTTCCGCAACATCTGGATTCGCGAGTTATAGGTCTGAACTCCGGAACCCGAACCGGACCAAATTTGTCTTTTCGAGCCGAGGGACGGTGACCTTTGCCGTCCCGGGCCGGGCTGCAAGTTGCATGGGAGGAGTGGGACGCTGCTCGCTTGCGGCCTAGGCAATGCTACGGACGCGAAAAGTGGGAGCCGGGCTGCCCCACCCTGAAACCCTAGGCCCGAATCAAACCAGCAAATTTCATTGGAGTATTGTCGAAGCCGGGAAAAACCGCCGCGAGGTCGTTCACACCCAGGTGCCGGAGAAGGATCTCACCAACCACAGCCCGAAAATCCGTCGTCACCGCCAGGTCGCGCCCTTCATTCAATTGGTGATCATCGAGCCCCGGCCATTTTCCATATACCCGCCCACCCTTCACGTTGCCGCCCATCACAAACATGCAGTTGGCGTGCCCGTGGTCCGTCCCGCGGTTGCCGTTCTCTTTCGCCGTGCGGCCAAACTCGCTCATTGTCACCAGCACGATATCCGCCATACGGTCGCCCATATCCTGATGAAACGCCGCCAGCGACTGGCCGAGGTCCTTCAGCAAATTTGCAAGCTGCCCCTGCGTCCCGCCTTCATTCACGTGGTTGTCCCAGCCGCCGCAATCGAGGAACATCACTTCCACACCGACGTTAGCCTTGATCATCACGCCGATCTGCTCGAGCCGCTGCCCGATGGGATTTTTGGGATAGTCCGCACCGTTTCCCGGGGGAAATTTCGAAGTGTCAATCTTCCGTAGCAGGTCGATGGCCTCGAATGTCTCCGTTCCTGTTCCGTGCAGCGCATGGTCCACAGTTTGCGCGTACATCGCTTCAAACCCGCTCTCGACCACGTTCGTCATTGCAGGCGACTGTGGCTGGACCTTGAACTGGCGCAGATCCGGCACGGCGATCGCCGCTGTCTTTCCCTGCAACATGCGCGGCAAGCTCGGCCCCATCGCCACGACGCGAAACGGCGATGCATTCTCTTCGGGAATCGTGCCCACAGCGCGATCGAGCCAGCCGTCCTCGGTCGACTTAATCCCCGGCGTCCCCGACTCCATGTAATCCTGCGCATCGAAATGCGACCGCGTTGGATCGGGCGACCCCGCCGCGTGCACGACCGCCAACTGATTCTTGTGGAAAAGCGGCTCGAGCGGAGCCAGGCTGGGATGTAATCCGAAAAATCCGTCCAGGTCGATGGCCGCCTCACCGCCGCCGCGCTTTGGTTGCGGAATCGCGATCGAAGGCCGCATCCGGTAATAGTTCGGCTCAGCAAAAGGCACAACGATATTCAACCCGTCCGCGGCGCCGCGCTGGAACAGCACAATGAGCTGCTTCTTCCCTGTCCCGGTTGTCGACGCCACGGCCCGCTGCAGGAACGCCGGCATCGTGCTCAGGCCGACAAGCGCAACGGCACCCCGCTGTACAAAGTAACGCCGCGAAAATCCCGCCGGCCTCAGCCCTTCGCAACACGAATTGCTCATCACAGCTCCTTTGGAGGATCGCAGGCGGGATGCCCGTGTTCGAACCGTAAAGCAGGATTCCTACTGCGGCACTCCAAACTACCTTCTCTGAAACTCCGGCGCGCCCAGCACGAGTCCCGTCACGACCCCCAAATCCACCTGCTTCACCGGATCATCCAGTTTCGCTTGCACTACCTGCGGATTCTGCAATTGTTTCTCGAGCGTATCCACGGTCCCCGGCGCAGCCTGGCCTCCCAAAAACACCAGCACGGCCCGGTCCAGCGCAGACTTCGGGTCCTTTTCGATGTCGCTTCCAAGCACTGCCGCGACGTCGCTTCGGGACCCGCGCACTTTATTCCCCGCTAACGCCAGGGAAAAATTCAGCCGGTTCAGCAGCGCGCCCGTGTTCACCCAGGCTTCCGCCTTGTCCGCATACCCCGTCGGCGGCTGGCACTGATAAAGTGGCTGGCCAATTCTTGCGACCCACTGCACCAGGGGCATCGGCGTGTCCACATCCGTTCCGAGCGCTCTCACCGAACTGACCACCAACTCGAACGGCGTCTTGATCTTGGCCCGGTAAGCTTCCCTGGTCCAGAACTCCGGCGAATAAATCATCGTGCGCATCACTTCCCGGATGTCTCCATCGGACCTCTGGAATGTCCTGGCCATGCGTTCCACAAGTGCCGGTGGCGGGTCGTCGGAAACAAACCGCCGCGCCAGCTTTGTCGAGATAAACTTCGCGGTGCTTGGATGTTTCGCGAGCATCTCGATCACCTGCTCGCCGTCTTTCATCCCCCCGGCATGAATCTTCTTTCCTAGCACCATCTTCGCTGTCGGGTCGTGCATCCTTTCATCAAACTTGAACTGCGCAACCTCTCGCGGTTTTTCAATCGTCCAACCTGTGAAGCACCGCGCCACCTCGGTCACATCCTTCTGCTTGTACCCGCCATCCACTCCGAGCGTGTGCAGTTCCATCAACTCCCGCCCGTAATTCTCGTTCAGCCCTCGTTCCGGTTTCTTCTTGTTCTGGGCGGGCGTCGGCTTCGGGGGGTAGCCGTAGGGCCAGCGCCGCATCTGCTGCCGCATTGCCCGCTGGGCGGCAAGACGTTCCTGCGCGTTCGGATCCACGCTCAGGTAATTGTCCAGGTAGAAAAGCATCGCCGGGCTTTTTGCCGTGGCCGTCAACAATTCCTTGAACTTGCCAAGCATGTGCGGTTCGATCGCATCGCGCTCGTAAGAGGTGAGGTACCACTTCACCTCCCCCTTCCCTGCGAACACGTTGAAGTGGTTGAACCAGAAATCGTCCATCACCTGTTGTAGCTGCCGCTCGCTGTAAATGGCGCGTATCGTCTTCGCCATTGCCAGCTCTTCCACTACGCGCGCGGGCCGCTTGCTGTCGTCGGAGATGGCTTTCGGCACCGCGTTCGGGTCGATGTTCAGCGCATCGTTCTTCCCCAGACCGCGCGTGGCCGGATTCAGCTTCATCGGTGACGGCGTGTCGGGAGGTGCGGCCGCCGAGGAACTCAGATTGTTTTCCCCCGCCGCATTCCGAGCAGCGTCACTCGCGTCCATTCCGCGGGCCATCGCGGTGATGGCGTCGTCGGCCTGTTTCTGTGCGGCTTCGACCGGTGCCAATTCCTGCTTCGGCTGCGCCGCTGGCTTGGCTGCCTGTTTCGGGTTCGGATACTCCGCAAGCAGTTGAGCCGTCGACATGCGCACGGTCGGGTAGGCTTTCAAGCGCACCTCGACAGCACTGTCATCGATCGATTTTGGATTCAGTTGTTGGTCGATCCATTTCGCTAGGCCCGTCTGCCGGATGCGTTCTACATCTCCGGGCCGCGGCCCGTAGGCCAGGCGATTCAGCGCGTGCTCGATGGCTTCATCCGCGCTCAATTCCGTTATCGGCAATCCCTTGAGCGCCGATTCTTGCTTCGACTTTTTGTCTCCGGAGCTCGCTGCCGCGAGCGACGGCAGATCGATTCCGAGCGTCGCAACGCACGAAAGAGCCAGCAGGAACGCGAACACGGCGCGAGGTGTCCAGAAGACAACGGCAGCCCGTGGCGAGGGCTTACGGTACGGGTACTCCACCTCGGAAGAGGCCGGTTCTCGCGGCATATGTGCCAGATTAACCCTACCGGCCACGGAAAGTTGCTCTCGGCAGGCCGCCATGTTCCCTAAAGATAGCCGCCGTTCCCGCTGATAAATGGACGGGGCCGCCCACAGGGACTGGAGGAAACCGGAGGTATCCCGCTACCCGACTCCTGCGCTAATTGCTCATCGTGAATTCCACCGGCCGCATGGGCGCTTGATGGTTTTGTCCGTCCACGGCCAGCAGCACGAGCCGGTAGCTGCCCGGCGCGAGATCCTTGAGTTCCACTCGCAGCGCAAACGGCACAACCGGATTGCCCTTATGTACGAAGCTATCGAGCGGCACGCCGCCCGTGAAAAACACCTCTTTGTCCGTGGCTTTATCAAAGATCCGGTAACCGGAGACAACCTTCATCGCCGGATCGGTCTTTAACAGAGGTTCATACAATTCCGAATACAGCGTGACATTGTCCGTCTTCTTGAACTGGTAGTTTGCTGCCGGATTGATCTGCACGCCGTTGATGATTAGCGGTGTGCGGTCCTCAAGCAGCGTCGCATCCACTTCCGTCGGAATCTCATCCACCTTCTGGAGGTTGGTTGACAGCACGACGCCCCCCAGGGTGAATTTCTTCCCGTCATAGCTGTCGATTTGCAGCGGCGACTCGAATTTCGCGAAGCCCTCTCCGCCGCTGCTGAGCACAACCGCGAGTTTGTAAGTTCCCGGTGCGGCATCAAACTGGTTCTGGTAACGGTATGGCTGTTTCGAAAATGCCTTCCACTCATCCTTGTCTAGTTCAAAATTCAGCGTGTCGCTGAATCGCGCCCCAACGGATCCATCAGGTTTGTATGCGATCCCCAGCACGTTCACGTTCGCGTGATATTTTCCCTTGTCCTTGTTGAAAACGAGCGACTCTCCCGGCACTTCCATCACCAGGTTTACCCGCGCCACATTCGGCCCAGTATAAAAGTAAGGCGCCTGCATCGCCCCGTGAATCGTTCCTGCCTGTCCCCCGGCCGCTTGCGCTTCCATCTGCTTCTCGAGCGGCTTTCCTTCAAGCGGGTCCGCCGCGCGGGTATTGCAATACCCGCTGCGGGACCGCACTTCCAATCCGCCCTTGTTCAGCTTCACTTTCAACGAATGGCAGCTGCCCTCTTGCGAAGACGCCGGCACGTATCCCAACACGTAGAACTCCTCCAACTCCTTCGCCATCCTTATCAGTCCGCCCAGCAGGT